>OBLN01000117.1_pt1 | contig 28512 bp, 29 predicted proteins | sample 1519301 | NCBI WGS metagenome assembly OBLN01 (sample SAMEA2452533, study PRJEB22499) | sediment metagenome | reverse complement strand
CGTTGATGGGTGGCACAGGTACCTGAAATTCTGCGAGGAATGATCTTCCCACGCTCTGTCGTGAACATTCTGAGCGTCTTCGGTTCCTTGTAATCGATGGCAAGACTGCTGTCAGCGCAAAAACGACAGACTTTGCGGCGATGAAAAATCCGCTTTTTTCTTCGACCACCCTTGGCGTTCCGTTTACGTTGAAAGGCCATTATTCCTCCTCCGCGGTTTCAGGTTTCTCGGCATCCTCTTGGGCAGGTGTCGCCTCGGCGGCATCGGCATCTTCGGCGGCGGACGATGCCTCGGCAGCCTCCGCTTTGGCCATTTCGGCTTTTATGGCCGCCATGTCGGCATCCTTTTCGAGTAAAACCGTCATATATTTCAAAACACGATCGTCGATCCGGCAGAATCGCTCCAGTTCGCTGACCAATCCACCATTCCCGCAGTAGTCGAGCCGCAAATAATAACCCCGTGACTTTTTCTTGATCTCATAGGCAAGCTTGCGCGTCCCCCAATCGTCACGCGCAATCAGCATTCCCCCATGCTGGGAGATGGTCTCTTCCATTCTCTCGAAAAGCGGATCCCGCTTTTCCGAGGGCAGGTCAGATTCAACAATGACCATAGTTTCGTACCGTCTCATAAATCCTCCTTACGGATATGAAGCCCCGACAGAGCGGAGCAAGGATAGAACCTTCTACATCTTACAAATTAAAACTTGAGTTGATAGCATCGCTATCCCTGAAAAGTCAAGCTTATTTCTCGGAATTCAGACAAGATCAGGATTGAGCCATTAAAATTCAGTCGCCCCGCCCCAAAAAAGATAGGGCCGACCCCGAAGGGTGGCCCTATCTTGGACCATAAGGATAACCAACGATATTTACTTGGCAAACAACCCTGCAATAGCAGCAGCCTGCGGATGCGCATAGATCAGGATCAGTGCGATGACCAAAGCATAAATACACAAAGACTCGATCATGGCCAGGCCGATCAGCATGGTAACGGTCACCTTACCGGAAGATTCGGGATTTCTGGCGATACCCTCGACCGCAGCCTTCAAGCCAAGACCCTGGCCGATACCGCAACCAAAAGCTGCTACTGCAATCCCAAAACCCGCCGCAGTCACACATGCGATAAAAAATTGTAATGCCTGAGCTTCCATCTAACGTACCTCCTTCACCTTAAGTAGATTTGATAAGTATTGCGCTTCTTCCACTATCCCATTAATAGCGAAATTAAATCCATATCCGATCTTACGTTTATGTGCGTTCTTAATGTGCGTGCTCCATGGCACCCGTAAAATACATGATCGACAGGAGAAAAAAAACAAATGCCTGAACCAGCGCGACAAATATACCCAGCGCCATGATCGGTAGAGGGGCAAAAAAAGCACCTGCCAACGCGAAAAGAATCCCCAGCACCAGTTCATGCCCCATCATGTTTCCAAAAAGTCGGAAGGAAAGCGATAGGATTCTGGCAAGGTGCCCAATAAGCTCGATAGGGAAAATGATGGGAATCATCCACCATACCGGCCCCATAAAATGTTTGATATAACCGACGCCGTGATATTTTACACCGATGATGTGGGTGAAAACAACAACCACCAGTGCGCAGGAGAGAGTGGTGTTCAGGCTGGCCGTCGGGGGAAAGAAACCGGGGACAAGACCGATGAGGTTTCCGATAAAGATGTAGAGGAAGATCGTTGCGACCAATGGAAAAAGCCAACGCCCCTCTTCCCCGGTAATATCGACCATGAAGTCTTCAATGCCGGCCACGATGATTTCAAAAAAGTTTTGCATTTTGTTGGGGACCATGGCGATACCTTTGGCACTCAGAAGGCCCAGGACGACCAGCAGAAGCATCACCACCCAGGAATAGATCACATGGGGATACGCATGGGCAAAATGGCCCAGACCGACGAACTCGAACAACTTGACAAAGAATAGATAGGGATGTTCCACCTTACACAGCCTCCTTCAACAAAAGGTTTTTAAATTCAAGCAAGGTTGCCAGGGTGATACTGACAACGACGACCGACAGCCCGATAAAAAGCCCAATGGGGTTCACGATGTGCTTGAAAATGAGCACAAAAATGAGCAGCCCGCTCACGAGAAAACGGACATAATATTTGGCTAAAATGACATGATGTGACGTCAAACTGTTGGGAACGAAGGCTTTTTTGAGTGTTCGGTAAAGAAGGTGGAAATTGACGGTGACGATCAGACCGCCGCAGATAATCCCGCCGGCGAATGCAGGGGATGTCCAGAAAAACCCTGCGGCACCCGAAAGAACTAATAGTATCCAATTCATGCGGGTCACAAATTTTAACAGACGCTCTTGGATTTTCAAAACCGTTTACGCTTTCCCGTTAGAATTTCCGACTCTTCTTGATAGCCAACCCGATGTTTCGATAGCCTGCTGCGATGCCCAACCCCAAGCATATCAACGTTAGCCAGGGATTCGTGCTGTATCGGCCGTCAAGGTAGACGCCGATTCCCAATCCGATAAAGATGGAGAGAGCGACCGACAGACCAATGCTGCTGTAATATGCGAGTTCTCTGAGGTACCGTAAATTTTTCTTATCCATTTATGGGAAAACCCGCCTTTATTTTAGGGTTTTTCGTTTAGCACAGCTCGCTCATCAAGTCAACGAAAATTCAGCATTGCAAGCGGCAGCGTCGGTTTCATATGATGATGTCCAACGCATTAAAAACCGGCCCATCGATACAGGCATGGAAATATGTTCCGGAATCGCCCGACGATTCCACCGCACAGCCCAGACAGGCGCCTATGCCACAGCCCATCATGGTTTCAATGGAAATTTCGCAGGAGACGCCGTATTGCCGCGATATACGGCTCGTCGTCCTCAGCATCGCGAGCGGTCCACAGGCATAGATCATGTCAGGACGTTGCGCCAGAATCGCTCGCTCGAGGGGTCCGGTCACCATCTCCTTTCCTCCGGCCGTGCCGTCATCGGTTGTGATGGTGACCGTTTGAACCCCAATGGAGAAGAAATCGTTCATGCAGAGCAAATCGTCCTTGGAGCGCCCCCCGATAAATACTACACAACGGGAAATGTCAATCCCCTTTTTTTTGAGGGTTTCCGTCAAAAAGTACATCGGCGCGACACCGATCCCTCCGCATACGATAAAAATGTGCCCGGATCTTTCGGGAAGGCTGAAATGACGGCCCAGGGGCCCCAGAAGATTCAGTCCGTCGCCCTCCTTGAGCGTCGAGAGATGCGCCGTTCCTGTCCCGACCACCTTGTACAGGATTTCGATTCCCTCAACCGTCCCCGCATCAGAAGTGATCAGGCGGTGTATGGAAAAGGGTCGTCGGAGCATGGGATCCATCCGCTCCGCCACCCGAACCATGACGAACTGTCCGGGCCTGGCCCGTTCGTAGTCGGGTGGACACGTCATCCCCATCCGGTAGTACCCGGAACATTCGATCTTATTCCACAGTACCCGAACATATTCCTGGTTCATTTCTTACCTCTTCGTCACCTATTGAATCCAGTCGGAATCGGTTTCAGTCGAATCGGACATGAGTTCCGCTACGAAACGGCCCACCGCCACCCTGCTCCTGATCCGGACAGGGATATGCCGACGATCGGCGGACACCCACAACTCGATCTTGGCATCCGGGCTCTTTTCGAAGACACCGCCCACGTGTCTCAGCTCGGGTTCCAGCCGAAGGGTTTCGTAAGTCCTCCCATTCACCCGTATGGTTTCCCGTTCAAGCACCTCGGCGCTGCCGCGAACGCATTTCTTGCCGTCGCTCACCGGACGCTCGATAATCCTTCCGGGCGACAGATCGGATGCACGGACAAAATAAAACGCGGACAACGGGTCGAAGGTACCGGGCATCAACGCCACAGGCGCCTTCGAACGACCGGAATTGGTATAAACCGCCGTCTGATTTTCCCAGTCAAAACGAACAACGATATCCCGCTCGCGTCGTCCCTCCTTCTGTTTCTTTCGATACAGAACCGACCGGCTCAACCTCAGGTCGGTATAGGCATCGATACGATCGCGGACTTTGTAGATCTTATCCAGAACGGCGTTGGACCTGACAGTCAGAGCGAAATGACGCACAGGTCGATCGTCTACGACATCATTGGGCAGAACTTCCAGCGTGGCTTCACCGGCGAGGATAAATTCCCATCTGAGCGCGTAACTGAGACGTTCACCCGGAAAAAACGATATTGTTTCCGTTATGGCTGAATCGTACCCAACGGCCGTATCCGGCGGCATCGCTCCTGCCGTAAGCGGAACGACGATCAGGATGACGAGGACAACGGCTCCCCGAAAGAGAATCCCCATGGGTTACAAACCCGCGTTACGGATCAACGTATCGCCGCCGATATCCTGAAACGGACCGAGGGGTTTTTTCTCATCGATCAGTTCGTCTATATTAGGTCTGCCGCTGCTGTTCTTGTAGACTACAAGTCCGTTTTTCATGATGATGAAGGCGTTAAACTCCCATCCGGTCACTTTCGTTTTACGTCTGAAACTGAAAAGATCCAGAAAGACGTTTCCAAATCGGTCTTCGTGCCTGCGCCACAATGCAACCTCATACCCCGTGCAGGCATCCTTTGCAAGAAGGCAGTCCTGAATTCCCTCGTCCAAATCTGCCTTGGTGATGGAGTTGTTGGGTAAAAACCTGTAAAGAAGTTCGATATATGTCAACACCTTGATGTTGGCGGCGACAAAAGGATCGTACCCGAGTCGTCTCAGATCCTCCGTCGTTGTCTTGTAGGGGACAATTTCATCAAACGATTTTTTGGCGGCATCGTATGAAGCCCATATCGTTTTCGTGTCACGTTTGGAGCTGGGAAGCAATCCGCTGCAACCGACACCGAAACAGCCGATCGCCAGCACCCCGATTACCCACCACTTTTTTGTTGGCCGCGAACAGATTCTCATGAGCATCACGGTCGTTCCCACGATATTTTTGTTGGCTACGTCGAACTTGACGTATCTTGACCACGTCGGAAACAACGCTGTTTTATACATCGGCAGAATTCAGAAAAACAAGCGCTTCCCTTCGTTTTCCCGGCTTTGATGCCGGAACACGGCAGGCATGGCATGCGGTTTTTGATGTCTCGGCAAAGCAGTTCCGGCCGTTGATACCGACAGTCTTTTCGATATCGTTACCGTACCCGTGTTTGAACTCCTACCTCAAATTTTCAGCTTCGTCAAATATTCCCCTCCAAATCCAGCTCTTTTCCCAGGCCGCTTTGCGGCGCCTTTCCTGACGCCCTGTTTTCCAATCCGATCCTTTTCATAAGTTGTTCATCCGGCAGCAACGAGAGCTTTTTATTGACAGATATCATTAAATAGGATTATTAGATACGCCTTGAGCATCAGGCTATATATTGATGCCAAACCCCTATGGAAAAGCGATGAACGCAAAAAGCAAACAGATGCGGCCGCCGCCCCCAACATGTCCTTACCGTTCCAGCAATGGCTGGATCAGCATCTCCCGCTCGCCTGAAACGGCACGATCCGGAGGCCTCAAAAATGGACCGCACCTTTCAAACTGATAAAGCCGGGTTATCGGTCATGACGGAGAACCGTGACCCACAACAATAAACGAGAGGTAATTGAATATGAAATCAGGAAGTAATTTGGAGAAGGTACTGAGAGCCGGGCATTTTGCTTTTACGGGCGAACTCGGACCTCCGCGCGGTGCAAATGCCGATGCCGTCAGAGAAAAAGCCCGTTACCTGAAGGGTCTGGTCGATTCCGTCAATATCACGGACAATCAGACAGCCATGGTTCGGATGTCCAGTTGGGCCGCGTCGCTGATCGCCATAGAGGAAGGTCTCGAACCCAATTACCAGATGGTCTGTCGCGACCGAAACCGGCTCGCCATGCAGGCGGATGTTCTGGGTGCTTCGGCTCACGGCATCCGAAATCTGCTCTGCCTTTCCGGAGATCATCAGCAGTTTGGGGATCATCCCAATGCCAAAGGCGTCTTCGATATCGATTCGACCCAGTTGATTTCAACCATAAAAAAAATGCGCGATGAATCCAAGTTCCTGAGCGGCGCAAAAATTGACGGCGCTCCCAAGATTTTCATCGGAGCCGCAGCAAACCCTTTTGCCGAGCCTTTTGAGTGGAGAGTACATCGACTGGCCAAAAAGATCGAAGCCGGTGCGGATTTTATTCAGACCCAGTGCATTTATAACATGAAAAAAATGCGGGAATGGGTCAAGATGGCCAACGACATGGGATTGACGGAGAAGGTCGCCATCCTCGCGGGGGTTACGCCCATGAAGAGCCTTGGTATGGCCCGATACATGAAAAACAACGTTCCCGGCATGGACGTCCCCGACGAAATCATCGACCGTTTGAAGGGTTGCGCGAAAGGCAAGCACGCCGAAGAGGGCATTAAAATGGCCTGCGAACAGATCGAGGAGTTCAAGGAGATGAAGGGCATCGCCGGTGTCCATCTCATGGCCATCGAATGGGAACACAAGGTTCCAGAAATCGCCGAGAGGGCTGGTGTACTCCCCAGGCCCACCTTTAACGAGGAACCGGCAGAATAGCGTCAACCGATATTTAACGTAAAACCGGCCGTCCTTCTGCAACGGTCTCAAATCAAAGAGCCGCTTGTCCATGCCGCACGTCGTGCAATTATGGCAGGCGGCTTTTTGGGTATCACGAGATCATGCATTTGTTCGTACCGGCCGAACCCATTTGCTATATCGTGCAAAAAAGCTCAGAAAACGATAGGTGTAAACCATCTTTTGAGTTCCGCGCGAAGTGTTTTGATCTCCGTCACAGCCGCCGCCCAATCCTCGCGAGCCGGTCCCTCCGATCGTCGCAGCAAGGCCGTCTGGGCCGGGCAGAGATACCATGTACAGATCCATGGACGGTCCCGGCGCTCAAGCCGGCAGCCATGGCACCCTGCGTATCGACACACTGCCGTCCATTGGGAAATGGGCTGAGCTTCCGGCATGGGCATCCCGTTCAGGTAAATCGTCAAAAGATCCGTCATATCGAACCACACCTTGGCGCTCAGACAGCAAGGGTCGGGACAATGAGGGCAGGTTCGCCGGCAGAGACCGTCCAAGAGGAGCGCCACCGAGGCCGTACGCAACCGGATCGATCGCGCCGTCACAACCGCCTGATGGAGTTCGCCGGGATGATAGACCCCGTAGTCGGCGATACGTCCGCTGATCTCGATCCAGTATTCCGGTAGCTGCAACGGCGGCGGTTTCAGATTCATCGGCATATGGATCCTCTCTGCAGAAAAAGTCAGGTTCGGGTTTTCCCCCGATCAAGACTTCGATACTGGATGGCTTCTGAAAGATGATCGAGCCGTATCATCTCCGATCCATCCAGATCGGCGATGGTTCGACTGATCTTGAGGATACGGTTGTAGGCCCGGGCTGAAAGGCCCAATCGACGCATAGCCGTTTCCAGGAGGGTTTCGGAATCTTCGTCGACGGTACAATACCGGCGGATCTGCCGGCTGCCCATCTGGGCGTTGCAATGGATGCCGGTCCGCTTGAATCGCCGCGTCTGCATGGCGCGCGCCATGGAAACCCGCCGTCGTATGACGGCCGAAGACTCGCCTGAAGTGCCGCCGGTGAGGTCTTTGTAAGCCACGGCAGGCACCTCCACGTGAATATCGATCCGGTCCAGGAGAGGTCCTGAAATCCGCGACCGATAACGTTCGACGGAAATCGGAGAGCAATGGCATTCATGGGCATCATCCCCCTTGTATCCGCACGGGCAAGGATTCATGGCCGATATGAGCATGAAGCTTGCGGGGTACGTCAGGGTCGAATTCACCCTCGAGATGGTGACCGAAAGATCTTCCATGGGCTGGCGAAGCACTTCCAGCACATTTTTCTTGAATTCCGGTAATTCGTCGAGAAACAGAACGCCGTTGTGGGCCAGGCTTACCTCGCCCGGTCGAGGAAAACGCCCCCCACCAATCAAGCCGGCATCGGATATCGTATGGTGGGGCGCCCGAAAAGGTCGACGGACAACCAGGGCCTGTCCTCTATCCAGCCCACCGATGACACTGAATATCCGGGTAGTCTCAAGGGATTCTTCAAAGGTCATGGGCGGCAATATAGACGGAATCCGGCGGGCCAGCATGGTCTTTCCCGATCCGGGGGGGCCGATCATCAGAAGGTTGTGAGATCCGGCCGCAGCCACCTCCAGCGCCCGCTTGACATGCTCCTGCCCCATGACGTCGGAAAAATCATCCGGGTAATGCTCCGAATTCGAAAACAGCGTATCAAGACACGTCTTCACGGGCGGGATGGAAGCCAATCCCCGACAGAAATCCACCACTTGGGACAGATCCGTGACGGGCAGAACCGATATTTCCTGAACTACCGCGGCTTCAAGACTGTTCTCCCTGGGAACCATAATTCCGGCATATCCGGCTCGCAAGGCGGTCAGGGCCGTGGGCAGTGACCCCCGAACGGGTTTGACCCGGCCGTCCAGGGAGAGTTCGCCCAGGATCATGTAGTCAGTCAAAACGTCTTTTGGGATCAGACCGACAGCGGCCAGGATGCCTATAGCGATGGGAAGGTCGAGACCCGTACCTTCTTTTTTGATGTCGGCGGGAGCGAGATTGATGGTGATCCGATCGTCCGGAAAGGCATACCCGGAGTTCTGAATGGCGGCTTTGACCCGCTCCTTACTTTCCTTGACCGAGGCTTCGGGCAGTCCGACCGTCGTAAAAGACGGCAGGCCCGCCGAGATATCCACTTCCACATCCACTATGAATGCATCAATGCCGATCACCGCACTGCTCAACACTTTGGCAAGCACACCATCTCCTTCCTTTCAGACGGCCGGCTGGAAGACCGGAGGACGAAAGTCCGTCCGCGACCATTGCGTTTCGGTTCCGGTATTCCCGAATGGACCACTATCCCCTTTTCAAGACGCTTCGTTCTCAAGCTTCTGTTCTCCGCCTTTCAACATCACTCCATGATTCGGGGTTGAAGCCGACTTCAGCGATATTGATTGGAAAGGGCCGGTTCCCGGAAGTTTCAAGTTGAATTTTTAAATTATAACAAAGCGCTAAAATGAGCACAATTATTTTATCCTCTTCAAACCGCTCAAAGTTTTTCCGGAAATTGTTGTCAAATCCTTGAACACTAGGCTAAAAGTGTTTAAAAATACCTTTATTCCTTTCAAACGCAAGGGAAAAGCAACGGCGACGCCTCGAAGCAAAAACGTATTTCATCGCCGTGGCGACGGGATGTGTCGGGTCAGACAGCGGTGGACGACCCAAATAATAAATGGATTGACAGCCCTGAACGGAGAGGCACCGTCAACAGCAAGGTGGAGGCATTCTTGATACAAACCCGTCAGCAAACGCTGGCCAAAATGGTTTTCTGTTCCGGGATGGGCGTACATTCCGGAAAAATCGTCAACATGACCATTCATCCGGCTCCGATCAACCACGGTATTCAATTCGTTCGAAAAGACTTGACAGGCAGTCCAAGGATATCAGCCCATTTCAATCAGGTCGTGGATACCAGTCTGGCCACGGTCATCGGCTCGGAGGGATGCATCGTCTCCACCATCGAACACCTCATGGCGACATTTGCGGGGCTCTCCATCGACAACGCCCTGGTTGAGCTCGATTCCTATGAAGTCCCCATCATGGACGGCAGCGCCGGGCCTTTTACCCGGCTCGTACGTTCGGCAGGAACAACGGCCCAGTCCGGTCCCAAGTGCTATTTCGTCATCAAAAAGCCGATAGCGATTGAATCGGAGGGGAAATCCGTCTCGGTTTACCCCGAACCCACAACCCGAATTACCTGTACCATCGAATTTCCGCACCCCATGATCAAGCGACAGACCTACTCCATCGAGGTGACGCCGGATCGCTTCGAAAAAGAAATCAGTCCGGCCCGAACCTTCGGTTTTCTGCATGAAGTCGAATATATGAAACGATATGGCCTCGCTCGGGGGGGATCTCTCGACAATGCCGTCGTCATCGGCGATAACGGCGTCGTCAACGAAGGCGGTCTGCGATTTCCAGACGAGTTCGTGCGGCACAAAATTCTTGACTGTATCGGCGATTTCTCTCTTCTGGGGCTTCCCATCATAGGCCACATCGTGACCCATCGGTCCGGCCATGCTTTCAACCACGCCTTTCTCAAAACTCTTTTCAGTCGGAAGGAATCCTGGGAAACGATCACCATCAACAACGCCGACGACATCACCCGGCTTCAGGGTCCCATTGGTTTCCGGAGTGAGCCGATCTGACGTTATGGGGCAGTCGCGATATCGGCACATCGGCGTCGCCTGCCTGATGGCCATCATGCTTCAGGCCTCGCCGGGCCTCGCCCTCGGTGCGAGCATTGCGGATATTTCCGTGACCAACAGCCAAAAGGATCTTCTCCTCTACCTGAAAGTCAAGGACGCTTTTACGGAACCGATCCATGAGGCCGTTTCGAGCGGTGTCCCCACCACCTTTTCGTTTTTTATCGTTCTGGAGGAAATTCGTTATTTTTGGGCCAACCGAACCTTGTCTGAAATGACCCTTACCCACACCATCAAGTATTACAACCTCAAGAAAGAATTTACCGTCACACGCTCCTGGGAAGCGGACCCTTCCGTCCCACTCATGTCGTTTGACGAGGCCAAGGGGCGGATGACCCGGATCGACGGCGTCAAGGTCATTCCCCTGGATCGGCTCAGGAAGGGCAATGCTTACCGCATTCGCGTCAAAGCCAAACTCAGCAAAATGACATTGCCGTTCTATTTGAGATACATCATGGTAATGGCATCCATGTGGGAATTTGAAACCGACTGGCACGCCGTCGACTTTACGTATTAAACGGTCGATATACGGCCGGTGCCGCTTTTGCCTCAATATCGACCCGTTTTTAACCTTATCTTGAATTCGTTTTTCAATCCGCCATGCGAAAAAACCGAATCAAAAGCCGCGCCACTTTTCTGACCGACGAGGATCGGCGACGACGCAGGCGAGAAATCATTTTGATTGTCCTGATTGCCGTCGTCGTAGTCGTGCTGACCTACGTCGAGAATCGCCTTTTCGATTCGGTTTCGGATTTTCCCATATCCAACACCATCTTGATGTTCATCCTCATCAACATCAACCTGTTGCTGCTGCTCCTGCTGGCCTTTCTCGTTTTCAGAAACCTCGTCAAGCTCCTTTACGACCGAAAACGGAAGGTTATGGGTGCCAGCCTGCGAACCCGCCTCGTTGTGGCATTCATCGGATTGGCCCTGCTGCCGACAACGGTCCTCTTTTTTTTCTCCATCCATTTCATCACTACCAGCGTCGAGTTCTGGTTTAACGTTCCCATAGAGCAGGCCCTCGACAACTCCCTCCGGGTCGGCCGCCAACTGTATCGATACGTGGAAGACCATAATCGCTTCTTTCTGGAACGTATCGTTTATCAGGTCGACGCCCGAAACTACATTGACGCCCCTCAACAGGATGCGCTCAGAAAATATACACAGGTCGTTCAGCGGGAGTTCAATATCGAAGGCGTCGAGATTTACGACGCCGAAGCACGACGGTTGTCCATCTCAATCAGCAAATCATTTCCGGAACCCCCTCCGGCCCTTTCCAGATCCAACTTCGAACAGTATCTCGGCGATCAATCGATTCGGGCCGTATCCGAAGAAATCCCCATCGGCGAACTGAACCGGGTGATCGGCGCCATCCCCCTGGGAGCCCATCCCCGAAACGCACGGGGCTTCATCATTCTCTCAACCCTCATTCCGCCGAACCTCACGGAAAACCTGGCGGCCATTTCTCGGGGATACGAAGAGTATCAACAGATCAAACTGTTCAAACAGCCCATCCAATCGACGTATTACATCACCCTGTCCATCGTCGCGCTGCTGGTGGTTTTTTCGGCTATATGGCTCGGGTTTTACCTGGCGAAATCCATCAGCATCCCCATCAAGGAATTGGCCGAAGGCACCCGACGAGTGGCAGGGGGCGATCTCAGTTTCAGCATCGCCATGGTTGGGGACGACGAAATCGGAAGCCTTGTGGATTCATTCAACCGAATGACGCGGGATCTCAGGACCAACCGGGAGCAGTTGGAATTGTCGGCCCGAAAGCTCCGCGAACAGAACGAAGAAATCGAGGAAAGCCGCCAATATATGGAGATCGTTCTCCGAAATGTCTCCACCGGCGTTATCAGCATCGATGCCCAGGGCATCATCCGGACCGCCAACAAGTCGGCGGAACGCATGCTCAACCTCAAATCCGAAGAAATTCTTCACAAAAACTACCGACGGCTCTTCGAAGGCCAGGACCCGGACCTCGATCGTGATATCATGGACAAATTCGTGGAATCCGGGAAGCGTACCCTGGCGATGCCCCTTCGACTTATCATCAATGAACGGCCCCGCAGCTTCATGATCCACGTCAATGCGCTTCAGGACGACAAAAAGCGTCACATTGGACTGGTCGTGGTCTTCGACGACCTGACGGACCAGGAAAAGGCCCAACGGATGGCGGCGTGGCGCGAAGTCGCCCGGAGAATCGCCCATGAGGTCAAAAACCCCCTGACCCCCATATCCCTATCGGCCCAGCGCCTCCGACGAAAATATTTTCAGACGATCCAGGATCCTGTATTTGACGAATGCACCCAGATGATCATCGATCATGTCGAGTTGATCCGCAACCTCGTGAATGAATTTTCGAAATTCGCTCGATTCCCGGCCGCCAATCCGGAGCAGGTCAGGCTGCCCCCCATCATTGAAGAGAGCGTGGCCTTATTCAGGGAGGGACACCCCGACATTCATTTCGACGTACAAGTCCAGACGAATCTGCCCTTGCTCAACCTGGATCGTTTCCAGATGAAACAGGCCGTCATCAACCTGCTGGATAACGCGATCAGCGCCATGGGTGGAAACGGGACGATCACCATCACCGCGACCCTGGTCCCCTCCAAAAGGATCGTACAACTCGATATCGCCGATACGGGTCCCGGCATCGCCCGGTCAGACAAAACAAGGCTTTTCGAGCCCTACTTTTCAACAAAGAAGACCGGCATGGGTCTCGGACTCACCATCGTGAGCACCATCATAGCGGATCACAAGGGCACCATCCGCGTCCAGGACAATCATCCGATGGGAACGGTATTCATCATAGAACTCCCGGTATAGCAACGTACGCCGCAACACCATCAAAGGAGAAGGCATGTTTCCAACCATCATGATCATCGACGACGAACCCAACATCCTGAAATCTCTGGGCGGACTTCTTTCCGACGAAGGCTTCGAGGTCATCACCGCAAACAACGGGTACGAGGGCTTGAAATTGATAGAAGACAAATCCCCCGACCTCGTCCTGCTGGATATCTGGATGCCGGGCATCGACGGCATCGAAACTCTCAAAGAGATCAAGAAGCATCATCCCGCCCTTCAAGTCATCATCATCACGGGTCACGGCAATATCGAGACCGCGGTGAAAGCCACAAAACTGGGTGCCTTCGACCTGATTGAAAAACCCCTCTCCATCGACAAGGTCATCGTTGACATCAACAACGCCCTCAATTTCAGAAGACTCGAGGAGGAAAACCGCTACCTTCGGAAAAAAACACTCGAAAAGCACGCCATCAACGGTAAAAGTCCGGCTATCGTCGAACTCAAGAAACAGATTGTCGTTGTCGCCCCCACCGACTCGTGGATCCTTATCACCGGTGAAAACGGCACCGGCAAGGAGTTGGTGGCACGGACGATCCACCAGTTCAGCAAACGGGCGGAGCAACCCCTGATCGACATCAATTGTGCCGCGATTCCCGAAGAGCGTCTGGAAAGCGAGCTGTTCGGCCATGAAAAAGGCGCGGTCTCCTGGTCGGACACACGAAAACGAGGACGGTTCGAAATCGCCAACGATGGAACCCTCTTTCTCGATGAGATCGGAGACATGAGCCTTCAAACCCAGGCCAAGCTCTTGAGGGTGCTTCAGGAACAAACCTTTCAGCGCGTCGGGGGCGGCAGAGACATTCGCGTCGACGTCAGGATCATCGCGGCATCCAACAAGGACCTGGAAACAGAAATCGAGAAGGGCAATTTCCGGGAGGATCTGTATCATCGCCTCAATCAAATACCGCTCCATGTCCCATCCCTGAAAGACCGCATCGAAGACATTCCCGTCCTGATGAACATCTTTCTCGAGGATCGCGGCAAAAAAACCGGGCCGTCACCCACTCATATCACGCCTGAAGCCATGGAGATGCTCATGTCGTATCCCTGGCCCGGCAATGTCCGGGAACTGAAAAATCTTATCGGACGGCTCGTAATCATCTTGAACAAGACGACAATCGAGGTTGAAGATATCCCTTTTCCTTACAACCCGTCGGCCGGCAGAAGCGGCAAATCCGAAGAAGAGCTGTTCAGCATTGATCAGCTTTCCACCGCAAAGGAGATGTTCGAAATGGCGTTCATCCGAAGAAAGTTCTCTCAGTACGGCAACAACCTCACCAAAACCGCCGGCGTTATCGGCATCGATCCGGCCGAACTGCGTCGGAAGCTCGAACAATTCGGGGTATCGGTTTGAGAATTATCAGCGGCCGTTTGCGGGGTCGAAAGCTTCTGCCTATCCGGGGTAACGCCGTTCGCCCGACTTCGGATCGAGTGCGGGAGGCGATTTTCAACATTATCGGCAGGAATATTGCGGAGGCTCGGGTACTCGATCTTTTCGCCGGCACCGGCGCCATGGGAATCGAGGCCCTCAGCCGGGACGCTCGGTCGGCAATTTTCATCGACAACCGAAAAGCCTCGGTCGCCGCTGTACGGAAAAATCTTGAACACCTGGGCCTCACGGAACGCTCCCGGGTGGTCCTGTGGGACATTGATAGAAACCTAAACTGTCTCACCCCTCATGAACCGGATATTCATCTTGTTTTCATGGATCCCCCCTACCACAAAAATTTGATCGGCCCGGCGCTTTTTCATTTGCGGCAGCGCCGAATTCTCGCACCCGGAGCGCTGGTGGTCGTCGAGCACGCCGCAAGCGAACCTCTGCCTGAACAGTTGTCGGGATATGATCTGTCAGATCAGAGAAAATACGGAAAGACCTTGGTGTCCTTTTTAAATTATGCTATGAACGCACCAAATAAATCATGAGGAACTCGAACGCATGCCTAAAATCGCCATCTATCCCGGATCCTTCGATCCCGTCACCAACGGTCATCTCGACATCATTCATCGCGGACTCGAAATCTTCGACCGAATCATCGTAACCATCCTGTGCAACCCGGCAAAAAAAAGCCTGTTTACGGTGGAGGAGCGGGTGGAGATGCTGAAGGAAAGCCTGGCGGGTCAGACCAGCGTCGAGGTGGATGTTTTCCACGGCCTCCTGGTGGACTATGCACGCCAACGGGAGGCGGATGCGATTCTGAGGGGCATGCGAGCCGTATCGGATTTCGAATATGAATTTCAGATGGCCCTGATGAATCGAAAACTGAACCGGGATATCCAGACGGTTTTTATGATGACGGGTCTCCGGTGGATCTTTACCAGCTCGACCATCATCAAGGAGGCCGCCAAATTCGGCGGAGACATCGAAGATATGGTGCCCCCTTTGGTTAACCGGAAGCTGAAGGAAAAAAACGGGTTTCTCCACACCCCCTGATTGATCCGACGAAACTGAAAAAATATATCCCGGGGAAAAAGGCGTCTACAGCCGTTGACGCCTCACTTTAACCTTTCAAGATTACCCCATGGATCTCTGGCAGCTCAACATCTTTTGCAAGGTCATCGAATCCGAAAGCTTTTCAAAAGCCGGAAACATCGTTCATCTCTCCCAACCGACGATCAGCAGTCATATCAAAGATCTCGAAGCCCATTTCGAGTGCCGTCTGATCGATCGCCTGGCCAAAAAGGCGATCCCCACGAAGGCAGGGGAACTGCTGTATGAATACGCCAGAAAACTGATCGCCCTGAAGGAGGAGGCCGAGGCGGCCATGGCGGCGTTCCACGGCAACCTGAAAGGACGCCTGGTCATCGGAGGCTCCACCATTCCCGGCGTTTATATTCTCCCTCGAATGGTGGGTCTTTTCGTCGAAACCTATCCGGATGTCACCACCGCCATCCGCATCGGGGATACGGAAGAGATCGTCGCAGATGTTGCCGCAGGTCTTCTGGAGGTCGGTGTCGTGGGCGCCAGGACCGGTCTGAAGCAGATTCATCAGGAACCGCTTCTGGCGGACGAGCTCTGCCTCATCGTTCCGGTGGATCACCCGTGGGCCAAAAGGGGAGAGATCACGCTGTCCATGCTCAAGACAGCGCCGTTTATCATCAGAGAGGCTGGATCGGGCACACTGAAATCCATCGAGAAGCATCTGAGTCAGGTGTCGATGAGCGTCGCCCAACTCAACATCGTCGCCGAGATGGGCAGCACCGCGGCCGTTATACAGGGCATCAAAGGACGAATAGGCATATCAATCCTCTCAAGGATTGCGGTAGCCGAGGAGTTGGCTGGGGGAATCCTGGCCGTCGTCGCTGTAAGAGGCCTCTCTCTGAAACGTCATTTTTACCTGACCAGTCATCGCCGAAAGACCCTCTCTCCCCTGTCTCTGGCGTTCATCGAATTCCTGAAAGGGCGAATCACCCTTTGGCCCGATCTATCCGTCGATTGATGACCGCAGTCAAGGGTGGCCGCAAGGAGAGCTTCTCGATAACATAGACCAGAGAGAAGCCGGCGACGGCAAGCAGCAACGCTTCCGTCAGGTAAGGGGATGCACCGGTTGCATCGAGGTAAGCCGTGGGAAGAATGTTTTTTTCCACCACTGATCTCACCTCTCCTTCCGAGGACACAACAGTTTCGACAACAACCTTCCAGGGCCATACCTTGTTGAGGGATCCCACCATAAGCCCCGTTAGCATAGCGATGGTCGGTGCGTAATAGCGCCGGAGAGTCCAGCTTAAAAAATGGGAGAACGAGAGAATCCCGACGACGCAACCCGATCCGAAAACGGCGATGATCACGAGATTGAAATCCCGGATCGCGGTGAATATATACTCATATTTCGACAACAGCACCAGAATGAAGCTTCCGGAGATTCCCGGCAGGATCATGGCACACACGGCGATCATACCGGAAAGAAAGACAAAACTCAGGGTTTCAGGGGTTTCAGCGGGAACGGCGACCGTAACGGCATACCCCAGAATCACCCCTCCCAGACCGAACCCCAGAATCATCGGGTTCCGGCTATTGATTTTTCGCGCCACCATCAGAATGGAGGCGATGATCAACCCAAAAAAAAATGCCCAGACCAACACGGGAAAATCTTCAAGCCAGTAGAGAACAAAACGGGAAAAGATGAAAAGCGATGTCCCGATTCCCGCCAGAAGTACGGCTAAAAACGTCCCGTGAATATGGTGCCAGAAGCCTCGAAGATCTCTCTGCCGGAGAAATTTCAATGCCCGACCGTCAAAGGATCGAATCGCCAGGATCAGTTCCTCGTAAATGCCTGAAATGAAAGCGACCGTCCCACCTGAAACCCCGGGAACCGCATCCGCGGCTCCCATGGCAAGCCCCTTGAGATACAATAGAATAAATGAATGCATAGCGCCGTTTTCTATAACGTGTTTTTCGGCTATTCCTTTTTCCAACCATATTCGCCGACAAGTTTGACGAAGCGGCATCCGCCGAGGCTGGTTTGGTGAACGCCGCGTTCATCCTTTTCGATCCGAACCAAATCCTGAATATACTGATCCCCTACGGGAATGACCAGCCGCCCTCCCGGCGTCAGTTGATCGATCAGCGGTTGCGGGACGATCGGTGCACCCGCAGTCACGATAATTGCGTCAAAGGGACTCTCTTCCCGCCACCCGCTGGTTCCGTCGGCATAGCGAGTGACGATGTTGTGATATTTGAGATTATCGAACAGCCGGCGGATTATTTACAAGATATAGCGGTCGGTCACGGTCTGTGATCAGGGGTCGGCATAGCGAGTGACGATGTTGTGATATTTGAGATTATCGAACAGCCGGCGGGTTTTGATGTAGAGTGCGTGAATCCGCTCAATGGTGTAGACACGGTAAACGATCTGAGCCAGGACCGCAGCCTGGTATCCGGATCCTGTTCCGATTTCGAGGACGCGGTCCTTTTCGCCCACCTTGAGAGCCTGTGTCATTTCGGCGACAATGTAGGGTTGAGAGATGGTCTGTCCGTCGCCGATGGGGAGGGGGAAATCGCCGTAAGCCTGATCTTCCAGCGCTTCGCTCACAAACAGGTGTCTTGGAACCCTCCTCATGGCATCCAGCACCCGCGGATCGCTCACACCTCGCGCTTCAATCTGTCGCTTGACCATCTCCTCGCGACGACGAAGGTATTTTGATATCTCTTTTTCCATAATTTTATTTTATATCAACTCTGCGGATGCACGTCAATAAACATATCTGTTTTCAGTCACATAAACACGTCATCAAGCTGAATCCCACAGGCCTGGACACACCGGGGACCGGGACGATACAAGATGACGGCGATATGCAGAGACTCCTTTTCTATTTTCTTTGACGGCCGGATAATATACATCATCTTCTACAGCAAACATATGGAGGGAAGTGTAAAGTCACCTCATGAACAGAACAAAACATCTCGTGATTGTCTGCTGCCTGTCCATCCTCATGATCATTGCGGGCACCCTTGGTTATATGCTGATTGAGGGTTGGGATGTTTTGGACGCTCTTTACATGACGGTTATCACCGTCGCCTCGGTGGGGTATTCGGAAGTCCAGTCGTTAAGTTCCATGGGTCGTATCTATACCATGGTTCTCATCTTCTCAGGACTGGGGCTGTTCGTTTACGTCGCCGGCGCCGTGGTTCAATTCATGGTGGAGGGACAGATTCGTGAAACATTGGGGAGACGAAGATTGGACAAGAAAATCAGCCAACTCGAAAACCACTATATTATCTGCGGGTATGGCCGCATTGGCCGGGTTTTGTGCAACAAACTGAAAAGCAAACCCATAGACCTGGTCGTCATCGAAAAGGATTCGGAGTTGATCCCCGTAATGGAGGCCGACAATGTGCTCCACCTTTCCGGAGACGCAACCAACGAAATGCTGCTGCTGAAAGCCGGTATCGAGCACGCCAAAGGGCTCGTAGCTGTCCTGGCCACGGACACGGAAAACGTTTTCCTGGTTCTGACAGCCCGCCAACTCAACAAGAACATTGAAATCATCGCCAGAGCGGGCAGCGATCGGTCCGCGGCGAAACTTACGGCAGCAGGCGCAGATCGGGTTGAGTCACCATACGCCATGGGGGCGGCAAACATGGCCAATCGGATTCTCAGACCGACGGTGACCACTTTTCTGGATCTGGCCTTTACGCATCGCCGCAAGGATATTCAAATGGAGGAGATTCCCGTCGGAAAGGCATCCGCCCTCGTCGGCAAGATGCTCAAGGATTCGGGCATCCGCCAGAATTACAACCTCATCATTATCGCCATCAAAAAGTCGGACGGCGGCATGCTGTTCAACCCATCCTTCGAAGCGACCATCAACAGCGGGGACACCCTGATCGCCGTAGGCGAATCGGGGAACCTTGAAAAATTGGAAAACGCCCTGAACCCCTGATCACAGACCGTGACCGACCGCTATATCTTGTAAATAATCCGCCGGTCAGTGATGACAATATCGACATATTTATCATGAGGCTCCATGGGGACCTGGGGTATGACCTGATCTTCAAAAATCAGTGCGACCTTTCGGGTTGTGACGGACAACTTGGGAATCAGACGATCGTAATAACCCATTCCCGATCCGATCCGACCGCCCTTTTCATCAAATGCAATCCCTGGGATGATGGCGATGTCAACCTGATCGACAGGCACTCGCTTGCATCTCTCCGGATCCGGCTCCAACACACCACGAGGACCCGGTTTCAGATCTTTCTCGATATCGTCGACCTTCATCAGCGTCATGGTTCGCTTTTCTTTGCCAAAAGCGGGCAAAACAACTATTTTGTTATGTTCGAAGCACCATTGCAAAATCCGCTTCGTCGGAATCTCGTGCTTGAGGTTCACGTACAGGAGGGAAATCTTGGCTTCTATGAAATTAGCGAAATCGAAAAGCCTTTCCTCCAAGTTTTTAGTCTTTTTCCTGAAAACATCATCGGAAAGGGCGTCCATCATCGTGATCATGTCAGTCCGGATACTGCTCTTCTTCTCTCTGATCTCATCCATACACTGCTCTCCTATCCGCTGAGCTCCAAGACATTTTTTTGATATATTATAGTAATATAATTAATTTTTCCGATTAGAGTCAACTGATATTATCCATTGACTCCCCTCTCTGCCCATGATAACTTTTTAACAATTATCCTGGAGTTGCCGAGCAATCGTTTTGCCGGGACCCGGTTCAGCGATAACGATCTCAACTTTATATACAACCGACTTTTGAGATTATAGGAATTATTATGCTGGAAATCAAGTTTGTGAGACAAAATTTAGCGGAAGTACAAAAAGCGCTGACCACACGGAACGACAAAGCCGACCTCGGTGGTTTTCGTGATGCGGATGAAAAACGACGGGAGATCCTCCAGGAAATCGAGATATTGAGGCATCGAAGAAATGTGGTTTCAGAACAGATCGCCGATATGAAGAAAAATGGTGAAAACGCCGAAAGCCTCGTGACGGAAATGCGGGACGTCTCCTCTCGGATCAAAGCGCTGGACATCCGGTTGGCGCGTTATGATGAAACGCTTCAGGGTATCCTGATGACGCTCCCCAATATACCGCATGCTTCGGTTCCCATTGGACGCGACGAGTCGGAAAATATCCTGTTGAAACAGGTTGGCACTCCCACCCGATTTGATTTCACGCCCAAAGCCCATTGGGATATCGGTGAAAATCTGGGAATCCTCGATTTGGAACGGGCCGCCAAAATCACCGGCGCCAGGTTTCCACTTTATATCGGTGCGGGCGCACGGTTGGAGAGGGCGCTTATCAACTTCATGCTCGATATCCACACCACCGAACACGGATACACGGAAACCCTGCCGCCGTTCATCGTCAACCGCGCCGCCATGACCGGCACCGGTCAACTCCCTAAATTCGAGGCCGATCTTTTCAAGCTGGAAAACTGGGATTATTTTCTGATCCCCACCGCCGAGGTTCCCGTAACCAACATTTACGGCGGCGACATCCTCGCCGAAGAAGACCTCCCGATTTACCACACGGCCTACACCCCGTGCTTCCGCTCCGAGGCCGGTTCCTACGGCAAAGACACCCGAGGATTGATCCGCCAGCACCAGTTCAACAAGGTCGAACTCGTCAAGTTTGTCCATCCCGATCATTCTTATACCGAACTGGAATCCTTGCTCGAACACGCCGAAACCATTCTGAAGCGCCTGGAGTTGCCTTATCAAGTCATCACCCTGTGTACCGGAGATTTGGGATTTTCATCCGCCAAGACCTATGACATCGAGGTCTGGCTTCCGGCTCAAAACAAGTATCGGGAAATCTCGTCCTGCAGCAATTTCGAGGATTTTCAGGCACGACGCGCCAACATCCGGTTCAAGCAAAAGGGCAGGAAAGGAACGGAATGGATTCATACCCTTAACGGTTCGGGCCTTGCCGTTGGGCGGACCTTTGCCGCCATCCTTGAAAACTATCAGCAGGCCGACGGATCAGTGCTTATCCCTGAAGCACTGAAACCCTATATGGGCGGCCTCGAAAAAATAGACCATAAAAAATAGAGAGATATCAAGTTGAAGCCACAAGACTTTCCGAAAGAAATCCGCTCTTATCTGATTCCCGAAAAAGCAGGCCGGCTCGCCTACCACTGTCTCGGCTGCGGTACGGTGCACGGAATTGACAAGCTGCTCTACACCTGCCCGGATTGCGGCCAGGTGCTGCTCATTCAGGATGAGCAGTTCGATCGGCTCAGACAAATCCCAGGTCCGCTCTGGCGCCGTATTTTCGACTATCGACGGATGCTCAAGATCCCGGCCCTGAAAGGCATCTATCTCTACCACGAATTTATCGGCTCCGTCATTCCCCTGTCGGATATTGTCTACCTGGGCGAAGGGCACACCCCCATCGTTTCAGCCAATAACACGCTGCAGGAGTTGGCGGGCATGGCCTTCTTTTTCAAAAACGACGGCCAGAACCCCAGCGCCTCGTTCAAAGACCGCGGCATGGCCAGCGCTTTCAGCTATATCAACTACCTGATCAAAAGCGGCAAGATCAAGAATGTCCTGGCCGTTTGCGCCTCGACGGGCGACACTTCGGCAGCGGCCGCCCTCTATGCGGCTTATCTCAAGCCCCATGTCAAATCGGCCGTGCTGTTGCCTCACAAGAAGGTCACTCCCCAACAACTCTCCCAACCCCTGGGCAGCGGTGCGCGAGTCTTCGAAATTCCCGGGGTTTTTGACGACTGCATGAAGGTGGTGGAGCACCTCGCCGAACACTACCCGGTAGCGCTTCTCAACTCGAAAAATGCCTGGCGCATTCTGGGGCAGGAATCCTATTCCTATGAAATCGCTCAAGATTTCGAGTACGACATGGCCGGAAAGGTAATTGTCGTTCCCATCGGCAACGCCGGAAACATCACAGCCGTCATGAGCGGGTTCCTGAAATTCTACGATATCGGAATTATCGACGTTCTGCCTAAAATCATCGGGGTCCAGTCGGCCCATGCCAATCCCGTCTACCGCTACTACATGGAGCCGGACCCCGCCAAACGTCGATTTGTCCCCATGGCCGTCAAACCCAGCGTCGCCCAGGCCGCCATGATCGGAAACCCCGTCTCCATGCCCAGGGTCATTCATCTGGCGGAAAAATACAACCAAATCGCCGGTGAACAGCGGGTTTTTTTCGTTGAGGTCACCGAGCAGGAGATCATGGATTGGGAGTTGACGGCCAACCATAACGGTCACATCGCCTGCACCCACGGCGGAGAATCCTTAGCCGGACTCGTTCGGGCTCGACAGACGGGATTGGTCGATACTGATGAAACAGCTGTGGTGGACTCCACGGCTCACGCCCTCAAATTCGCTGGTTTTCAGGAAATGTACTTCGAAAATCGGTTCCCCGATGAGTTCGGAATCCATCCTGATCCGAGGCTGATGAACCGACCCGTTTATATGCGGCCGGACGATCTGGAGAAGGTCCCGGCACCGGGAAATCCCATTGACGGCGAGGATTTCGAAAAATTTGTCCGCAGGGTATCCGAGGAGATCGCCAGGACGCTGGATCTTGTCGCATTATGATGGACCATGGCACCGGCTATCGCCGGTGCGCCTTTCAATTCTTCGCCTGATTCTCCAATGCAGCTGCGCAGGACGTAAGCCGCCTTCGAACCACGCCAGCATCCCGAAAGTCGAAAATGAAATAACACTAGTGGATCATCAGATCTCCGAAATAGGCAACATTCTGGAGGTTCACAACAGGCTCGATCCCGAGATGCCGTTTTCCGGCCCATGACACCTTCTCCCAATGGAGGGGAATAAAGGCCGCCTCGTCATAGAGAATCTGCTCGACCTTCTGGAGCAATACCCGGCGTCGGGCGTTACCGGTTTCCATCCGGGAGGCGAGGATGAGCTCATCCACTTTCGCGTTACAGTAATTTCCGCTGTTGTAGCGGCCATATCCGGTTTCCGTATCAGGACACATCAGGAGGTTTTCCGTGTAATTGGCGGAATCCTCCATTTCCGGATGCCATCCGATCATCTGGATATCAGCGGTTTGGGCGTCGAAGCGATCCCAGTAATGAATCCTGGGCAGCGTCTTGAGGTCCACCGTGATATTGATTCTGGAAAGCATGACGGCAACCGCTTCAGCCACCTTGGCATCGTTGACGTAGCGGTTGTTGGGAGCGATCATGGTACATTCGAACCCGTTTTCATATCCGGCCGATTTCATCAGTGCCTTGGCCTTGGCCGGATCAAAACGGGGCGTCAGGCGCGGGGTATATCCCGAAAAGCCTTTGGGCCCTTGTTGGCCCGCTGCCGTGGCAGCCCCTTTCATGATCTTCTCTACGATATCCGCTTTGTTTACTACCCAATTCATGGCCAGTCGAACCTGAGGGTTTCTGAACTCGGGACGACGCTTCTGATTCAGTTGAAGCGTGATGATACGGCTTCCCGTTATCGCAATCAGCCGAAGATTCTCATCCGCCTCGATACGCCCGTAATCCTGGGGCGGCACCGGCGTGATCATATCGACATTTCCCGACCTCAGCGCGCTTACCCGAGCGGCATCGTTTTTAATGGGAATCAGGATGATCCTGTCGATATTGCCAAGGGATTTGTCGTCCCAATATCCCGGAAATTTTTGAAAAACAGTTTTTACACCCGGATCCCGCATTGTGACGTGATACTTTCCGGTTCCGGAAGCGTGGGTGGCGGCAAAAGAAGGACCGGCCGTAACAACGGCATCCTTGTAGCGTCCGTTTTCATCCATCCCCCTGTAAAATCGACGGTCCATGGGAAAAATCAAGGCCGCCATGTTGAGGATGAGGGCGCAGGGTTTTTGCGTCACAAGATCGACCGTTTGGTCATCAATGATCTTGACGTCTTCAAGATCCTTGAAAAGCCTATTGTAATCCGGGCTTTTCATCAGACGATGCACAGTCCATTTCACGTCTTCCACGGTAAACGGATTACCGCTGTGAAACGTCACGCCCCGCTTCAGATAAAACCGCATGGCCCTGTCGCTGATACGCTCCCATCGTTCCGCCAGACGCGGCTCGAATGTCATGTCGGCGGTCCGACGCACCAGCGGATCAAAGACCATGTGAGCATACTGAAGGGTTTCGGCAGACAACTGTGCGTGAGGGTCCAGTGAGACGGGATCTCTTTCGGCACCAAGCTTCAGGATCTGTTCTTCGGATGCCCCCGAGAGCGCTGCCAGCCACCCCATTCCCACCAAAATGATCACTGTCCATCCGGATCTGTTCATGGCCTGTTTCCCGGCCTTTCACAATTTTTCCAGGAGGTCCAGCAGGAGTCGAACACCGAACCCCGTTCCCCCGGGGGTACAATAGGCGCCGCTTTTCTTGGCATAGGCGGGACCGGCGATATCGATATGGACCCATTGGGTATCTTTTACAAATGCCGACAAAAACAGGGCAGCCGTAATGGCGCCGCCCCACTTGGAGCTGCTCATATTGCTGATGTCGGCAAAATCGCTTTTGAGCAGTTCCTTGTAATCCTCGGGCATGGGCATTCGCCAGCATCGTTCGAAGGTGCGCCTTCCCGATGCGATAATCGCCTCGGCCAGGGCGTCCTCCTCTGTAAAAACCGCTGCAATTTTTTCTCCAAGGGCCACTACGCAGGCACCGGTCAGGGTCGCCATGTCAATGAGGATATGGGGCTTGTAAACCTCGACGGCATAGGCGATGGCATCGGCCAGAATGAGCCGCCCCTCGGCATCCGTATTGCCGACCTCCACCGTCTTGCCGGAGTATGTATGGATGATATCCCCGGGTCTGATCGCTTTACCTGAAGGCATATTTTCGACCAGGGGCAGCACCCCCACCACGTTGAGCTTCGGTTTGAGCCTGGCCACGCTGATGAGCGTCGCCGCCACTGCGGCTGAACCGGCCATGTCCATCTTCATACCTTCCATGGCCCCTCCGATCTTCAGATTCAGACCGCCGGAATCAAACGTAACCCCCTTGCCCACGAGACAGACGGTCTTTTCGGCGCCTTCGGTCCGATATTCGAGGAACACCAGCCGGGGTGCGGCATGACTCCCTTGCCCGACGGCCAGAAGAGCACCAAATCCATTTTCCGCAAGGATCTTTTCATCCCATATCACGGCATCAAGCCCTTCTGCCCGGGCAAGAGCGGCAATCGATTCAGCATAGGCATCCGGTCGCTTATCGACGGCGGGAACGGAAACCCATTCCCGCGCCTGGAGGGTACCCCTGCAGGCCGCCGTCACCCGGGTCGGAAGCCTTGAAAAGCGTCTGACATCCTGAGCCTTGGCCCAGAATCCGATCTTTTTCAAGGGGATCTGTTTTTTCTCGCTCTTGTATTGGTCAAAACGATAGTTGCCCAGAAAAGCGCCCTCCATCATTGCCTCAAGCAGGTCGGCGGCATCCAGACCGCATTTGGCCGCCGAAGGAACGGCCAGCAAAACGTCGTCAAGCCCTCGAGTGATGCATCTGTTGACCGCTCGGCCGGTCAAAGCGCGAAACACCTCGGTATCCGCGGTGGCCTTCGGTCCCGCCCCCATGAAAATTACGCGGTCTGCCGACACCTCCGCAGGATGATGAAAAACCACTTCCTCTTCGATTTTACCGTTGAACTCTTCCAGAGCCATCGCTTTTTTCACCAGCAGGCCAACGCTTCGGTTGTCATGGATATCGGTGTCTTCACACACCGGAATGATGAGGGTTTTAAGGGGGTCTTTCTTGGGATTGACCACTTTGAGTTCCAGCACGGTGGAGATCTCCTTTTCTCTGTTCGTCGTTTAAGGGTTATGGGGACCGTTTCAACGCCCGCCGGGACGTCCCGCAGCCGGCTGAAAAATTATGATCGCAGGGTTGCTACCAGCCTGAGGGGATGGGACAGGAGCGCCAACGCCGAAAGGATATCGGTACACACGACATCCGCAGCCGTGAGCGTTTCCACGGCAACGCCCTCCTCGAGAATGACGGCGATCCCCAAAACAGCCGCGGCCAGCATCCGGCGATCATTTCTGCCGTTGCCGATGCAGACGGTCTCTTCACATCCGAGTCGTTGGACATAGGCCAACTTTTCCTCGTCCTGCCTGTCCGGAGGCAGAACGGTAAGACGGCAGGAAATCCCCTCCAGGGCCGCTTCGGCCTTTCCAAACGTGTCGGCGGTGAGAACGTGGACACCGACATGACCCGCAAGGGCATTCAGAGCCGTGTCCACGCCGTCGACCAAACGGCCGTCAACGGCAAGGGTCCCATTGTAATCCAGCACCAGGTGCGCCATCCGCAATCTTCCGTATCCGGGAACATCGATCTCGATCATTCAGCACCTCCTTCGTGGAAAGGTATCGCAGTTTTGACAGTTCGTGCCGCACATGCCATTCAATGAAATCCAACCGGGCGGGAATATATCGGATCAAACAGAATCGATCAATCCACCGGCGCCGACAGCGTTGGATCGAACCGATAAAACCCGTCCAGATGGACCCGCCAGTAAACCTCGTATACAAGGTTGCGGCTGTTAAAAGCCACAACCTTACCACGCTTGAGGGACGCATAGATCAAATCGAAATTTTCGGCATCCTCCACATGGTAGATCATGGCCGCGTGCCCATCTTTGAGCACCATCAGATCGCCGGGTTCAACCATGTCCGGATGGATCCTGATCGTCCGGGCCAGCAGCATCTTCATGGGCATGTAGCCGGGGAAGGCAAAACCCGCATTCCTTGCCGCTTCGCCGTAAATGGCGCAAATGAGATGAGAGTTGTCCGCAGCTCCGTGATGCTCGGGGTCCGCGCCAAAGGCGTACGGCATCCCAACATATCGTTCGGCAATACCGGGAATGCCGTTTCTAACTGCTGCAAGTGACGCCTCGGGTAGCGCCGCCACCGCCGGCGTCATCCATATGACCCCCAGGGAAAAGGCTATTGCGCATTTCAGGAGGATTTTCCATCGCCTTTGTTTGTTCATGCACCTTGAAATTTTCACTGAAATTCAACTCCTGTAGGGATTATACGACCGACCTCCGATCTCCTGCGATTGAAGGTTTGTATCGGCTGTTGATATCTGAACCATGCAATTTTCGGCTTTTGTGATGGTAAAGAAAAGCGGCTGGAATATATCATAACAAAGCGATGGTTCATACCGATAACCTCGAGCATCATACGCTTTTTCATCGGCCATTTAAGTCATGACTTAAAACCTGTTTTTTGATATCAACACGAAAGTCAAAAGTCGTGTTCCAAACGTCAAGAAAGGATCCATCAGAGCATACCATGAAAAAGGACTCTGTTCAAAATCAGTGCATTTTTCATGTATTTGACGGTCTGCGTGAGGGACTCTCCCATTTTTCACCGCCGAGTCGGGTGGCCCTGATTTATGCCATTCATGCCGATGATCCCATTCGCATCTATGATCCGCAGCTGCTTTTGCACGGTCACGAACCCAAGCTGAAAGAGCTTTACCTGGACAGCCATGCCTGGCGAAAAGCTGATTTCGACTTGACTAAAATGAAGAAATTCGAGGTGCAACACGAGGAAAACCTTCAATTGGCCGGCCTCATCTCTTTCGGCGGCAGGTCCCGATCAATCGCCTATCAGATGTGGTTCACGGAGCACCATCCGGACATGTGCTCCACGGGTCCGACAGAGCGATGGCTTGAGCATGCCGTCTGGCTGCTTTCCCAGGACATGGCCAATGCGGACGCCCCGTGCATCGGCACGTCGGGATACGTTCTTCGTGAATATGCCGGCCACGCCGTCAGGGACTACATCGTCGACAAACGGATCTCCCTCATCGGGTGGGATACCCACATTCGGGTCTATCCGACCCTCGACGCCGTGCTGGGGATCTCCGAAACCTTCGAAGAGGGCGTCTGGCCCAGGGGCATTCTCGCCTTTGTAGAACCCTG
>OBLN01000116.1_pt1 | contig 28560 bp, 28 predicted proteins | sample 1519301 | NCBI WGS metagenome assembly OBLN01 (sample SAMEA2452533, study PRJEB22499) | sediment metagenome | reverse complement strand
GATTTAAAGCCTGCCTCGTAGAGTTTCCTCGCCCTTACACGCCCCACGCTTCTGATATCAAGCAGATCCATCAGTTCAGGGGCTGCACCATACCGGATCCGCTTTTCAAGTTCTGAAGCTTCTTTTGCCCCTTTTAGCTCAAGGAGCCTTGCGAGCTGCGCAGTCACATGCATTATCCACTCGGCAATATCTGCGGTTGAATGAATATCTCCTTCACCTATGCCAAATTTTAAACAGAGTTCATTTTCAGGCTTCTCATGGATCCAGTCCGTCAGAAGGAGAGAGGTCTTTACCTCACTCAGGAACCATTCGTATTCGGCTATATTGAAAGGGCTAGGTATCCTAGAGAACTCATCTGCATGTGCCACTACATAATCATTGATGTCCTGGTAGTCCTGGCTCCGCATATACATAAGGCGCATATCAGGCGTACTGCAAATTTGTTATGGACTGGTTGTTATGGACTGATTGTTTGATCTGTTAGAGTTCCGGCTTCCCTTAAGCCTTTTGCAATAAGGGCTGCGGAGAGAGGGTCGATATAGAGCCGAGAGACAAGTTTTCCAAAGACCGTAGAAATAAGGCTGTCTGGGTCTTTTTCAAGCATTCCCTCCTGACGCAAAAAATTCAGGCATTCGTCTACAACTGCAGAAAGCCCGAAGTTTGAGTACTGGAACGCAAAAAAAGTCGCCTCAAGAAAGTCCATTAGCTCTTCTTTTGTCCGGGCAAACCCGTTAGAAATGGTTGAGAGCACATGCGTCCTGAGGGCATTTTCCGTTCCCAGCTTGGACCAGATATCTTCTGCTCCCGCTTCGATGTATTTCTCAAAAAGGAAAATGAATTCTTCATAAGACTTTGCAAGCAGGACAGCTTCTCCGTAAGGGTCAAGCCGTGGCCTCCCTGCTCTTCCTGCCATCTGCTTGTATTCGAGTACAGGGATTGGCTTCATGCCCGCTTCGGAAGAATAGCGCCGGTAGCTCCTTATAATCACACGCCTGGCAGGCAGGTTAAGTCCAGCTGCAAGTGTAGGGGTGCTCGAGATAAGTTTTATTCGCCCATCCCGAAAGCCTGCTTCTACAAGTTCCCTCAGCGGCGTGGTAAGACCTGCGTGATGAAAAGCAGTTCCGGAACGGACGCAGGTTGCGAGAACCGATGAGACATCGGTTTCGCTGTTTTCCAGGATCTCATCTGCAATCTTTGAAAGGGCTCCTTTCTCCTCTACAGAAAGAGTCTTTTTAACTGCAGAAACAGCTTTTTTTGCAAAAGCCATGCAATTTTTCCTGCTGCTTTCGAAAACCAGGCACTGCCCGCCTTCTTTTATAGTATCAAGAACCAGATTTATTGCTTCGTCTTTTGTTGGCTGTTCAACAGGCTTCTCTTTGTCCTTGCAGTAAAAAGTCCCATTATAAAATACTCCTTCCATAAGGTCGGTGGGTCTCCATTCGCTTAACACAAGCTCTGCATCGAGCCAGGCTGCAAGTTCATCGGCATTTCCTACTGTTGCCGAAAGCGCAAGGATCTGGCAGGAAGGATTCATTCTCCTGAGCTTTGCAAGGGTAACCTCAAGTGTAGGTCCCCTGTCAGCAGAATCGATGAGGTGGACTTCATCTGCCACAACAACCGAAATCTCCTGCATCCATGCAGTTTCATTCCTGAGCAAAGAATCGGTTTTTTCCGAAGTGGCAACAATAATATCGTTTATGCCAAGCCCTTCATCCCGACGGTCATAGTCTCCTGTTGAAATCCCGACCCTGATACCCAGTTCGGAAAACTCTTGGAACCGCCTGAACTTTTCGGAAGCCAGGGCTCTCAGAGGCACAATATAGAGAGCTTTTCCTCCAGCAAGTATGGACTTTAGCATTGAAAGTTCTGCAAGCAAAGTCTTCCAGCAAAGTCTTCCCCGAAGCCGTAGGGATTGCAGCAAGGAGATTTTTTCCTTCAAGCATCCCCTTTTCAACAGCTTCCGCCTGGGGAGGATAAAGTTCAAGAATCCCGGTATTTTTATAGAATTGCTTTATTTCATCGGGCAGGTCGAGACTTTCTATCTTCATTGGAAATCAGAAACTCACACATAAGATAAAAAACTATTTTGAAATCGCGGTGCAGATTCCAGAACTGCCTTTATTCAAAAGTTTAAAACTCCCTGAAAAAAGGAACCGCTGAGTTCTTCAGGCGATTAGTAGAGGACTAAGTGCGGACCGGTAAATCGGCCCCATTGCAGATTAATCCCGAACAAATCAGCCTGGCAGAATAATAGTGGTCAGTCTTTAGCAGAATAATAGTAGTTTCCGCTCTCTTTCTGCTCCCGGTCAAGCCTTGAGCCAAGATTATTTACGCGGGGACGCCTTGTCTCTTCATCCCTGCGGAAAGTGATACCAAGGTTTTTCAGGAACATGTTCATTCCACTTTCCATACTGAAAGGCCCGTGGGCTTCACCATAAACGGAGGGTTTGCCTTCAAACACTAAAAGGCGCTGGCTCAACATATCTATCATGTAAATATCGTGGTCAACAACCATGGCGGTTTTCTGGTTATTTTCGGCAAAGCGGTTGATAACTTTGGTGACCATGGAACGCTGCTCCACATCAAGATGGGCACTCGGCTCGTCAAGGATGTAGAGGTCTGCTTCCTGGGAGAGGCAGGCAGCAATTGCCACCCTTTGAAGTTCTCCGCCACTGAGGTCGGTAAGCAGGCTGTCATAAATTTTCACAAGCTGGAGAGGGTTTGAAATCTCAACCTCGTAGTAGCTTGTTCCGAACTGCTTTGAAATGCCCCTTAAGAAGTCCTGGACGCTCACAGGATTATCGGCTTTAATGTACTGGGGTTTGTAAGAGATCTTGACATCGATCCCGGGGTCCCCTTCGTCGGGTTTTATTTCCCCTGCGAGGATTTTTACGAAAGTTGACTTTCCTATCCCGTTAGGACCGACTATTCCGAGAACCTCACCTTCACGCAAGTTTCCACCTGTTGCTTTGAGAGAGAACCCATCCCCGTACTTATTTGAAAAGCCGTTGAAGGAAACCATAGACTTAAACTGAGAATCCTCCCTTGGCGGATGGACTTCAAACCTGATGGCTTCGGGCCGGATCCTTATATTCTCTTCAGGGAGGTAGCCTTTAAGGTACTGGTTAATCCCTACACGCACACTTTTCGGAAGAGTGATCACACCGAAACCTGCAGGCTCACCGTATGCTATATGAATTACATCCGTAAGCATATCGAGGACTGCAAGGTCGTGCTCGACTACAAGCACTGCCCTATCTTTTGAGATTTCCTGAATAAGGCGGGCTGCATTAATCCTCTGGTAGATATCGAGATAGGGGCTTATTTCGTCAAAGAAATAGAACTGAGCATCTTTTGCTGCACAGGCAGCAATTGCAACCCTCTGCAGTTCTCCACCGCTCAATTCCGTAATCTTTCTCCCGATAACGCCCCTCAGGTCAAGATAATCGACAAGTTCGTCCAGAACTCCTCTCTCGTCGGTTTTCTCAAGCAGTTCCGAAGTCTTGCCCTTGAAAGCTTTCGGGATGAGGTCAACATACTGGGGTTTTTGAGAGACTTTTACATTTCCATCCGCGACGGCTTTGAAATAATCGTGAAGAGCAGTGCCGGAATAATGCTCGAGTACCGTGTCCCAATCTCCTTTTCCCTGACCGAAATTGGGAATCAGGGCTCCTGAAAGGATCTGGACTGAGGTACTTTTTCCTATCCCGTTTGGTCCAAGAATACCGGTTACTTTTCCTGTCCTCGGCACCGGGAGCCCGAAAAGAGCAAAGCCGTTTGGTCCGTACCTGTGGGTTGGCTCCTGGAGAGCTTCAGGAAGCCCTATGATCATGTTCCTGCAGAGCTTCAGGAAGCCCTATGATCATAATGGCATCAAAAGGACATTTATTAATGCATATTCCGCAGCCCACACAGAGTTCTTCGGAAATAACCGGCTTTCCGTCTGCCTCAAAAACAATGGTCTCGTCTCCTGTCCTGACTCTCGGACAGTATTTTTCGCACTCTTTGCTGCACCTTCTGGGCTGGCACCTGTCTTTGTTAAGTATAGCTATTCTCATATTGGTCCCCAAAATTACGTTTTTTGATTGGATAAATGTAAATTAGTCGGATTCAAATTGGTTCTAAATTAATTGAGTAATGTGAGTTTATTATGAAAACTCAATTTTCTGAGCTTATATTTTGAGTTCAATTATTTGTTTGATTTCGGTTATTTCTTATGAATTCAGTTTTTCATACGAAATTGTTCCTGTTATGTAAGCCCGATACCTGAGCACTTTTTATCAAAGTTTTTATCAAAGCTTTTGTTAAAGCACAGGGTCAAGGTTATGATGCATATAAGGGTCAGGCATATACAGCAGTTATCGATTATGAAATGCCCGCTCTGGTATATGAACCGTTGGAATGCTGCAGCCGTGAGAATTATCGTGGAGAGAGTATAGTTAAAAATGAAGGTAAAAATAATAGTAAAAGAGCCCGGGGAAAAAACCTTCCCTTTTGGAAAGAGCCTTTTTAAAACCCGGGAAAAGTAGCTTCTTAATTCAGGAGCAGCGTCCAGGTCACAAGGAAAAAGTCCACGACTATAAATTCAACATAAAACCAGTCCTTGGCTTTGAATTCCTTGACATCTATCTTAAGCAGAGGATAAGTAAACTTCTGGATGTAATATGTTATTCCTATAACAATCATGAGTATGGCGTACCAGATCCTGTCTTCGCCTGTCCCATACTGGCTGAACATTATAATCCCGGCAACGATTCCGAGTATTGTAGCGACGATTGTTTTTATAATACCTTCCCTATGAGCTTTCTGCTTTTCTTCAGGGGTTTTTTGCTTGGTATAGCTCTTTTTTTCTGGAGCCTCAACGTTTGATGTAACCGGTTCGGAGCCTCAACATTTGATGTAACCGGTTCCATGGAAGCCTCAGTAACTTTTGCGGGCTCCTTTCTTGATTTTGATTTTGGGTTTTGCTTACTCAACCTGCACTCTCTCCTGAACGGCAATTATCTTTCCCGGGAATATATTATATGAAGCCTGAAAGGTTAGAACTGGATTATCAGATTTAAATTATCATATTTAAATTTTTAGAATTAAATTATTAGAAATAGATCTCACGGACTTAAATAAATTCATTACTTAAAACATTACCGATCTGATCTATGGATATCGAATCAATTCCTATTGAATTTAAATGTTTTGAAAATTTTGAGGGTCTGTGCCCTCCGGGATGATAAACAAGCGTGACTTCAGGGTTAAGCTTCCTGACCATAGCTTCAAGCCCGCAGGCGTCAAGATGATCACTGATCTTAATAATGGGATAAGGATAATCCGCCCGGCAGCTCAGCACGTATTTTTTCACATTCCAGGGAAGCTTATCAAGGTCCCAGGGAGCTACAACGAAGACTTCATCCTCCCCTCCGGAGTCGAGCCCTGCAAGTTCTCCCGCATCCTCAAGCATACTCCGGGTAAGTGCTCTTGTCCTTGCTTCCATTCGGATTGCGCCATTGTACCCAAAACCTCTCATCAGTTCAACGGCACGCTGAGCTTTTCCGAATTCATATGCTCCGAACGCGACGGGCCCGCTCTCAAAGAGAGCTTAGCTTCAGTTATAAGGACATCACAGGAAGGTAACTTGCTGGCGTCTTTAACATCTCCTGTGACAAGAATTCGTGTTCCGACATCATTCTCCCAAAAAAAAGCAGCTGCTCCGACAGTATGCTCCGTAGGGTAAGTCTTTACTTTTGTGCCTTCGACTTCAATTTCATCCCCGAGGCTGCACATGCTGCCTGCATACTTTTTGTCATGCCTGATTTCGAGGGCTGTTGCTGTTTTTTCAGTACAGACTGCCCCTGGTGAGAGCATAGCCGATTTTCCATGGTGGTCAGAATGGGCATGGGTAATAAGGTAGGCGTCGGGCTGGGGGTGCTTTCCCAGGCTCCGGGTAGTATCAACGGAAAAGGTACGCAAATCTCCTGCATTGTCCCTGAAACGGATTGAGATATGGGGTTTAAAAGTTCCTCGGGAGTTGCGCTGCCTTAACGCGAGCACTCCAAGGTCAATTAGTTTTTTAGAAATCACGCCAATCCTTGAGGAGATTACACTTAAGGTATTTAAGCTTAGGGAAAGTGGTAGATTTACTTAATCGCATATTGCCATAAAAGGCTCAAAAAGTGTGAGAGCGGCATTTTCCATTATCTATGAAAAGGTTACTGAAATGGCTTCAATTAACCGGAAATCCAACGAATATGTGTATGCTACAGAATAACTTTCCTATTTGCTTTCTGAGTCATCATATATTATCAGACATATTTTTCTTAATCAAACGTACTTTCCTTAATAAACATATTTTCCTTAATTAAACATATTTTCATTAATCAAACACATTTCCTTATCTTTTAGTAAAGGAAAGAACTGATCATTAAAAAATAAATGGAAAAAGTACATTAAAATTAATGAAAGACTATTTCTCTGGACAATAATAAATTATAAAGAAGGGATTGATTCACGACTGAAGATCTAAAAAAAGCATTCCTGCAAAAATGCGAAAGTATGGATATACGCATTGTTGGGGTTGCCAGCGTTGAAAGATGGAATAATCCTCCTTTTTTGCCATGGATGCCTGAAGAATTCTATCCTCAATCCATATACCCTGAAGCAAAATCAGTAATAGTAATTGGGCTGCCTATCCCTCTACCGGTATTGGAGACAGCTCCCTCGTTATATTACCGCGAACTGTACAGTACTGTAAATACCTTACTGGACCAGTACACATATCGACTTGCAAGCTTTCTGACAGATAGAGGACATCCGTCCATTTTCATACCCAGAGACGGGTATGGAAGCATTCAGGTGCTTCTGGAAAAGCCCATTGCATTCTTTTCTCACAGGCATGCCGCTCTGCTCGCCGGACTGGGGACCTTTGGGGTAAATAATACGATCCTTACGCCTGAATATGGCCCAAGAGTTCGCTTTGGTTCAATTCTATCCACAGCCGAGCTTCATCCGGACCCGATGTTAGAGACTCAACTCTGTACCCGTTGTATGCGCTGTGTAAAAATGTGCCCCTCAAATGCCCTTAATAAGGAAGATTACCCAGGCGGACTAACAGATAAGAAAGCCTGCTCCTCTTACAGTGCCGAATTAAATAAGCGTTATATCTCACCATGCGGCATATGCATCAAGGTTTGTCCAGCAGGAAATGACAGAGCAGTATACAAAAGAGATAATGATTCGATATATGTGGATGAGAATCGTTTTGCAGCTCACCACAAAGCCTGGAAGCATGTTAGATCTTATGGCGGAAAAGATCGGTAATTGGAAAAGATCAGTAATTACATGACTTTTTCTCTATTCAGAGGTCATTTCTTTTTAAGTCATTTCTTTTAAGTTATTTTTAGTCAGTTTTTGAATTCATTTTTAATTTGTTTCTTTCCAATTCATTTATTAGTTAATTTATACCTCTAGTATATGTTTTCATGAAAAACCAGACCAGTAAAGAATTTATGATAAACGACGAAATAAAATGTATGGAAGGTTATGCTGTAATTAAAGGTTATTACCTCGTGGTAGGAGGAGGAAAGGTTGGTACTGATTTCCTTCGATACGCCAGGAAGAATAAATTTCCTTTTGTGCTGGTCATTGATAGAGATAAAAACGCACCTGCTTCAAGAGAGACAAAAGTTCTCAAAACCGAAAACGAACTTGCAAACCTTCTGAGGAACAGGGCATCACTGGCTCATTCTGAAGATAAACCCGAGATTTCCGGAGTGGAAAAGAATAAACAAAAAAATGAATGGAAAAATGAAAGAGAAAGCAAAGAAAAAAATGATGACACGGAAACCTATTTTTACAAAATGGATATGTATGGCATCCCTTCTCTTTTCAGTTACGGAATTCCTGAATATATTATCCCCGCGGTGCCCTGCCATGCAGTTGCTTATATGCTTGCGGATTTTCTGAAATTCTTTAATAGGGAACCCGGCACAAATAAAGTTCAGGAAGAAAAAAGCCCTGTAAAAGAACTTTTTATAAGACCTGAAGATTCCCTGCTCAGATCTTTTTTTGAAGATATTGCCGCTGCCATTTCCGAAGATGTAATAACAGGCCGCTACCCAGAACAGGGAATGCTGTTTTTTTCATACGCACGGGAAGGAGAGACCTGTCCGGATAGCTGCCCCGGTCCGAGAGGCCACTGCCCGACCTTTGGGCGGAAAAAACCGGAAACAATTACGGAGTATACAGCGAAACTTGCAGGGAAGCTGCCAGGCTGGATTTTTGAAAGCCACCAGATGAAGCCTGGTATAGGAGGTCTGAAAGGGGAAGAGCTAAAACAGAACTTGCTGGAAATCAGGGCGTTTGTAAAAAGAATTAAAAGAATTCAAGAAATTAGCAATGGAAATAAAGGTAAAGATAAAAGCAAAACCGAATATGATAGTGGAAATGAAGCTAAGGAAATAAAAGAAAGGGCTTTTTTCATTGCTACCACCTGCACCTGTCACGGAGTTTTGAATCTCTTTTATGTTACCTGACAGATCGATAATTATGGGACAAAGTAAAACCTTTACTCCACTCCGCAGACCTGAAAGAAATCATGAAACCTAGAAAAGATGATAAGAAAAGAAATGACATTTGAAAATGAACTTAAAAAGATGATAATCAATGATCGAAAACCAGGTTAGTAATACCGCATTGTGGACAGCCTATATGCGTGCCTATCACACCAGGCATGCTGCCAATAAAGTCTTTGATGACTTTCTCGCATATGACCTGGTGCCCGGAGATGTGAGAGAACGGATTGAACAACAGATTATCCCAGATATCTTCTTACCAGCAACCAGCAGTGTTGTTAGTCGTGCGCGGTACACTGAAGATACCCTGGAAAAAGCTGCCAGACAGGGAGTAAAGCAATATGTAATTCTTGGTGCAGGAATGGATACATTTGCATTTCGACGGCAAGATTTAATGAAACAGTTAAAAGTATTCGAAATTGACCATCCTCTCACACAGGAATTTAAGCTTCTACGCCTTGCAGATTTAGGGTGGGAGCGACCTGAAAATTTACATTTCATCCCCGTTGATTTCACCAAAGAAAACTTAGAAGCCAAACTCATTCGATCTTCATCTTATGATCCTGAAGCCAGGAGCTTCTTTAGCTGGCTTGGTGTTACCAGTTACTTAACTCAGGAAGAAGTGTTAACAACACTGCATTCCATCACCAATATTGCCTCTTCCGGCAGCACTCTGGTTTTCGACTATATAGACATTAACGAATTTAATGTCAACGAATTTAATGTCAACAGACTATCCAAGCAAATACAGGAATCAACGGAATATCTGGAAAAGATAGATGAACCGAGGAAAACAGGGGGGTTCGTCTCATCGAGATTAGCCGAAGATCTTGCAGGTTCGGGACTAAATCTTGTAGAGAATTTGAGCCCATTAGATATTGAAAGACGTTATTTAAAAGGATTCACGGATAAACAGCATACACTTGGTTACATGAACTTTGCATGTGCAGTAATTAAATAATCCTGCACAGAATCCCTGTATGACAGCAGCTCTTGAGTGATTCGTTTATGAATGCAAGTACTGGTACTATGAATGGAATAAGAAAAGAAGCTGTCACAAAGTCAACTGCATTTTATTTCTAAAGCCGAATAGATTTAGTAGATAAATAGACGAATCAGTATGTATATAGGAAGGAATTATTCAATAAATTTATTAACTGATTTATTTGTTATTATGAGAGATATGAACCAGACTAATCAACAGATACTCCATTATGCAAGTATTTTTTTACAGTCCAGGGGTTATAATGGATTCAGCTATAAAGATATTTCTCAGAAGCTGGGAATAAAAAATGCCGCAATTCATAATTACTATCCTAAAAAAGAAGATCTGGTTGCAGCTTTGCTCGAAGAGAGCAGAAAGAACATAGCTGCGAATTTTGCTCAAATAGTTGAGTCCGGAGGTTCAGCCAGTGAGCAGCTTCAATCCTATTTTGATTATACGCTGAGAGAGTTTGATGAGGGCAAATGCATCTGTCCTCCGGGCTCGGTAATCCTGGATTTTGAGGAGCTTCCTGAAAAGGTCCAAAAGCAAAACCTTTTACTGCTGGATGAAATATTAACCTGGATTTCCAGAGTCCTTAAATCCGGTATGGAGCAGGGGGAGTTTAATTTCTACGGTTCTCCAGATGAGCGTGCGGAATTAATGGTCGGGACCCTAATAGGCACCAGGCAACTGTCCAGCATAAAGGGAAGAAAGACGCTCATAAGATCGATTTCTTTAATTAAATCCGATATTGGATGGAAAGATTAATTGTTATAGTAAATTGATCTTTTTAAGAAGTCTATTTCTTCAGTACCATCTACTCAGAACCTTTATTTGCTCAGGAACGCTACTTGTTCAGGAACATTGTTTACTTTATACAAGCAAGCAAAGTTTTTAAATTAGCTTTTAAGGAAGAATCTGATACTCGCGTCTGATATTCGCTGTGAGGGTTATTTCATGCAAAATAATGAAGAATGAGATTATCGGGGCCCTTGAAAACGATTCATAAATCAATGAAAAATCGAATCAAAGTGAGATCGAACCAGGGCCAGGAGAATCGAATAAACATATAAAAAATCCCAGGCAGTTTTTAAAAAACTAAACAGGAGATTAGATAATAATTGCGGAATCTAGGTGCTGTACGCTAATCTCCAGCCATATCTACAGGGGTATACCCTGCGCGGAATCAGGCAGAAGCTTCCTTGTTAAGGATATAAGCAACCATTTCAGGGTTCAGTTTGCTTTCCCTTGAAACCTTTTTCTCAATCTCTTCGCTGGATTTGCCCTCGTTTTTCATTTCCTTAATCTTTTCAATCACTGACGACGGGATGCTGTAATATTCATTAATGTCCTTTCTGTGGCCCCAGACATCTCCTTCCAGGAGCTGGATCCTTTGCATCTGAAGGAACATCTCTATAGACTTTGAGACCGTCCTCATATAAGATTTTGGTAACTGAATAACCTCAATCTTGGGACATGTCTCCACCAGTCCGAAGATGTCTTTATTTGAAGGTCTGAAAGCCAGGTGAACAATACGCTCATTCGGATTAAGTGTAAAGATTTCTTCTCTCGAGCTAACCACTCTTATTCTCATGTTTTTTCCCCCACTGTAAAGAATTGTGTTTATAAATTATTTAAGTCATTTTTGTTTTTACTTTATTAGAAAGTACATATACTTATTATAAATAGTTATCTCATTGAACTAATATTATTTAGATAGTCTACAGGAGAACCCACCCGTATAAGATTTTTAAAAAATAGCTTAAAAAGCTTTAAAGCGCATAAAAGTCTCTTTTTTCAGGCTAATTTCTCACGTACGAAATACTCTTAATCTTTTTTCATGTTAAAAATATTTTATGAAATAATTTTAATTATTCCGACAGTTTAATCTCGGATTTTTTATATATAGCCTGAAGTTTAACTGAAATTTTACTCGAAAAAGAGAAATTAAGCTCTGATAAAATTGATGAAAAGGTATTGAAGCCAATTTATTAAATAGAGATAATTCCTCAAAGAATATAAAGAGAAGCAGGTTTCCCGGGTAAAAAAAGGAAATGTGAATTACAGAAGAAAAGCAGGGAGAAGAAAAATCCTGAAAATTTGGGCTATCTGGCGTTTTTAAAAATCCTGAAAATTTGGGCTATCTGGCGTTTTTTGGACTTTCATAAATGTGACATATAAATGTGATCTGTACAAATGCATCCGGCATAAATGCGACCTGTGTAATTGCAACCTGTGTAATTGCAACCTGTGTAATTGCATCCGGCATAAATATGACCTTTTAGGATCTAAGCGAATTAAGCAGTATATATTCCGGATTTAGAGGACAATATTTCATAAAAATTATAATTACGATAATTATTTATTCATTTGTAAATATAACCAACAACAGATGGAGCATATTCAGTCCCGGGCTTTCGTTAATCAGGGTTAATTTTTTGGTTAAAAACTTGTTTTATATTTTATAGATTTACTGGCTATGTTCCAGCTTGAGGGTTAAACATTATGATTGGGGGGAAAAATATGGGCTACTGTACAAATATAAGAACTGAACGTGGCTGTTTCTGCACTTTTGTTCCGCCATATATTCTTGAAAACCTGGCAAAAGCAGGAGTTGAAGATGCAACTATGACTATTCATCAGGATATGTTGAGCCGCAAAGAAAGGGAATCCGAAATCCCGAGCATAGGAATACTTATGGGTGTTACTCCGGCAACGGGGAGGTCTTCCAGGCATGTATATGATTCCGGGAACGGGATGGATTATCAAGTAAAGTTAGTTATGAGCGAAGGTGGTCCGGTTGTAGCGGATGATGCCGTAAATAATGCTTATGATTATATAGGGAACTTCCGTGACTACTTCAAAACAGAGCTGGGCCGCGATTCCATAGATAATAAAGGGATGGATATAATATGCAATGTCCACTTCGGTGTAAAATACAATAACGCCTTTTTTAATGGCAAGGAGATTACTCTTGGGGATGGGGACGATGTAATATTCTCCAGTTTTGCCAAATCTCTTGAGGTGATAGCGCATGAGCTGGGCCATGGTATTGTGCAGTGGACAGCTGACTTTGAATATCGTAATCAGTCAGGCGCTTTGAATGAGCATTTTGCTGATGTTTTTGGGAGCGTAGTTACTCAGCATATTGAAAAATCAACTGCGGAGGATGCAGACTGGTTGATAGGCGATGAAATTATGGGGCCAAAATTGTACGGAGAAGCTCTTCGCTGTATGGCTTCTCCAGGAACTGCATTTGACAACGACCTGATGGGCAAAGACCCGCAGCCTGACCATATGAGAGACTATTATAAGGGCCCCAATGATAACGGGGGAGTGCATATTAACAGCGGAATTATGAACAGGGCCTTTTACCTTGCATCAAAAGAACTCGGAACAAACAACGCAGCATTAATCTGGTATACTGCTTTACAGAATCTCTGGCCCACAGCAAGTTTCAATGATGCTGTCGCACAAATCGTCAGAGCCACGCAGCTGCTCATAAAACGTGGAAGAATAAAAAGCGGAGCCACACAAAAAGTAAGGGCAGCATTTAAAGAAGTAGGGCTTCCGGCAAGAGACGAAAGCGGTATCCCTGGAATTCCTACTGCCCAGCTGATACAGTTTTAATTCTCATATCCCCTATGCTTCAAAAGTACAGGGACCCGATACAAACAGGAACTGTTGGTTATATGCACGTAGAGTTTGAATCTTCAGGCGGGTATGCTAATATCAATCTAGTATACCGCGGTGATACCAGTACACTTCCTCCGGAAGTTTCCGGCAGACTCTTGAGGCTTATAGAAAGTTCAGGAATTTTCGAACTTCAGCAGGATGAGATTGCACCTATCAAAATTGGCCCCCCTGATATATTTTCTTATAAACTTACACTTTATGAAGGGGGAAAGAAGAAGTCATTATCTTTTAACGATACTACAGTACCTGACCAGTTAAAACCCTTATTAGAGTTTTTACAGGAGCTTGCATGGGATCAGCTCAGGAACAAATAATTTTTCGGGATAGTTTAGGGTGATAAGACAACCTGAGATATAAGGCAACATAAAAAAAGAAGGCAATCTTTCAAATTAACCAGAAATTCATATTTTTTAGTTTTATTTGAGTTACTTTGCATTCGAATGATACCGGCAATATGGACAAGCGAATCAAAGAGTGGGGTAATTTAATGATTGGTATAGCAGCTGCCTTTGAAAAGGTGAAAATTCCGGGGACTGAAGAAAATTTTGGGACCGGCTGGCTCCCTCCTTTACCTTCTTTAAAAGATTATACGGAAGAAAGCGCTAAGATTCCAGAGATGGCAAAAAAACTTGGCATTCCGCCCTCCAGTGTGGAGCCCGAAGCTCTGGAACTACCCATTACGGTAGATCTAAGAGACTGGTGTTCGCCTATTGAGAACCAGCTGGACCTGGGTTCCTGTACTGCCCATGCAGGTGTAGGGGTGATAGAGTACTTCCAGCGGCGGGCTTATAATAAGTATATGGACGGCTCAAGGCTCTTTGTCTATAAGACGACCAGAAACCTGATGGGAGTTAAAGGAGATACCGGAGCCTGGCTCCGAAATACAATGGGCGCAATGACTCTTTGCGGTGTCCCGCCTGAAAAATATCATCCTTACACTAACAGGAGAGTCCCGGGGCCAGAAGGAGAACCTACTTTTGATGATGAGCCTTCAAGTTTTGTGTATTCACTTGCCGACAATTTCGGAGCTCTCAATTACTTCTGCCATGATCCCCAGGGCATGAATTTACCGCCTTCAGATGTAATCATCAGCTTAAAAAAGTACCTGGCGGCAGGAATTCCCTCAATGTTTGGCTTTTATGGTTTTTCTTCATTTAATGATACGGACCTTAAAGGCGGAATTCCTTTCCCCGGGCCCGAAGAAAAAGCGATATGGGGCCATGCGGTCGTTGCTGTAGGGTATGATGATAATATAGAAATAAAAAATACTATCAGCAACGTGGAAACAATCGGTGCCCTCCTGATCCGCAATTCCTGGGGCACGGAATGGGGAGACCAGGGATACGGCTGGCTGCCCTATAAATATGTTCTGAGCAATTTTGCACTGGACTTCTGGTCCCTTATTTCAATGAACTGGGTCGAAACAGGGAATTTTGGATTCGAATTTTGACAATTAGAGAAAATAAAGCTTTTAAAAGTTAGAAAAATAACTTTCGGCCTGCCAAAAGCAGTAAAAAATAAAAACAGTAAAATATGCACTTTTTGATCCGTCAGGACAATAAAAAACAGATAATTATCAAGCTATACATACCTGCATTGCCCCGGCTCACGACACCGCATATTCAGAAAAATATATTGCAGAAAAAATTTCGGAAAAAGTTTGGAGCCCTCAGGTTCCCTGAACCCGGAGGACTTTTTTCAGAAAAATACGGGTCAGAGGAGCTTGTCGAGCTCAGATGCCAGTACACTACCCTGGGTTACGCCCATAAAACGCTTCACTTCAGTCCCATCCTTCTGAATTATCAGGGTTGGGACAGCGTGTATGCCGTACTTTGAGGCAAGCTCCTGGTTTTCATCGACATCGACAACTTTAAACTCAACCTTATCCCCATATTTTTTCTCGAGCTCTTCAAGAATAGGTTTTTGCATCCTGCAAGGTCCACACCATGTTGCGGAAAAGTCCAATAACATCGGTTTCATAAAATCACCTGCAATACTTGAAACGTCTGAGACTTTTTCTGTTCTTATTGTCTACCCTGGTCAGCGCACAAAGGGATCGTATATATGCGTCCGTACGGCACAGCTGCCAGAAACCCAATCCTGACTGATAGAGTCTGAACGTGGAATTACCAAATACAGGGTCGGGACTCAATTTGTATATATTATCTTCGAGAATATATAACGCTTATCTCAGTCATGCGAGCCTGTATTTAAACTTATTCCGAAAAGGGAGACACAGCAAGCTTTCACCGTTTTTATTTGTCCACATCTTCTTTTTGGTATCTGATGATATTACCGAAGTACATGCAGCCTTCCATTGAAATCGTCGGCATCTCAGGAGTCTCGTCAATCATTTCTACCGGGGCGCCACGGATAAGCACACAGGGAACTCTTTCTCCAGCTTCCCCCATAAGGAGTTCGGCAGCAGAAACAAGGTTATCCGCCGCTGCTTTGTAAGTCAGGCGGAGGGGTTTTCCATAAATATCAAAAGTTCCCCTTGCATCTTCCACAGGCACAAAACCCGAAACTCCAAGTGCAATTCCTGTGCATCCAAGCCGCAGAGGCTGCGTCCTACTGTCCCCTATGATCACTCCCAGCCTGCACGAATAACGCTGTTCAAGCTTTTTCCGGATACTCTCGGAACTCTGCCTCGGGTCCCTCGGGAGCAGGACTACATGCCCCTCAGGAGCGTTTGAAGCGTCTATTCCAGCATTCGGAGAAAGAATGCCCTTTGTAATTGTAAGTGCTGCTCCGGGGACGCCTCCGAAGAGCTCGTCGCATTCCTGAAGTACAAGCTCCATTTCTCTAGGGTCTATCCCGTATTTCTCTCCAAGAGATAGAGCTCTTTCCCCAGGCGTGACACTGGCAAGCTCAACAATTCTGTTTTCTGCCGTGCCGACAGCAGATTCGGCCAGCACAAAGATATCCCCGTCAACCGGAACGATGCCTGCAGACCGTAAAGAAGCTTCAATGACCTGCACGATGTCGTCCCCTGCTTTTATAATAGGGGTCTTAATCCCGAACATCTGGATAGAAGTAATTTCTGGACTCATTTTGATGCCTTTAAAAAACTGTGATTGATCTCGCTTTTAAAAAATAAAGCTGATACGGATAGAATCAAACCGTAAGATACTGGAAGGTATTGATAAATGTATCCGAAGGTTAGGATACTCCTGATGGAAATAAAAAAGCTTTGAAATAAGATATAAGCTCGAAAGACGTTAGATTCGGGCAGTACTATGAGTGTCTAAAAATATATTTTTAATACATATAGGATATAAAAGAAGCAACTGCCTTTTTCAGGGCAGTTGCTTGCAAAGGACAGTTATGCTCGGAATAATTTCTGGAATAAAGTGTAATATAAGAAGAGCGCCTGTTTACTTTACCTTTTTATTTGCCGCCGGTCTTCGGATAAAAATCATTTTTGAGAAATTCCTGCCATGGAAAGCAACCTTGGAGTGTTTTTATGAGATCCTATTGGCATGATATGAACTCCTCGTGAGAGGTTTGTCAGCTCCTTTATAGTCTCGGAAGCTATGGAAATCCCTTCTTCCAGAGGAGATGATGCATCTTTCATCCGAAGCATAATTTCTTCAGGCACATGAACTCCGGAGATGTTTTTATTCATATATTCAGCCATGCCCAGGGATTTTAGAGGAATCAGACCTGCAATTACAGGGACCTCGAGATGGCTTATTGTTTCCATAAATTCCTCAAACATGCCTATATCGTACACAGCCTGAGTCTGGATAAAATCAGCTCCGCTTCTGACTTTTTTTTCAAGCTTTATTAGCTGCATTGTCTTTTCGGGGTCTATTCCTGAGACTGCTCCAGCACAAAAAGAGGTCCCCCCATCCAGATTATTTCCTGCAAAATCAATACCTGCATCGAGTTTCCTCACAAGTTTGATAAGCTGTACGGAGTCGAGGTCATATACAGGTTTTGAACCAGGATGGTCTCCACAGGTAGGGTAGTCCCCTGTCATCAGGCAAATATTCCTGATTCCAAGAGCATATGCGCCCAGAAGGTCGGATTGAAGCCCTATTCTGTTCCTGTCCCGGCAGGTAAGCTGCATGATAGGCTCGTGCCCTTCATCGAGAAGCAGCTTGCTGAAAGCCATAGAGCTCATGTGCATTATTGAACACTGGTTATCCGTAACATTAAGAGCATCTGCAATACCTTTTAACTGGCGGGCGTCTTCAAGAGGAGCTGAAAATCTTGTCCCCTTGGGTGGGGAAACTTCAGCAGTGACCAGAAATTTCCTGGAATTCAGTTTTTCACGAAAATTAAAAAGCATTAAATAAGAATATTAGAGATGAAATTATTTAAAACCATACTCCTCTGAGACTATTATTATTATGTAAAGAAATCAAGCCTCTAAGGAGTGCTATAAAAATATATTATATAAGGATTGGTTTGAATCTTAAAAATTAATTTATGATATGATTATTCGATTGTTTTAAACTGTGTTAATAGAAGTTATAGTCAAAGTTTTCAATTTAAAAAGAATTAAATGGTTCAAAAAGGCATTAAATAAAAATCCTTTAATAAAATCATTTAGAACCATGCTCTTGAGGGGCATGGGTAACATAAAGCAGGTCAAGCCTGTTAATTTTCTTCAGGCGGTCATAAATAAGGGTCCAGACGCAGCTTTTCTCCCTGTTGACCTCACACATCCCGTCTACAGCCCCTCCGCATGGTCCGTTGAGAAGGGCTTTAGGACACTGCGATTTAGGGCAGAGCCCTCCATATTCGCTTATAGTACAGTTTCCACACATAACACACTGGTCAGACAGCAGTTTGCCACCACTGGATCCGCCAAGTGAAAGCGTATTGTTAGAACCATATATAGGAAGGTCCACAACACTCGCAACAGCAGAAACTCCACTGCCGCAGCCCATAACAAGGATGCAGTCAGCTTCGGTTATCTTCTCGTTTTTCTCGGTCAGGGATTCATATGACCGGATACTGCATGCTGCAGTAGGGAGGGCCCAGCCAACTACATGCTTTCCGCTTTCTTCAAGCATCCTGCACATCTCAATGACTTCAGGCTCTCCTCCTGTCTTCAGCTTTGCAGCGCACACATTACATCCGATAACAAAAATATTGTCTTCGTCTTTTAACAGGTTCAGGACTTCTTCAAGGGTCTTTGCTGAAGTTATGATCATAATTACCTCAAATATCGGTATTCCAGGTTAGTCCGATTTAAAATACATTCGCGGATCATTTCTGCAATAAGCGGCAAGGAACGAGCCTGCCCGTCCAGCTTCCTGGAAAGGCGTTCAAATTGCAAAAGGGTGCCCATAACAAGCACATCAGTAGCTTCAGTTTCATGAGAAACCGCATCTCTGGCAAGGGCTGCATCCCCTCCCCTTGCAAGCATTTCCTGTTTTATAATCAAAGCTTCTGTAGTCGTGAGGTTCCTTATCTTTAAAACAAGATGGACACTTTTTCCCTGCATTACCTGCGAACCTATTCTCGTAGCTCCGATTTTCCTCATTGCAATGCCTGCATCCTGAGGGGTCTTCACTTCAAGTACCGAAACTTCGTACCTGCTTTCCTTTACGGTACTTGTCCGGCTTCTCAGGGCACCTGAAAGCTTAACAACATCATAAGTTTCGAGTACGTCATGCGTACGAATAATATGCGCACCTTTGTGAACAGCGATTGCGGCTGCAGCCAGGCTGCCGTACAACCTTTCATTTGCCGGCTTTCCAAGGACCTCTCCTATGAAGGATTTCCTTGAAAGAGCTGCAAGTAAAGGTTTTTCGAAAACTTTCAGACGCTCGAAATCGTCAAGAGTCTCAAAATCGTAAATCGGGTCCTTATCCTCTATCCACCTGCCTATTGCAGTCCTCTATCCCCCTGCCTATTGCAGTGTCGAGGATAAGGCTTTCAGGGGCTACGCCACCAGCCTCAGCAGCCCGTATAATCGAATCAAGAGCCTCTATGATAGCATCCATACCCAGAGGGTCTCCGGGAATTTTATTTGAAGCCATAACCACAGAAGGACAACTATAGTCTGCCACAACTTTTATCATTCGAGGGTCTGCCTTAAAACCGGAAACATCGTTTATGACCTGCGCTCCTCTTTTGAGAGCTTCTTCAGCGATCTCGGAAAACATGGTATCGACGGAAATTACCGCATCAACATTGCCTTCCAGCGCTTCAAGTACGGGCAGCAAGCGGTCAAGTTCTTCTTTTCTGCTTATAGGTTCTGCAAAGCGCCATGTTGAACGGGCACCAATGTCCAGGAAGGTTGCTCCGTCCTCAACCATTTTCCGGGCGACCTCAAGTGCAGATTCCGGACTTATAATCGAACCTTCATAAAAGGACTCAGGGCTCAGGTTAATAATTCCCATTACGTGTGCAGGATACCAGTCCCCTACTTTTATACCGCAGATATCAGTATTAATTACCATTTTTAACAACCAGGCTATATAGATATTAAATCAGTCAGCGCAACTGCGCCTGATAAATTTTACAAGACAATAATATACGTAATAACATGTGTAAGCAAGTAAGTCAGTCTTGAAGACACTCTTACATAATGAAATTCAAAGTTCCGATCTCCAGCGCCCTTTTGATTTGCGAAATTTCCGACCAGTTTTTTTAAATTGGAACCGCAGGCACGGCTTATACATCTGAGAATATTCCCCGAAAGCCTTATACTTCAGCACCTGGCCCTCTTGCAGGCTAGAAAAAAAGATTTTTCAGGCTGCAAAGCTGGTGCCGGAGGAACCGAGCAGGACAGGGAAAATATTTGTTCCAGTTTGAAAGTTTAAAGGTTCTGAATGTATGAAGCCGCAAACTCAAAACCGGCGGATGAAGCAATATATTCTTCTGGATCAGATGCAAGTTATCGGGATCAAACACAGATTGTACGGAAACAGGGCAGACTGCGAGTGGAAACAGCATACCATCAATATATCAGGTAGATTTGTCTACTGATCACAAACAATTCATATCAGCATCTGAAAGCTTTATGAGAACCAGACTATTTATTTAAGGCCTCATAAATTATTTGACTATTTATTGACGGTAAACAGGGCTATTAATAAAATAAGCTTCAATGATAGATAAAAATATTGATGTGTAAAATTAGTTTATCACAATAAGGGCAACTACGTTGTAAAGGAATAAAAAGAATATATAAAATAAAAAGAATATATAAAATCCAGAAGCACTAGCCCAGATAGACAGGTGTGAAAAAAATAAAATTAAGTATTTAATGCGATTAAATCAAAAACAAATTTACTTGTTTTTATGGAAATTAAAAAACTGTCTTTTAGAAGAGGCTATTGCTCAATCTCAACCTGCAATTAAAAACAAGAAGGATAGAAAAACCCGAAAGCAAAGGTCATTCATGATTATTAAAGATTAAATGTCAATTAAGGTAGGAAGTATAAAAATAAAAAATGAAAATAAAGAAAAGCCTTAGAATAAGGCATTAAAGGCTTTTCTCCGCACACATGAGCACGTGCTTCATGAGCATGGCAATTGTCATGGGACCCACACCGCCCGGAACGGGGGTTACAAGGGAAGCTTTTTTGATTACATTTTCAAAATCAACATCCCCATATACGCCGTCATCTTCCTTAGTGATTCCCACGTCAAAAATTACGGCTCCTTCTTTTACCATGTCGGCTTTAATAAGGTGCTTAACACCTGCTGCAACAACTATAATATCGGCACCAACGGTATATTTCTTCAGGTCATCGGTAAAGATGTGGCAGACCGAAACGGTCGCATTCCTGTTGAGAAGCATTGCAGCCATTGGTTTTCCCACAACATTGCTGTGCCCGACAATAACAGCATTTTTGCCCTTAACAGGCACGTTGTACTCTTCAAGAGCTCTGATTATTCCGTGAGGGGTGCATGGGACAAGCCCTTCATCTCCTATCATGAGTTTTCCCATATTATAGGGGTGGAAACCGTCTGCGTCCTTTGCAGGAGATATGGCTTCCATTGCTTCTTGCGGAGAGAAGTGTTTTGGCAGCGGAAGCTGGAGCAGGATTGCATGCACATCCTTATTCCCGTTGAGGGAATCGATCAGGGCAAGGAGTTCTTTCTGAGTTGCTTCGGCCGGGAGAAGATAATCTTCTGCCCTGATGCCCACACGCTCGCAGGCTCTGTGCTTCAGGCGGACATACATCTTTGATGCAGGGTCATCCCCTACAAGGATAGTAGCAAGTCCGGGAGTGACGCCCCTGTTGCTTTCAAGATCCTCTACGCCTGACCTTACCTCTTCTTCGACCTGCTGTGCAAGGACTTTTCCGTCTATTATGCGCGATTCATAACTTTCGTCTGACATATGACAAACCCCCGATCTCCTCAATTATCCGTAAACAGGGAACTTTGAACACAGATCTCTTACCTTAACGTTGATTTCTGACAGCAGAACATCGTTTCCTGCATTCTTGATTGCAGCTTCGATGTAGTCGGCAACCAGTTCCATTTCTTTTTCTTTCATGCCTCTTGTGGTACAGGCAGGAGTCCCGAGCCTTACTCCACTGGTCACAAAAGGACTGCGGGTTTCGAAAGGAACGGTGTTTTTGTTGGCAATGATTCCGGCTTTGCTCAATGCGGCCTCTGCATCCTTGCCTGTAATATTCATATTATTAAGGTTTACAAGCATAAGGTGGTTGTCAGTGCCGCCTGAAACAATGTCAAAGCCTTTCTGCCTCAGGGAGGAACAGAGGGCTTTTGCATTCTTTACGGTCTGAGCCTGGTCCTGCCTGAACTCTTCGCTCATAGCTTCTTTAAAAGCAACCGCCTTTGCGGCTATTATGTGCATAAGGGGCCCGCCCTGAATACCCGGGAAAACAGCCTTGTTTACGCCTATCGCAAGCTCTTCGGTTTTTGAGATAATCATGCCGCCTCTAGGACCGCGCAGAGTCTTATGGGTAGTTGAGGTAACAAAATCCGCATAGGGTACCGGGCTTGGGTGCATGCCTGCAACTACGAGCCCTGCAATGTGAGCAATATCTGCAAGGAGATAGGCTCCGACTTCATCGGCGATTTCCCTGAACCTTTTAAAATCAATCAAACGGGGGTAGGCTGAAGCTCCACATACGATCATTTTAGGCTTGCATTCTTTTGCCATTTTCAGGAGCTCGTCATAGTCCAGGGCTTCGGTCTCTTTGCTGACTCCGTAAGGGATGATGTTATAGAGCTTTCCTGAGAAACTTACAGGACTGCCGTGGGAAAGGTGTCCACCGTGAGAGAGGTCCATCGACAGGATAGTATCCCCTGGCTGCAGTACGGAGAAATAAACTGCCATGTTCGCGCCTGAACCTGAGTGTGGCTGGACGTTTACATACTTTGCTCCGAAGAGTTTCTTTGCCCTGGCAATGGCAAGGTTTTCGGCGACATCGACGAAATCACAGCCGCCGTAATAGCGTTTGCCGGAATATCCTTCGGCATATTTGTTGGTCATGATTGAGCCCTGGGCTTCCATAACAGCCCTGCTGGCATAGTTTTCTGACGCAATCAGATTCAGTTTGTGTTCCTGACGATCGGCTTCCTTTTCAATAGCCTCGAACAATTCCGGGTCGATTTTTTCAATATAAGACATCACTGCCACCTATAATCCATGCGTTTAAATTTATTCGAATCAAGGGTTTCATGCTAGCGTGAATTGATTAAGTGTAATTTGCCTGTGGTCTGAAGTTTTTAGTCCAATTTTATTTTTATTATAGCCGAAATAAATTTGCTAAAATTTGCAAGAGCTGTCTCACAAAGGAAATTAGGGACTGGAGTTCGGGACAGTTCCTGAGTTTTAAGTAAATGGGATTTACCAAAGCAGTCTTGCAACTTTCAAAGCTTAAAAAGCTCTAATCAGCTGCTTCAATTAAAGGAAATTTCCTATTGAAATTCAGGGATATTATTTAGAGATCTCACGAAAAATTAGATCTCATGAAAAATTTCCCGATGAATATTTTACTGAGTACACTTAGACTCAGAAAATTATGTAATATTGAAAGCTTTCGGTTGGGGATGTAATTTCGCGTGAGTAATATAATTTCATGTACTTATAACCATAGAGTATTAATGAAGATCCTAATGTGTAAAAGCTGTTCCGTTTTGGTACATCTTCCAGTTTTTTAAAGAAACACTCAAATTCATCCAGCGAAGATTTTCAGATTCAATGAGATTTTCAGATTCGATGAGGTTATCAGATAAAATATTACCTTCCGGTACGGACTTCAGGCATTCTTATTCAGCTCTGCCTTATGAGAGTGCACGATAGACTGATGCGGTTCGGGGTTCCATCAATATGCCTGCTTAAGCTCTTTAAGCAAGGGTTATTACATTTCTGTCTTCAACCTTAAGCTTATCCTCAACAAAGAGCCTTACGGCTTCAGGATAGATGATATGCTCCTGCTCAAGGATTCTGTCAGTGAGGGTCTCTTCGGTATCTCCCGGAAGCACAGGCACGCATCTCTGAATGATAATCGGACCTGAATCAAGCCCTTCATCTACAAAATGAACAGTACAGCCTGCAACCTTTACGCCGTATTCAAAAGCCTGTTTCTGAGCATGGAGCCCTTTAAAAGCCGGAAGAAGAGATGGATGGATATTCAGGATCCTGTGCCTGTATGCCTCAATTATCTCGCTCCCAAGAAGCCGGAAGTAGCCTGCAAGCAGAAGGAGGTCAGTATCATACTGTTTAAGGACTTTGAGAATTTCCCTATCGTATTCGGCTCTGTCTCGCTCTTTGGGGTCAAGAAAGACAGCGCTAATGCCATGTTTTCTTGCACGTTCGAGCGCATATGCATCGGCTTTATTAGAAATAACCACATTAACTGCCGCGTTCTTTATGTAGCCCTTCTCAATGCTATCTATGATCGCCTGGAGATTTGAACCCCTTCCGGAGACCAGCACTGCAATCTTTACCGTCATTGAGGCTTTTAGATTGAAACAGTGATATATTAGGTTTTTGGAGCTTTACAGCGCCAGTAAAAACCTGAGCAAATTATAGCATATTTATAGAATATCCAACCAATAGCACATCCGGCGATTAAAAAATCCGTGAGTAAAAAAGTGTAAAAGGAAAAAAGGGTTATGCACCGCTGTTTGTATCCTTGCGCTCTTCTATGAAATCAAGAAGCTCCTGAGAATCGCTGATGGTATCGAGTTCATTCTTTTCAATTAACACGGTATTTTCAACGGATTTCAGTTTGGAACGCCCATTAATTATGAATACGGACTGGGTCTCAGTGATGCAGGAAATGCTGCTCATCAGGTGAGCCCGCTTGATTACGGTTGTATTGAACTCACTGACACCTGTAAGGATAACTGAAGACTTGTCCCTGGAAATCGCTTTGAAAGGAGCCTGCGCTGTGTGAAGGACATCATACCCGAGCATTGAAATCGTATTAAGGATCAAATCCTCTGGCAAAAGTGTGCCTGGTTTTAGCTTTGGCTCTTCCTGTTCGGGTTCTGCCTTTTTCCTTGGCTTTCTGCTTCCGCAGGACTTCAGGATATCTATGGGTTTTGCCAGCTCGACCCCGAAGATATCTTCAAGCTGGAGCACGACATCGATGGACGCATCCATGCCTTCTTCTTCGTATTTGCTTATAGTCCTTCTTGAGACCCCTACCATCGAAGCCAGGGTCCCGAGAGACATTGACTGATCTGTCCTTGACTTTTCCGAGAGACATTGACTGATCTGTCCTTGATTTTTTCAGGAGGTCTCCTTCTATTGACACATAAAGCCCTCCGGGTGCTGCTGAGACCAGAGGCATGATGTTTTCAACAAAGTAATCCTGAAGAGTCTGGACGTTCAGGGCAAGGATATCATAGCGCATATAGACGACACTGTCTTCGAGCATCTGATCCCTTGTTTTGGCTCCGACGACGATAGCCGAACCCCCGAGATACTCAGCAAGATATTTCATTTCCTTTGCTGTTTCTTCGTTCAGGCCGTCAATATTAAATAAGACCTTGCAAAGTAATAGTGTTTCGTCTTTTCGTGCGGCAACGTCAAAGCTCCTCGGGCGTATATTACAGCGGTCAGAGAGTGCGAAACCCGCACGCGACAATACATCAATAATTTGATGTATGAGAACTTCTTTTGTCATTCCGGTATCAATTTCTATTTGAACATCTATATATATATTTCTCTGACATCAGCATCGTCCATAAGATAAAAATAAGCCGGAGACCCCTGAAAAAGGAAATATTCGCGGAACGCGGTGCTGAGAAATTAAATTAGAAAACTGGATACGGAAAAATGATTATCGGAATTGACGATACTGACTCAAATGAAGGCATGTGCACTACATATCTGGGAGCCCTGCTGCTGGAAGAACTCAAAGAGTACGGCACCGTGGAAACCCTGCCCCTCCTTGTGCGCCTGAACCCTACCATTCCTTATAAGACCAGAGGAAATGCATCAGTAGCCCTGAAACTTAAAACCGATTGCCCTGAACAGGTAATTGCACATGTGACATCCAGAATAGAAGAACTTGCACGCATGGAATGCGAAAAAACAAACCCTGGCGCGGTATTTATTCAGGAAAAGGATTACGAAAGGCTCAAGCCCATCCTCATGAGTTTTCTTGAAGAGGCCGTAAGAGAAGTGATCGAAATCGAGAAAGCAAAGACTCTGATTTCCAGACTCGGGATCGCTTCAAAAGGTTTTAAAAACGGCAGGGGGCTTATAGGCGCCCTTGCAGCCTGCGGGGCAATGCTCAATCCCGAAGGGTGGGAGTTCACTTTCGAGCACCTTGCATACAGGCAAAAGAAGAGATGGGGAACTCCGCGAGATGTGGATAAGGAGAGTTTTTTCAAAGCTGACAGGCAGACATATCCCGATACATGGGATACCGTAGACCTTAAAAACGGACTCGTAGTCTGCGTACCTCATTCGGCAGACCCTGTCTTATTTGGAATCAGGGGAGAAAACCCCGAGGTGGTAAGCAGAACTGCAGCTCTTATTCGGTCAGAACCTGTAGAGCGCTTTGCTGTGTACAGAACAAACCAGGGAACGGATATGCATCTCCTGCCAGCAAAAAGTATTGCTGAAATCAGGGATATGCATTCTTACAGGCTTGAAGGCACGGTTTCGGTAGCCCCGAAAACCCTTGAGGGAGGACATGTAATTTTTACAATCCGGGATCGAGAAGGGGATGAAATCGACTGTGCAGCCTTTGAACCGACAAAAAATTTCAGACAGCTTATTAGAAAGCTGGTGCCAGAGGACCAGGTTCTCCTCTCGGGAAGTGTTACTTCCGGAACACTGAACATCGAAAAAATTGAGGTCAAATCTCTTGCCCCTACCTGCAGGGAAGAAAACCCGAAGTGCCCTGAGTGCGGAAAACACATGAAATCCGCAGGGCGGGGACAGGGGTTCCGCTGCAAAAAATGTGAGACTCATTCTCTTTCAAAAATCAAATCCGAAACCGTCAGAGACCTTAGGCCCGGTCTTTATGAAGTCCCCCCCTGCGCGAGGAGGCATCTTGCAAAGCCGCTGGTGAGGGACAGATGCCGGAGCACAGGAGTTTATCCTTCAAGGTGAAAAAGAAAAGATGCGAGGAAAAGGCTATAAAGTTCAGGTTTCCTGGATTTTATGCTTTTACCGGCCCTTTTCCAGCAACAGGCTGGCAGTTAAGAGTCTCAATATATTTCTGGCATGGGGGGAGCTTTTCTTTTATGTTCGTTTCTTTTAATGCGCCCGGTAACTGAATTCAGCTGTTCAACAGAAATCCCAATCTTACTCAGAATTTTTTCAGGCTCAGAGCCCCCTTCAAGCATTCTGAGCACTTCATCGACTTTTACATAAGAAATGCCGAGCTCTGCTTCATCTGTCTGACCTGCCCATAGTCCTGCTGAAGGCTTCTTGATAATGAGAGATTCAGGAATTCCGAGCCTTTTTGAAATCTCCCAGACTTCAGTTTTGTAAAGCCCACCTATGGGTTCAAGGTCAACGCCTCCGTCCCCATATTTTGTGTAGTAGCCAAGAAGAATTTCTGTTTTGTTTCCCGTCCCGACTACCATGCGGTTCAACTGGTTCGCGTGGAAATACAGTAGAGACATTCTGGTTCTTGCTTTCAGGTTGCCTCTTGTCAGCCTATCGGCAGACTCGCTTCCCGGCACAGCAGCCATAAAAGCTGAGATAATGCCTGAGATATCGATTGTGCGGTATTCTATCCCGAGCCAGTCTGCCAGAGTTCTGGCATCATCGCTGTCAGTAGCCGCGGTAAGGTTGATTTCGGGCATATGAATGCCAAGGACTCTGTCCTTTCCGAGGGCTTTTACGGCAAGGGTTGCAGTAAGGGCAGAATCGATTCCCCCACTGATGCCTACAACTGCCCCGTCTACACCTGCTTTACCAGTTTCGTCCCGGATAAAATCAATAATCCTGTTCTGTGCTTTTTCAAGGTACATGAGCTTAAATTCCTGGAATTTATCAGTTATATAAATTTGATTGGTTTAATTTGTTATCCTGAAATTGAGATTTTTTAAATACCTGTTCTTCGGAGAGTCTGAATAATATCGGAATATCAGGTTAACACCAGCGAGATAATATGGATATTTCGGTTCTTGCCTTGTTAAACAGTTTTATACACCAAAGCTGTAATTATATTAACCTTCGAGAGAAAACAGAGTGAAGGATAAACTTATTTAACAAATGGGGAATATAGGAAACTTGCCTTCCGGACATTATAATATAAATACTTGAGTGTTAAAATTTACAGGGATATTTCCCGGTTTTCAAGCACCTACGTATCAGGCTTAATGCAGTTCTTTATACACCTGAAACTGATAAAAGTACTTTTTCCGGAAGGATAAAGCGGAACAGGCGTTATATGCAGACAGGAGTTTTCGGGAATTATATAAGATTCGCGGATTGCTCCGGAATAAATGAATACAGGACAAATTTTCCGGATGACAGGCATTAAAATAAAAAGAGCACCTAATATAGAAAATAAATAGTTAAGAATTACTCGAGATATAAAAACGAATAGTTAAGGACTGTTTGATCCGGAAAATTCAAGAAAAAAACGGTATCCTTTCATTTTATTTTATTACCAGATAGAATTACAATCAAAAAGACAACTATTTTCGGGATGATCCATGGAAGAAATACAGTTGAAGGTCGAAAAGGCATATCCTATTGACCTTGGAAGAGGAATTATCCGGCTTGACCCTACAGCGCTACTGAAACTTCAGCTCTCTCCCGGTGACATTGTGGAGATAAGGGGGAAGAAAAAGACCACTGCAAAGGTATGGAGAGCGGACCGGCAGGACTGGGAACAGGGAATTGTGCGCATTGATAATTTCATCCGGCAAAATGCCGGGGTCTCC
>OBLN01000115.1_pt1 | contig 28682 bp, 19 predicted proteins | sample 1519301 | NCBI WGS metagenome assembly OBLN01 (sample SAMEA2452533, study PRJEB22499) | sediment metagenome | reverse complement strand
AACCGGAATGGTATCGCTCTGCAGGCGATTGCGTAGCCGCTCCGCCACCTTGGCATAGGTGGATTCTTTTAAAGCACTTTATTGAATATATATTTTTAGGTTGAATCGATTATTAGAAGAGAAAAGCCAAGATCCGGATTCGAACCGGAATGGTATCGCTCTGCAGGCGATTGCGTAGCCGCTCCGCCATCTTGGCAATTTTGAGCACGTATTAGTCGTGTAGATGCAATTAAAGTAATTTCTTATATATAAATATTTAGCTTGAGGCAATATATTATGAAGAATTTGGGAGAACATTAAAAAATAATATATAATCTCCATAAGGAGAAAAATAAAATCAGTAGGGAAAAATCATAGAATATGCAAGAGATCCTACCAGAGCTACTATAATCATTACAAGTAAAATCACCAGGAAAGTAGGCAGGAGCACAGCTATCGCCGATTTAACCATACTTACGTCGTGCACGACCATGCCACCCACAATATAGAGATAAATTCCGTAAATTCCGAAGATCCAGCCGATAAACGGAATCCAGGAAAGCAGCAGCACTGCAGCCGCATAAGATACGAACCTTACAGTACCTTCATAGCTTCCTTTTCCTCCAAGTACCTTATAGATGATATAAAGTATTGCAGCGCCAATAATGATAGAGATAATACCCATAATAGGCATCATAATTGCCATCATAAGAGCGCCAGTAAGACCATACCCTCCTGAACCCATTCCATACCCATACATACCTCCATATCCGGACATGCCTCCCATCATACCGCGGTTAAAAAGTGCAGCCAAAAGGCCATATATGAAATAGCTGATTGCTGCAAAAGTGAGCGGCTCAGCATATCCTCCGCTCGTCGGCATTTTTCGATAAAAATCAGACGGTCTTAGTATAACTTCTTTCCAAGTTTCGATATAATCCATAGTTTATCCCAATAAAAAATAGGCAGAATCTTTATAAAAGGATTTGTAAGGAAGAAATGAAGGTTTGCTATCAGATAGATCACCATAATTAGAATTAAGAAGTCAAAAAAACCGAAAAGATAATATTTGTTTTTCCTACAATCCATCTAATTTCTAATTTCTTTACATATTATTCACGATTTTAAATGCGATATTGCACTCTGAGGGCTATTAATTATACAGATTGTTGTCAATGATTGAAATGAGCCTGATACCTGAATAGTTGCTATTTTAATATTTTCAGTAACAATTATTTGTAAATATTTATATAGAGTATAATTATAAGTTATGAAAACTATAATTTCTTTTCCATAGGGGGTTTATGTATGAAAGGAAATGAACAGATGATTGAACATTTAAACGCTCGTTTGGCTGAAGAGTTGACCGCCATTAATCAGTATTTTGTCCATGCTGAAATGTGTGAAAACTGGAATTATAAGCGACTGGGTGAGGTCATTGAGAAGCGGGCTATTGTCGAAATGAAGCATGCCGAAAAGCTGATCGAACGCATTCTCTTCCTTGAGGGTAGGCCCATAGTCAGCAATCTGAATGAAATGACTATTGGATCTTTTGTGCCTGAGATGCATGAAAGCGACCGCAGGGCCGAAGAAGGAGCCATAAAGGGGTATAACGAAAGTATCCACCTGGCGTCTGAAATAGGAGACAATGACACAAAAGTACTTCTCGAGTCTATCCTTAAAGAAGAAACGGAGCATATAGACTGGATTGAGGCGCAGCTTGACCAGATCAGTCATGTTGGCATCCAGAACTATCTGGCGCAACAGATTTACGGATAAAGGCTAGCCTTTTATCCTTCCCTATCTTTTTTAAGATATCTCCTGGGCTATCCTTTAAAAAACCCTTGAAAGAACAGAAATTCCAATTCCCAGAGCATATATCTAAAGGTAACTATCTAGAGAAAACATAGAAAGAATCTTTATTACCTTTTTAAGAATCCCGAGTTTTGCTTCCCGAATTACGACTCGGGAGTAAGCAGTCCTTTTCGCCCCGAATTGCGACTCGGGAGTAAGCAGTCCTTTTCGCTGCGCTCAAGAGGACTTGAACAAAAGGCATAGAAAATAGAATTTAGAACTAACGAGTCTTGAAAAACATTCTTAAAAACAACATCATAAAAATATTCAGAAAAAATATTCAGAAAAACATTCAAAAAAAGCAATTCAAAATCAGTTTTAAAATAGAAAGTAAAGTATTATAAGGTGAGATTGGCAGCGATCCAGAGTTCCCGAAGGCTCGCACACTTCAGTACAGTAAGGAACGTGGACAGGCTTATCTTCTGTGTTCGGGATGGGTACAGGAGTTGCCCTGCCGCTATGGCCGCCAAACTCAACCTATAAGCAGGATATGGGAAGAAGTCGTGTTAGTGCTGCATACTGAATTTCGCCTGGACCTGAATTAGGTGAAGGAACGGATAGTTAGTAAACGCGGACTGAACACCTCGTTGCCTTGGTGCTTACATCCCGTTTCTATCAAACCGGTCTTTTACCGGAATCCTTAAAGAGGTCTCTTTTTAGGTCAGATTTCGAGCTTAGATGCATTCAGCTCTTATTCCTTAGCGCGTAGCTGCTCAGCAATGCCCTGTCGGACAACTGATACACCAGTGGCGCCGCTACTCTGTTCCTCTCGTACTAAAAGTAGCTTACCCTCAGACTACAGACACCTCTAGTAGATAGTAACCGACCTGTCTCACGACGGTCTAAACCCAGCTCACGATCTCCTTTAATAGGCGAACAACCTCACCCTTGGCCGCTGCTGCACGGCCAGGATGGAAAGAACCGACATCGAAGTAGCAAGCTGCCGGGTCGATATGTGCTCTTGCCGGCAACAACTCAATTATCCCCGGGGTAACTTTTCTGTCATTTTTGGCTCGCACCAAGCGAGCACAAAAGTTCGCTAGAACCGACTTTCGTCTCGTCATCCACTACTGTGCTGAATAACGTCAGGCTGACTTATGCTCTTGCACTCTTCAGTGGGTTTCCGACCCACTTGAGTCAACCATTGCGCGCCCTTGATATCTTTTCAAGGGCGTCCCGCCCCAGGCAAACTGCCCACCTATCGGGGTCCTCCTCTCGGAGTTAGGGCCGTAATTTCAGAAGGGTAGTGTCCCAACGGCGACTCCAGTGATGCTGGCGCACCACCTTCGATGTCTCCTACCTACACTGTACATCCAAAATCACAACCCAACGACAGGCTGCAGTAAAGCTCCACGGGGTCTTCACTTCCCCCTAGAGGTCTCTAGACTGTGCACTAGAAAGTAAGCTTCACCGGACTCTGGCTAGGGACAGTAGAGCTCTCATTGATCCATTCATGCAAGTCGCCAATTAAGCGACAAGGTACTACGCTACCTTAAGAGGGTCATAGTTACCCCCGCTGTTTACAGGCCCTTCTTCCCGTTGAACCGGGGTTTCAGGTACCTGCACTGAGCAGGATTCAGAAATTGTACTAGTCCTTACGGAGTTGCAATTTCCTATGTTGGTATTAGACAGTTAGAGCCCCCTGGTCACTGCGACCTGCTGTCTTCACAGCAGGCACTCCTTATCCCGAAGTTACGGAGCTAATTTGCCGAATTCCCTTAACTGAATTACTCCGACACGCCTTAGCCTTTTCAGCTAGGGGCACCAGTGTCAGTTCTCGGTACGGACATTTAGCTGCCTTTTCACGGGTCCCTGGGTGCAGCCGACTGTTGCCATCACAGATTCGCCCGCTTCTCGCCATTACGGCTCTCCACAGGATTCGCTGCTTAGACGGCGCGACGACGCCGCTCGGCCTGCCCTGAGACGTCAGACTCAGTGCTAAATGGTACAGGAATATTAACCTGTTTCCCTTTTGGCGTACTCGAATTACGGTACGTCTTAGGACCGACTAACCCTCGGCTGACGATCATTGCCGAGGAAACCTGGCCCCTTCGGCGGCAGGGATTCTCACCCTGCTATGCTGCTACTATTACCAAGATTTTCGTTTGTGAACGGTCCACAGGACTTCACAGCCCTGCTTCAGTCCGAACACAACGCCTTCCTACGAGATTACCTTACGGTACTCCGTGGTATCGGTGGTCGACTTGAGCCCCGTCAATTTTCGGGGCCCCAAACCTCGACTGGTGAGCTGTTACGCACTCTTTGAAGGGTAGCTGCTTCTAAGCTAACCTTCCAGCTGTCTTGGGCTTGGGACGCCCTTTAGTGTTAACACTTAGTCGACACTTGGGGACCTTAACCACGGGCTGGGTTGTCTCCCTTACGGACTACAAGCTTACCCCAGCAGTCCGGACTCCGACTTTCTTTGATGACAGTGGGTTTGGAGTTTGACAGGCGGGCGAGGGGTTTCCCCCCCGGAACCGCCAATCAGTGCTCTACTCCACCGACGATCTCCAGTCAGGTCATGCTGCGACATGTTTCGGAAGGAACCAGCGGATGCCGGGTTAGATTAGCATTTCACTACGAGACGCAGGTCACACGAATGATTTGCAGATCAATACCGCTTGCGGTCCTCCACGTAGCTTTCGCCACGCTTCAACCTGCCCACGCCTAGATCACCCGGCTTCGGGTCGTGCCCCGATGACTCCACGCACTTGTATACGTCGTGCCTCACCCGGAGGGTTGCGCACATGTTGCTTTCGCTTCGGCTGCCCAAGTAAAAGGTTAGCCATTGCCATCAAGACACACTCCTTGGCCCGTTCTTCAAAACGTAAGATACGACACTGGCAGTGATATTCGTACAACACCCTCGCGAGTGCTTCCTTCATATCAAAGATCCTTTCATGCCGTATCGTTCCATCACTATCAGGTTTCAGGCACTTTGCACCTCCCTTCTCGGGGTACTTTTCAGCGTTCGGTCACCCTACTATTTCGCTATCGGTCTCAAGTAGTATTTAGTTTTGGAGGTTGGTGCCCCCCGGATTCCCGCACGATATCCGACGCACGGTACTCAGGGACATGTTCCGGTCTTCTGGTTTACACCTACGTGACTGTCACACTCTATGGTCTGCCGTTCCAGGCAAGTTTGGTTTAGCCGCGAGACTTTATGAACAGCCCTACAACACCACATTTCCCCGAAGGGATTCGGTTTGAACTGTGCCGGTTTCACTCGCCGTTACTTACGGCATCTCGTTTGATTTCTTTTCCCGCTCCTACTGAGATGTTTCAATTCGGAGCGTTCCCGATCATTACTGATCACTAATGGAGAGGTCCCATTCGGAGATCCCGGGTTCATTGGCTCCATGCACCTACCCCGGGCTTATCGCAGCTTGGCACGTCCTTCATCAGCTCTTGAGCCGAGCCATCCACCTGATAGCATAATTCCTGTATACCTAACCAGGTCCAGTTAGCGTTCAATATACAGCACCTATACACGACTTCATGTGCCTGCGGTTCCGCGCAGGCTATCCATCCTTCCCCGAAAATTTACTTTCCGGGTGCACTTGATGATTTGTGAGATTAAAATGGAGAAATTCAAATTACTTTGAATTCCTTTTGAGGATTTGTTCGGTTTATCGGCATCTGGGTGATAGTGTTTTATGCTTAGGAGGTGATCCAGCCGCAGATTCCCCTACGGCTACCTTGTTACGACTTAACCCCCCTTGCGAAATTTAGGTTCGAACACGGCACAAAGTCCGTGCCCTCACCCATACCTCACTCGGGTGGTTTGACGGGCGGTGTGTGCAAGGAGCAGGGACGTATTCACCGCGCTATATTGAAACGCGATTACTACGGATTCCAGCTTCATGAGGGCGAGTTGCAGCCCTCAATTCGAACTAAGGCCGGGTTTATGAGATTACCAACCCCTTTCGGGGTAGGAGCCCATTGTCCCGGTCATTGTAGCCCGCGTGTAGCCCTGGAGATTCGGGGCATACTGACCTACCGTAGCCCGCACCTTCCTCTGGTTTAGCACCAGCGGTCCCCACAGAGTACCCATCATCCCGAAGGATATGCTGGCAACAGTGGGCACGGGTCTCGCTCGTTGCCTGACTTAACAGGATGCTTCACAGTACGAACTGACGACGGCCATGCACCTCCTCTCAGCGATTCAGGTAAGACCTTCAGCCTGACCTACATATTGCTGTCGCCCCAGGTGAGTTTTCCGGCGTTGAGTCCAATTAAACCGCAGGCTCCACCCGTTGTAGTGCTCCCCCGCCAATTCCTTTAAGTTTCAGCCTTGCGGCCGTACTTCCCAGGTGGCTCGCTTCACGGCTTCCCTGCGGCACCTGAAACGGTCGCACCGTCCCAGACACCTAGCGAGCATCGTTTACGGCTGGGACTACCCGGGTATCTAATCCGGTTCGTGCCCCCAGCTTTCGTCCCTCACCGTCGGACCCGTTCTGGTAAGACGCCTTCGCCACTGGTGGTCCCACAAGGATTACAAGATTTCACTCCTACCCCTGTAGTACCTCTTACCTCTCCCGGTCCCAAGTCTGACAGTATCCCCCGGAAGCCTAACAGTTGAGCTGTCAGATTTCCCGGAAGACTGATCAAACCGGCTACGGACCCTTTAGACCCAATAATAGTGGCCACCACTCGGGCCGCCGGTGTTACCGCGGCGGCTGGCACCGGTCTTGCCCGGCCCTTGCTAACACATGCTATTTATACATGCGGACAGCCAACATAAGATGCTGGCACTCAGTATCCCCTTATCGCGGTTTCCCGCATTGTAAAGTTTTCGCGCCTGCTGCGCCCCGTAGGGCCTGGATTCATGTCTCAGAATCCATCTCCGGGCTCTTGCTCTCACAACCCGTACCCGTCGCTGGCTAGTAGGTACATTACACCCACTACTACCTGATAGGCCGCAGACCCATCCTTGGGCAGACGAATCCATTTTACGCATAAAGCATTCCAGCACATATGCGTTATCCGGAATTATCCCCAGTTTCCCGGGGTTATGCCGGTCCCAAGGGCAGGTTATCCACGTGTTACTGAGCAGTACGCCATGTATTGCTACATATGACTCGCATGGCTTAGGCGAACACCGATAGCAGTAACCTCTGGCAGGATCAACCAGAATTGTTAATGTATCGCACACTTTAACTTAAAAGATCTTGGTCGCAGAAACTTGCACTAACAACTATCAATTCAGTTAGTTCTTTCCGCAATAGATGATTGAAACATCTATCACCCAGAATTAACCGAACCGACAAATCCTCGTCAGTCAGGAAACAACTCCTGACTCCATTAAAAGATAACAGAGATTTTGAATTTCAACCCACACATTTGCTTTGTGTGAGGGACACATAGAAGGTGTTTCTTGTATATAAACCTTCTTATTGTTCTCCCACGCATTTGCGCCTTGTGAGGGAATACATACAAGGTGTTTCTTGTATATAAGCATTTTCCTTCAAAGAAGGTTGAACAAATTTGAAAGATGGAAAGTGAATTGTTAAAAGATTTCAAAGGAGTTATCCGTTTGAATCCTTACTTTGTCCGTTTTTAGTAGCGATCGTTTGTAAAAAACAAACCGCACAGGCACTCTTTGTTCCGTTTTTCAGGTTTCGTTTTTAAGCACCTGTTCCGTTTTTCGAACACCGTTTTTCAAATTCCGTTTTTCACCTTCGGGATGTCTTGTGACGCCCGAGAAGCAACCCTAACATAGCATACTTACTATAAATAGTTTTCTATTGAAAATTTAAAAAGGTAAAGTTTCAGATAAACATTTAAAAATATGCATGATGTTTATATACCAGAAGTGTACATTCATGAAGGTGATTACTATGGATGTACAAACTGAAAGAAGGGATCGATTTTTACATCGAACCCATGCAGAATAAAAAAGTAACTGTTTTTGACACAACACTGCGTGACGGAGAACAAACCCCGGGCGTATCCCTGACTTCTACTCAGAAGCTGGAAATTGCTCGTCAACTTGACAAACTTGGGGTAGACATAATAGAAGCCGGATTTCCCATATCTTCAGAAGGAGATAAAGAATCCGTAAAATCGATTTCTAATGCCGGGCTTGACACCACAGTCTGCGGACTTGCTCGTGTGCTAAAAAAAGATATCGATGCCTGTTTTGAAAGTGATGTCGCTCTTGTGCATACCTTCGTCCCGACCTCTGATGTACAGCGGATCTATACAATTAAAAAAAGCCAGGAAGAAGTCATTCAACTGGCTGTAGAAGCTGTCGAGTACATCAAAGACCACGGGCTGAAATGCATGTTTTCAGCAATGGATGCTACTAGAACCGACCCAGCATATCTCATAAATGTGTTTAAGGCGGTCCAGGAGGCAGGCTGCGACATCATAAACGTGCCGGATACTGTCGGAGTTATGGTTCCGTCTGCAATGTACAGACAGATAAAAGACATTGCAAACGAAATAACGATCCCGATAGATGTACACTGCCACAATGACTTCGGGCTTGCAGTAGCAAATAGTATTATGGCTGTTGAAGCCGGAGCATCTCAGGTACAGGTAACGATAAACGGCATAGGAGAAAGGGCAGGAAATGCTGACCTTGCCCAGACAGTTATGAGCCTTACATCAATTTACGGTGCAAAAACCAATATCCGGACAGAATACCTTGTAGAAACCTCAAAAATGGTCGAAAACTATACAGGAATCAGGCTCCCGCCAAATACACCTGTGGTAGGGCAGAATGCCTTCTCCCATGAGTCGGGAATCCACAGTCAGGGAGTGCTTGAAAAATCCGATACTTTCGAACCAGGTATTATGACCCCGGAAATGGTCGGGCACAGAAGGCGCATTGTCCTTGGAAAGCACACAGGCAAACATGCAGTCAAACAGTCCCTTGAGTCTGCCGGCATAAAAGCCAGTGATAAGCAGCTCGATGAGATTGTGCTCAGGATCAAAGAAATCGCAAACAAAGGCAAACAGATAACAGACGCCGATCTCTATGCAGTAGCCTCTGCAGTGCTCGGAAAAGCAAGCTCTGATGAAGAGCTGATTAAACTCAAAGAAGTATCCGTCATGACAGGAAACATCCTCACACCTACGGCTGTGGTCAAGGCAGATATCGAAGGAAAAGAAATCATTGCAGCAAAGACCGGAGTTGGCCCTGTGGATGCCGCCCTGAATGCAGTAAGGGACATCCTTGGTGAGAGCAACCACTTCAAACTTCAGGATTTCAGGATTGATGCTATCACAGGTGGGGCAGACGCTCTTGCCGACGTGTACATTGGTCTCGAAAACGAGAAGGGAAGGATTGTAACCGCAAGGTCTGCAAACCCGGACATAGTAATGGCTTCAGTCGAAGCCCTTGTAAACGCTATGAACCTGCTGTATAAAAAAGAAAAAATCTAAAAGGCAAAAATAAAAGAGCTGAACCGGAAAATAATCTCAAAATCCGAAAAAATAATATCGGAACTAGAATTATCAGCTCAAAACCCAGAGCAGGATAAGGTCTTGGTACCTCTTCGTTTTTTGGGTTTGTATTCCCAGGCATGATAAAGTAAAATAAAATGAAATGGAATACAAACCCATGCCTTATCCAATCATTGATTCTCACTGTCACCTTGATTTTCCCAAATTCAACCCTGACCGGGAAGAAACTATTCTCCGCGCCCGAAAAGCAGGAGTTGTCGGAATGATTAACTCAGGAATCTCTCTCAAGGGCAACCGCATAAGCCTTGAACTTGCTAGGAGGAATGACGATATCCATGCAGCCCTGGGCCTGAGTCCTGATATCGGCAGGGAAGGTAGCAATAAAGATGTAGATGCCATCCTTGCCCAGATAGAAGCTAACGTAGAAAATGCAGTTGGAATAGGAGAAGCAGGTCTGGACTTTCAGGACTGTAAAACAAATGAAGAGCGTGAAAGGCAAACAGCATCGTTCAAAAAGGTAATTGAGCTTGCAAAAGACCTGGACAAACCTCTAGTAGTGCATGCCAGGATGGCTGAAGCTGAAGTCCTGAGACTGGTCAGAGACGTGGATACTGTAATTTATCATTGCTATAGTGGCTCGGTTGAAACTATGAGAGAGATTGTGGATGCAGGGCACTATATTTCCCTGGCAACACTTGTCTGTTTTTCCGAACATCACCAGACTCTCGCAGCAGAAGTGCCCCCTGAAAACCTGCTCCTGGAAACCGACAGCCCTTTCCTTTCCCCGAGAAAGGGCAGAAATGAGCCTGCTTTCATTGTAGATTCGATTCCTGTAGTAGCGAAACTTAAGGAAATGGAACCTGCGGAAATTGCTAAATTCGCGACCGAAAATGCACGCAGGATTTTCAAGATATAAAGATTTAAAATAGTTACAGGAAAAAAAAGAAAAAAGAAGAGAAAAAAAGAAAAAATGAAGGAGAGAAAAAGCAGAAGAGGAAGAAATAAAGAGGAAGAAATATGGAAGTCCGGTATATTTGTCCTACAGCTTACGATTCCAGCGTCTACCTTGTAAATGGAAGGGTCCTTATCGATGCGGGAATGAACAGTGACCTGATCATCAAACAGCTCGAGAAATACATTAAACTTACAGATTTGAAACTTATTATCCTGACTCACTGCCATTATGATCATACGGCAGCAGCAGCAGTAATTGCAGAAAAGAGCGGGGCAGAAGTCGGAATACATAAAGCTGACCTTGAAGGTGTAAATGACGAATATATGAGTGTTTCCGTACTTTTCGGAGAACGCGCACCTGCTGTCAAACCCACACTTACATATGAAGAAGGAGATAAAATTGACATAGGAGGTGGAGAATACCTTGAGGTAATTCATACTCCAGGTCATTCAAAGGGAAGTATGTGCCTCTATGAGCCTATTTCAAAGAGTCTCTTTTCAGGGGACACTGTATTTTCGGGAGGAGGGTTCGGACGAATGGACTTTGAAGGTTCGGAACCTGAAAAAATGCCTGGTTCCGTAGAAAAGCTTACAAAACTCGATGTAAAAACCCTGTACTCAGGACACGGAGCTCCCACGGATAGGGATGGAAACAAACAGATTATGGCCTCGTATACAATGCTGAAAATGATGATGGGAGTATGAAGGCCTGCACGGTATGAAAAAAACTTTAGCCTGAGAAAAACAGTGGTTATTTAATCTAAGCTCAGAGATTAGAAACTTTAGACATTTGAGAGCTGGCTACTGGAAATTGAAAGGATTAAGGAGCCAGGAAACAAAATATGGCAAAAGATACAGCAGTAACAGACGCAAATCCAACAGTTCCTGAGAAAAACAGCAAATTTAGCCGAAAAAACTCAGATCGGGAAATAGACTCAAAGCTGAAAAGGGAAATACATAGAAGACCGGCAGGGGCAACTAAGGGCAAGAAAACAAGCTCTTTCGTTCCGAAAAAGGTAGAAACAGGCGCCGAAGTAAACTCCAGAACAAGTATCACAGAAAAGCCTGAAAAAGAGAAGCCGTCAAAAGTCTCAGGAAGATCAGGAAAAAAGGTTGAATTGAAGCCTGAGGTTAAGGCAGGAAAAAAGGAAAAACAGAAAAAAAGCTTTTCTTCGCACCTTCCTCTATCGAAATTTCTTCCGATGAGTCTCGAAGAAGTGAAGGCTCGTGGCTGGAAGGAACTTGACATTATCCTTGTAACCGGAGATGCCTACGTAGATCACTCCAGTTTCGGAACTGCAATAATAGGACGGGTTCTTGAAGATGCCGGCTTCAGGGTAGGAATAATTGCCCAGCCGCACTGGGAAAGCCCTGAAGACTTTAAGAAACTTGGTAAGCCCAGGCTCTTCTTTTCCATAAGCGCCGGAAATACCGATTCTCTTGTAAGCAACCTGACTCCTGGACTTAAACCGCGGGATAAGGATGCATACTCCCCTGGAGGTAAAATAGGGCTCCGCCCGAATCGGGCAACAATTATCTATTCAAACAGGATAAAAGAAGCCTTTCCCGATGTGCCTGTAGTGATTGGAGGAATTGAGGCTTCCCTGCGGCGCTTTGCCCATTATGATTATTTTTCGGATAAGGTAAGGCAATCAATTCTGGCTGATGCCCCTGCTGACCTTATAGTATACGGTATGGGAGAACTTCAGGCCGTAGAGATTGCAAAACGACTGCAAGCCGGGGAAGGTATCAAAAATATTAGAGATATCTCCGGCACTGTCTGGAAAATGGAAGTCAAAACCTGGAAGGAGCTTAAAGAAAAAAATAGAGGGAAAGCCAGAGAACAGAACGAGTCTGAAAACGCTACTGAGGACTTAACTAAGGATGCATATCCAGACTCTACCGAATTTTTCGAGAAATACATAGAAATTCCTTCTTTCTCTGAAGCCTCTCAGGACAAAACGGCCTTTGCAAAAGCCTTCAGCATATCTTTCCTTGAACAGAACCCGGTTACTGGAAAAGGTATTTTCCAGCCTCACCCTAAAACCGTTATCGTACAAAACAGACCAATGCGTCCGCTGACGGAAGAGGAACTTGACCACGTCTATGAGTTACCTTATACCGGCGAAGCCCATCCCTCCTATTCAGAACCCATACCTGCCCTTGAGATGGTAAAATTCTCCCTGACAACGCACAGGGGCTGTTTCGGAGGCTGTTCTTTTTGTGCCATTACCCAGCACCAGGGGCGTATGATTGCAAGCCGGAGCATCGAATCAGTCCTGCGGGAAGCAAAGAAGCTTACAGAAAAACCTGACTTTAAAGGCATAATCAATGGAGTAGGAGGCCCCACTGCCAATATGTACGGCATGGAGTGCAGGTCATGGGAAAGGAAAGGAGCCTGCCTCGATAAAGCCTGCCTCTACCCGCGTGTCTGCCCCGCGCTTGATACAAGCCACAAAAAGCTGCTTGAATTAATGAGACGCCTGCATGAGCTTCCCGGAGTCAGGCAGGTTTTTACAGGGTACGGAGTCCGGTATGACCTCGCTCTTGAAGATGAGGAATACTTAGAGCAACTCTGCGCCCACCATATCAGCGGGCAGCTCAGGATTGCGCCTGAACACTTCTCAAGGCGGGTAACCGATGCAATGTCCAAGCCCGGAAAGGAAGTATATGAGAAATTTGCAGACAGGTTTGCTGTCTATAACAAAAAGTGCGGGAAGGAACAGTATATTGTAAATTACCTGATGTCCGGACACCCGGGCTGCACCCTTAAAGATATGATAGAGATGGCAGAGTATGTTCGAGACCATGGGGGCTATACCGAGCAGGTTCAGGATTTCACTCCGACTCCCATGACAGTCTCAACATGCATGTATTACACAGGGCTTGACCCATTTACAGGTAAAAAAGTGTACGTTGCAAAAGATAGAAAAGAAAAAGCAATGCAAAGAGCGCTTATGCATTACAGGAGTCCTGCAAACTACGAGCTTGTGTATGAGGCTCTGGAAAAGGCAGGGAGGCTCGATCTTGTAGGAAACGCCCATAAGTGTCTGATAAGGAGAAAAGAGAGACAGAAAAAGTAATAGACTCAACAAAAACATTCAGGCTTCAAATAAACAGGATTTAAAGAACAAGATTTTCAGGAAAATCCAATTTTCCTTAAAGTTTTCCCTAAGTTTTCCTTAGAATCCCTGGCATTCACGCATGAAAGCCTTCAGTTTTCCGCTTACCTGCCCGCAATAGGTGTCCAGGGGCCTTTCCTTAATTTCAATTACCAGATTTGCCCCTCCATCCCAATTAAAACAGGCAGCTATGCCTTTGCCCTCAAGTGTTCCGGAGTTTCCGGGCTGGACATCTATCCCATATTTCTCAAGCTTCTTCCTCATACAGGAAAAAACTTCTGGAGTCACGTTTCTAAATTTAATTCCCTGGCAGCCTTCAGTATCAATTTTTCTCTCACCCATATTAATATTAGTCTCCCTTATTTCATTTACGAACCGTGACACTGTCTTACGAATTGTTTTATTTTCATAGCTGCGACTTCACAGCTGACAATAAACGGTTTTTCCGTGATTGTGATCATGAGATTGGACTGTCCGTCCCATTCGAAATCTGCCACAACTCCCGATCCCGAGAGTTCACCTTTATTCCCGGGGGGGATATGGATACCTGCTTCCTGAAGCTTTTTTTTCATGCATTTGAACGTATCAGGCGAAATGTTATGAAACGTTATCGGCTTGCAGCTCATGGGTCTGTCCTCCCAATTTATTTCCAAAAACTCAAACTCGATTATAAAATCCAGTAAACAAAAATCGCTTTCCGAAGATAAAAAGTATATTGCCAGCGGGAAAAAAGAATTTGCTTAATCTAATTCTGAAAGGAAAAATTTAATCTAAGGAAGTAAAAAAATTTGAGCCGGTAAAACCGACCCGCAAAAAAGAAATTACTATGATCTGATCCGGAATAAGGTTAGCTGTGAAATAAACAGCCAAATTATAAGTATTGAACTTATTCCAGCGCCATTGCCACCAGTTCTACAATATCGATAATCTCGATATCTCCACCTGCGTCTCTCAGGTTCCTCACACATAAAGGACATGAGGTAACTATGTAGTCCACACCTTCGGGCACATCTTCGAGCCTGTTTCTGGCAAGTTCGAGAGAAATATCCGGATATCCAATCCTTACCCCACCTCCACCTCCGCAGCAGCGAGAGTTTTCTTTGATATTTTTCATTTCTTTGAGGGTACAGATCGTCTGAATAATTTTTCTGGGGGCATCATAGACCTTATTATGCCTTCCAAGGTGGCATGGGTCGTGGTAAGTAACTGTGATATCAAGGTGTTTCAGGTCAAGTTCCTCAAGGTGCTCGGCAAGGAACTCGGGGAGACTAATAACCCTGAATTCGTCAGGATAGTTGTTTTTGAGGGTTGTGTAACAGCCGGCACAGCCCGTTATGATAGTGTGAGCTCCTATATTCCTGATCTGCTCAAGGTTGTGCTCCATAATCTTTCCGGCATCTTCTCTGAAACCTGTACGAAGGAGAGGGGAGGCACAGCAATGCTCATCCGGTAGGAGAGAAACCCCAAAGCGCTTCAGGACCTCAAAGGTCTTTTTTGCAAATTCCGGATAGCGATAGGAGTCAAAACAACCTACAAAGTAAACATAATCGGATTTCGCGGGGAGCTTTGAGCGTTCGGCCTCAGAAAGCCAGTGCATTCGGCTTCTTGTTTCACCGAACGAGTTACCGCTGGTCACAATCGCTGTCTTTAGTTTTTCCTGGGCTTCGGTAGTTACACCGCATTTTACCAGCTGGGCGCGGGCGGCTTCCACTACTTCAGGAGGGTTTGCTCCGGCAGGGCATTTGGCAGCACAGATCCCGCAGGTAGTGCAGGAAGCCAGGCTTGAAAGTACATCTTCAGAAGGAGTTCTGCCTTCAAGCAGGCTTTTAATGATAAGCATTCTTCCACGCGTATTGGCGGATTCCCAGCCAATCACATCAAAGACAGGGCAGACTGAACGGCAGGTTCCGCACTGCACACACTTATAAACTGAACGGCGGTCAACATCAAAGGGAAGACACTCACTGTTTTTCTTGTCTTTTTTGTTTTCATTCAATTTCTCTGCCCTCCCGATTTCTTTTTTAATTTCATCCATTTTTCCTTCATTTTTCATAATTCACAGTCCCAGCTTTCCCGGGTTCAGGATACCCTTCGGGTCAAGGGCTTTCTTGATTGCACGCATTACTTCGATAGAAGGACCCCATTGGGCCTCCATGTATTCAGCCCTAGCTGCACCCACTCCATGCTCGGAACTGACAGTCCCTCCAAGCTCGATTGCGGTCCTGTGGACAAGGTCTGCAGCTTGATTAAGGCGTTCCCATTCATCCTTATTCAGGACGTCAATGAAAAGGGCAAGGTGAAGGTTTCCGTCCCCTATGTGCCCGTACTTCATGGCAGGCAGGTTGAATTTCTCGGAAATTTCCTGCGCCTTTCTCAGCAGCTCAGGGACTTTCTTTATGGGGACCCCGACATCCTCTCCCACGTAAATCCTGGTTTTCGTGGGATCAAGACGGGAAACAGCAGCCCCGACAAGCTTCCTTGCCGCCCAGATATCAGCCATTTCCTTTTCGCTTTCAGCAAGCTTTATGGAAATGGCCAGGGGAGAACAGACCTCCATTATTTGCTCTGCAGCCTCATGGGCTGAATTTTCAGTGCCGTCAACCTCAAAAAGGATAACATCTCCTTCAGAAGGAAGTACAAGATTCGGATCATAACGTTTGAGCACCTGCAACGACACCCGGTCAAGAATTTCACAGGCTGAGGGGATTACCCCATTTGAAAAAGTCTTTACAACTGCCTGTCCTGCAATTTCAGCGCTTCTAAAGGAAGCGATTACAAGTTTCCGGGTCTTCGGGAGAGGGGCAATCTTCAGGCTGGCTTTCGTGACAATTCCGAGCGTACCTTCAGATCCTATTATAAGTTGAGTGAGGTCATATCCAGCGGCCGATTTTAGCATTTTTGAGCCTGTGTGGATGACTGTTCCGTCCGCAAGCACAACTTCCAGATCGCGGACATAATTCCTTGTTGTGCCGTATTTGACGCAGCGCATTCCACTTGCGTTATAAGCTATCATGCCCCCTATAGTACACATCGCAGAACTGCCCGGGTTGGGGGGAAAGAAAAAGCCGTATGGTTTTAATGCATCATTGAGGGCATCCTGAATTATTCCAGGTTCAACAACTACCTGGATATTATCAATATCGATCTCAAGAATGCGGTTCATTCCGGACATATCCAGCACAATGCCCCCCTGAACTGGGACAGCCCCACCTGCAAGGCCTGTACCAGCCCCTCTTGCAGTTACAGGAATTTCATTTTCATATGCAAGCCTGACAATGCGGCTGATCTCATCAGTGCTTTTTGGGCGTACCACGTAATCAGGCATCCCTTTAACCTGGGAAGCATCAGAAGAATAACAGTAAAGTTCAGAAGGCGAGACAGAAAGTCTCCCACCAACGATTTTTCGAAGCTCTTCAGTTATATCCATTATAGACCTCAAATGTAGAATTCAGATGTGAAAAATAGAAAGTTCTGTCGGGTTAGGACAGAAATGAGAGATAATTTGCAGCAGATAATCAATATTAATAATATATAAGAATATACCATCCTCCTTCCTCCTGAGATCCATCTGGAATCCGAAAGACCGTAAGCTTTTTTCGGGTCAGAAAAAATGAAGTAGAAGAAAACAAAAAAGGAAAGAAAGAAGGTAGAAAGGAACTTTTTCAGAAAAAAGTGCAGGGCAAACCTTTACATTCTCATAGACATAAGAGGACAGACATGACACAGTACTTTGAGATAGAAAATAGGGACGGAGCAGCACGTACAGGAAAGCTTCTGCTCTCTCCCGAAATCCGCACTCCCTGTGCCCTGCATACGGGAGCACTCGGAAACCTTGAGAATCCGGGACCTATTGTTGACGCAGGAAGCCTCTGGACTGTTGACCGGGAAGAACTTCAAGCCCGCATTAAAAAAATCCGCGAAAAAAAAGGAAAAGGAACTCTCATAATCCTTCCCCACCAAGCTTACCCTCCTGCCATTCCAACCGAATCACTTGGAAGAATAGATACATTAACCATGCCCAACGGAAGTGATGAAAATGAGGGTCCCACGGGTTCTCTTCTAATGATAGGAGGAACGGTCCAGAAAAGTGATCTTTACATAATGGAGGGAGCAGGGACTCTGGAAAATAACGCGCGTAGGTTTCTGGAAACTCTAATAGGCCTGAAAAACCAGATTCCTCCGGATACTGCCCTGTATGCACCAAACCTGGCACTTCCTGAAAATGCAGCAATGCTTGCTTATATGGGAATCGACGTGATGGATGATACGAAGGCGGAGATTGCAGCTTATTCTGACGTTTACCTTACTGCTGCTGGCAGTTTCTATCTCGATTCCCTGATGGAATTGCCCTGCAGATGCAGAGTGTGCTCTGTCACAACACCCGCAGAACTCAGGTCCCTTCCGAGAGCTGAAAGGGCAAAGCTTCTTGCAGCTCATAACAGGGATGCTCTCGACGCCGAACTGGCTCTTGTCAGAGAGAAGATAAGAACAGGAAACCTCAGGGAGTATGTAGAAGGACAGTGCAGGGTCAAGCCATGGCTTACAGCCCTTCTGCGCCTTGGAGACTTCGAATACTCTTACCTCGAAGAAAAAGTTCCCTCTTTCCGGCAAAACCAGCTCCTTGCAGATACTTCCGAAGCCCTGTCGAGGATCGAAATAGTAAGGTTTGCACACCGAATACAGGAAAGATATACGCCCCCTGACCTTGATATTCTACTGCTCCTACCCTGTGCAGCCAGAAAACCTTATTCAATATCCCAGTCCCATCAGAAGTTCATACTTACCCTTGGCAAATACAGAAAGTTTGTCCATGAAGTAATAATAACCTCACCTCTGGGAATTGTGCCCAGGGAGCTTGAACTTACTTATCCGGCAGCCCATTACGATACCGCAGTCACCGGGCACTGGGACGAAGAGGAAAAAGCCTGGGTCTCAGGCTGTCTTGAAGCATATATCTCAAAACACAGGTATAAGGCGATAGTCGCCCATGTTGAAGGTGCATATAGAGAAATCTGTGACAGGGTAGCTGAAAAACTGGGGATTAAAATAGTATATACCTCAGACGGAAGCCTCACATCGTACGAGTCTCTCTCAAGCCTGAAAAATACTATTGAATCCATCTGCACATCCGGCGACTTCAGCAGGAAAAGCCAGAATGCCGAAGAAGAGAAAAAGAATTTCGTAAAGGCAGTTGCAGGCTATCAATTCGGAGAGGGCGCATGTCATCTATTTTCAGAAGAGACAGGGAGTACTGTGGTTAAAGGTCGTTTCCCGAAATATCAGCTTTTTACCGGGAAGAAACAGCTCGCAACTTTAATCCCACAGTACGGGATGCTTGCACTTTCTCCTGAAGGTGCAGAGCTGGTAGTAAAAAGTGGGAAATATGTAGTAAAGATTGATGACTTTATCCCTCGCGGTTCTATTCTTGCGCCTGGTGTGCTTGAGGCGGATTCCGGAATAAGGCCGAATGATGAAGTAATAGTTTTGGGGAAAAAGGCGCTCTGTGTAGGAAGGGCTGCAATGAGCGGAAAAGAGATGAAAGAGTCAGGCAGAGGAGTTGCAGTGGACGTAAGGCACGTCAAAAAACTTTAATTTACGTAGCAGGGTGAGCTTCAAGGCTATTATCTCAAACCACCTTTTGCCCTGGATTTTGCCCTACTTTCAGAACTACCTGATTCTCAGCTGAAAAAGACACCTGAAGACTGTCAGATAGTGCTACAAAAGAGTATTTCGGAAAAAAGTATCTGAAATAAGGCATTGCAGTTTTCTGCAAGGAAGTATTTTTCCCTCGAAGAAGTAATAAAATGGTAGAAATATATAATGATATTATGATAAGGCGCTTCACACCTGAGGATTTCCAGCAAATAGTCGAGATTGAGGAAGAGGCTTTTTCGGAGCATAACTCCCTGGTGTATATGAATTTTTATGAGATGGTCGGGGATGGCTTCCTTGTTGCGGAGAAGGACGGAAGAGTCGTGGGGTATGTAGTTGGTTACCGATCAGCTGAAAACGAAGGGCATATATTCTCTGTCGGCGTCAAAAAGGAATACCAGGGAAAGGGTATAGGCACAGAGTTGATCCATGCAATATGCGACATTTTTGTGGCAAACGGACTTAAGTATGCGAGACTGGAAGTGAGAACCAGTAATACTGGTGCACAAAGATTGTACAGATCAATAGGATTTATACCCTGCTGGACTGAAAAAAAGTATTATTCAGATGGAGAAGACGGTATGGTTATGAAAATGCACCTGCATCCATACCGCCTTTTGGTCTCAAAACAAAAATACCTCGAACCTGTATTCTCAGACAACGAATTCTTCACTACTATAAGGGGACCTATCAGTTATTACCGATAAGCTTGATGACGGAGTTAACCGAATCTCTCATGTGAGCAGATGCTTCCTCGAAAATAGGATCGTCCCTGGACATAAGAGTAGCAAGCTCGCCTCCTAAAATAAAAATTGCGCGCTTGTGATCCGCCTTGCTCCTGTGGATATGAACAGGGCTTATCGATAAAGCCTTGTAGTCGTCGAACTCGTGCGTTACACCGTGCCTCTCAAAGTACCTCTTCATTTGAGCCATATATGTGTGCAGTTGTATTAGTTCTTCCTTGTGCATAGCGAACAGACCTACAATTTTACAAGATCAATTTAATATTATCTTGAACCGAATAAAAGAATTATCCGAGGAAAATGGCTTCCTAGTTTTTATTAATAAACTTTTCCATATAATGTATATGAAAAATAATGAAGAATTACAGGAGGGAGTGTGAATTTTGATGCAATAGTGTGAAATCATGCCAAATCGTAGTGATTTTATTTTGTAAATACATAAATGCTACACATAAAATAAAAACGATGAGATAAATTTTTGATGCGAGAATAATTTCCCAATAAGGAAAAATTAAGTAACTATAGTACAAAAAGTATCACAGACGGGCAATTTTCTAACAATGATGACCAATTTCAGCAATAAGGAAGGAAAATAAAGAGAAATAAAAAATGAGAAAAAAGAAGTAAAAATCCTGCTCAGAGCATACTGGAGGTTAAAACTTCCATATCTGCAGGGACTTTAGCAAGGTTTCCTATTTTTACTCCTACGAGATTTTTGATTGAATTACTCGAAGCGATATCAACGAGTCTCTGTGTGATCACACCATCAAAGACCACACTTTTCACGTCATCCCTATAGGTTTTTAACCTGCTTGCAAGGTCTCTGACTGCAATTTCCTCTATTACTTTATCATCAGAGTCGAGAATCCTTGCCGTCAATGTCCCTTTAAGGGCATCAACATGCGGCCTGAACCTTACAGCCTCCGGAGAGACCGGAGCCGGAGCCTGTCTGGCAGGAGCAGGAGAAACTCTTACCGCTTCTCCTCCAGGGACCTTTACAGCCGGAGCTTTTTCAGCTGCAGGCTTCCCTCTGGGAACTCTGGCAGCCGGAACCGCCCTTGCCATAACAGTGGGTTTTGAGACATTCGGCCTTACCTCTGCTTTTTCTACAGCTGCAGGAGCCCTTTCAACAGTCCTTTCAGGAACTCTCTCTATAGTTTTTCCGGAAACTTTCTCAGGGACTTTTTCAGATTCCAGATCTTCCATTTCCTCAGAAGCCTGTTCTTCAGAAACCTCTGTCTTCGGAGAGACCCTGTGAACCTTCACGCGTTTGTGAAGTTTCTTCTCAGCAGTTCTGGGAACAACCTCAGGTGCTCTGATCTTTCTTTTGGAAATGCGTTCAAGCCTGCAGGCACTGTCCTCGCTTTCCTTTTCCTGAATTCCGTATTTCTCAATAATCTGTTCCACCGGAACCTTACGGCGGAGTGCTCTGATAATTTCTTTCTGGACCAGATCTTCTACACATTTGCCGTCTGGGGCGCGGGCAACATAGTCGATATCCGCTACCTGCAGGAGTTCACGTATAATGAGTTCTCCGCCCCGGTCACCGTCCGTAAAAGCCGTTACTGTTTTCTTTTTAGTAAGCTCGGCAACCTCAGGTGGGATGTTAGTTCCACCCACGCAGATAGTATTTTTTATCCCATAGCGTAGCAGGTTCAGAATATCAGCCCTGCCTTCAACAATAATTATAGCGTCTGAATTAATTACATTTGGACCGCAGGGTATTCTTGATTTACCGTAATAAGTCAGCTCGTCAACCCTTACGGACTGCCGGACTTCGTCAGCAAGTTCCTGAGACTCGGGCACAGTTTCATCGAACATTTTCGTAAAGATGAGTTTTGCCCTTTCAATGATCTTTTTACGTTTTACTGCCCTTACGTCCTCTACCTGGAAAACCTCGATTTTTGCACTGCATGGACCTACCCTATCAATGGTTTCCAGGGAAGCTGCAAGGATCGATGTCTCCACTTTGTCAAGGCTCGAGGGGACAAAAATATTTCCTTTGGTCTTTCCTCCTTTGGCGGTGACCATTACCTCGATCCTGCCTATCCTTCCGGTTTTCTGAAGGTCTCGCAGATCGAGGTCAGCTCCGAGCAGTCCTTCGGTCTGACCAAAGATTGCGCCTACAATATCGGGGCGCTCAATTACTCCATCAGCATTAATTTTAGAGTGAATGATGTATTTCGTGGTATCTGTATTTTGCATGTGAATTCTCCCGGTAATATAACGATTTATCATGAAGTATTTTTTATGGAAAATTTTTTCCTTAAACGATTTTTCGAGCTAACTTACAGGAAATAGCCTTTGTACGCGCGAAGTTCTGGCATACAATTCTTTTTCCGGCTTGTCTCATTCTTTTAGCAGTACAAACTGTCTTATATTCCTGGAAACGTACAGATAGCCATAAAGGCCAGACCATGCAAAAATAATAGTAAAAATCAGACTCGGAACCAGGCCAGGGATAATACACCCTTGAAAGGCAGATTTCAGAATTAAGATTAATATGACCGGAAATAGGAATTCCGGACGTCCCTGCAACTGCCTGCTGTGCTTATGCCAGGAGATTAAGCTGACGGATATTTCCTGACTTTTGATCAATTAAAGCTCTTACCTGCAGAGTAAACCACCAGATCAACACAAATCCGGTTTTAAAACTCTCACATATAGAGTTCCGTTTCTTGTCGGCCAGAATAAACAGCAACCCGTAATATTTACGGAGATCTTCTGCACCTGTCCGAGGGCCTTTGCCCTAACATAAGCTCATTGATAGATCTGAAATAACTCTCAGAGCCATAAGTCAAATAATGTGTTTAACATTCAATACGCCTGATATCGGAAGATTCCATATATGCTCCCAGAGACGGGATAAATCTGAGGCGTTAGTGGTTTAAGTCCCTGACGCCGTTTTTATCTTAAATAAGTATCTCTAAACGATAAGCGGTAAAGTAGTAAGGTGGAATGCATCAGGTTTATTGAAAGCACTTTTTGACTTTCGCTTCATGGGTGATATTAATGTGTAAGATTTATTTCTGGACTTTAAGGATATTAGCCCTGAATTGGTAATATGTATAATCTGAAATTTCTATTAAATTGGCATATATTCAGTTATGTGAAATTCGTTACGAATCCAGTAGTGATGAACGGATGAAATTGTTAGCTTATGATATGACCTGACAGAACAGCTCCCGCCCGCTTTAAAACAACTTCGGCAAAACAGGAATCCTGTACGTCACATGTCTTAAATTCATATGTTTAATGCCTGCAGGCTTTAAGAACTTTGTGGTTATTTAGAAAGTTTACCAAATCTGAATTTTTTAATTCGCTATCAATAAATTTAAGGGCAATAACTTTTCATGGAGTTTTTTGAGGTCCTAAAAAATAACGGATTGGAAAAATTTAGAAAAGTATATATAAGCAAAGAACGTCTAAAAATTTGGACGAGCGAGGTAAATACACTGTTTTATATACTAACCCCCCCACTCCCAACTCGCTCGTTCAAGACCCCCCTGAAAGCTTACGCAATTAAAGGTCATGCGGTTAATATAGGGTGCTGAATATTTTTTAAGAATACGAAAAATATTCTCACAAACAAAAGCTTTCCGGCATGGAAATCTTTTCAGAATAATGAAGACTCTCCCTAAGTACTGTTTTCCCTTTCAAAATACTATTTTTCGGACAGTTTTAGATTCTAGCAGACTGAAGGTTTTTGTTTTAAAAACCTATAATAGGCGAGAAATACCATTATAAAAATCATGGGAAGCGATTCTGGTGCAAAAGGTCCTGCTGGTGAAAATTATGGAAAAACAGGCGAGATTGAGGAAGAAATTCCCGCAAAATTACCTGTACAGTCCCGAGGAGAAGAAAAGACAAGAGTGGTTATTATAGGAGGGGGAGCCTGTGGAATGGCAGCTGCAACCAAAATTCGAAGGCAGAGTGATTATGATATAACTGTAATTTCATGTGACTCTCATACCGCTTACAGTCATTGCGGAATTCCTTTTGTCCTTGGGGGGGAAATTGAGAATTTTGAAAAATTGATAGTAAAGCCTCCAGGTTTTTTCAGGGAAAATAGAATAGATGTGAGGCTTAACGAGAGGGTAAGCTCAATAGATCTAACCGCGCAGGTAGTACTTACAGGGGAAGGGACCTATCCTTTTGACAAATTGATAATTGCTACGGGAAGCCTGCCTTTCATATCTCGAGAAAGTGAGGCAAATTTGTTGCCTTACGGAATTTTTACCTTAAGAACTCTTGCTGACGGTATACTTTTTGGAAAAGCCCTGGAAACTGCCCGGACAGTTTGCATTGCAGGCGGAGGCACAATAGGAATCGAATGTGCCTTCGCCCTGACAAAGAGAGGAGTTAAGACGACCCTTATAACCCGGGGCAAAGACCTGCTTTCCAGGCAACTAGATTCTGATATGTCTGCGATTATCAGGGCACGCCTTGAAGCGGCAGGAGTGGAAGTTATCACAGGAGAGTCTGTAATTTTGCCTGAAAACTTCTGGCGGCAAAAAACCGTGCTTGTAAAGGGCAGGCAGCTTCCTGCAGACCTTGTACTCATGGCAACAGGCGTAAAGCCCGAAACCTGTCTTGCCAGAGAAGCCGGAATAAGCATCGGACAGGCAGGAGGAATAATTGTAAACGAAATGCTTCAGGTAAAAGCTGGAGAGAGGTTTCTTCCCAATATTTATGCAGGAGGCGAATGCGCGGAAGTTACTGACTTTATAACGGGGGAGATAAGGCTAAGCCAGCTCGGCACAGCAGCGCGGCATATGGCAGACATAATAGGAAATAATGTAACAGGCAAGCATTCCACTTTCGGGCCGCTTGTTGACCCCTGGGTAGCTGTTGCGGGAGACCTGCAGTTCGGAGGGGTCGGGCTTACATCCAGCCAGGCAGAAAAAGGTGGGATAAAGATTGTAACAGGCTTTTCCCGCGGACGTACCAGAGCTTCTTACTATCCCGGGAGAAAAGACCTTTACATAAAGCTCCTTTTTAAAGACTGTTATATTGCAGGGGCACAATTTGCAGGAGGAGAAGGCATAAAAGAAAGAATTGATGCTCTTTCCCTTGCAATAAGAAAGAAAACAACAATTAAAGACCTTCTTAGCCTTGAGACATGTTATGCGCCTCCGGTTTCCATGCTTGTCGACCCACTCATTCCGGCTGTAAAAGCCGCAGTCAGAAATATAAAGGAAACAAAGGAAAAGGAATAGAGGCTTGACGAACCGAATTGGGTAAAAAGCTGAGGGAGAGGGAAAATGATAGAAATTGACGGTTCTTATGGAGAAGGGGGAGGGCAATTAGTCAGAACCGCTGTTGCCCTTTCTGCAGTCACTGGAAAAGAAATAAAGGTTACGAATATAAGGAAAAATAGACCGAACCCGGGCCTGAAACAGCAACATCTTAAAGCTCTGGAAACCGCAGCAAAGATTTGTAGAGCACGAGTTTCGGGGCTTTCTCCTGGTTCTTCGGAATTATTTTTTGCTCCAGTGGAAATAAAGGGGGGTAAGTATGGTATTGATATCGGAACTGCAGGAAGCATAACCTTGCTTCTTCAATGTATTATGCCAGCTCTGCCTTTTGCAAAAGAAAAAGTCGAATTGACAATTAGAGGCGGGACAGACGTTGCCTGGTCCCCTACGATAGATTATCTTCAACATGTAACCTTCAACGCACTTGAAAAGTTCGGATATGTGGGCAATCTAACCCTGAAAAAGCGTGGTTTCTATCCCAGGGGCGGAGGAGAGGTTCTTGCTGTTTTTGAACCCTGCAAACTACACGGCTTTCATTTCCTGAAAACAGAAACAAAGAAAAAAGCCGAAAAAGATCTGAAAGAGTGTGAAGGTACAAAGGATAGGCAGAACCTCAAGGAAGAAATTATGGGAATTTCACATGCTTCGAACCTGCCCTCCCATGTGCCAGCCCGCCAGGCTGAAGCTGCAGAATCCCTGCTTTTAGAAACAGGGTACGCTTCCCGGATAGATATCCGATCCTGCGAATTGCTCTCCACAGGAAGCGGAATAACTCTCTGGACCGGTTACTGCGGAGGAAGTGCCCTTGGAAAAAGGGGCTTGCCTGCTGAAAAAGTAGGCAGACAGGCTGCAGAAGAAATTATTACAGAGCTCAGAGCAGGAGCTGCTGTGGATATGCACCTGGCAGACCAGCTAATCCCATATATGGCACTTGCAGGCAACAGTTCTTATACAGTCCGTGAGCTGACTCTCCATGCGGCAACAAATATCTGGGTTACGGAGCAGTTTCTCGACGTGAAGTTCAGGATAGAAGAAAAAGAAGGTCTTTTTGAGGTCTCAGTAGACTAAGAAAAAATAAGGAAAAAAATTAGTGAAAGTTAATAAAAAACAGCAAGCAGAAATTAGTCCTCAATCACAAATAGATATTCGGGAGGTATCGTTTCTGCAAGTACGATATAATCCGTTGCAAGCTTTAGGGAAATTCCATCTTCCTGAGCCCTGAAGGCATCAACCTGCAGTATCACTGGATTTTCGGTATGGATCAGGGCAACTTCAGCTGCCTTTTCATATGTGGTACTGAGATGGACATAGCGCTGTTTAATAGGGAAAATTCCGTTCTCGAGAAGGACATCAACCTCCTCGGGGCTTGCCCCGTAGTACACATAAGGAATGTCGCTTTCTTCGTAATCAAGATCAACGTCAACGGAATGCCCGTAACGCGCTCTGATCATGGGCCCTTTGATCTGATATCTTCCTTTTTCATCGGACTCAACAAGGGCATAGAGGTACTCTTTTCGCATCCAGTTGTAACGTTTTTTCATGATTTCACAGAAAACGTTAAGGTCCACCCAGCCGTATAAGTCCATTTTAACTCCTGCAGAAGCCGGGAAGTGTCGGAGAGTACCTGATACGAACCTGCCAAGCTTTTCCTCTCTACCATCATCCAGCACGTATCTACCAGGGCGTTTACACTGCTGACAGCTGCCTCCTCTAAAATAGCCGTGCTCAGTGCATTTTCGAATCATGATATCACGTACATAATGAAACTTTACCATAAATAAGGTTTTGTTTTAATTAGCTTTATTTCTTAAAATTAGTTTTTGAAAAAAGAATTTAAAGTCTCATATTAAAATCTGATTTTCTGCTTTTGAGATATCTTTCAGATACTTTCATTTTTATTTATCTTTCAATTTGTCTTTCGATTTGTCTTTCAGTTTAGATTTCAGTTTAGATTTCAGTTTAGATTTCAATTATTCTCCTTCCTGCAGCCTTTTCAAGGGTTTTGTAGAGAAAGAAGCCCGAGATAGAGAAAATGACAGCTCCGATGATTGTCGCCCTGAAACCGAAAAGCTGGGAAAGAATTCCTCCGAAAAGAGCCCCCGCAACTCCCGCAGCTCCTATCATTGAGTTAATCAACCCTGCCGACGTGGCTTTATCAGAATTCAATTCAAGGACCCTGCGGACTGAGCCAACATACAGAAAAGACCAGGAACAGGCAATTATGAACATTCCCGGGATAACGTAAAGATAAGAGGGAGCAAAAACAAAACTGATAAAACCTATTTCTGAGAGCAAATAACCTGTGCGGATCAGTTTTTTATTTTCAAAAGGATCGAGCATGCGCATTATTAAAAACTGGACTGCGGGATTTATAGCGTAAATAATTCCTATCCAGAAAGCACTTGCTCCAAGCTCACGAAGATAAAGTGGAAAAATTGTCCAGATTCCAACTGCCCCTGTATGCCGCAGGAAAAGGGAAAAATAAATTCCTGAATTCTTCATCAGAGTATTCAGGGAAAAATAAGAGGTATCTATTTTTGGCTTTTCGATATTTTTTAATCTTGAGGCTTGCAAAAAACAGAAAGCATAGCACAGGGATGAAAGCACAAAAAGCAGATCCATCCTCGCCCCTATCATGCCTGCAATGAGAAAACCAGCCATCCACCCGAGAGAACCAAGAGAAATAAACCTCCCCAGGCTCTGCTTCTGATAATGAACGTAGGCCATAAGTGCTCCCGGACAGATCCCAACACTGAAACCGGTTAAAGCTCTTGCAAGCATCAGAGTAAAAGGGTCGGTTGTAAGGACCTGAAGTAAAAAAGAGGTTGCTGCAAGTCCAAAGCCTCCGAGAAGTACAGTACGCAGGTGATGGAGATCAGCAAGTCTGCCGAAAATAAAGGAAGAAAGAAGGGTTGTGGCAGAATAAACCCCCACTATAATCCCGACTTCAATATAAGAGGCGCCGAGAGATTCAGCAAAAACAGGAATGAAAAGAAGTGAGAGGACGTTAGCCATATTCGAAAAGAGCTGAATGTTATTTAATCTCATCAAGAAAATTCACACTATAACAGTACTGGCATAATTTATTATATTTTCCTTAGAAGGTAAAGCAAAAGTACAGAACCACTCAGTCAAAATATCTGCTCTCGAAACTGTTGCCTATAAATAATCTCAGTTAACAGATGGAATACTTTCACTCTGCATACGGTAATCTTTAGTAAGACACCTTACATACCGTATCAAGGAATCTTTAAAAAGTAGTAACCAAAATGTAACTAAAGAGTGTACTTACCAAATAATATTTAATTTTCAGGGATATTCTTATTAGCCATTAGCAAAAGGACGTATAGAATCTGCTGTTCTCGTAAGAGACGAAGAAATATTTTACCCGAACCATTAAACTTGAAAATATTCAATCTGGATTTATGTCAAGCCCTGACCTGAAATATCTCAGGTTTCCAGATGATCAACACACCAAAATATTCCGCGCCTTTAAAAAGTTCCAAAACTTGAAATAAAGCTCTATTGACGCCATTTCAGGAATTAAAGCCTGAAATTTAAAGAAGGCTAATTTAAAGAAGGCTAATTTAAAGCAAGCAAAGGCAAGCACATATTAAGAAAAGAGCCACACGATATTGAAATATGCATCAACAATTCAAGGGAGTAACATGACAGATATTGAAACTATTTATAAAAAGCTCAGCCAT
>OBLN01000114.1_pt1 | contig 28712 bp, 22 predicted proteins | sample 1519301 | NCBI WGS metagenome assembly OBLN01 (sample SAMEA2452533, study PRJEB22499) | sediment metagenome | reverse complement strand
CTCATCGTCTCCTCTCCTGGGAAATTATTGTCGGGATGAATCATAAAGACCTGAAATCGACTACGCTAATTAGCAATCCTTGTGAGTTGATTAGCGGGGTTAATGGGGAGGCGCAACAAGCATTTATGAGTCCTCGGGACGCACTGTTTCCAGTGCCTGTACCTCGGCACCGAAGTTTGGGCGCCGGTGCCCGCTGACCGGCGCCAACAGCGTTAACCGGCTCCGCTCAGTCGCCGTCATCACTGCCAGAATCGCGCTATGACGAGGGCTACAGGCCATTCAGGCGCCATTTGACCACACAAACATTGCGTGATAAATAATAATCACAGTCTATGGTTAATTAGAAAATTTCTATGGGTCAGGAGAGAATATTGACCTGGATCAATCTGGAAACGGCCCGCCAGTCAATGTTATATTAGTATATTCAAATAGTTTTACGTATTTTGGGGCCGGGGAACGGGAATGACCGTCAGGTTGTTCTACTCCTCGGCTTTTCAGTGTCCAGAGCAAGCCGAGAGCAGAACTTATGAGTGAAACTGCCAAAGTATTGGCCGAGGGTCGCACCGAGGTCAAAAACACCACCTGCTACATGTGCGCCTGCCGCTGCGGTATCCGCGTGCACCTGCGTGACGGCGAAGTCCGTTACATCCAGGGCAATCCCGACCACCCGCTGAATAAAGGCGTCATTTGCGCCAAGGGCTCGTCCGGGATCATGAAGCAGTACTCCCCCGCCCGTCTGACCAAGCCGCTCAAGCGCAAGGAAGGCGCCCTGCGTGGCGACGCCCAGTTCGAGGAGATCAGCTGGGACGAGGCCTTCGCCACCCTTGAGGAGCGCCTGGCCAACATCCGCGCCACCGACCCGAAGAAGTTCGCGCTGTTCACCGGCCGCGACCAGATGCAGGCCCTCACCGGCCTCTTCGCCAAGAACTTCGGTACCCCCAACTACGCGGCCCACGGCGGTTTCTGCTCGGTCAACATGGCTGCAGGCATGATCTACACCATCGGCGGCTCCTTCTGGGAGTTCGGTGGCCCGGACCTTGAGCGCGCCAAGCTGTTTGTGATGATCGGCACCGCCGAGGACCACCACTCCAACCCGCTGAAGATCGAGCTTTCCCGCTTCAAGCGCAACGGTGGCCGTTTCATCTCCATCAATCCGGTGCGCACCGGCTACTCCGCCATCGCCGATGAGTGGATCCCGATCAAGCCGGGCACCGACGGCGCCCTGCTGCTGGCGATCACCCATGAGATCATCAAGACCGGCCTCTACGACCGCGAGTTCCTGCTGCAGTACTCCAACTCCGCCGAGCTGGTCAACCTGGACGAGAACTCCTCCGAGTACGGCATGTTCGTGCGTGCCGAGGTGCCGGAAGAGGAAGGCTGCTTCGACCCGCAGAACAAGCTGTGGTGGGACCGCAACAGCAACAAGGCCGTGGTCTGCCGCACCCAGGGCGCCGACCCGCGCCTGCTGGGCGAATTCCGCCTCGAGGACGGCACCCCGGTCAAGCCCTCGTTCCAGCTGCTGAAAGAGCGAGTCGAGCAGTACACCCCCGAGTGGGCCGCCAACATCACCGGCATCCCGGCCGACACCATTCGCCGCCTGGCCCACGAAATGGGCATCACCGCGCGCGATGAGAAGATCGAACTGCCGATCGCCTGGACCGACGTATGGGACAACGAGCACCAGTCGGTCACCGGTAACCCGGTCGCCTTCCACGCCATGCGTGGCCTGGCCGCCCACTCCAACGGCTTCCAGACCATCCGTGCGCTCTCCATCCTGATGTCGATCCTCGGCACCATCGACCGTCCCGGCGGCTTCCGCCACAAGGCGCCGTTCCCGCGCCCGATCCCGCCCTGCCCGAAGACCCCGACCGGGCCCGAGGACGTCAAGCCCAACACCCCGCTCAACGGCATGCCGCTGGGCTGGCCGGCCGACCCGGACGACCTGTTCGTCGACGACAAGGGCGAGCCGGTACGTATCGACAAGGGTTTCTCCTGGGAGCACCCGCTCTCCGTCCACGGCATGATGCACAACGCCATCACCAATGCCTGGCGCCAGGACCCCTACGCCATCGACACGCTGTTCATCTTCATGGCGAACATGGCCTGGAACTCCAGCATGAACACCGATGAAGTGCGCAACATGCTGAACGACAAGGACGAAAACGGCGAGTACAAGATCCCGTTCCTGGTCGTCGCCGACGCCTTCCAGTCCGAGATGGTTGCCTACGCCGACCTGGTGCTGCCCGACACCACCTATCTGGAGCGCCACGACGTCATGTCCATGCTGGACCGTCCGATCTCCGAGTACGACGGCCCGGTCGACTCCGTACGGATCCCGGTGGTACCGCCGAAGGGCGAGTGCAAGCCGTTCCAGGAGGTGATCATCGAGCTGGGTTCGCGCCTGAAGCTGCCCGCCTTCACCAAGGAAGACGGTTCGCGCAAGTTCCGCGACTACCCGGACTTTGTCACCAACTTCGAGACCGCCCCCGGCTCCGGCATCGGCTTCCTCGCCGGCTGGCGCGGCAAGTCTGGCGAGAAGGGCATGAAGGGCGAGCCCAACCCGGACCAGTGGAAGATGTACGAGAAGAACAACTGCGTCTACCACTACGAGCTGCCCAAGTCCTACCAGTACATGCGTAACTGGAACCAGGGCTACCTGCAGTGGGCCCAGGAGCACAGCCTCACCCGCTACGACGAGCCGATCAACATCCATATCTATTCCGAGGTGCTGCAGAAGTTCCGTCTGGCCGCGCAGGGCAAGAGCCAGGGCAAGCAGCCGCCGGAGCGCCTGCGCAAGCGCGTGGAGACCTACTTCGATCCGCTGCCGTTCTACTTCGAGCCGCTCGAGGGGCAGGTGTCCGACAAGCACAAGTACCCGCTCAACGCTGTCACCCAGCGTCCGATGGCGATGTACCACAGCTGGGACAGCCAGAATGCGTGGCTGCGTCAGATCCACACCTACAACTTCCTCTACGTCCACCCGCAGACCGCCAAGTCCGCCGGTATCGAGGACGAGGGCTGGATGTGGGTCGAGTCCATGCACGGCAAGGTCCGCTGCCTCTGCCGCTACAGTGAAGCGGTCGAGCCGGGCACCGTGTGGACCTGGAACGCCATCGGCAAGGCCTCCGGCGCGTGGAACCTCGATGGCAGCGCCAACGAATCCAAGCAGGGCTTCCTGCTCAACCACGTGATCAGCGAGGAGTTGCCCGCCAGCGAAGCCGGCGAGCACATCTCCAACTCCGACCCGGTCACCGGCCAGGCAGGCTGGTATGACGTGCGTGTGCGTATCTATCCGGCCGGTCCGGAAGAGGAAAAGGTCACCTTCCCGCAGTACGACACCATGCCCGCCGTACCCGGTACCCCGAAACGACGTCCGTGGCAGAACTACTTCGCCGGACTGTTTACCCGCAAGGGAGAATTCTGATGACCCAGTTAGCACTCGTTATCGACCTTAACGTTTGCGTAGGCTGCCACGCCTGCGTCACCAGCTGTAAACAGTGGAATACCTCCGGTGAGGCCGGTCCGCTGTTCGATGACAACCCGTTCACCAAGGACCCCACCGGTACCTTCTTCAACCGCGTGCAGACCTACGAGATCGGCGAGTTCCCGAACACCGAGACCCTGCACTTCCCGAAGAGCTGCCTGCACTGCGAGGACGCCCCGTGCGTCCCCGTCTGCCCCACCGGCGCCAGCCACAAGCGCTCCGAGGACGGCATCGTGCTGGTGAACTACGACAAGTGCATCGGCTGCAAATACTGCTCCTGGGCCTGCCCCTACGGCATGCGCGAGTTCGACGAGCATCAGAAGGTGATGAAAAAGTGCACCCTCTGCGTCGACCGCATCTACGACGAGTCACTGCCCGAGCGCGACCGCAAGCCCGCCTGCGTGCTGGCCTGCCCCACCTCGGCTCGACTGTTCGGCGATGTGCATGACCCTGACTCCGGGGTCTCCGTGGCGATCCGTGAGCGTGGTGGTTACCAGCTGATGCCCGAGTGGGGCACCAAGCCCGCCAACCACTACCTGCCGCGTCGCAAGACCCAGATGAACATCCACGAGGATGAGCTGGTACGTGTGGATAACCCGCTGAAGAAAGAGGATATCCGTCACGAAACCAGCAAGAACGTCTCGCTGGATGACTGGTTGATGTAATTGACCCGGGGAGGGGCGGCTGCAGGCCGCCCCGCCAAGAATTGAATTGGAGTTAAAACGATGCACCCGACGTTTTCCGTAATCTTCCTCACCACCCTCATCGGGGTGGGCCAGGGACTGTTCCTGGCGCTGTTCACCGAACAGAGCTACTCCGCGGCCAATCTGTTGCCCGCGCAGGATAGCAGCTTCTACGTCACCGGCAGCTTCATCGCCCTGGCGTTCCTGATCGGCGGCCTGATCGCCGCGATCGGTCACCTGGGCAAGCCCAGCTACATGATCACCCGCGCCTGGCGTGGTGTGACCCAGTGGCGCACCTCCTGGCTCTCCCGCGAGCTCATCCTGATGCCGCTGGTGATGTTCCTGGTGTTCCTCTATGGCGTGTTCCACTTCTTCGGCCTTGATGCCGACCTGTTCGGCGCGCCCGAACTGGGCGGCCAGCTGACCCTGGTACTGGGCACCATCACCACCGTAGCGGTGTTCGCCCTGTTCATCGCCACCGCGATGATCTACGCCAGCCTGAAGTTCCTGCAGGAGTGGGCCTGCGCGCTGACCGTCTCCAACTACCTGCTGCTCGGCGGCGCCTCCGGCTTCACCCTGGCCGCCGGCTACGCCGCCTACAGCGCACCGGAGCTGGTCGGTTTCTACGCTGGCTGGGCGATGATCATCACCTTCGCGGCATTCATCTCCCGCGCCGGCTCGTTGATCCGCAACGCCCGCATCAAGTACAAGTCCACCACCCAGACCGCTATCGGTGTGCGCCACACCAAGGTGCAGCAGAAGTCCATGGGCATGATGGGCGGCTCCTTCAACACCCGTGAGTTCTTCCACGGCAAGACCGCCGCCTTCCTCAAGTCCATCAAGTGGATCTTCCTGGTGCTGGTGTTCCCGGTCCCGCTGGTACTGCTGTGGGCCGGCATGGACGGCAGCAAAGGCATGCTGATGAGCGCCTTCGTCATCCAGTACGTCGGTCTGCTGTTTGAGCGCTGGTTCTTCTTCGCCCAGGCCAACCACCCGCAGAACCTCTACTACCAGACTGTATAAAAACAGAAATAACCCGGAAATCGAAAACGGCCACCTAACAAGGTGGCCGTTTTCGTATGTATGGTAGGGAACCTTGTTTATATACCTGCATCGCTAAATGCCCTAGCTAAACAAGTGTTGCCTAATTAGCATGAACACCCTTGACATATGCGTAAACATATGGTCGTATATTGCAAATCGTTTTATCGGTAATTGATGACCACGCACCGGTAAGTCTAAATGGTTAAGGAAAACAAGGCGTTGAAATGGATGCTAATCTGACGCGACGAACACTACTAAAAACAATGGCTGCTCACACTGGATATCTGCTCTTTGGGGGAGTTAGTGGGGCTTCAGCCGCGCATATAATCGTTACCGATAGCGACACCGTAATATGTCACAAGTGTCGCGCAGTAAATAAAAGCAACGCGGCGTTCTCCTTACAAACCAACCACACCACTTACTGCCACAACTGTGGCGTTGATTTAATATCATTCACCTATGACAAGGAACTTGAGCCACTGAAAGACTCTCTGTTAGCAAGGGACGACGTTGGCAGTTTGAACAATCATAGTCGCTATATACCTTTCCCTAACCACGAATTTTTGGTGCACTGCAAGAAACCCAAATTGCAATTAGAGGAATTACAGTTTTGATGCTGAGGCCTTAAAGTTTAGCTATTTAGTATAGTGATACGCTATGCATGACGTTAACTTGCTTCGCTACATGCGGTACTAGCACCGCATGATATTAAGTAAACAAGGCCTCAGCATCACCTTATTCTTATAACCCAACAGCAGCTCCAGCTGTTGGCATATTTATTAAAGACGGACTTTACCGTCATTAATTAGGATTGATATGGAGATCAGTACTATCGACACTCATCAGGAAGAGTTCTTACGCGCCCTTCGAAGCATAAACGAAAAAGCTGATGTAGATCCGGACACGATAGATCTACTTGAGGCCTATTCGCGCATACGACTTGAGGCGGGTAATGACATCGACTTCTATGCCCCTAAATTTAGCAGTATAAAGAAACAGCAGGCGCTAGTCGAAATACTTGAAAAGAATGACGGCCTGAGTGAAGAGTCGATTAACCTCCTCACCGCGTATTTTCATGAAATGCGCAAGAAGGGTCATGTCTGCGTATTAAACACAAACCACTTGGCAAACCTGCTTGACTATCCACCGGAGGAGCTGTTCCGTGTGGCTAAAGGTGCATCGAGGAACTACACCGAACACTACATCAGCAAGAGAAATGGAGATAAAAGGCAGCTTCTGAGCCCGGGGCACGATTTAAAGGCCGCTCAACGCAAGATTCTGGACACGCTACTTGGCAAGGTACCCGTAAGCAACCACGCAGAGGGGTTCCGCAACAAGCGATCAATTGTTACGAATGCACAACGCCATACGGGAAAGAAGCTTATCGTTAAGTTGGATGTGTCTGACTTCTTCCCCTCCATCAGTAGCATACGCGTCAAAGGCGCCTTCGACAGTTTAGGGTATCCGGATAAAGTCTCAAAGCTGTTAACCATGTTGACGACCCATAATGGATACCTTCCGATAGGCGCCCCAACAAGCCCTGCGATCTCAAACGTTATCTGCAGAAGACTTGATAAGCGTTTTGCCCAGCTTGGGAAAAAGATGGACTTCTCATACTCCAGATATGCTGACGATATTACCGTATCCAGCAACAATCCCCGCTTGCCAAGCCTGATCCCGTTATTTAAAGAAGTGTTGCTGAGCGAAGGGCTTGTACCAAATGAGGCGAAGATCAAGGTAGTAAGAGACGCGAGGCGCCAAGAAGTAACGGGGATCGTAGTAAACAGCCACATGAACATTGCCCGCAATGAGATAAAACGGCTGAGGGCCGTACTCCACAACTGCCGCAGGAACGGCCTGGCGGCTGAGGCCGGCAAATGGGCCAGGGAGATTAAAAAGCTACCCGGTACCGCACGCTATAGTGAACACGATTTCAGGCGATCGCTCTTTGCAAAGATCAATCACGTAAAGATGGTAAACCCGCGTGCCGGAGAGCGGTTGCTGGAGTCATTCAAGCAAATCGCATAGTGACAGCTATACACAAACGCCTAATAGACTGACGAACTGACGGCAGCTCTATGTCATGCACAGTAAATACATGTACCGCCTATCCACTACTTCATCTAAATTCGGCAAAACGCACATGATAGCGATACGGACACTTCACTACATACTGCTGGTCGGCGTATGCGCCATTACACAGGCACACGCCGACACCGGGATTATCGTTGCGTTTGAATCAACACTTATCAGCCTAAAGGGCGAGATGACATTAGACGGTACGCGTTCCATTGCAAAGAGGGAGTTCTTTTCCGGTAGACTAAACGGCCACCCGGTGGTGCTAGTACGCTCACCGATGGGCAAGGTCAACAATGCCATTACGGCACAGCTTCTCATATCAAACTACACGATTGAACGAATCATTTCCATATCTCCAGCCGGCGCCATAGGCGGCGATATTGACATAGGCGATATGGTGATTGCAGACAGCCTTGTTCAGCACGACTTTGGGACCATCAAACCGTATGGGTTTGTGGCAGGCAATCCCCCTGACGGCATAGACTGGGATGAAGAGGGTTACATTTTATCCAATGGCAAGATATCCAGTGCCACGCTAAACAATTCACGAACCAAGGGGATCAACAAAATACGAATTGGCACCATTGCTAGCGGCGATCAATTCATCGCATCTCCGGCAAAAAAGGCATGGTTAGAGAACATGCATGACGCAGATGCCGTCGACATGGGCGCAGCGGCAATCGGCCAAGTCTGCCAAGCCAATAACGTTCGCCTGTTAGCCGCAAGAATAATCACTGACAAGGCGGGAATTACAGCTCGTGCCAAATTCCCCGCCTGGAACGAGTCTTACAGCACAGGATTCGATATGCCTGAACTTGCCAGGTCATTGCTCTCAATCAATGCACAAGCTGAAACCCGGTAAAAGATGATGATTATATTTCGCAGGACATTGATGTCGATAATCTCGGTTGGCTTACTTTACTCAAGCGAGGCTTTTCCGCGTGACCAATACCACCTGATATTGCAGGGCATTCAGGCACGAGACAGCGGAAAAATCGAATTGGCCATTGATTTATATGAGAAGTATGTCGCATCCAGCCCAGTGGCGTCTTTGAACGCAGGCAGCAAAAGGATCAACAACAAGCAGTACTACGTGCGCAACCTCCTGATGTCGTACGAAAACCTATACCACCTTTACAAGAGCAGTGAAGACAGTTCGAAGATGGAAGAGGTAAACGCGACATTGTATGACATGTATACAAACGGCCTGCTTAGCTCAAGAAACGCGTACAAAGTGGCAAGACACTTTACCAACGAAGGACACAGCGCAAAGGCTGAAGAAATACTCAGGACCATCATCAACGACCAGGCAAGCAGCCCCCTGCCATTCAACAACAAGGTTACCATACGCAGTTACAAGCTATTGTTCGAGCTCATGGATGCATCATCGAGAAAGTCAGATGTCGAGGTATTGGCCGACACATTCACCTCATCCTACCCGTCTGCATACTGTGATCTTAACGACAAACACAATATCGCAGTGCTCTCACTGAGATACGCAAAAAACGCATCCAAAAGCAACCGAATACATGAAGAGATCATCGAACAATATATAAATACATCAGAGCGCGCCGACCTGCCTGTGGCGTTGCGGTCGTTCGCGGCGCTCATGCGCGCTTATCACCAGAACAAGGACTCCTCAGCGCTGCAGAAGCTGGTCGACAAGACATATACAAGCGAAGCATTCAGTTCACTACCACTGGAGTCTGAGTACAAGTATGGTACAACCATTCTTAAATACGTCTCAACGAAGGGGGACGTCATTCTCAATAATCTGGTTTCCAGCGCCCCTTCATCCGTACAGGCACGCAAAGCCTTGTTTGCGCTGGGAAGGCATGCGCAAGCCAAAGAGAACTGGAATGACGCCATCAAATACTATTCCATATACATTGATCAAAATCCCGACATAGCATTCTTCAGTACAAAGGCCTACTCAAAGCTGCTTGACTCATACTTCTCACGCGATGGGTACACGCAATTCCTCGAGAGTGAGATGGACAAGTTTGCGTCCATCGTAAACAACTTATCCGACTATGAGTCCATCCTTAACTTCTCCCGCGATCTCAAGTGGAAAGGATGGGACGAACTGGCGGAATCGACCTTCAATCTTGGGATGGCCAAGGCCGCAAAACGCATTGACGAGGCACCTGAGATGATCGATGAGTTAAAGGTGCGCTGGAATATTGTGAAGTATGCCCATGCACATGGTCATACTGAGATTGCCGACAAACACAGCAACAAGATCTTGACGATGACTGACACCGGCGTTCATACGCTCCCTTCCAAGAAAGAGCGATCCAAAGCGAAATACATACGCGGCCAGATACACCTGTGGCTTGCAAAGTCGTCTGCCAGCAATAGTCAGCTGGTGGAAACCGAGTCCCACCTCATGGATTTCATTAGTGAAAACCCGAATGATTCAGATATTGATTATGCCTGGTTCCAGCTTGGCAGGAGTTACGAGCTCAACAACAGGACTGAAGACGCCTTAATCAGCTATCGCAACGCCAAACGTGGGATCTGGCACAAAAATGCAAACCAAAGGATTGGAGAACTGGAAAATGGCGCTGCGGACCAAGATTAGCAATCGCTTTACAATTGGGGCATCAATACTCTTACCGCTATTTGCCACGACCCCACTTTTTGCATGGGAGTGCGGTGTCAACCTGAATGCCCCCAAGGCCATCGGTGTCGGCGAGACCAAGACGCTGTATGCCACAGGCACGCCTGAAGGCGGATCATACTCGTGGAGCAACATGTCCAGCCTTACACCGTCTGGCGACACAGCGACACTGACCGGTTTCCAGCCCAGCTACTCTGACTACATTAACGCAAGAGTCACCTATACCAGCCCGAGTGGCCGACGTTGCTCGGACTCAAAGTACATCTGGGTGTACACCTGCGATATAAACCTAAACGGACCGAGCGAAATAAAGCTTGGTGAGCCTGCGACACTGGCGGTCAAGAAATACTCCCACACCACAGGCGGGAGTTACAGCTGGTCAGGGCCTGCCATGCTAGAGCCCGACACATCGGGTGTGTATGCCATTGTCACCCCAGAGGAGGAAGGAGAAGCCACCTTTACGGTCAATTACAGTGAAGGAAGTGGTGCGGAAGCATGCAGCTCAGAGGATTCGCATGTAATCAATGTGCTTCGTGATTGTTCAATTGCCGTAAACGGTCCAACAGAGGTACCCCTCGATGGGACCATCACACTTCACGCAGAGGGCACGCCTGCCGGCGGTGAGTTTACATGGACGAATGTCAGTCAAGTAATCCCTTCTGTCGGTAATGTTTATGCATACTACACAGGGGTCACGCCCGGCACACAGACAGTCACTTTAAGCTATACGACTGCAGATGGTCATGCATGTGACCCCGTGACCCATGAGATAGACACTTATACCGTCGACAGTCTACAGGGGCCTCGCTGCGCAAACTCCGGCGACCTGGTCTCAAACGACCACTATACCATCGCCACAGCCCCTATCGGCTACGAAGATTTAGTAAGCGTTACCCCCGAAAGGTTGGTTTTGCCTGCCACATCTACGAGCAAAACAGAAGAAATCACCGTTTCCGGCTCTGTAAACCCAGATAGTTACACAGACGATGCCACCACCACCATTATCGTCGCCAACCCAAGTATAAAGGGCGGTGTTATCTATTCGTTTTCGATCCCTAACTACGTAAATGACGCACTACGTGCACTTGGCGTAGGCGACCAAACAAAACTAAAGCTCGAACAAAACTTCGGACAGGTTAAAACCTGCTGTAACGGTACTAATATCAACGACACTACCGAAGGCAAACTGTCGATAATTCTTGCAGCCCCGCCTCTTGATATACCCATAGCTGGAATCCCTTTACCTAAGGCAGTTAAAAAATATGTGACCCTCGATTTGCTGAAGTTATCAATTTCTGCAGGGTCTGACATTACCATTACTGGAAAACTTGACGGCTGCAGTAGCATTACAACATGGAGTGGAGGTGGAACACTTAAAGCTGGCTTAAAGGCCAAAGGTGAGGTAGCAGCAAAAACACCCGGTGAGGTTATTGTCATTCAAGGATCGGTTTCAGGAAGCACGGACGTCACTGAGACCCTTGCGACTGTCGGCAGTGATATTACACTTACAGGTAAGTGGGGTGGGCTAACAGCAGCGGGTATGATCCATATTGAAATACTTGGTCGATTTGGTGGTGCCCCTAAAGAAGTGAGTAAAAAGTTTATTGAAGGTAAAACCTTGCCCGTCATAGCAATCCCTCTACCTTCTCTATAACTCTACCCAAATACCATTTAGATATTCTAATTAAGGTGAGTTCGTGAAATACATATCAATCATACAAGTACTACTGCTAGTAACTGCATCCGTTATCGGTCACGCTGAAACATTACAGCCCCCTCAACCAGTCAAAACCATTACACAGAGCCAATCTGATTACCTCTCGCCAGAGAACACATTAGATGCCATGTTCTCTGCACTTTATGTGTGCGATCTAGAGTGGGCCGACAAAACCATGGATCGCAAATCACTTGATATACACATACAGGGTTACCAAAAGGCCAACATTGACCGCACAAGGATTTGTGATCTCCAGAAAAACATAGAACACAGCCAAATTGTTGAAAAAGTTAACTATAAAGATGCCGTAATACTGGTTGTAGAGGCATATGGCTATAGCGGCAGCATTCAACGAGTTCCATATCCATTCATTCAAGAGGACGGTCTATGGAAATTCACCAACAAGTACTCGTGGGATGATGCCGTCCTGGACCGACTGTATTATGTCCCTCCCCTCTTCGACGGCAAAGGCCAAAAACCCACCGACACAAACCTCTTTCTGGGTTACGAGCAACCCACCCAGGCCAGCACCGACCTTCAACCCGGCGAGACGCAATACAAACTCCATGTCTATTATGGAAAAACAATAGATCCGACGACATTCACGGCGACATTGAACAAACAGGACATCAGCGCGCTCTTTACACCATCGCCCTTTAGTGATGAGGAGGTATTGCTTCAGTTGAGCCCCGGCCGGAATGTGCTGGTGTTATCCGTTATCGGCGAGACCAAGACAGGAAAGAGGCAGAAGGATTCGGACCGGTTGGTCTTTATCGTTCCTTGATAAAGCTTGGTGAGCCTGCGACACTGGCGGTCAAGAAATACTCCCACACCACAGGCGGGAGTTACAGCTGGTCAGGGCCTGCCATGCTAGAGCCCGACACATCGGGTGTGTATGCCATTGTCACCCCAGAGGAGGAAGGAGAAGCCACCTTTACGGTCAATTACAGTGAAGGAAGTGGTGCGGAAGCATGCAGCTCAGAGGATTCGCATGTAATCAATGTGCTTCGTGATTGTTCAATTGCCGTAAACGGTCCAACAGAGGTACCCCTCGATGGGACCATCATCTTCTTCGCCCAGGCCAACCACCGGTCGCGGTAGGGACGCTGGTTACCCAACGCCCCCCGCACAGATCCCAGCGTGCGCTGCTAACGCACTGGGCTCCTCCCTTGGGTCATGGCGTCAAAGCGGTGCATGGGTTGAGGGTGAATGATCCGGATAGGCGGAAAGTAACGCGCACGGATCCGTACAAAGCGCTCCCAAGGCATCCGACTGCGCTGGCTCCGTCGCCGTAACATCCGGCACCAAAGCCACGACACACGGTAGACAAAGGACGAGATGCTTCGCCCATTTCCAGGGACTGCATAGTAGGCCAAGTGCCCGCGCAGCACCTTGTTGAGCCATTGCCCTGTCTCGTGTATTGGGCGGTGTAACCGCCGCCGTAGTTGTGCCTTGATCTCCGCCAGCTGTGCCCGTAGCCGCTTAGCGATAGTCTTACGCCCCACCACAAACCAGCCATTGTGGCGGGCCCGAGTACAGTAATGAGTGAACCCGAGGAAGTCGAACGTCTCAGGTTTACTCTTACCTGCCCTCGCACGCGACTCGGTGGCATATCGCCCAAACTGCAACGTGCGTGTCTTTTCGGGGTGCAATTCCAAGCCAAAGCATTTTAGCCGCTCTTCCAGTGCCTGACCGAATGCTTTGGCCTCCTAGTGGTGCTGAAAGCCAAGTACGGTGTCATCGGCGTACCGGATAACGACCATATCGCCACGTGCGGTTCGGCTTCTCCACTGCTGAACCCACAGATCGTAGACGTAGTGCAGGTAGACGTTAGCTAAGATAGGCGAGATCACCGCTCCTTGCGGTGCCCCACGCTGCTGCGCAATACGCTTGCCCTGCTCATACGTACCGACCTTGAGCCATTTGTCGATCAGCCGGATCAGCCGTTTGTCCGCGATCCGATGCTGGAGGAACCGTATCGTCCAGTCGTGCTCCATGCTATCGAAGAACTTTCTGATATCGGCATCCATCACCCAGTTCACTTTCTTGCGGCACAGGGCTACATGGAGTGCATCAAGCGCATCATGTTGCCCCCTGCCAGGGCGGAAACCGTAGGAAAATCCCATGAAGTCCTCTTCATAGATGGCATTAAGCACGTGCGCCGCCGCTTGTTGGAGGATCTTGTCCTCCAAACACAGGATGCTTAACGGTCGCTCGCTTCCGTCCGCCTTTGGGATACCGATCCGTCGGGCGGGTCGGGCGCGATAGCTCCCTCGATGCACCCGCTGATGCAGTGCCTGTAGCCGCTCTTCCAGTTTCTCACCATATTCAACCCAGCTGACACCGTCGATCCCGGGCGCTGCGTTTCGCTTGAGCTGATAATAACTCTTGCGCAGCAGTGGCACGTCAATGTGGTGCAGCAGGTTGGTGAACTGCTTCCTCTTGTCCCTCTGCGCCGCTTGGCGCACGGCCAACAGCCCGGTCGACGCGATCCCCTGGCTCTGCGTCCAGCTCGCGGCGTTCTGTCGTCCGTTTCCCTTGGGTACGACCCTTCCCTCCCACCGCTCCGCCGAGGTGGTTGCCTCGTTGTTCACGGCTTTCTTCGGTACTATGGTCATATCCGACTTCTCGCAGGCGTGCATGTCCCTCGTTCGGCGTGTGCCTTCAGGGACCGGTCCGGCAGGCTTAACCGGACGCATGCGAGATCTCCCAGGTTCCGTAGAAAAGACGTCACGACGTGCGCAAGGTCTCCGACTGCGTGAGGTCCGGATACAGGCTCGCCGTTTACGCCCATACCGGCATGGTCTTCTGCTTCGCTTAACAGCATCAACACCTCAAATAGACTGATTTCGCAGCTCGATACTTGGCCCATGGTCTCCCCTGTCAACACTTCACGCCGACCCTCACGGGGCGTCGCGCATGACTCGGGGCCGGAGTTGTTGGCTAGGCCCTTCTCCGTACGGGACTCTCACCCGTTATCTTTTGCCAGCTTTCCTGGCGTACTAAGCGCTCAATAAACCCCGTATTGAAACGTGACTGATTTTACTTCAGGGCATCGGGGCCGATGTTGTAAGGCAGCAATGCTTCAAAGTCCTCGACAGAGGTTGCAGCGGGGAGTTCTTTAAAAACGTGGCGTAGATACCGGTAAGGCTCATGGCCATTGGCCTTGGCGGTGAGGATGAGGCTGTAGAGTCGGGCGGAGCTTTGTGCACCGCTGACGCTGTCGGAGAAAAGCCAGTTGTTGCGACCAATGACAAAGGGGCGAATAGCCCGCTCGGCGGCATTGTTGTCGATGCAAAGACGGCCATCCTCGGTGTAGCGGACCAGCTTGTCCCACTGGCCATGGAGATAGTGCAGGGCCTTGCCCACGGCACTTTGCGGCGGCACCTCGGGCAGGGACTTATCGAGCCAGGCGCGGATTTCATCCAGTAGCGGCACGGCCTGCTCCTGGCGCAGGCGGTGGCGCTCCTCGGCAGCGCACTCTCCGGCGAGCTTTTCGATACGATAGAGCTTCTGGATATAGGCCAGTCCCTTGGTGGCACGTCCGGCCTTGGCCTTGCCCTTCTTGCCTTGGGCCTTGATGGCTTCGTCAAACTTTCTGCGGGCGTGCGCCCAGCAGCCGACCAGCGCGATGTCCTCGTGCTTGCCGATGGCGCCATAGCCCTCATAGCCGTCGCACTGCAGGTAGCCTGAGTAGCCTTCGAGCAGGCGCACGGGCACAGCGCCGCTTCGCGAGGGGTCATAATCGAAAAGCAGCACCGGTTTATCCGGCGGTCCGCCGCGCTGCACCCACATGTAGGATTTTGATGAGGGGGCTTTATCCTTCTCCTTCAGTACCTGCACCGTGGTCTCGTCCATTTGCACGATGCCGTACTCCAGCACGCTGTCGCGCAGCAGGTTGATAAGCGGCAGCACCAGTTCGCCGAGCTTCAGTATCCAGTTGGCGAGTGTCGCACGGGGCAGCTCAATGCCTGCGCGTTTAAGGATGTCCTCCTGGCGGTAGAGCGGCAGCGCATCGACGTACTTGGCTGTAGCGATGTGGGCCAGCAGGCCGGGGCTGGCATAACTCTTGGGGATGGGCTGTGGCGGCATCAAGGCCGTCTTGATGCCCTCGCGGCAGCAGGGGCAGGCGTACTTGGGGCGGATGTGGCGCAGTACCCGCACCTTGGCGGGGATGACATCGAGCTGTTCGGAGACTTCCTCGCCGATGCGCTCCAGGGGCGTGCCGTCATGGGGGCAGACCTTCTCAGCCTCCGGCAGGTCGTGCAGCACCTCCTCCCGCTCAATGTAATCGGGGAGAGGTTTGCGGCCGGGTTTCTTGCGCGCATGCGCCGGGACAGTGAGGGTCTCAGGCTCGGACGCTGACGTTTCCTCATCCTCATCGACCGCCGCCTCGGCCTCGTTGAACAAGCCTAGCTGTTGCTTATCACTCTTCTCCGAGGAGGGGCCGAAGCGCTTGGCCAAGGCCAGGTTTAGCTGCTCACGCAGCGAGGTGATTTGCGAATCTTTTTGTTTAATCAGCGCCTCTTTTTCCAGCAGCAATGCCTTGAGCGCCTCAATGTCATCGGGAAGTGAAATCTTTGCTGAAGCCATGCGGGGTAGTTTACCCCAGCATGGTGCGAGAGATGATCGAACTTTTCGATCGGCCTATAAAGCGGACTTGTAGTGCAGGGACGGGTGAGGTTTTATGTAGCGCAGGTCGATACCATCAAGTAGCCAGTTGAGCTGCTGGCCGGTGAGGGTGACGACATTGCCACCAAGAAAGGCGGCCACTTGAATCGTTCCTTCTCCAGGCGCTTGAGCCACAGGCAGAAACCGCTGCGCTCCCAATAGAGGATTTTCACCTTGTCGCGGCGGCGGTTGGTGAAGACAAACAGCGCTTCGCTGAATACATCCAGTGTCAGCTCGCTTTCGACCAGGGCGCAGAGGCCATTGATGCCCTTGCGAAAGTCCACCGGCTGGATGCACAGGTGGATCTCGGTCAGCGCATTGCTCGGACGCATCATGATAGCCCCCTGAGCAGGTGAGCGACCCAGAGCGGGTCGGTGCTGTCGTCGAACTCCAGCACCAGACCGGACGGGAGTAGTACACTGGCGCGGGCATGGGAAGAGTCAGCCACCACCGCCTTGCGAAACAGCTGCGGCGCGTCAGCTTGCGAGTCGGCGATCACGCCCTTGCGACGCAGTGTCTTTTTCCAAGCGTAAAACGCACTGACCTTGAGGTCGTTTTCCTTGGCATAGACTTTCATGCTCAAGCCGGACTGATCGCAGGCCCGGACGTGCCCAAGCCAGAACTGCTGCTTCTCGGTTAGTGGAGTGTCGTGAGGCATGGTATCGCTCCGTTTTGGTGAATAACGGTGCGAAGTGTGAGTAGTACGTTCGGGTGGAGGGAAGTGCGGGGTTAATTAATCGCTTACCTTTTTCTTTGCAAAATCGGCAAGTAACTGAAGATTTACCGTATTCCCCCCCATACACCCTCACTCTCTCCCGCCTTCAGCCTTTCCTTATGCCCCTATCCGAGCATCCTATTACCCCGATAAAAAGCGCTGTTGTATAGTGATTGGCCACCGCATTGCCATGCCGCGGCCTGCCAACGGGCGCGGGCATACCACAAAAAGCCAGACCAATAAGGAGTGCCCTGATGATCAAACCAGTCGGTTCCGATGAATTGAAGCCTCTGTTTGTGTACGAATCGGACAAACACGATGCACTGCGCCATGAGGCGGAGAGCCTGCCCTCCATCCTGCTCAGCTCCCAGGCTGCCGCCAACGCGGTGATGATGGGCAGCGGCTACTTCAGCCCGCTGCCGGGCTACATGAACGTGGCCGACGCCATGGGTGCGGCAGAGAAGATGACCCTCAGCGACGGCAAGTTCTTCCCGGTACCGGTGATGAACCTCACCAGCAAGGAGCAGCTGGACAAGCTCGACGGCGCCAAGCGTATTGCGCTGCGCGACCCCAACGTCGACGGCAATCCTGTGCTGGCGGTGATGGATGTCGAGGCCATCGAGGAGGTCAGCGCGGAGCAGATGGCGACCATGACCGAGAAGGTCTACCGCACCACCGATCCGGAACACCCCGGTGTCGCGGCCTTCAACAGCCAGGGCAACATGGCCATCTCCGGCCCCATCCAGGTGCTCAATTTCTCCTACTTTGCCGAGGACTTCCCCGACACCTTCCGCACCGCCGTGGAGATCCGCAACGAGATCGCCGAGCGCGGCTGGAAAAAGGTGGTCGCCTTCCAGACCCGCAACCCGATGCACCTGGCCCATGAGGAGCTGTGCCACATGGCCATGGATCGTCTCGGCTGCGACGGCCTAGTGATCCACATGCTGCTGGGCAAGCTCAAGCCGGGCGATATCCCGGCCCCGGTACGCGACGCGGCGATCCGCAAGATGGTGGAGCTCTACTTCCCGCCCAACAGCGCCATGGTCACCGGTTACGGCTTCGACATGCTCTATGCCGGCCCGCGCGAGGCGGTACTGCACGCCTATTTCCGCCAGAACATGGGCGCCACCCACTTCATCATCGGCCGCGACCACGCCGGGGTGGGCGACTATTATGGCGCCTTCGACGCACAGACCATCTTCGATGAGGAGGTACCTGCGGGGGCGCTGGAGATCGAGATCTTCAAGGCCGACCACACCGCCTGGTCCAAGAAGCTCAACAAGGTAGTGATGATGTGCGAGGCGCCCGACCACGAGAAGGAGGACTTCGTACTGCTCTCCGGCACCAAGGTGCGCGAGATGCTCGGCAACGGCATCGCCCCGCCCAAGGAGTTCTCACGCCCCGAGGTGGCGCAAATCCTGATCGACTATTACCAGAGCATCAATTAGTAGCGGCTGTTATCGCTGCCACATAACCCGGCCATGGCCGGGTTTTTTTTATCCCTTTCAGCCACCATTATTAAGAAACCTGACTTACTGCCGAGACTTCTTCTCTGCCAGGGCAGGGTATGCCTGCAAAGGGAGCCCGCAGACTGTGCTTTCCCCCGCACCAGGGCGCCGGTTGTTTACGTCATTCCCCGTAACATTCAAGGGATTACCTCGGTGGAGGTATTGCGGTGATTGGGTTAAACTTCTACTGTTTCATTAGGCTTCACTAATACGGGCAGCAATTATGGCTCCGACCCTCACTGATCCGTTCGGTCGCAACATCGAATACGTCCGCCTCTCGGTCACCGACCGCTGCGACCTGCGTTGCTTCTATTGCATGCCGGAGGGCTTCAGCGACTTCGAAACCCCGGACCACTGGCTCACCTTCGACGAGATCGAACGGGTGATTGCCGCCTTTGGTCGCCTCGGCGTCAGCCGGGTGCGGGTAACCGGTGGCGAGCCGCTGGTACGCAAGGAGTTACCTGAACTCACTGCCCGCCTTGCCATCCTGCCCGGAGTTGATGATCTCTCCCTCAGCACCAACGCGGTACAACTGGCAAAACATAGCGATGCCCTGCGCCGCGGCGGTATTCAGCGCCTCAATGTCAGCCTCGACACCCTCGATCCCGAGCGCTTCAGGAGTATCACCAAAGGCAAGCTGGAGAAGGTGATCGAAGGGCTGATGGCGGCAAAGGCGAGCGGTTTTCATCCCATCAAGATCAACATGGTGGTGATGAAGGGGGTCAATGATGATGAGGTCGAGCAGATGGTCGAGTTCTGCTTGGAGCACGGCTTTACCCTGCGCTTCATCGAAACCATGCCGATGGGGGATACCGGCCGCAACGCCAGCGACCAGTTCATCGACCTGCAGGAGATCAAGCAACGGCTGAGCGAGCGCTACGAGCTGGTACCCGGGGTCATGCCCGGCGGCGGCCCGGCGCGCTACATGAAGGTTGCCGGTACCGACCTCAACATCGGCTTCATCACCCCGATGTCACAGCACTTCTGCGAGACCTGCAATCGGGTTCGCCTCTCCGTCGACGGCACCCTCTACATGTGCCTGGGACAGGAGCACAACTTCGCGCTGCGACCGCTGCTGCGCAGCGGCATCAGCGATTCCGAGCTGGAGCAGGCGATCATCGAGGCCATTGCCCTCAAACCGGAGCGACATGAATTCAGCGACAAACCCGAGCAGGTGGTGCGCTTTATGTCGATGACGGGGGGATGATTGGGTTCAAGGTTCAAGGGACGCTTTCGATGCCCATGCCGGATCATAAGATTACGGTCCACGGAACTTTGTAGGCTGTGCAAAATGAACACCGTTGTAGTGCAGAGACTCGAACACCTTGAACCTTGAACCCTAAACTTCCGTGTGCTGCCTGAGGTATTCGTACATCACGATGGAGGCGGCCACGCTGACATTCAGGCTCTGCACCCCGCCCAGCTGCGGTATTGCCAGGCACTCCACCTGCGGGTAATCCGCCCGCTCAAAACTGATCCCCCGCTCTTCATGGCCGAGGATGAAGGCCGCCTTCTCCGGTAGTGGCGTGGTGTTGAGAACGTTGCCGCAGTCCGGTTCGAGGGCAAACAGGCGATACCCCTGCTCCAGCAGCTGCCGATAGCAGCTGTCGAAATGCTCATGAAAGCGCGCCGGTACCTTTTTGAAGGAGCCTTTGGCCGGGGCGGGGTCGAAGGGGCCGATGCCGATCAGGTGCACCTCCCGCGCGCCGAAGGCCTCGGCGCTGCGGAAGATCTTCGGCACATTGAAGCCGGCCTTGAGGTGATCCAGCACCACCACAAACGGTTGCTCCCCCGGCGTCGCCATGAGGTTGCGGCGACGGTGTTTCTCATAGCGTTTGAGGGCATTGCGCCGCTCGATACGACGCTGCTCCCGACACTCCCGGCTCATCACGTTGCTTCATTCCTCCTGCCTGCACGCTGCCCTGCCGTGGCACGTGCCGAAAACGGCTGCACCCGCTCCCCGGCAACGGCTCCTGCATGGCTCGATCCCGCCTCTGGGTCACAGGCAGGGGGAGGGCATACGATACGGCGTCTTTTCAGTCGCTTTGGCACTCACCGAGCCGCTGGCCCTTGATATGGAACACCATCGGCTGCGGTGGATTGTAGGGGTTAATCACCTGCAGGTGAACATCCCCGCGTGCCCGCTCCCCCCAGTAATGAATGCGCCCCATGCCGTGTACCATCTCCCAATCGGTGGAGCAGTTGAGCTGCCAGGTGTAAGTACGCCCGAACTCCCCCTCCAACTGCTGGCGGCACTCATGGCCTGCGCGGGAGATGTCGGGAATGGGCTCCCCCTCGCTGATGCACTGCACCTGGGTATAGGAGGGAAAGCGCTGCGGTACCCCCACAAAGTTGTACCACACCTCAAATTCCCACTGCCCCGGCTGCATCATCTCTTCCTCAGCCGACACCGACGACACCACCAGCCCTGATACCAGAAGCCCGCACAGGGCCGCTCCTTTGATTTGCATCCTCATACTCCCTCCTCCGTGACACGGTTACTATTCTCCAGAGTCCCCTCATCCAAAGTACAGCCCGATTAGCCAGTCCAGCTTAATACCTTATTATAATTATGGGTTACTTATACCTGAAAATTCTTCAGGTTTCTATCACCCAAACAGGCCATTCAGGGGTTAGCCACGCCAGGCAAGTTCAGGTAATCTTTCGCCTGGTGTTTTTTCATAGTCGTACGGGGGGGGAGAATGATAAAAAGGCAATTACTTCTGGCTGCACTGCTTGGCAGCCTCTGCAGCAACGCCCTGGCCGGCGGTTTCAGCATCCGCGGCAAGAGCGCCAGCGGCCTGGGCAACGGTACCGCAGGCACCGCTGTACTGGCGGAGGACGCCAGCGTCGTCTACAACAACCCGGCGGCGATGCAGGACCTTGATGGCACCCACTTCAGTGCGGTGCTGCACACCATCGTCTCGGACCTTCGCTTCGAGGACGGGGGCTCCAACATCAGTGGCCCGGCCAGCAGCACGGTGGACGACCCCCACCTCGTCCCCAACCTCTACTACGTCAGAACCGTGGGCAATGACCTGCGCTTCGGCCTCGGCATCTACGCCCCCTACGGGCTTGGCCTGGACTATGACGACGACTGGAAAGGTCGCTATATCACCACCGGCACGGACCTGCAGGTGGTCAACTTCAGCCCGGCGCTCTCCTGGCGCGCCAGCGACAAGCTCAACCTCGGCGCCGGCATCGACCTGCAATACATCAATGCCACACTGGAGAACGCCGTCGACTTCGGCACTATCTGCTATGGTATAGCCAATCCAGCTGACTGCTTTGCCGCGGGCATGGCCCCGCAGCAGAATGATGGCTCACAAACCCTCACCGGCAACAACTGGGCACTCGGCTACTCGCTCGGGCTGACCTACGATATCGATACGCTGACCCGCCTTGGCATGAGCTTCCACTCTGCCACCCGCCACGACATCGAGGGGGACTCCGATTTCGAGGGGGCACCGGCGTTGCTGCAGGCGATGGATATGTTCACCGACACCGGCGGCGCGCTTGAACTGGAATTGCCGGAGACGCTGAGCCTGGGGCTCAGCCGTCAGGTCTCGCCGCAGCTGATGCTGCTGGCCGATGCCACCTGGACCCGCTGGAGCCGCTACGATGAGCTGGTGGTGGAGTTCGACAACAACACCCCGACCTCCAGCAGTCCGCAGAACTGGAATGACACCTGGCGTCTCTCGGTGGGCGGCAACTACCGTCTCAATGAGCGCTGGCTGCTGCGTGCGGGCTTCTCCCATGATCCCTCACCGATCCCCGATGCGCAGCTTCTCTCGCCGCGCGTGCCCGATACGACCCGCAACTGGCTGTCACTGGGCAGTCGCACCCGCATCAACAGCGAGATGGAGCTGGACATGGCGCTCGCCTACACCCCGCAGCAGAGCTACCGCATCGACAACACCGACAGCATGGGGCACAACCTCAAGGGCGAATACGAGTCGGAGATCCTCTATCTGACGCTGCAGTTTAACTGGCAGCTTTGAGCCCCCGACGGCGGTTTCTGCGCCCAGTGCTCAGAAACTGCCGCTGGTTGCCAGGTAGGTCTCGGTTTCACCGGTGTGGGTGTTGTAGGCGTAGTCGGCCCGCAGGGTGACATCCACAAAGGACTGTACCCGCCAGCGCATGCCCAGGCCAACGCTGGTATAGAGACGGTTGCGGTCGATTTCGTTCAGCTCGGGCCAGACATTCCCGGCATCCATGAAGAGCACCCCGCGCAGCTGGCGGTAACCCGAGACGTGGTGATGGTATTCGAAGTTACCCAGCAGCAGGAAATTTCCCTCCAGCGTACCGCTTTCATAGCCGCGCAAGGTGGTGGAACTGCCCAGTCGGTAATGGCTGCCATCACCAAATGCCATGCCCACCCTGAGCTGGGTATTGATGTTCGCATCCAGGCTATCGAGGGGCTGGTAACGGCGATAGCTGATGGTATTGAGGAAATACTCCTCATCGGAACCCAGCGCGGCGTGCGCCGCTTCCGCTGAGTAGGAAAAGGCCTGGCCCTTTTGGTGGTAGGGAAACTCATCCACCATGAAGTAGCCGACACTCCCCTGCAAGGCAACGACATCAGTGTCGACATACTCACTCACCCCGAGGATGTCGCGGTAACGTCTGCTCGACATGGCCATTCCGCCACCGGCACGCCAGCCCTCGCTCAATCCCTGGGGGTTGAGCCAGCGCGAGAGGAAGAAGCTGCCGGAATATTCGCTGAACTCGGTGGAGGCAACGATAAGCTCATCCTCGCGGGTATGGATGCCGCCCTCAAATCTGCGCGCCTCCACATCCAGGCGATAGCTTGTACCGATGAGCCGCGGGTAGCTGTAGAAGAACTCCACCTCCTTTTCCGGCAGCTCCGCATCGTCCTCGTACTCTGTTTCCTCATAGCTGAGCTTCAGGCGCTGGTTAAGACCGAACAGGTTGTCAAAGCGCAACTCGGCACCGTAGCTGTAGTTGGTGGCGGTCTCATCGGCGAGAAAATCGGGACGGTAGCTCAGTAGCGGAATAGGCAGGATATAGAAGCGCTCCTCCACCGTGAGCAGGAGAACATTTTTACCCTCCTCCTGCAGCACCTCGGCCTTGACCGACTTGAACAGCCCCAGGTTCATGATCGCCTGACGGCTCTTCTCCACCTTTTCAGGGCTATAGGCATCGCCCTCGCGCAGCACCATCTCCTGGCGCAACACCGACTCTTCGGTCACCCGGTTGCCGCTGAAGCGGATCTCATCCAGCAACTCATCAGCGCTCGCCGCCACTGTCGGCAGAGACCACAGCAGCACAAAAAGCACAACGAAGCTCCCTCTCACACTCTCCCCTCAGCGCTGCAGTGTCCTGCTACCATCGAGCCCCCCATATACCATACCAACATCCCCAGAGGTAACTATAACCAAGCTCTGGCCGTCTCGCCGGAAACCTTCCTACCCCAGCAACATGCGCACCCCGAGCAACGCCAGAAACAGGGCGAAGAAGCGCTTCAGCTGCGCCGCGGGGAGGGTATGCGCCAGCCGAGCACCCAGCGGGGCGAACAGCACGCTGGCGGCCACAATACCGGCAAAGGCCGGCCAGTAGAGATAGCCGCTGCTCAGCGGCGGCAACTGCTGATTGTGCCAGCCGCTGATGATAAAACCGAGCGCCCCCGCCACCGCGATGGGCAGGCCGCAGGCTGCGGCGGTGGCCACCGCCTGGCGCATCGGCACATTGCACCACTGCAGAAACGGCACGGTCATGGTGCCGCCACCGATACCGACGATGGCCGAAACGCCGCCGATCACCCCTCCGACCGCCCCCATACCGGGACGCCCCGGCAGAGTGCGATGCGGTGAGGCGCGCAGGTTGAGCCCCATCTGCAGCGCCACCAACAATTCAAATACGCCAAAGACATAGCGCAGCCAGTCACCGGAGAGCCGCTCAGCCAGTGCCGCCCCGAGCCAGGCACCGAGCACAATCCCCGGTGTCAGCTGCCACACCACATCCCAGCGTACGGCGCCGCGGCGATGATGCGCCCGCACCGAAGAGATCGAAGTAAAGACAATGGTCGCCAGCGAAGTGCCGATGGCCAGATGCATCAACACCTCCGGGGCGATACCGGCCTGGGCGAACAGCAACGCCAGTACCGGCACGATGACCAGCCCGCCGCCGACCCCGAACAGACCTGCCAGCACCCCGGCAAAGGCCCCCACCGCGCCGTAGGCCAGCCACTCGTTCATGCAGTAACCCTCTGCCACAGCTGAAACAGGACCAAGGCCAGAGAGAAGAGGCAGCCGGCTACCGGCAGCCAGAGCGGAAACACCACGATGCCGACGGGACGCGGGTCCCGCCGTTTAATCCGCCACAGGGCGAGATTCACCAGCGAGAAGACCACCAAAGTGATCAGGCTGGTGATCTCCGCCAGGGTCAGCAGCGGCAGCCACAGCGCCAGCAGCAGAATCACCCCACTCACCAGTGCAGTGCTGCGCAGCGGGGTGCGGGTACGGGGGTTCACCCGGGCCAGCCCGTTGGGCAGCCAACCCTGCGCGGCCATGCCGTAGAGTACGCGGGAGGCCATGATGATCTGGATCAGCGCACCGTTGATCACCGCCACCAGGCCGATGAGGGTGATCACCACCGGTTCGCTGCCGGTGGCCTGCTGGTAGACCAGCGCCAGCGGCGCACTGCTCTGCGCCAGTTGCGCGGGAGAGAGCACGGAGAGTGCCGCCAACGTGACCAGCACATAGAGCAGGGTGGAGATCAGCAGCGCCAGCAGCACTGCCCGCGGCAGGTTGCGGCTCGGTTCACGCACCTCCTCCGCGACATTGACGATATCCTCAAAGCCGATATAGGCATAAAAGGCGATAAACGCCCCGCCAAGGATGCCGCTCAGAGTAATAAGGTCGGCACTCGGCAGCAGCACCCGGGACAGCATCACGCCCGGCTCAAACGCTGGCGCTCCGACCGCGATGATCAGCACCAGCCCCGCCACACCGATGAGGGTGGTGACCGCCGCCAGCCATGCCGACTGGCTGATGCCCCACATGCTCACCCCCGACAACAGGCTCAGCACGAGGACGATGATCAGCCACTCCGGCAGCGGCCAGAACACCTGCAGATAGCCGACAAAACCGTTGAGCAGGGTGGCGGTGGAAACCACCCCGATACTGATGATCAGCAGACCCACCAGCGTCGCCAGCCAGGCCCTGCCAAAGGCACGCTGGGTATAGACCGCCTCGCCGGCGCTCAACGGAAAGCGGGCCGAAAGCTCGGCATAGGAGAAGGCGCTGAAGCCGGCCAATACCGCGGCGAGCAGAAACGCCAGCGGCGCATGCACCCCGGCACTGCCCGCCACGCCACCGAGCAGGACATAGATCCCCGCACCCAAAATGGTGCCCAGACCATAGAGGGTCAGCAGCGGCAGGGTAAAGGCGCGTTTGAGGGTGGCTTGCTCTGGCACAGGGGTTGTTGGATTGGGTTTGTTGTCGTTGTTATGGTGGAGTCAGGTTCCACAGGTTTATGTTCAGGATAAACGGGCCGCTCAATGGCATCCTGCCATCGCGGCACTGGTGCATCCCTGCACGGCGTATACCGCGGGCACACGCCTGCAGGGATGCAGGTGTATCGACAAGGTCGGAAACAGCTTGTCGATAGCGCAGGAGCGGTGCAAGGTTCAAGGAACAAGGAAGGGCGTTCAAACCTTGAACCTTGAACCTTGAACCTTGAACCTTGCACCGCTCCTGCGCATCCCTGCGCCCGCGGTATACCGTTCATCCTGAACATAAACCTTGAACCTTGTTCATTGCCCCCCGGGGATCACTCCCAGAGGTCCACCTCGATCCCCTGCTCGCGCATGTGGTCGGCGCGATCCTGCACGAAGCGCTGGAACTCGGGCTGCTCACGATAGGCGCCGCTGGCGACATACTCCATCGCCGATTGCAGGTGGAAGGGGCGCAGGTAGGCCTCGGTGCGGAACACCTCTTCGCCGCCGGCATCGAAGAAGGCCATGCTCGGCACATACTGTACGCCGGACTGCCTGGCCCAGTCACGCGCGGCGAGCTTGCTGCCGTCGGGGGCGGTCAGCTCCTCCTTCGACCAGATGTCGACCACGGCGATATCGAACTGCTCCATCAGCTCACGCGACAACGGACGGCGAAAGGCATCGCCATGCATCTCATCACACACCGCACACTCCTTCTGCTCGAACAGCACCAGCAGCGGCTTGTCACCCTCATTGCGTCGCAGGTCGTAGGGCGGCTGCAGGAATCCCTTCTCGATATGTAGCTTGCCGCTGGCGGCCTCCGGCTGTTGCTGCGCCGCATAATCACGGAAGGAGCGCTTATCCTCGTGCTTGCCCGCAACGTAATCAAGCGCGGTGACGAAACGGTGCGGCGCATAGTAGCCGTTGGCGCGCAGCACGATCTCACCTTGCTCATCGAGGAACAGCAGGGTTGGGGTGAACTGCACCTTCAGGGCGAGCGAGAAGGCCTTCTCGGTGACCTCCTTGCCCTGCAGGTCGGTCACCATGTTGTCGCCCCACATGTTGATGGCAATGACATCGAAGTGCTTGCGGGTCTTCTCCACGATATCACGCTGGGCAAAGTTGGTATTAACCAGTTTCTCACAATAGGGGCAGCCGTCCTGATAGAAGTAGAGCATCACCCGCTTGCCCTCTTGCGCCGCCTCTTCCACATCCTCGCGCAGATCGAGGAAGGAACTCTTGAACCAGGCCGGTTTCTCCACGTAGCCCGGATTGACGAAGCCCTCCTCCAGCTGCCCTTCCTGCGCCGCTCCCGCGGTAGTGGCGGCAGCAAGCGCCGCAACAGTGAACAGTGTTGCTAGCCACTTCATTATTCTTCTCCTATCGTATCCAGAGGGTCTTGGCGTTAACGAATTCGTGTATCCCGTGGTGCGACAGCTCGCGGCCGTAACCGGAGTGCTTGATACCGCCGAAGGGCAGACGCGGATCGCTTTTCACCATACCGTTGACGAAGCTGCAGCCGGCCTCAAGGCGGCGTGCCACCCGCTCCCCGCGTTCGCTGTCGGCGCTCCAGACACTGCTGCCGAGGCCGAAGTCGGAGTCATTGGCGATGCGCACCGCATCCCCCTCATCGGCGGCGCGGATGACTATCGCCACCGGGCCGAACAGCTCCTCGCTGTAGGCGCGCTGACCGGGGCGGACGTGGTCCAGGATGGTCGGTGCATAGAAGGCCCCCTTGCCGGGCAGCGGCTCGCCGCCGGTGACCAGGGTCGCGCCGGCGCTGACGCTCTCCTGCACCTGGCGGTGCAGTTCATCCCTGAGGTCGTTGCGCGCCATCGGCGCCAGGGTGGTGCCCTCATCCAGCGGGTCGCCCGCCTTGAGCTCCTCCACCGCCTTGCGGTAACGCTCAACAAAGCGATCGGCTATCGCCTCCACCACGATAAAGCGCTTGGCGGCGATACAGCTCTGGCCGGCGTTGAGGTAACGTGAGGCGACCGCCTGCGACACCGCCATCTCCAGGTCGGCATCCTCCAGCACCACAAAGGCGTCGGAGCCGCCCAGCTCCAGCACCGACTTTTTCAGCGCCGCACCGGCGGTGGCGGCGACCTGGCGTCCCGCCGGCTCGGAGCCGGTAAGGGTGACGGCATGGATGCGGCGGTCCTCGATCACCCCCGCCACCTGCGAGGCGCTGATCATCAGGGTACGAAAGGTATCCGCAGGGAAGCCCGCCTCGCGGAACACCGATTCGATGGCCAGCGCACACTGGGGTACATTGGAGGCGTGCTTGAGCACCGCGGTATTACCCGCCACCAGTGCCGGGGCGGCAAAACGGAACACCTGCCAGAAGGGGAAGTTCCACGGCATCACCGCCAGCACGGTCCCCAAGGGCTGGTAATAGACCAGGCTGCGCCCGGCATCACTCTCGATACTGCGGGGGATGATACCGAACACCGCGGGAAATTCATCATCGCGGCATCACCGCCAGCACGGTCCCCAGGGGCTGGTAACAGACCAGGCTGCGCCCGGCATCACTCTCAATCGGCTCGTCTGCGAGAAAGGTGGGGCCCTGCTCGGCGTAGTAGTCACAGACCCAGGCACACTTGTCGATCTCGCCCTGCGCCTCCTTGAACAGCTTGCCCATCTCCAGGGTGATGAGCCGTGCCAGCTCATCGCGCCGCCCGCGCAACACCTTGGCCGCACCCGCCATCAGCTCACAGCGTGCTGCGATA
>OBLN01000113.1_pt1 | contig 29030 bp, 27 predicted proteins | sample 1519301 | NCBI WGS metagenome assembly OBLN01 (sample SAMEA2452533, study PRJEB22499) | sediment metagenome | reverse complement strand
CAAAACAGACAGTTCTTTTCAGTTGGATTTCAGATCCCCATATTTAACTGGGGGAAAAATACGGCCGAAATTCAGGCCGCAAGAAACCAACAGGCTGCTACGGCGAATACGATCACTTACCAAAAACTGCAATTTGACCTGAATGTAAGAAGTACGGTTCGTGAATTTTCGCAACTTCAAAGTCAGGTAGAGCTGGCTCAAAAATCGGATGAGATCGCTGAACGCCGGTATGATGTGGCCAAGAATCGTTACCTAATCGGTAAGATCGATGTTACCAACCTGTTCATTGCTCAAAACGAAAAAGACAGTGCCCGGCGCAGTTACATTCAGGCTCTTCGAAATTACTGGACAGGTTACTACAACCTCCGGCGCCTGACCTTATACGATTTTGAAACCGGTTCGCCCATCGTTATCGAGCAGGAGATCTAAGAGAGTGTAGAACTTGCCTAAATCGCTGATCTTATTTGTCAGCGAATTCCGGTAAGATCTCGAGGAATCTGGCTGAGGTCTTAATGCCTCTGTGGAAATCCTTGAGTGCGAATTTTTCATTTGGTGAGTGAATGGCATCACTGGTGAGACCAAAGCCCATCAAAATGGATTCAACACCAAGTACTCGTTTAAAATCGGATACGATAGGAATGGAGCCACCCTCTCGTGAGAACAAGACTTCCTCGTGGTAGATATCCTCAAATGCCTGGGCACCGGCTTTAAGTCCATAAAAATCAAGATCAGTAACGGATGGATGGCCACCATGATGTTCTGATACTTTAACTTTTACTGTATCAGGTGCCAGTGACTGAAAATATTCAGTGAACAATTGAGCGATCTCTTTTGGATCCTGATCCGGAACCAATCTCATACTGATCTTGGCGTTGGCTTTGGAAGGTAGTACCGTTTTGGCTCCTTCCTTAGTATAACCGCCCCAGATGCCGTTTACATCCAGTGTTGGGCGGGCAGAAGCACGTTCCAGGGTACTGTATCCTTTTTCACCGTGCACCGCATCAATATCCAGTGATTCTTTATAAGCTTCTTCATCAAATGGTAGCTGTTTGTATGCATCACGGTCGGCTTTGGTCAGCTGTTTAACCTTGTCGTAAAATTTCGGAATCTGGATCACGCCATCTTCATCTTTCAGCTTAGCGATCATTTCACATAACACATTCACAGGGTTTTCAACCGCTCCGCCATAAACGCCTGAATGCAGGTCGCGATTTGGCCCAACCACTTCCACTTCCATATAGGCGAGTCCTCTCAAGCCATAGGTTATGGAAGGCTGATCTTCCGCAAACATAGCGGTATCAGAGATCAGGACCATGTCGCACGCAAGCATGTCTTTGTGTTCTTCAATAAATGGGATCAGGTTAGGTGAACCGATCTCTTCTTCACCTTCTAAAATGAATTTTACATTGACCGGTAGTTCGGTTCCGGTTTTTCTGAAGGACTCAACCGCTTTGATGTGTGTATAGGACTGCCCTTTGTCATCACTTGAGCCACGAGCATATATGTTTCCTTCGCGAACGGTGGGCTCAAAAGGAGGAGTATTCCAGAGCTCATCAGGGTCAGATGGTTGAACGTCATAGTGTCCGTAGATCAAAACCGTGGGTTTGTCATCATGTGGAGAATATTCAGCATACACAATAGGATTGCCGGGTGTCTCAAATTTTTTAACGGTGTCTAACTCAAGATCTTCCAGCTGATTGATCAGAAAATGAGCGGCTTTTTCGACCTCACCCTTCTTATCAGAATCAGTGCTTATACTTGGAATGCGCAATAGTTCAAATAATTCAGTTAAAAAACGATCTATGTGCTGATCAATATAGTCTTGAGTCTTACTCATGGTTTTAATATCTTTAATGAATTTTTTTAGCTTATTAATCTGAAAATAAAAAATAATCGGGAGTAGTTCTTTTTTATCAAAGGCCTAAAGCGTTTTGATTCCCGTGGGTTTTGTCCACCCATATTGGCCGTTGCCCAACCTGACATACACCCATTCCTCAGCCTGCTCACTTTCCCATTGATCAACGGTTAGATCATAGCCCTCATAAGCAATACTTACCAAGGCACTGTTTTCATCAGGGGACTCCAGAACCCGTTGCGAACTCGAGATCAAAACAGCTTCATCGTATCGTTGGTTGACGTAATCTGCATAAAAAGCTAAAAGCGCCAGGGATGAACCTATGATGATAAGAGTAAGCTGAGTCGAGAAGGTTTTGCTAAGGGGGATCTTGTCTAACCATCCAAGATATAATAGTGATAAACCTGAAAGTGTCAGTAAAAAGCCTATCAAAAATAATCCAAAAGCTGAAAGTTCATTATTGATCCAGTCTATGGCACGATCCCAGGGTAGTTTTGGCAGAATAGCAGATTGCCGGCTGAACTGTGAGTTGACATATTTCAGTGCCTCGGCTGCCTGCTGTTGGGTAGTTGAATACTCTTTGGCTTTTAAAAAATAAAACTTAGACAGTCCTAGTGAATCCAGTTGCATGGCGGTTATGCCCATATTCAGATAAAGTGCTCCTGATACCGATCCATTGTTTTCAATATTTCTATAAGCACTCATGGCCTCCATAGGAGATCCGTTTTGAAGCAGAGTATTAGCCTTATCAAAACTGCCTTGTTGTGCCCACGCGTTTTGGCTCAAAATCAGTATTAGGATACTTACAATCAGGGATCTGATATTCATGAAAGCTTACCTATTTTTTTTATGATCTCGCGAGTTATTTCTATATCTGCTGTCAATGATTCTTGGGTGACATTCGGAGCATAGGCAATGGTTTTACATTTATTCAGGATCTTGCGCAGCTGGTCGTTCAATTCCCTGTCATTAAACTTCTCAACAGCTTCAATGAGTTGACCATGTGATAGACCGGCCGGAGGTAGGTTTAGTTTATCGGTAATAAACTGTGTGAGTGCCTTGTCGATCAAATGGTATCCCGCTTTAACATCGCGTGTTTGGTCGGCTTCTTCCAAAGTGCTATTCGCTTTGTCAGTAGCGAGCCTTGATCTGGAAAAGGCAGAATCAGTTCGCATTCTGTCATGATATTTTTTGAAACCATAAGCACCCGCTGTGAGCAGGATCGGGAAAATGATCATCATCCAAACCAGAATACGCTCATGAAGTGGTTTTACTTCCGGTTTACTCCAGCTGGCTAATCCGGTAATTGGTTTTACGTTGAACCGAAGATCTTTTTCGGTGAGAAGAGGTGCATCGGGATCGCGCTCTGCCCGAAATGTAAGTTCCGGGAGGGTCACGATCACAAAATCAGATTGTGAAGGGTCAAAATAAGCCACTTTGGCTGCCGGAATAGTGTAATCTCCTTCATTGCGGGGAATGACAATATCTCTGAAATTACGACTGCCTGTTATTTCCCGGTCGTTTCGCTCTATGTTTGATGTCTCTTCAGGATTATATCGTTCCAGGCTTTCAGGTAGCTCGTAATCAGGCTTATTCACCAATGGAATATTACCTTTACCGGATATATGGGTATTGATCTCAATGCTTTCTCCAACCAGGGCGCTTGAGGTCGAGATCGTTCGCGTAATATCAAAGTCACCTACTGCTCCGATAAATTCAGCATTATTCAGTTCAGGCAGGCTTTCCACATTCAGTGTTACCGGTGTTGATTGAAGAGTCATACGCTCCTGATTCAATCCAAAGCCAAATGGGTCGGCAGAGCTGCGGCGTGAACGAACTGAAACCGTGATCTCAAATGGGCTCAGGGTCAGTTCTCCTGATTTGGTAGGAAACAGGGCATACTGAATGAGCCGGGCTTTTTGATACCTGACTCCGTTTACAATGGTTGAAGATGTTTGTGCCCGCTGCGGATAATTAAGTTCTTCTTTCCAGAATCCTTCAGCCTTCCAGCCCGGTGTAGGTTGATACGAAGAAACCTCTACCCCGTTTTTGAAATACAGAACGACATCAGCCACCACCTGTTGGCCAACCACCGGGTCTTTGGTATCCGGTTCAACCCTGACATAAATATCAGGAGCTCTTTCTGCATCACCCGATTCAAGTGAGGCAGGATCAAGAACCGTAAAGGGGATAGGGTCTGTCTGGTAGGTTTTATCCTCAACCGTAATGGTGATGGGGGGTAGGATGTAATCACCTGGCGACTGAGCAATAAGCACGTACCCGTAGGTATATGTCACAGATGGTTTGCCGTTTATGATGGTATATTGTGTGCCACGGGAGGTGCTTCCGCGTAACCAGCGAAGGCCATCAATTTCCGGTAATTCGGGTTGCTGAACTGAACCCATGGCATTGCCACTTACACTGACTTCAAGCCTGACCTGTTCGCCATTAAAGATATTGGTTTCGGAAAGTTCGGCATCTACCTGAATGTCCTGGGCAACGGTAAGCCCGGAAAAACCGAAAGTTAAAAGCAGTAAGAAAAAGAAGTGTTTCAGTCTACCAATCCTTTTCATGCTTGGCTGATCCTGTAGATTTTTTCTTTTTGAATTCCTTGAGCAGTTCCTTTTCCTTTTGGGCAAGAGCTCTTAAGATCTTTTCAGCCTCTTCTTTGCTGATTTGCTGAGATTCGAGTTCTTCAGGATTCATCTCCTGAGGCTGCTGCTCATTTTGTTGCTCACCTTCACTCTCCTGTTTTTCCTGATTCTCTTGCTGCTCCTGATTTTGCTGATCTTGTTGTTGCTCCTGTTCCTGCTCTTGATCCTGTTGGTTTTGCTGCTGCTGTTCTTGTTGCTGTTGCTGCTGCTGTTTTTCCTGTTCTTCTTTCAGCTTTTCATACAGAGCATTCAGTTTTCGGTCGTTGGGGTAGTTCATCAAGCCTTCCTCAACATAATTCAAAGAAGTTTGCAGATCTGCATTGATAAAGTACTGGGCCCCATTATGAAAATACTGATCAGCGGATTGAGCCAGGACCGGTAAGGATAAAAAGGTCAGGAATAATATCAGTGTTAATCTTTTCATAGGTCAGTTCGAGTTAATTTCTGATACATTTCTGATTCGTTCTATGAAGTCATTAAAAGCCCGAACGGTATCATCGGCTTCGAGAGCTCTTTGCATAAGATTGTAGGCATCCTGATACCGTTGTTCAGCTACCAGTTTTTCAGCCTGTTTCTTCATAGCCAGGGCATACTCACTTGGTTCCGGCGGCGGTTGATTTTCCTGATTTTGTTCTTTATTGCCTTCATCTTCTTCCTCATTCTTGATCTCGGCCAGAGCCCTTTCGTAATTGTGCTTGGCTTCAAGGTCAGAAGGATTAAATTTCAGGGCGTTTTTAAAATGGGTGGCTGCGGGTTTCCATTTTTGATCCTCAGCAAGCAAGGTTCCAATGTTATACTCCGCCATGGATTTATCCTCAGGGCTTTCAGCCAGGGAGCGGAATTCCATGAATGAGTCAATGGCTTCTTCAATTTTTCCCTGCTTTGCCTGAGCATTTCCAAGGTTGAAATACAGTTTGAAATTATCAGGGGAAGCCTCGATGGCAGCTTTATAGAGCTCTTCAGCCTGTTCATAATTTCCTTCCTCGAAGGCAGAATTTGCCTGCCGGGCTTCATCGCTGGTGAAACCCGAGAAGCTCAGAAACAGCGCTATGTAAATGAAGTATGGTTTCAATATATCAGAGGTTTTCAGCGATGGCGATGGTTTCATCATCCATCAGCATGTTTGTGAATACGTTATTCACGTCATCATTTTCTTCAAATTTTTCCATCATTTTCAGGTTTGACTCGGCCGTGCTTTCATCCACCTTTGTTTGAGTGACCGCTTCCCGGATCAGGGTTGCGGACTCGATCTTAAAACCGGCTTCTTCAAGTCGGTTCCTTACATCAAATAATTCTTCCCGGCTGGTATAAACCACGAACATCTCATCTTCAGTATCTACGTCGGTTGCGCCGGCATCAATGGCCTCGAGCATAAATTCTTCGTCATCGAGTCCGTCTGAGGGTACCTGAATCATGCCTTTTTGCTCAAACATGTATCCAACGGAGCCGGTGGTCCCCATATTACCTCCGTGCTTGGTGAAAATATGGCGGATGTCACTAACCGTACGATTATTATTATCTGTGGTTACCTCTATAAAGTAGGCAATACCTCCGGGACCGTAGCCTTCAAAAGTGGCTTCTTCATAGGCTGCACCGTCAGAGTCCTCACCGGTTCCCCGCTTGATGGCGCGCTCTATGTTATCTTTTGGGACATTATCAGCCTTGGCATTTTCGATAGCCAGTGAGAGGCGTGGGTTTCCGTCCGGATCTCCTCCTCCTTCACGGGCCGCAACAGTAATTTCCTTGATGTGCTTGGTGAAGATCTTGGATCGTTTAGCATCTTCCTTAGCTTTTTTGTGGCGAATGTTCGCCCATTTCGAATGTCCTGCCATATTTTGAAGGATAAATTAGTTACATTTTACAAGCCATGTAATATACAAAGAGACTGTGCGGATAAGAAAGTTTATAGCACAATTTTACGTGGCACGTATGGATGTTACAAAAAGTGAAACCAATCTGTTAAACCTTGTGTTGCAATGATTATCGAAACCATACATTGAGTATTTTAGAGTTTGAAGAATATAAATTTCAAAAGAGAATAAATGAACATAGGTATAGCGTGTTACCCCACCTTTGGCGGAAGCGGGGTGGTTGCAACTGAACTGGCGAAGAATCTGGCTAAGAACGGTCATAACATTCATATGATGAGTTACTCCCGTCCCGCCCGCCTCGATACCCTTGAGACGGGTATCACCTATCATGAGGTCTCGATCAATTCCTATCCACTTTTTGATTATCCGCCTTATGCCCTGGCACTGGCTTCACAAATGGTGAATCTGATCGAATACGAAGACCTCGACCTGTTGCATGTTCATTATGCACTGCCCCATGCAACCAGTGCCTATTTGGCAAAACAGATCATGTGTGAACGCGGGGTAACAGTGCCGATCATCACAACCCTGCATGGAACGGATATCACCCTGGTTGGCAGGGACCCGAGTTACAAACATGTGGTCGAGTTTTCCATTGATAAAAGTGACGGGGTGACAGCGGTTTCAGAATACCTGAAGCGGGAGACCTATGAGAATTTTGAGATCCAGCAGGATATTGAGGTTATCCCGAATTTTATTGATCTCGACCGGTTTCAGAAATCCAATAAGAGCCATTTCAAAAAAGCCATTTGTCCAAACGATGAAAAGGTAGTGGTTCATGTTTCCAATTTTCGCAAAGTAAAGCGTGTACCCGAAGTGGTATCTGTGTTTGCTAAGATCCTGGAATCAGGTATTAAGTCTAAGTTGCTGCTTGTGGGTGACGGACCTGATCGGCAAAAGGCTGAACAGCAGTGTAGAGACCTGGGAATTTGCGATCACGTTCGGTTTCTGGGTAAACTGGATCAGGTAGAAGAAGTACTTTCGATCGCCGATCTGTTTTTGATACCTTCGGGTTCAGAGACCTTTGGGTTGGCTGCCCTTGAGGCCATGAGCTGCAGCGTACCGGTCATCAGTTCAAATATTGGTGGTCTGCCGGAAGTAAACGTACATGGTGAAACCGGGTATCTTTGTGATCTGGATGACGTGGAATGTATGGCCAATAATGGGGTGAAGATCCTCAGTGACCCTGAGCTGCACGAGCGCATGTCTCAAAATGCACGCAAACATGCAGCTACATTTAAGCAGGAGGAAGTCGTAAAACAGTATGAGAACTTTTACGAGAAGGTGCGTGAGAGGATGGGGTCAAAGGTTTGACGACCTGATCTTATACCGAAAAACATTCAATGAATAAAAAAACGCCTGCTCATTTAAACAGGCGTTTTTTTGAATAAAAGAGTTTTATGCTATTACTTACTTATGCAAGCACTTTAGATACTTCTTCAGCAGCTTCCTTAAGCAGAACAGCTGAGATCACATTCAGATCACTGTTGTCAATGATCTCTTTAGCTTCTTTGGCATTGGTTCCCTGAAGACGTACAATAATAGGCACGTCTTTCACTTTTTCTGCGATCTCAGGATCCTTCACCGCTTCGATCACACCGTTAGCAACACGGTCGCAGCGAACGATACCGCCAAAGATGTTGATCAGGATTGCTTTTACATTCTTGTCTTCCAGAATAATGCGGAATCCGTTTTTCACAGTTTCTACATTGGCTCCACCGCCTACATCCAGGAAGTTAGCAGGCTCGCCGCCCGAAAGCTTGATGATATCCATGGTAGCCATTGCAAGTCCGGCGCCATTTACCATACAACCGACATTACCATCCAGTTTGATGTAGTTGAGATTGTATTTCTGAGCTTCAAGTTCCAGGGGATTTTCTTCAGACTCATCTTTGAGTTCTGCCAGATCCTTGTGACGGTAAAGGGCGTTGTCATCAAAGGTCACTTTTGCATCCAGGGCATACACCTTGTTATCAGGTGTTGTGATCAATGGGTTGATCTCAAACATATTTGAATCGGTTTCCTGATAGGCATTATATAGAGCGTGAATGATCTTGATGCCATTTTTTAGGGCTTCACCCTCAAGTCCCAGCGCAAATGCGATACGGCGAGCCTGATTTGGTTGAAGGTCCATGCCCGGCTCAACCCATTCCTTAACAATTTTGTCAGGGGTTTCTTCTGCAACTTTTTCGATCTCAACACCACCTTCTGTGGATGCCATGATCACATTTTTCCCAACGGCACGGTCGAGCAGGATACCAAGATAAAATTCAGATTCAATATCCACACCGTCAGTTACGTACAAGCGCTGAACCAACTGTCCTTCTTCTCCGGTTTGAACCGTAACGAGTACATCACCAAGCAGAGATTCAGCGGCCTCTTTAACTTCATCAATAGTTTTGCAGAGGATAACACCTTTGGCGTTATTTTTCTTAGTGCGGCCTTTACCACGCCCACCGGCATGGATCTGAGCTTTCACTACAAATAATGAGGCTCCCTCTTCTTTTAGTTTTTTAGCGGCTTCAACGGTCTCCTCAACGGTAGTTGTAGCAATACCTGCAGGCACGGCTACATTGTATTTCTCAAGAATTTCTTTGGCTTGATACTCGTGAATTTTCATGGATACAATTTTAAGTATTAAAAGCGATTTTTCGGGAGCCAATAATACCGAGATTACGGGCTAAAAGAAAGGAAGTGCATGATTCTTTACATATCACAAAACCCGGTGTAATTCTAAGGCCCGAATAAATTAACCGCTGCTGTTTTAGCTTTGGCATTAATTCCTACAAACACTAACTTTATAACCCATCAAAACAAAGAGGTAATCTAGCTTGAAAGAAGCCCGGATCATGACTCCAGAGGAATTAAACCGCACCTATCAGCGGTTCGCTCATCAATTCCTGGAACCCTACGATGATTTTTCCCGACTGGCTGTAATTGGGATGCAAACCCGAGGCGTTTATATGGGGAAGCGCATCATCAAAGAGATCAAAGCACAGTTTGACACGGATATAGATTTTGGAGTGCTTGATGTTACCTTTTACCGCGATGATTACCGGTCAAAACTGAAGATGCCCGAAGTGAAGGTAACGGAGATCCCGTTCGACCTGTTTGACCGGGACGTTGTTTTAGTGGATGATGTGCTTTACACCGGCCGAACGGTTCGCTCCGCAATGGATGCTATCATGGCTTACGGGCGCCCGAGAAGCATTAAATTTTGCTGTATGGTCGACAGGGGGCACCGTGAATTACCGATATCAGCCGATTATATGGGGATCTATCTGCCAACTTATGAGAATGAGGAAGTGCGTGTGAAAGTAAATGAAATTGACGGCGAGGATGCTGTGTATCTGGTAGAAGTGGAGGAGGATAGCGATGAGTAAAGTTCCCGAAGGATATCAGTTCAACCAAAAGCATCTGTTAGGACTCACAGACTATTCGAAAGAAGATATCCTGTTCGTGCTGGATCAGGCCAAGTATTTCCGGGAGATCCTTGACCGGACGGTTCCAAAAGTGCCTACACTTCGTGATAAGACCATTGTAAACCTGTTCTATGAAAACAGTACGCGAACGCGACTTTCATTTGAACTGGCTCAGAAGCGCATGGGAGCCGATGTGGTAAATTTTTCCACCGGTTCTTCGAGTACCAAAAAAGGGGAATCGCTGAAGGATACGATCCGAAATATCAGCTCCATGAAAATTGATATGGTTGTGGTTCGGCATGAAAGTCCCGGAGTACCACATTTTCTAACACAATGTGTGGATGCCGCCATCCTGAATGCAGGCGATGGGGCTCATGAGCATCCCACTCAAGCCCTGCTGGATATGTTCACTATGCAAACCTTACACCCCGATCTGACAGGGAAGAAAGTTGCGATCATCGGGGATATCTCACATAGCCGGGTAGTGCGTTCAAATATTATCGGACTGAAGAAGTTAGGGGCAAAAGTGGTTCTTTGTGGACCTAAAACCCTGATGCCGGTTTATGTGGAAGATATGGGGGTGGAAGTATCATACGATCTAAATGAAACCCTGGCATGGTGTGATATAGCTATGGCGCTCAGAATTCAGCTCGAAAGGCAGGAAGGAGCCACGGAGTTGTTTCCATCTCTACGTGAGTATCATGAACGATTCGGGATCAAATATCATCACCTTGAAAAATATCCCGACTTTAAGATCATGCATCCGGGGCCGATCAACAGAGGTGTGGAAATGGAAAGCGAAGTAGCTGACAGCGACCGTGCTGTGATCCTGGATCAGGTCACCAATGGAGTGGCTGTAAGAATGGCGATCCTGTATCTGCTTAGTGGCGGAACCAGGGTTTGAGATCCATGACCGAAGCATCAAAAGTTATTGGGATTTTGATATTATAAGTGGGTTCTATTTTAACGAAAGTATTAATCAGGAAGGTCATCAAGTATCGAGAATAAGCCAACAGTTACGATCGGAATTCCTGTTCTGAATGAGGAACAACATATTCAAAGGGTTGTAAGGGGATTTCTTGCTTCGGAATATCCGAATCTGATCGAGATTCTGATCGCAGATGGTGGAAGTACGGATAGCACACGTGACCTTGTCAGGGAATTATCTGAAGAAGATGATCGGGTAAAACTGATCGATAATCCGGATAGGTATCAGTCGCATGGGCTAAATAAAATGATCGAAGCGGCTGAGGGAGAGGTGTTTTTAAGAGCGGATGGCCACTGTATCTACCGGGACGATTATGTTAAAAAAAGCGTAAGCACACTCCTCACAACTCAAAGCAAAAATGTGGGGGGCTCTCAAAGATACGTAGCGGAAACTCCCGTTCAAGCCGGGATATCCATTGCCGTTAAAAGCCTGTTGGGCAGTGGTGGCGCCAAATATATGGACGAAAATTATGAGGGGTACGCTGATACGGTTTTCCTCGGCTGTTTCTGGACCAGGGACCTGAAAGAAATTGAAGGGTTTAACACCGAAAACATAACCAATCAGGATTCGGAACTTAACCTTCGTCTATATGAATATTTTGGTGAGAGTATCTATGTAAGTCCTGAGATAAAAAGCTGGTACTACCCCCGAAATTCCTATTCAGGTTTATTCAGGCAATATTTCAGATATGGTCGCGGGAGGTTTCTCACCAAATCACTGCATCCCAAAAGCTCACCGGTCAGGGGTCTTCTTCCGTTTCTCTTCATATGCTTTTTGATGATCTATGGGATCCTGGATCTGCTCACAGGATCAACTTTATATTTTCCAATCTTTGCGCTCTTACTGGGTCTTTTCTTTATAGGGGAGTCATTTCGGGTGGTGATTAATACCAACCAAAAGTTTAAACAAGAGATTTGGCGATCTGATGATAAAGTCCCGGGTTTATTTTCAAGATGGATCCATGTGGTTGTTAGTTTGGTGGTCATGCAGATAGCTCACTTTAGTGGGTTTAGTTTTCAGATGATTAAAAGGCTGTTATCGGGTAAAACCGGTTGGTAAAACCAAATTGACATGGATCCACAACCTTTAGTTTCTGTCGTTATTCCTACCTATAACAGAGTGGATCTGCTTACAAGAGCGGTTGATTCTGTGCAAAATCAGACCTATCCTAATATTGAGATCATTGTGGTAGATGATGGCTCGCAAAAGGATCCTTCGGATGTTTTAAATGGCTATAAGAACCTGCACTTTTTCAGGAATCCTAAAAATCTGGGAGCCAGTTATTCAAGAAACCTGGGTTTAAGTAAGGCAAATGGAATCTTCATTAACTTTTTGGATGACGATGATATTCTGTTTCCGGAAAAGATCGAGAAGCAGGTTAAAGTATTTTTGGCAGCCAGTGAGCCTTCTTTAGGCATCGTAACCTGTCATTCAAAAGATGAACGTTCCGGCCGCCCAAAGATCAAATATAATCGGGTAAAAGGGGACATCTACAGGGCCTTATTGGATAGATATATCGTGTCAGGTACAGAAACGTTACTCATGAAAACCGCTGCCGTAAAGGGTGTCGGAGGCTTCGATGAGCAATTGCAGTCAAGTCAGGAGTATGACCTATTGATCCGTTTGTGTAAAGATCATACCATCGATTTTGTGGATGAGGTCCTAACCAGGGAGTTCAGGTCGGTTGATCAGATCAGCACGAATTTCGATAAAAAGATACAGGGGGCCAGGCATTTATATTCCAAACATGATCATCGATTTAGGGAATTTGGATGGGGTTTTTGGCTGAAAAAGAAGATCAAGCTTCAGATACTGATACTCAGATTTTATGTAGGTAAGATCTTTGGGGAAAACGTATATCGGAAGTTGCTAAGAGAATAGAACAGACTACTTCGAGAGAAGCTGATCATAAAGCTCAGTGTATTCTTTTACATACCTTTCTTTTCCAAAGTTTTCTTCAATGTACCTGTGCTGACCCTCGGCATCAAAAGAATCAAGCTGCGTCATTTTGTGAATAGCATCAGCCAGTTGTTGCGGGTTTTCCGGATCAACAAGAAAGCCCCATTCGTTACTGAGGATCGCTTCAGGTCCCCCGCTTCGGGTAGAAACTACGGGTAGTCCGCATGCAATGGCTTCGATCAGGGAGATGCCAAAAGCCTCTCTGCGACTTGGGAGTACAAATCCATCAGCTCTATGCAACCACTCAAGAATTTCATTTCTGCTTTTGGGCCCTATAAAATTAACCTGACGGAGATCTAAGGATCTTATTTTTGTAAATATACTTTTCTTGAACTCCGGTTCATCGTTAAGTCTGCCGATCACGGTTAGGTTTAAGGCAACCTTATCAGAAATCAAACTAATGGCATCGATAAGTGTATCGATGCCTTTGGTGTATCTTAAATTCGCTACTGTTAACAAACGGAAAGGTCTTCCCGGATCATTTCCTGAGGGATTGGATTCCTTCTGATATTTTAATTGGAAGAAGCCGGTATCAACGAAGTTATGTATGGTCCTGACCTTTTGTTTGAGATGTGGGAACTCATCCAAAATATGTTTTTCAAGAGCCGGCCCCACAGCTACGATCTTATCTGCCTGGTCAAGAGAGTTACCCAAGATCTTATGCAAAGTGGGTTTATTGATCGAATTATAAAAATTACTTCCATGGATGGTTAAAATAATGGGGGCATCAAGATGTTTTTTCAGTTCAGGGATCAATAACCCGGATGGATAGGCATAATGTAAGTGAATCAAGTCAGGATCTGCATGGCTTGATCTCTTCAACACTTGTTTTGATATTGATCTTTGGATCATAGATGGAAGCATTCTTTTCGGAAAAGAAAGATAATGACACCTTTCCGATGAGACCTTTTCCGGAGTAATTAACTGAGAATGATTTTTCCTGAATCGCCGGGTTAGGAAAATTGAACGTGGGGTTGGCACGGTCACATGAACCTGGAAATCTTCTGATAGAGCACTGGCATGATCGCTTATGAAGGTTGCATCATAAGGTGAAACCTGGTTCGGAAAGGAGTGCGATATTAAATGGAGTTTACTCTTGGCCATGAATACTATTTACTATTTCTCACTGATGATTCATAGCTATGTACAGCTTTAATGAGATAGAGGTTATAAATGACCAATCCGAATATATGCCCGACAACCATATATGTCAGGCCCAGGTAAAAATCATTCTGGTACCAACCCATGAGTAACCCGCCGGCTCTCGCCAATATATTGATCAGTGAAAATAAAGGCATCACTTTCTGTTTTTCGAGAACTACAAGGGTTTTTCCTGTTGGTGCACTAATGAAATCAATGGCAAGCAGTGGAGCCATGATCATAGCAATGGAACCGGCTGTCTGCCATTGTTCACCAAATACAAAGGCAAATAAAGGCTCTGCCCATAGGATCAGAATTAAGGTGGGAATGATCGTTATCAGAAAGAGCACTCCCCATGTTTTATACAGAAAGTCCCGGATCAATTTCTCAGCATTATAACGGTCAGAAAGTTGTTTAAAGAAGACCTGTCCTACAGAATTTCCAATAAATGCCGAGGGAACACTTAGAACCCGATAAGCGAGAGAATAAAAGCCTAATACCTCTTGCCCGAAAAATGAGCTAATTATAAAGACAGGTATTTCTAAGGCTCCATAACTCAGAATGTTAGAGGGAATGAGAAACCTGACAATTTCAGAATATTTTGCAGTTACAGACTGTTTATTTTTCTTCAGATAGTCTCTTTCTACCCTAATTCTGATCCTTTTAAAAAACAGATATACGGTAGAAATGAATCGTCCAAATACATGCCCTGAGATCAATCCGAAATTTAGGGTGCCGAGAAATCCGAGGCTTACCTGAGTTCCGCCAACTGTAAAGCTTTGTATTACTTTTGATCTGGAGGCAACACCATATTGCTCAAACCTGACGATCCAGTGAACAAGAATGTTCAAAGCAGAATTGAAAAATACGCCAACGGGGATCAGCCATAAGACAATTGAATTGAAATTACCTGAAAGCCATTCATTCGCATGTATAAATGATATGATCAGATAAAGAAAGGCACTAAAGGAAAGGTTGATTATAAAACTAAGCCTGAAAAGAATTGCCGCATTTTCATCTCTTTTCGGAAGCACAAAAGTATATTCAAAGCATCCTGTACTTAATATGGTAAGTATTACAACAACGGAATGGAATAATTGTAACTCACCAAAAGCCTCAGCAGGAAAGATCCGGGTTAAAACGGGACTTATAAGCAGGGTAAAAAGATGAGCAACTGTGGTGCCACCAACCAATTTAGCAACTTGGGTTGTAAAAGAGTTGGGAGTTAAAAGACCCGTTAAATTAAATCTACTTTTGAACATTCAGTGCATTCAATGAGTGAGGTACGACTGTTTTTGCTACTCAGGTATCATCAGTTTCAGAATACTTTGTTGAGCCGGTTACTATAAAGTATAGGCTCAGTAGTACAAACCAGAAGTCCATAACCTGCATATTATGAAAAAGGGTATTAGTTAATCCTGCCAGTATAAATGTAATTATGGTTGTCAGTATGATACTTGTAAATAGGAAAATGAGTTTTGAATCGGATTTTAAGTTTTTAAAAGCGGTGAACATAGGTTGCAGGTAAATCCCGGCAAAGATCGTTAGGCCAATTATACCATATCTTCTCAGTATCAGAATAAATTCATTGTCAACTACTGTGGTATGTATGGCTTTAGCAGCACCCCAACCTAAAATTGGTGACTGAAAAAATAACTGTAAATTCAGATACCAGGCCAGAATGCGCATAGCAAAACTTTCATCAGAAAAAATATCAAGCCCGGATTCCAGCCGAACTATTATACGATATGAAATGAATGAAACGGCTATCAAAAATGAAATCCCGAGAACCGTGATAAGTGAGATGATCTGTAATTTGCTATAACCTGCTTTGGAGGCTCCAATCAAGATCATGATCACCGTTACCAGAAGGTAGGCTGCGATCATTGTCCTGGATGCAGCAAATAAAATGAAAACAGCTAAAAGAGCAATACTGAAAAGCAGTAGAGTTTTTTGTTTTCGTCTATCTTCATAAAAAAAGAGGCCCAGAGCAATAAGGTGACCTGTGACTAAAATTGCTGAGTAGGTATTTGGATTCTTATATGTAGCAGTGAGTCTGTTATTGATCAGGTGAATTCTGTCCTGCAAATAATATGGTCCGGTTATGCTATCCAGGTTGAACACACCAAAATATTGTAATATTCCAAAAGCCCCTGAGATCATTATTGTGATCAAAATAAAATATAAAATGGGGGTGATCCTTTTGGGCTCAATCCTGAATGTGTGAAGGGTCAAAAAGATCAATAAATATTTTAAGTAGGTAATGATCTCAAATAAATCTCTGACAGAAGGAGGGACATTCAATGCAAAATAACCGTAGAAAGTAGAGATAACTGCGAAAAGTATAAATGCACAGTAGATCTTAATAAATGCCCGGGCTGGTTTAGAAAGACTTAGTTGGCCATAATTTAAAATCAAAATAAGAGGAAAAAACATATATATAATGATCTCCTCAAACCTGACAGCAGGCAAACTCGAACTGAATTCAATGGGTGGAGTTAGGATCGCTAACCCAATCAATAAAAAGAGAAAATGATGAATAGGTATACTAAAATCACTTAGCACAAAATAGGTGCCGGTCACTAATAAAAATAGTGCAATAGGGATGATTATTGGGCTGCCAAAAACAAAGGGGGCCACCAAGATGATTGAGATGGCAAGAGATACCTTAGAAATCTCTTTCCAATCTAAATGATATTTCCCTAGCCTTTCCAACCTATCAGGCTTCAGAGGCATGCTTTACTTTCTCAGCAAAGTTAGAAAGCTTTTCGTAGTAGTATGCTTTTAATATGATATACAGAACAGATAATAACATACCAGATAGAAACAACCCGATCGTCAATAAACTTCGCGTTGGAGCACTTCGTTTTGTTGGAATCTGAGGCAGGTCAACAAACTGAATACTCGGAGTATCTTTTGCTTCTTGTAGTCTTAATTGCTCAATTTGTTGTGTTAAGAACTCATATATCAAGTTTTGAACGGTCAAGTCACGTCGATACCGGGTGTATTCCAAGGCAAGTTCAGGAGTGTCAGTAAAGGCGAGTAATGGACCTGTTGAATCACTTGCAGAGCCATGGATTTTTAGCTGATTCAGCTTTTGATTTAACTCATTTACCAAAATTTCTTTGTTCCGGATTTCGGAAGCTCCCTCTTGGAATGTTTGCCTGGCAACCTGAAGCTTCACTTCTTCTATAGCTATCTGGCTTTCGAGCTGAGCCAAATTCTGTATCATCGCTTCTGTTTGCTCAGGAAGTGCTATAACACCAAACTCTTCTCCAAATTCCTTAATGTTTTCTTCGATATTTCTGAGATCCTGTAGGTTCTTTTCATAACGTTCGTCCAGTACGTCCAGCTGGTACCTTGCTCTTTGGGTTTCTAATGATGTATAAATGTTATCAAGTTCACTTACTACATAATCTGAGATCTCTTTGGCCAATAACTGCACCTCAGTCTCATTTTCTTCGGGATGAAAAAACTCCGTTTGAAGCCCCACCGTAACCCGAATACTCCCTTCTTCATCAACCTCTACACTTACTTTTTCTCTGTAGGATTCTATAGCATCCTCAATTGTTATTGCATCAAAGCGCTTCATAAGGTCAAATTTCCTTATCGTCTTTTCTGCCAATTTTCGACTATACAAAATGGACATAATTTTATTCGTTTCTCCCCCCTTGTTCAGTGCAGAAGTTCCTAAAACACTGTTCAGGCCTTGTGTCATCCCCTGAGGTAAAAATGCAGTCAGGGCTCCTGATTGTTCGGGCGGCAAAATGGTAGCAGAAGCGCTGAAAGTTTTTGGAACAGACAAAGCGATTAGCACTGAAATAATGGCAATAAGCACACTTTGAATAAGAAGAAAATATCGCGACTTATATAATAAGGCGAAGAAACCCAGTAGATCGATCGTTGTTGGATTATTCGTCGTTTTGGCTTGATTGGTCATAGGGTAATGGTCTGAAGCCTAATTATTCTTAATAGCCACATAGGTGGTTATGATCCCGGTAATGGTTGTGATGCCGGTCATGATCAGCTGAATTCTGGAATTTTTTACCTGATCGCGTTGTGTTTCGTAAGTGCGCTGGGCGTTCAGTTCATCATAGGGGATGCGATCCACAAAGATGCGGTCTCCGGTTGCAAGTTTGGTTTCTTCCGGCCGGTACCAGGTATTACTGCCGGCTTTAATGATAAATATCCGCTCTTTGTTGGCGGCTAATGCAAACCCACCGGCTTGGTTTATATAATCATAGGTATCTGAGGATGCCCCTTCTGCCGGATAGTATCCCGGATTGTTGACCTGCCCAAAAACGAAGATCGTATTTTCATCCCGGGGGACAAATATCCGGTCTCCATCAAATAATTTCACACTTTTGAGTTGGGTCGTGTCATTCAGGTTAATGAACACTTTTCCCCGGCTAACCTGACTTTCCAGCTCCAGATATTCTGATTCTTGCTGGATCTGATCTGAAGTTCGCCCGATAATGGTTGGATTTAATTTGTTTGGGGCTTCATTTTCAATGCTCCCGGCTCTTTGAAGGTAGGCAGCGGAAGGAAGGGCCTCATTAGTTAGGCCTTCAGAATATTGCAACAGATCATAAGCTGTGGATTGACCCTGTCGGATCGGATACATACCGGGCATACGTACCTCTCCATGAATTCGGGCCGAGGCAGCCACCTGCTTGTTCTGATCTACGGGAATTATAACCCGGTCATTGGGTTCAAGGACAAAGTCTTGCCAATCGGATGAGGTGATTTCCATTTTATTTACGGAATCACCCTGTAGCCGATAGATAAACGCTTTGGATGCATCGGCTTTGGAGGTGAGTCCGCCCGCAATTTCTATTAAGAGATTCGGTGTGTCGCCTTCCGAATATTCGATTTCCTGGGGTTTCAGGACAGCCCCTGAAATACTCACTTTAGGAGATCGGGGTGAAAGGGTTCTTAGTTTAATTTGGTCACCCAGTTGAATGCGAGGGTTCCTGGAAGTGTGCCCGGCTTTTAAAAAAGCGATCAGATCGGCTTTACTTTCACTTCCGTCAGCGTGCAAAATGGTGATATTGCGGAAGGAATAATTATTGTTTCTGAGGATTTGGGAGGCATTCAGGCTGTCTTTATCATAGCTGCCGTTCAAGGAAAGCAGGATGGCATCAAAGATCCTAGAAAATGCAGGAAGGGTATGTTTACCGGGACTGGTAACATCACCCGAAACATAAAATGATATGTGTTTGGCTCTTTCCAAGGTCAGGTTCACCTCAGATGATCGAAAAACCTGGTCCGATTTATTTTGAATTTTCAGTTTAGCCTGATCGATCGTAAGTCCTCCAACCTGAATGGTTCCTAAAACCGGGGTTACAATATCACCCTGAGAATTAACAGGTATCGCTCTTAACACAAGGTCGTTGTTGGCGATAATTTCAATGGAAAGAACATCATTGGGGCCGAGTACATAAGAAGAAGGGTCGATGATACCATCGGCTGCAAGCACTTCAGAACCGATCCTTAGGCCCATCGGGTCCTGATAATAGTAAGTATTGAAGATCTGATTGAATTGAACTCCGGTTTGTTTGCTCTCAGAATTTTGATCTGATTGTTGAGCCATCAGAGATGAGGCAGAGGAGGCCACCGCAAACCCAATGAATAAAAGTAAAATACGTTGAAAACGACTCATGTCTATGAATTGTATGAGAGTTTAGCCTGCTCTGTTCTTGTCTTTTTACGAGCCAGAATGATACCCGCTATTACGGAACCTGCTCCAATATATTGAAGAACCGTAAGTTCTTCACCTAACAGTACAAGTCCAAATATCAAACCCAGAACCGGAACCAGGTTTTGATAAGCCGCAGTACGAACGGCTCCAATTTTTTTGACTCCGTTATTCCAAATAATGTATGCAATTCCAATGGACAAAGCACCGCTGTAAAGGATGCCACCAAATCCGACCCAGGAAATGCCACTCCAGTTCAGTTTGATGAGAAACGGTAAGCCAATGAGTGTTAAACTGATCAAACCCACTACCGACATAAAAGCAGAATATTGAAGCGGGCTGTAAACTCTCAGATATTGTCGGGAGAGGATGGTATAAATGCCCCAACAAATGGCAGCCGCCAGTGTGATAACATTTCCCCAGAAAGATTCCGATTCAAATGAGATCGTATCAGAACTACCGATCATGATCAGGGCTACGCCAATGAAGGCGAATAAAACACCCAATGCCTTATAAAGCGTGAGTTTCTCATCGGTGAAAAACTGAGAGAGCAGGGCCACCCAAATGGGAATGGTGCCAAGCATTACTGCAGCATTAGCGGCGTAGGTATAGTTAATGCCAATAATAAAGAACAGCTGATAAAACAGGTTTCCGATGATACCGATCCCAACCAGTTTCCAGAAGTGTTTTTTCCGGACTTTGAGGGAATGCCCTTTTTTTCGTGCAAAGTACCACAGCAAGCCGGTGGCAAATATGAATCTCAGTACATTAAAGCTGTAAGGATCAATTTCGCTCAGCGAGACCTTAACAATACTAAAGTTAAGTGCCCAGATGATAGCTACAAAAATAAGGCTGAGATCAATTAAATAAGGGCGGCTCAAAACAGGATGGATGATATTTTAAATTCGAAAGGGGAAAAGGTACGGGTAAAAGCACATTTAAACCGAAATAAAACAGTCCGTGAAAACGAATATAGGTCTGTTACAAAGCATAAATGACAGACTAAAGAGATGAGCTGCGACAAAGCTTTTTTAATCCCTAAAACTTTTATCTTTAGCACAAATATTAAAACAAAATATTATCAAGTGATTCAGCGAATTCAAACCGTATTTTTGGCCTTAGCATCCATTCTGAACCTCGTGGTTTATTTTACACCTATTTATGATAAAGCCATGAGTGACCCTCAGGCTTGGATCGGATATGGCCTGGCGATCTCACTCGTGTTACCGATGGTACTTAATGTGTTTGCCATTTTTCTGTACAATAACAGAACCAATCAGGTCTCATGGATCAAAAAGTCGGCTCTTCTGCAGGTGATCGCATTAGGTTTCGGTGTGGGAGTCTTGCTTTCTCTTGGAGGATTTGGAACCTACATGTGGGATGAAGGCCTTGGTTCAGGCCTGATTTTTCTATCACTGATCTTTCAGATCCTGGCTATGCGGTATATTCGAAAGGATGAAGAGCTTGTCCGTTCAATGGATAGAATACGATAGGGGTATTTTTGGATCAACCGTTCTCAAAATTAAAGGTCTATTCATTTCTGGTTATCGGATTGACCACCTTTGGGATCGCTCCGGTTTTGGTGAAATTTGCCACGGAGTATTCTGCCTTGTTGTTGGTGACCATCCGAACCATCGGAGCTTTTCTGATGCTGGTACCGGTATATGTGTACCAAAAAAGAAGTAAGAAATACGACCTTAAAGCAGCGGGTAATGAAAACCGACTGATGGCTATGGCCGGTATTGCGCTGGGGCTTCACTTCACGCTGTGGACGAGTTCGCTTTATTTCACTTCTGTGGCTTCAGCCTCCGTGTTGGTGACTATTCATCCCATCATGTTGATAGTGGCAGAGCGCGTGTTGTACAAGATGAATTTTGCCCCCACGGTTTGGGTAGGCGTATTTGTGGCTTTTGGAGGGTCGGTTTTACTTGGGGTATCCGATTACAATGCTGACACCACTTTTTCAAACCCAGTACTGGGTAATGCCATGGCCTTTACCGGTGCGGCAATTTTTGCGGTTTACTTTCTGATAGGAAGGAAGGTCAGGCAAAACCGATCCTGGCTGGGTTATGTTTTTCCTGTTTATGGATATGCGGCAGCAACCTGCCTTGTCATTTTATTGGTTGTGGAGGGAGTTCCGACTGTATTTGATGCTAAAGTTTTATGGATAGGGCTGGCGCTGGCATTTGGCCCACAGCTTCTGGGGCATGGTTCACTGAATTATGCCGTGAAATTTGTGTCACCTACATTACTGTCTACCCTGATCCTCACCGAACCGATCTTCGCAACGATCCTCGCCTTCTTTATTTTAGCCGAATTACCGGCTGTTTTATCCGTTGTAGCCATCATAATTACACTGATTGGGGTGACCCTTACATGGAGGAAAAAACCAAAGATCCAAAGGGCTTCAGCCCAATGATTATTCAATTCTAAAGTTTGTTAATTGCCGGGAGCTCGTCTTTTTATCCGGTAATGGATCAGGTTAAAGCCATACAATTCAAGGGAATAGGATTTGTTGTGAACCTTTTTGAAACTTGTTTCGTTAACAATTTCGTATATATTAGACCTCGCTAAGATTTGAGGATTTTCAAAATATTACCTGTATAATGCAGAATAGCATAAAAAATATGCTTTCAAATATGGTTGAGAGAATTAAGATTAAAACCAACGTATGATTTTGAATAAAGATCACATTACGGGAGTTCAAAAATATATTCTGCTCAGTGGAGTTGGGATCGCTTTACTTGCCGGTTGCAGTAATGAGCCTGTTCCTGAAACTTCTGCAGAGCATTCGCTGCCTGTTACGGTGAACGAGCCCATCCAAAAAGATTTTGCTGAAATAAAGCAGAATGGGGTTCTAAGAATGATCACCAGCTACAGCTCAAATTCATATTTCTTGTATAATGGAATTCAGGTTGGATTCGAGTACGAGTTACTCAAAGAATTTACCAAAGAAAATGACCTTGCTTTAGAAGTAGTGATCGTTGGGCCGGATGAGAGTCCCTACGATCTGTTAAATAGTGGAGAGGGCGATATTATTGCTGCCAACTACACCATTACTCCGGAAAGGAAACAGCTTGTTAAGTTTACCCGGCCTTATAACCTGGTCGATCAGTTAGTGGTGGTATCTGATGATCTCGGGTTTTACCCTGAAAGCATAAGTGAGCTTGAGGGTTTAACGATCAGTGTGAGACGTAACAGTTCTTACTATGTACGATTGCAGGAATTAAAGGAAGAAGGCTTTCCGATCAGTATCAATGTGATACCGGATGATATGGATACAGAATCGGTGCTGTTTCAGGTAGCAAATGGCACATATGAGGCAACGGTGGCCGATAATAATATGTATGATGCGGCATCCAGGTATATGGATGGATTGGTGAAGGGTCCCCTTATTGCAGAAGGTGATTCCATAGCCTGGGCTATTCGTAAAAATGCACCGGACTTAGAGCATCAGCTCAACCGCTTTTTATATAAGCATTTCAGATTTAATGAGGATGGAATACCCAAGAGATCAGCTTTTCTGAATATTCTGCGGAAAAAATATTTTGAATCCGGTAATCAGATCGCTGATTATTTTAGTCCTACTTATCAGCAGGGTGGTCAGGCCGGGACCATTTCTCCTTACGACGAAATGATCCGCCAGATCGCAGATGAGTTTGAATTGGATTGGGTGATGATGACAGCCATTGCCGCTCAGGAGTCCCGGTTCAACCCATCCTCTGTAAGCTGGGCCGGCGCGGTAGGTATCATGCAGGTTTTGCCGCGCTATTCGGAAATCTCCCCGGATTCTCTGTATATACCGGAAGTCAATATTCGTGAAGGCGCCAAGATCTTGTCAGAACATTTGAAGCATTATTCTTACATGGATTCAACCAATCAGTGGGCGTTCGCCCTGGCAACTTACAACGCCGGTATGGGCCATGTTGCGGATGCCCGAAGGCTTACCATCGATCATAATAAGAATCCCAACGAATGGGAGCATGTCTCTGAATCATTGCTAAAGCTTATGCAGAGAAAGTATTATCAGAATGCACGCTACGGTTTTACGAGGGGGATAGAGACCGTCAGGTATGTCAATGAGATCATGAACAGATATAATACCTATCAGACGATCCTGGCGTACAATGAAACCAAGCGGACCGGCAACACCGGGGTATTTGGCCTTCAAACGCTTAACTGACTTTGATCACCAGCAATGTGATATCGTCGTATTGTGTATTATTTGAATAAGCTTTGATATCTTCGATTACGGCATCCATGATCTCCTGAGAACTTTTGGTCAGATTGTTCTGAATGCAGGCTTCAAGACGTTCCTCACCATATTCTTCGGTTTTATCCGGATTCATGGATTCAGTTACACCATCCGTATAAAGAACCAACACGTCGTTTTTCTTCAATTCAATGGTTTCGGATTCGTAAGGCATAATGGATTCCATGGCTCCCAAAATGACCCCTCCTTTATCCAGTTCAACAGGTTTTTTTTCTCCTTCTCTGAATAACAGGGGATTGTTGTGGCCGGCGTTGACATACTCAAAGTAGGTGCCGCATTCTGAGATCTTCCCCCAGAAAAAAGTAATGAATTTATCGGCCGGGGTATTGTGATGGATGATGTTATTGATGCTGTCAGTGGCTGCAGATAAGGTGATGTCGATCGGGGCCAGGGCATGTAACATGGATTGAAGGTTGGCCATCAATAAAGAAGCGGGCACACCTTTTCCGGTTACGTCAGCGATGGCAAGAATATGTCCGCCATCAGGGGTTTCCACCACATCAAAATAATCACCGCCAACCTGCCGGGATGAAATATTGGTCGCTTTAAGGTCAAAGCCGGAAATTTCAGGCACCGGGGAGGGAAACAGGCCTTCCTGAATAGTTCGGGCTAATTCCAGTTCTTCTTCCATTCGCTTGTTCTCGATCCGTTCTTCAAGAAGCATGGTTTTTTGAATGGCAAGCAGAGCAAGGTTTCCAAGCGATTGCAGGAAATTAACCTCCTCACTGCCATATTCCTCTTTGTTTGCGGGAGCACCCACACCAACCACTCCGATCTTTTCATTCTGGAAGCGCAGGGCAATGACCAATCGGATATTATTTTTATCCAGAAACGGACAATCGTGTTCTTCATTACAGTAGAACACATCGTCGAGTTCGTATAGCTTTTTAAGCTCCTCCTGAGAGGGTTTTTCCTTCAGCCCACTGCTTGAGATCAGTGATCTTTCATCATCAATATCAAGGGCAAAAAAGAAGGTGCGGATTAACATTTGCCCAAGCATGGCAAATTTAAAAGTTCGGGCAATTTCATCCTGATCTACCATCAGGTTAAAATCCTTACTTAGTTCGAGCAGGGTATGCAGGTCATGGACCTTTCGATCCAGCTTCCTGTTAATGAGTCGCAGTTCCTGAAACATTCTCGAGTTTGCAATGGCCACAGAAGAAATGATGGCCAGGCTTTCGATGAATTCAAGTTCGGAATGGGCAAGGGGTTGCTTGTTGCCCTTGGCTCCCAGGCAAAGAAAGCCCAGATGATGGTTGGTGGTTCTGAGGTTAAAAAGTGTTGCCTCTTCAGAAAGTCCCAATTCCTCAACCAACTCAGGATGATCGGTTCCCTGAATTACAGATTTTTTTAGGATCGATTCATCAACAGGCAGTGTGATCAGGTCGTCTTCATTGAGGGAGTTTTGCCCTTTGATCTTGCTCACTCTGTAGCTGTTTTCAGATCCGTTTTGGATCAGAATAATCCCCCGGGTAACGAGCAGCTTCCCCATGGTGATCAGTAACAGGTTATTCAGTACAAAATCAGGATCCTGAGACTCAACCAGCATTTTACTGGTTTCAAGAAGGGTACGCAAAGCAAAGCGGCTTTGGCGTTCTTCGTTATCCAATGATCTTAAGTCAGTTTCCACGAGGCGTCAAAGGTTTTTGACCATTCGTATTTCGTTGCTTTTACCTCTACGGTTGTATTGCACCTGATCCATTACTTTCCGGATAAGGTACACACCCATACCTCCTCTTTTCTTTTCCTTGATCCGTCTCATGAGGTCCGGCTCACTATATGAATCCGGATCAAAGCTTTTACCGTTATCGATCAGGGTGATCCAAAGCTGATCATCATCTGAGCCGATCTCGATGCTCACTTTTTCAGCGGCATTGTTGTCGTAGGCGTGTTTGATGATATTCGTATAGGCTTCATCAACGGCGAGGCGGATCTCTGAAATGATCTTCTGGTTCAGCCCAATATTCTTAGCGTGGTCAGCAACAAAATCACGTACCTCTGCCAAGTGCTCTGTAGAAGCTTCAACAGATAGGGTATGTACTTGTCGGGTTCCTGCCACGTCTGCTTATATATTAATTATTAAAGCTTTGCAGTGCTTCTTGTTCACTATCAAGGATATCATAGAGAGTTGGAAAACCGAGCAGATCAAATACATTGTATACACGATCATTCATGTCGGTGAGTTTGATGTCGCCGCCCAAACTTCGCACATCTTCGATATAAGCCATGAAAACTCCCAGGCCGGCACTGGCTATATAATCCAGGCCGGAACAGTTTACCACAATGGAGTAGTTTTCGTTATCAATGAGAGATTTAAGTGCATTTTCTAACTGTGAAGCCGTATGTGCATCCAACTCACCACTGATATCCAGTATACTGACGTTCTGATTTTGCCGTGTAGCGATACTGAAATTTTTCATTTCGCTTAAATTGAAGTTTTTAGATCATGTTGAGAGCGCATAATAACGTAAACCACAGAATTAGAAAAGTTTTTGCCTGATGGATTACGAAAAGGATGAAAAAAAGATACAAAAAAATAGCCCCGCACATTTATCTAATGTGCGGGGCTGACTATTCATCAAGAGAGACGCTACTTGAGCGCGTCTTTAATTAAGCAATTGCTTGGGAGAGAAGCAACTACTAATTAGATTGCCTTTCTATCTTTGAAACCCAGTATCCGGTATTCAGCTCTTTTCCGAGTTCAGCACCAAAAGATTCAGCATCTGCTTCGTTCGCAAAAAAGCCCACCCGGAGTCTGAACCAGATGTCACCGGTCTCCTCTTCTCCAATTTTGACTGTGTAAACACTGGGATAATCCCGTTTTCTAAGTTTATCTCTGTAACTATTTGCAAGAGATTCAGACCGGAACGCACCTACCTGAACCGCGTATTCTCCATCTTCTGCAAAATTACCGCTCATTTCCTGTTCTTCTTCTTCCATAGCCTGTTGCTCAGCTACGCGTGCAAGGCTGTCCTCGCGTGCCTGCATCAGCTGTTCAATGCGTTGTTGTTCAACCTGACGGAGTGAATCAAGTCGAGCCTGTTCAGCGGCACGTCTTTCTTCTTCACTTGGTCCGCAAGCCTGAATACTGATCAAAGCAAATGCGAACACGAATGTGTAGATGCCTAATTTTTTCATAAGTAAGTGTATTAATTTATAATTGATATACGTGATAAACCCTCAATATTTTAAACTTACATCATACCAATCTGTTTCACAAATATTCACGCATCAAAATTTTCAGAAGTATTGGAATAGTCCTTATCTTATGTAGACTGAATCTAAATCTAAGTTTATTGGTTCAGTTCATATATGGATAAACCTCTTCTACACATTACCGGACTTACGAAAGCATTTGACCAAAGCGGGCCTGTTGTAAACAACGTTGACTTTGATGTTGGTAAAAATGAGATCTTTGCGCTGCTTGGACCAAGCGGGTGTGGGAAAACTACAACACTTCGCCTGATTGCCGGATTTGAACAATGTGACGACGGTGAAATTTCTATTGAGGGCGAACTGGTGGAAAGTCCCTCTGTGCACCTTTCCCCGCAAAAAAGAGAGATAGGTTTTGTGTTTCAGGATTATGCTCTCTTCCCGCACATGAACGCACTTGAAAATGTGGCATTTGGGTTGAGGGAAGTAGAAAAGAAAAAACGCCCTGTCCTGGCAGAGGAAGTGTTGTGCCGAACCGGTATGGAAAAGTATAAGCACCGAATGCCCGACGAGCTTTCAGGCGGACAGCAGCAGCGGGTAGCTTTGGCTCGTGCCATTGCCCCAAAACCTCGGTTGGTATTAATGGATGAACCTTTCTCCGGATTGGATGCCATGCTTCGGGACACCACAAGAAAGGAAGTAAGGGGTATCCTCAAAAAGTCGGGTATGAGTGCCATATTGGTTACGCACGATCAGGAAGAGGCCCTTTCTTTTGCAGACCGGATCGCGGTGATGAACAACGGTCAGATCGAACAGATCGGTACGCCTGAAGAAGTTTATTATCACCCCAAAACACAGTTTGTAGCCCAATTCCTGGGTCGTACCAATTTATTCCGGGCTCACGCCGATGGAAGCGATAACGTAGAAACCCGACTTGGACCGGTGAAGATCAACAAGGAGGCTGAAGGGTTGATCCTGTGTTCTATCCGTCCTGAGCACCTCACCATTGAACGGTGTGAAGCTAATGGTAATGAAAGCGGGATCATTGTTGGGCGTGAATTCAGAGGGCACGATATTACCTATCATGTGTTGTTCAAGGGAGATAAATATATTGTTCACACCGATAATCGCCTTCTGTTTGATGTGGATGATCACGTGGTTGTGAAACCTTTGGAGCCGGCGGTAGTATTGGAACAAAAGCCTTAAAATTTAGAGGAGGATACATGTCATTTTTTGGATTTTTATTACTGTTATTGATCGCTGCCATTTGTGGCGGGATCGGCCAGAGCATAAGCGGGTATAGTTTCGGAGGGTGTTTGATCTCAGCCGGAGTGGGATTTATAGGAGCCATCATCGGTAAATGGATCGCCGGTGAGCTGGGGCTGCCGGAACTTTGGTCAATAGAGATAGATGGCCAACCCTTCCCCATAGTTTGGTCTATTATCGGAGCCTCCTTGTTTACAGCTATTCTTGGGGCGGTATTGAAAGGCAGAAGTAAAGGGTAATGTGACCCCGCCGGGAATCGAACCCAGATCTAGGACTTAGGAGGTCCCTATTCTATCCGATTGAACTACAGGGTCGGGTCAAATGGTTGAACGGATATAAAAAAGATACGTAGCTTAGCGTAACTATTCACCTCTTAAATAGTAGAAGGGGCATATTCATCCGACCAAAAAACCTGTAGATATGAAGATCAAGGCTTTAATCATCACCATTTCCACTATCCTCTTTGGTTTAAGCTCGCTGAATGCTCAACACCGGATCGAAGGGCGCATCGCCGATGCCGAGACCGGAGAGCCCCTGCCGGCGGCTCATATCGTGATCAAGGATACCTACAAGGGAACTATTTCAAATCAGGATGGGGAATTCAGCCTGATAATCAGCGAGCTTCCGGTCACGCTCATTGCACGGTTCATTGGGTTTGAAAGTCAGGAGGTCGTGGTGACCCATGCAGATGTACCGGTCGATTTTCTGCTCCGCCCATCCATCGCCGATATGGGAGAGATCACCGTCAGCG
>OBLN01000112.1_pt1 | contig 29290 bp, 30 predicted proteins | sample 1519301 | NCBI WGS metagenome assembly OBLN01 (sample SAMEA2452533, study PRJEB22499) | sediment metagenome | reverse complement strand
TGCTGCGCAGGATCTCCGCTCATGAAAAGCGGATACGTTGACGACCGGCGCCCCCTCTGTTAGAATCCAGGTTGCTCGCGGAGGGATGGCAGAGCGGTTGAATGCGGCGGTCTTGAAAACCGTTGGCCTTTCACGAGGCCCGTGGGTTCGAATCCTACTCCCTCCGCCATTCATTTCCAGCCGGCCGCGGTACAATCACTCCGGGAACATTGCATCGGAACCCGTGTGCAGAATCGAACTTTCCAGAGTGAGAGATCCGGCGTCAAACGGATGGTCTGTGTCGGATCACCAGCGGCCGCCGGGAGCGAAAGGGTTTGAAAACTCATATCGCCTCGCGCGTCGAGATCTGCTACAATGGCATCCATGCAATCGGCTTCCAAACCCAGACTGGTCGCATCGGACCTGGGGGGCACCCTGGTTCCCCCGAGAGCCGACTCCCTGCCTTCCGCCACCATCGCCGTATTGGACACGATCATGGCCGCGGGAGTGGCTGTCGCACTGGTAACCGGGTTCAACCTGCACACGGCAAATCGCATGGTTGCGGGCCTGAACGGCTCGCCCTGGCTGCTGGTTCAGAACGGCACCCTGGCCACCAGGTGCGGCAGGATCGCCTGGGAACATGGCCTGGCTGTGGATGAAGCGGAAAAACTGGTACGAAGGCTCGAGGCATTGGAAATCCCGGTTGTGGTCTACCGCAGCCTGTCCCGGGGCGGCAGACCCGAATACCGCGGCTTCGGCCTGTTCCGCCGCGGCGCTCCATTCCGGCCCGTGCCGGGATTCACTGATTTCTCCGGCATTACCGGGGTATCGACCCAGATCGGCAACGACAGGGTGGGGGAGGTGACGGCCGCCTTGAACGGCAGCCTGCCCATGAATTCCCGCCTGATTTCTTCCCGCGGCAATACCCGTACCTGGCTTGAAGTCACCCCTTTCCATGCACGTAAAGACCAGGCGTTGAAACGGCTCTGCAGCGAACTTGACATCGACCCGGCGGATGTCATCTATTTCGGTGACAATATGAACGACCTTGAAGCGCTGGAGATGGTCGGATTCCCGCGCGTGGTGGCCGACGGACTGCCGGAACTGCGCCGCATCTATCCGCAGGTCGCCGCCAGTGTTCACCAGGGGCCGGCCCGCGAGCTGGCCCGCATCTATGGACTGGCAGACATCCCCGGCCTGTAAACAAAGAAGATGGCAAGCGATATCATCCTGAAACTGCAAAGCATCCAGGTACAATACGACGATACCCCGGTTCTGCAGGGAATCGATCTGAACGTGGCCAGAGGGGACCGGATTTGGATTCATGGCCCCTCGGGCGGCGGCAAAACCACTCTACTGAAAGTCTTGTTCTGCGCGGAGTTTTTCAGCGGCAGCCTGCTGTATCAGAACCGCCCCGTCGAACCTGCCTGCCTGGAGGTTTATCGCTCCCGATTGGGATTTGTCTCCCAGAAGATTCCCGATTTCGACTGCGATGTCGACGAGGTACTGCAATATCCATTCCATTTCCGTGCCAACCGCCGACTGCCGTTTCCCCACGCGCGCGCCATGGAACTGCTCAGCGAACTCAGGTTCGACAGGGATATCCTCGCCCGGAGATTCTCAGACCTCTCGGGCGGGGAGAAACAGCGCCTGATGGTGTTACTGATGCTGCTCATCAACCGCCCGATTTTCCTCCTGGACGAAGTAACCGCAGCCCTTGACCCCGATAATATCGAAACCGTGATCCGCCTGCTGACCGCATCCGCAGAACGCACCATAATATCGGTATCCCACGATACGGTGTGGAAAAATTATTGCAGCCGGTCATTGTCCATGCAGGCGGGACGTCTGCGGGAGGCCCGGTAATGGGTGCCCGGGCGATTGAACCGTTTTCTCTGGCCGCGTTCTCGTTGCTGCTGTTGATTCCGGTCGCCGTGTTCCTTTTCCTGCGCATCCCGCGTATCCGCGCCATGGCGATCGCCTTTATCCGTATGGTGGTGCAACTCGTTCTGGTGGGGCTTTACCTGGAAACGATCTTTCGGCTCAACCGGCCCCTGATCAACCTGGCCTGGATCCTGGTCATGGTCGCCGTGGCGTGCGCAGCGGTGACCAACCAGAGCGGTCTGCGCCTGAAACACTTTTTTTCCCCGCTGGGTGCGGCCTGCCTCTTGAGCCTGGCGGTGGTTTTCGGGGCATTCTTTGCCGTGCTCGAACCCGGCAAGGTTTTCTCAGCACGGTATCTGATCCCCCTGGGAGGCATGATCCTGGGAAATATCCTGCGCAGCAATGTCATCTGCCTGGACCGCTACTTTCACGGCCTGCGCAAACGACCGGAAGAGTTCATCACCCACCTTTCCCTGGGAGCCACGCACTGGGAAGCGCGCAAACCTTTCATGGCTGAATCATTGAAAGCGGCCGTTTCCCCCCAGATCGCGACTGTTGCCACGATGGGCCTGGTCTCCCTTCCCGGAATGATGACCGGACAGATCCTGGGCGGCAATTCACCCTCTGTCGCCATTCAATACCAGATCCTGATCATGGTCGCCATTTTCACCACCGCCACGCTGTCGGCTTTTCTGGGGATGGCGTTCGCTTCCCGCAACGCCTTTGATTCTTTTCAACGCCTGCGCCGCGGCCTCTTCCGGATTTAACCGTGGATGCGCAGGCTTGTTATTCCATCTCGCTATGTGCTATGATCAAACGGCCATGAAGCGCCGCATCGCCTTGTCTGCGCTGCTTTTCTTAACCATGCAGGCCCTCATCTGCGCGGTCCATTATCCCATTATCCATTACAAGACTTCGGACGGCTTGCCGCAGAACTACGTAACCGCACTGGCACAGGATGCCAATGGTTTTATCTGGATCGGCACGCAGAGCGGTATCGGTATTTTCAACGGCGAACAATTCGTGCGCACGCTTTCCACGAGCGAAGGCCTCCCGGGCAGTTACATCAACGACCTGGTCCAGGATGGTGAAAAGCGCATGTGGGTGGCCACGGATGAAGGCATCGCCCTGATGGAATCCATGCAGACCATCCAGGTGTGGGCGCGGGGCGAACGCGTGTTGCGCGTGTTTCCCGTTTCCACAACTGAACCCGGATTCATCGCGCTGGGACACCGTCGGCTGCTGCAGCTGGACGAATCCGGTGACCTGAAGGGGATTGACCTGCCGCCGGCAACCGCCGGCTCCCAACGCATCCGCCACCTTGCCGTCGACGCACAGAAAAAAATTCTGGTCCTGGCCAATCGGATCCTGGCCAATCGGAGCGTGTATCAGCTTTCACCGGACGGACAATGGATCGCTGCATCGATCCGGCATGATGCCGATTTCCTGATCTCGCGCCGCGGATGGTTGTGTGTTGCCGGAAACGGCCGGTTGAGTTTCATGCAAGCCGGAAAACCGGTTACTCAGGTCAGACTGCCGCCTGAAGCCGGCGTTATCCGTGACCTGGACACGGACAATAGCGACGGTATTTGGCTGGGAACAGATAACGGCCTGTTCAGTTATGACCCGGGAACGCGGGAATGGCAACACTTTCATACCCAGAACGGCATGAATTACTCGCGGATCAACCGAGTCCTGGTCGATCGTGAACAAACAGTGTTTGCGGGAACCCGTTACGGCCTTTCTTTCCTCTCCGGCATTACATTCCGCATGTACACAACCGATGACGGTCTGCCTTCCGAATTCATCTGCAGCCTGTTGGAAGACGTGCCCGGAACCATCCTGGCCGCGGGCTATGACGGCATATCCGAGATCAGCAACGGCCGCGGGCGCCTGTTTCCCCTCAACGCGCAACTGGCGAACAAGCAGGTCCGCGCGCTGCTCAAGGTCGGGCCGCGCGATTACCTGGTGGGCACCCGTTACAACGGTATTTACCGCTGGGACCGCGGCAACCGCCTGGAACTCATTCACCCTGAAGCCCGGGTTTTAAGCGCCCTGAAAGACCGCCACGGCGTTTTCTGGTTCGGAACGGATAGCGGTCTCCTGCGCTATGACGGCAGAAACGCTTTCCAGCTCATCCGCGACGGCCTGACGCATCAACGGGTCTGGGCCATGGCGGAATGGTCTCCCGGGGTTCTGATTCTCGGCACCGGCAATTCCCTGCAGGTCTACTCCAACGGCCGTTTTGTTCCCAGCGACCTGGAGACCCGCCTCGGACAGGTCAACGTGACCGATATCCACGTGGCTTCACAAAATGAGATCCTGGTATCCACCGTGATTCATGGACTGTATGTCTACCGGGACAATGAATTGTTGAATTTCACCACCCGCAACGGGCTGTTGCACAACGACGTCTGGTATGTGCTGAAAGACACCAATGGACAGATATGGCTGAATACCAGTGTATCTTTGGATCGCTATCACAACGGTTACTTTTCCCATTTCAATAAAAACACCGGGCTATTCGGCGATGAGGGTTTTATTCATACGGCTCTCGAAGCCAGTGACGGCAGTCTGTGGTTCAGTGTTTCACCGGGACTGGTGGAGTTGCCCCCCAGCACACGCAGTTTCGATCCGGTTCCGCCGCAGGCTCCCAGCCTGAGCATGCGTGTCGACGACCAGGCTTTTCCCCTGAAAGATCCCATTCGCCTCAACAGCCGCCAGAACTCCGTGGAATTCTCTTTCTACACGGTGTCTACGCGGCGCGATCAACCACTCTATTACCGCTGGCGCCTTCTGCCCAGGCAACAGGAATGGCAGCCGCCGACCCAGAAGACAAGCGTTCATTTCCTCAACCTGAGGGAAGGCCGCTATACCTTCGAAGTCAAGGCGGACAACGGATTCTTTCAAGACCGCGGGCGGCAGGCCTCACGCCGGGTATCGTTCGAAGTGGCCCCTCCGTTCTGGAAGCAATGGTGGTTCTGGGGAGCGGCAATCCTGTCCTTATTCGGCCTGATCCGTCTGGCCACGTTTTTGCGCCTGCGCATGCTGGAAGTTCAGAAGCGCAGACTGGAACAGCGCGTATTCGAACACACAAGTGAGCTGGCACGCAAAAACCATGAATTGGTGGTTCTTTCGATTACCGACCCCCTGACCGGATTGAAGAACCGCCGCTACCTGGATGACCGCATCAGCGATGACGTGCACTTGATTGAACGCAGCCTTTTCCCACGCAAGGACGACGGGACGGTGGCCGCCAGGCGCCGCCCCGGGCGTGAAGACATGGTGCTGACCTTCTACGTGATCGACATCGATCACTTTAAAAACGTCAACGATATTCACGGCCATACGGCCGGTGACCGCGCGCTGGTTGGCGTGGCCCAGACTCTGCGCCGGGAATTACGCACATCTGATATCATTATCCGTTGGGGTGGCGAAGAATTCCTCGTCGTCACGCGCAACAAGCGCGCGGACAACTCATACCTGCTGGCTGAACGCCTGCGCCAGAGCATCGCGGCGAGTGAATACCCGATATCCGCATCCGATACGGTCCGTCTCACGGTCAGCATCGGCTTCGCGCGCTATCCCTTTGTTCAGGGGAGTATCGCCGCGGTTTCCTGGCAACAGGTGATTTCACTGGCTGACTCGGCAATGTACATGGCCAAACTGAACGGTCGCAACCTTTCGGTGGGGATTGAATCCGGCCCGGGCTTCACGCAAGTGCCGTTTTCAGAAATCATCACCCGGATGGATGAACAGGCGGCAAAAGGACGTATCCGGCTGTATTCAACTCAGGATGATCTCCGGTTCCAGGCCAAGAAATGAGGTAAGATGTTCGGATCACTCGGGTTTCAGGAAATCATTCTGATTTTCGTGGTCGTGCTGCTCGTATTCGGGCCGGACAAGTTGCCGCGGTTTGCCCGTGAGCTGGGCAAATTCATCCGTGATTTCCGCTCCACGGTCAACGAGGCCAAGCATACCATCCAGGAAGAAGTCGACCGCCATGATGTCACCCGGGATATCCGTGAACTGGACAGTGAACTGAAAAAACTCCAGGAAAACGATCAGGATGAAACAAAAAAAAGCGGATGAGATGACATTCTTTGAGCATCTCGGCGAACTGCGCCGCCGCATTCTCATTTCCCTCGCCATCGTGCTGGTTTTCTTTCTGGCCTCCTGGTATTTCGTGGACGAGTTCTACGCCTGGATTGCACGCCCGGTGCAGCAATTCCTCCCTCCCGGACAGAACCTGGTTTTTACGGCATTGACTGAACCATTCATGATGTACATCAAGCTGGCGTTCATGGCATCGGTGTTTGCCGCATCTCCCTTGATATTTCACCAATTGTGGCTCTTCATCGCTCCCGGTCTCTACCCCAAAGAAAGGCGCCTGGTACTGCCTTTTGTGTTTTTTACCACCGTGTTTTTCCTCCTGGGGGGCGCATTCGGCTATTATGCCATTTTCCCCTGGGCTTGCCGTTTTTTTCTGGAGGTGGGCCAGGACTTTACGCCCATGCTGACCATCAACCAGTACCTGTCACTGGCGTTCCGCGTCATATTCGGGATTGCGGTGGTGTTTGAGTTGCCGGTACTGGTTTTTCTCCTGGCCCGCCTGGGAATCATTACGGCCCGAACCCTGATCCGTTATTTCAAATGGGCGATCGTGTTGATTTTCGTGCTGGCAGCGGTGATTACACCGACGCCGGATATGGTCACCCAATCGCTTTTCGCCGGCCCCATGATCGTTTTATACCTGCTCAGCATCGGTATCGCCCGCCTGGCCCAGCCATCGCGCCGCAGACCCGAGTGATGGGCTGAGAAACACGCTGAATTCAGCCGCCGCCTCTGGCTTTTGCCCCGCCGATCTGATATAGTATGGACATATTCCCAATCATCAGGAGTTTCAACGTGATTTATATCTATAAACTCATTTTCATCGCAGTATTTGCCTTTATCGGATACCATCATCCGCCTTTCCTGGGCACTTCACAGGAAATGGGGGCGATGATCGGCGCCAGCGTAGCCCTGGCCCTGGTCATCCTGGCGCTGCGCGTGCGTGCCACCGAACTCAAGTACATCTGGAGCTCTTTTATCGGCATGATGCTGGGCATCCTGCTCGGGCTCGGCCTGTATCTGTTGACCGAGTCGATCAGCCTGTTCTTTTCGGCCAAGGTATTCTTTCAGATGGTTTTTCTCTTCGGCTTTCCGGTGACCGGACTGTTCATCGGACTGCAGAAACCCAACATGTTCTCTCCCATGAACATCAAGGAGTTTTTACGCGGCAGCAGCGCCTTTACCGACTCTTTCCTGCTCGACACCAGCGCCATCATCGACGGCCGCATCGTCCCCATCGCCACTTCCGGTTTTATCAGTGGCGAACTGATCATCACCCAGTTTGTGCTGGCCGAATTGCAGTCGATCGCCGATTCCACGGACCCCAGTAAAAAGATCCGTGGAAAACGCGGACTGGACGTGATTGATCAATTGCGCAAGACCCCGGAGATCTCCGTTACCATCCTTAACAAATCGATATCGGGTGTAAAGGAAGTGGATCAGAAGCTGGTGCTTCTGGCCCGGGAAAACAACTTCAAAGTCATTACCAATGATGTCAACCTGAGCAAGATCGGTAAATTGCAGGATGTCACGATTCTCAATATCAACGAGCTGGCCTTCAGCCTGAAACCCATCGTTTACCCCGGAGAACACATGAAAGTCAGCATCCTCAAGGAAGGCAAGGAGAAGCGCCAGGGGATCGCGTATCTGGAGGACGGCACCATGGTGGTCGTAGACGATGCCAAAACCGACATCGGCAAAACCCTGCGCATTGAAGTCACTTCCGTACTGCAATCCACGACCGGAAAAATGATTTTCGGAAAGAAAAGTTGATGCTCAAGATCCGCGCGGGAACGGGATACGATATTCATCGCCTGGAAAGGGGAGGGGAGCTGTATATCGGCGGCATTCCGGTCAGCCATGAGTTGCATTTCGTGGCCCACTCCGATGGCGACGTACTGCTGCATGCGTTGATCGATGCCCTGCTCGGAGCTTCCGGGCAACCGGACATCGGGGACCTGTACCCGGATTCCGACCCCGCTTACAAGGGAATGGCGAGTTCAGTGTTACTGAAAAATACCCTCGAACGACTGGAAACGGCCGATTATGAAGTTTTGAACGTGGATTGCACGGTTGTGGCCCAACAGCCTTCTTTACAGCCTTTCAAACCGCTTATCCGTGATAATCTGGCCCGCATGCTGAAAATTCCCGCAGACGCGGTGGGCGTCAAAGCCAAGACCCGCGAAGGTCTCGGCGAAGTCGGCAGGGGCCTGGCGATCGAGTGTTATTGCATCTGCATGATTCGTTCGCGAAAATGAGCATGTCCAAAATTCCGATCATCACCATAATCGGCGTTCCCAATACCGGCAAATCCACCCTTTTCAACCGCCTGACCGGCAGGCGCAAAGCGCTGGTACATCCGCAACCGGGAATGACCCGTGACGTGTTCCGCACGGCGGTACAATTGAACGGACGGAGCGTTTTCCTGCAGGACTCAGGCGGATTTTTCCCCGATAAGTCCGATATATCTGAAGAAATCAACATCAGGGTCCGCCGCGAGGCGGAACGTTCCGATGTCGTGATATTCTTGTGCGACGGGAAGCGGGACCTCCTGGGGTATGAAAAGGACCTGTTCCTCTCCATCCGCAGCCGGGCGAAAACACTGCTGCTCGTGGTCAACAAAATCGATGATCCCGACCGACATACCGTACCCCGTTCGTACTACGAATTAAAGACCGATTTCCTGCCGATTTCAGCCGAACATGACCTGGGCATAAACGATCTCCGTTCCAGCCTGATACAAGCCATAGGGGATAGCCACATACATTCAGACATGGAGCCCCCCAGCGCCTCGCGTATCAGTATCGTGGGTAAGCCCAATGTCGGTAAATCCTCTTTGATCAACAGCATCCTCAACGATGATCATCTGATTGTCAGCCCGATCCCGGGTACCACTCGAGACTCGATCGATCTATCCATTACGCGCAACCAGCGCGAACTGATCCTGGTCGACAATGCCGGTATCCGCAAGATTCAGAAAATCCAGGAAGACACCGAAAGTATCGCCGTTCTACGCGCACAGAAAGACATTCTTTCCGCGGACATCGTGATCCTGGTGCTCGATGTGTCTCGAAAAATCGACCAGAATGATCTTTTCATCGCCGCCCATGTGATCAAATCCGCCAAACCCGTAATGATTGCCGCCAATAAATGGGATCTGGTTTCCGCCACGCAAGCCCCGCATCTGCTCGAACAATCAATCCGGCAACGCCTGCACGCGTTTCACTTTGCCCCGTTTCACCTGGTATCCGCAATCAGCGGCAAAAATGTCTATCGCCTTCTGGATACGGCTGAACGCCTGGATCAAACGCTGCAGGACGGGATCCGCACGCCGGCACTCAATCGGGCGCTCAGTGAGATTTACAGCGAAAAACGTCTGCTCACAAAAAATGGCCGTACGTTCAAGTCAAAATACGCCACGGTTGAATCCAGACGGCCTTTTTTTATCCGACTTCACTCCCGCTTCCCCGATCACCTGAAACCCTCAGACGAGATGTTCATCAAGAAGCGTTTGACGGAAAAACTTGATTTATGGGGAATTCCCATTTTCATCAAAGTCGCTTCTTCCCCCAGAAACTGACGCTGTCGGCATGCCGACATGGCAAGAACCGCATCCCATGTCGACGTGCCGACAATTTTCCATGCAAATCCTTGACATCGACATTTTCATCACGTAGGATGAGCTCAATCGGGAACACCCGAAGCCGCAACCCGGGGAATCACACCTGACGGAAACAGGAGTAGATTGTGATTATAACGATTGCCAACCAGAAAGGTGGGGTAGGCAAAACCACCACCGCCGTAAATCTCGCAGCTGCGCTGGCCCTTTCCGGCAAACGCACTCTCCTTGTCGACATGGATCCACAAGCCAATTCAACCGTATCTTTCCTGGACACGAATGGTGTTGAATTAAGCGTGTTCGATTACCTGGAGGATGTGGATATCGCCTTCGATGATGTGGTCCGGTCTACCAAGATGGAGAATTTAGAACTTCTACCGGCATCGATCGCGCTGGCAAAACTGGAAGCCAAGATGATCGGGGAGATCGATGGACATTTCAGGTTGAAAGACCGGATAGAAGGCGTATCTACCCGATATGACTACATTATCATCGACACTCCACCCACCCTGGGACTGATCACCATCAACAGCCTGGTGGCGGCCAGCCACCTGATCATCCCCATCCAGGCTTCTTATTTCGCCCTGGAGGGTACGGACGACCTGCTGGAAACCGTTGAGAAAGTCCGTTCACGCAGCAATCCGCAATTGTCGATCCTGGGTGTCCTGATCACCCTTTTCGACCGGCGGATTGTGATCGCCAGGGAAAGCGCCGCGCATATCCGCAATCTGTTCAAGGATCGCATGTTTAAAACCGTGATCTCACGCAACGTCCGCTTGGAGGAAAGTCCGGCTTTCAAAGAGTCGATTTTCACCCATGCGCCGAGTTCGCGGGGAGCGGGGGAGTACCGGAACCTGGCACGGGAGATCATGAAACATGGCTAAAAAAATCGGATTGCCAGAATCGATCAAGATGAAGCACGACCACCACCTGGTCGACGAACTGTCGCGGCGCAGTCGTACCTGCGTGATTCGCTATATTCCATTGGAAAAGATCATTGCCGGTCCGCAACAACCGCGACAGGATTTTGGAGACCTTGAGCCCCTGGCTGCATCCATCCGCGAGAAAGGCATTATTGAACCCATTATTCTGCGTCCCAAGGATGGAAGATTTGAAATCATTGCCGGAGAAAGGCGCTACCGCGCAGCCAAAATGGCCGGTTTAAGCGAGATCCCCGGGATTGAATACGATATTCAGGATAATGAGGCCCTGGAACTCTCGATTGTTGAAAACGCCCAGAGAAAGGATTTGAATCCGTTTGAATTGGCGTATTCGTTAAAGTCACTGAACGAGATCTATGGCTATACCCATGAAGAAATCGCACAGAAGATCGGAAATTCGCGTGTCACCATCACGGAAATGATCCGCATCAGCGACATGCCGCCCCGAGTTGTGCAGCGTTGTCAGGAAATGGGCATCGCATCGAGATCCTTTCTTCTGGAACTGGTCAAACTGGAAGACGCCGAGCAAATGATGTACGTGTTGGACAAGTACAAGCAGGCGCCTTTCTCCCGGGATGCGATCAAAGATTTTCGTGACCAGGCGGATGCGGCGCCCGATCCAGTCAGCAAGAAGCCGCAGGTGAAACCCGCCCAGCGGTTCAAGTTTGTGGCTCCGGATAAGTCCATCAAGATCGATTTCCGTTTTCGCGATGGAGAGATCAGCCGAGAACGACTGATCAGCGTGATCCAGGACCTGCTGGAAGAACTGCAGAGCGGAAGCGTCAAAGGCCTGAAGAGCTGATTCTTACCTTTCATGAGCATGAATTTTGAGCACAATCCATATTGGTTTACATAATATATCTTATCCGACATTACATCCCACGTTTATCCATGCGCCCAATATACCTGATTTATTTTTTTTGTGGAAATCTTCTGTTAATCGCTCGTGAAATTCTTCACTTCGGTTTTTGCTTTTGAATCCGTTTAGACTCGACCTTTATTGGAGTTTTCTGTCGGTCGCCTCAGTTCTCTTTTGCGTTCGAGCGTATAAATGGTTCAAGGGCATCTCACGCGGCGACTTCGTTAAACCTCGTCCAATTTCATCCTTTCAATTTTGCATTTTCTTGTCCCTTTTCACGTGCGTCTTCCGACCACCCGGACCGCTTTCGTCACACGCATGCCAGTTCGCGTGCCGGCTTTTTTGCAGTTGTTCTTCCGGATAGACTTCGTCCCAATGCTCATCATGGAAAGGGACCGCCGCAGATTTTTCTGAATTTTAAGAGTCCGGCGCTACACTACGGATAGTGTTAAAAAGTCATACAAACCCTATATAAGGGATTTTTCAGGTTCTTGCCTTTAACTTGTTTGCCGTTCAACCAGGTATGGGATTCAGTACCCGAAGGGGCACATGTGTTCTTCGTGAAAAGGCCTTTTTCAGGCAATCCTTTAAAGCATTTCTCACTATGGCTGAAAATAGCGACCGGACATTACATCTTCAAAGCGGTCATAGTTGCCATTTGTGCGATTATAATAATAATTCCGGCTGGATAGTGATTTTGCGTCCATTTCAAGGCTTTTCCGGCTGTTCAAAAGCCGCGCTCAGGCGCTCCAATCCCGGATCCATTTCATCCTGGAGGATACGCCAGGTGGATGCATGCACGCATTTCCCCGTTCGGCATGCAATATCGAATACAGAAAAATCGATACAAAGGTTGCTCCGGGCCACCTCGAAACGCTGGTACATTCCGGTCAGGAATCGCTGAATAATCGGTTGGCGTTTCATACCGATAACGGAATTCAACGAGCCGGTCATGCCGACATCGGTCTGATATCCCGTACCATTGCCCAAAATACGGATATCACTGGTTTGTACATGGGTATGTGTGCCGACGACCACACTCACGCGGCCGTCGAGGAAAAAACCCATCGCCTGTTTCTCTGCAGAGGCTTCCGCGTGAAAATCCACAAATACGCATTTCTGCGGGTTTTCCTTCAGCAGGCGATCCACGATCAGGAAAGGATTATCCACGACCGGCTCCATGAACACTCTGCCCTGCAGGTTGATCACAAGCAGTTTTTCATGGTTGTTGAGGGTTACGCAATGAAATCCGCTTCCGGGAACGCTGGGCGGATAGTTCGCGGGTCGCAGAATCAGCTGGTTTTCCTTGAGCAGTTCAATCGCTTCCCGTTTGTCCCACACGTGGTTGCCGGATGTGATCAGATCCACACCGGCTTGAAACATTTCCTGAGCGGTTTTGGGGATGATTCCCAAGCCACCGGCGCTGTTCTCGCCGTTTGCGATTACAAAATCGGCGTGAATGCGATAGCGGATCTTGGGAAGAACGTCCGCCAGAAACCGCCTGGCGCTGCGGCCGATGATATCTCCGATAAAGACGACACGCACGTGATCACTGGTGCGAGCGGCCTCTCCCCTACTTTGCATACTCGACGGCCCTGACTTCGCGGATCACGGTAACCTTGATCTGTCCCGGGTATTCCAGTTCTTCCTGGATGCGTTTCGCGATGTCCTTGGATACAAAAAACACTTTGTTGTCGTTCAATTCATTCGAATCCACGATCACGCGGACTTCGCGTCCGGCTCTCAGCGCATAAGCCTTCTCAACGCCCTCAAATCCTGCACAGACTTCTTCCAGCTTTTCCAAACGCTTGATATAGGTTTCCAGGATCTCTCGTCTCGCGCCCGGGCGTGCCGCGGACAATGTGTCCGCCGCCTGGATCAACACGCCCTCCACGGAAGTGAAGTCCACGTCCATGTGGTGTGAGGCGATGGCTTCCTGAACCTTTTTCGATTCGCCGAATTTCCGCGCCAGTTCGACCGACAATTGGGTATGCGTGCCTTCGGTTTCGCGGTCGATTGATTTACCCACATCATGGAGCAATCCGGCCCGCCGGGCGATGTTTACATCCGCATTCAGTTCTCGCGCCATGAAAGCGGCGATCATGGCCACTTCCTTTGAATGCTGCAGTGCATTCTGGCCATACGAAGAACGGAACTTGAGTTTTCCCAGGAAATAATACAATTCGGGGTTGATGTCCTTGATACCCAGTTCCAGAACCGCTTGTTCGCCGATCTCCCTGAGATAGTCGTCGAACCCTTTTTCAATCTTTTCCACGATTTCTTCCACACGTGCGGGATGAATTCTGCCGTCCTGAATCAGGGTTTCCAGTGCCCGCTTGGCGATTTCGCGCCGGATCGGGTCAAAGGAAGAAACAATAATGGCTTCCGGAGTATCATCGACGATGAAGTCCACCCCGGTGGCATTCTCAAGCGCACGGATATTGCGTCCCTCACGTCCGATGATGCGTCCTTTCATTTCATCGTTGGGAAGATCGATCACCGCCACGGAAGAAGAGACGACATGCTCGGACGCGATGCGCTGAATCGCCGTACCGATAATGTCTTTGGCCATCACCTGGCTTTTCTCTTTCAGATCCTCTTCAATCGCCTTCAAGCGCTGCGCTGATTCCATGCGCGCTTCGCCTTCATATTGATTGACAATCATCTCTTTGGCTTCCTGGACGGTCATTCCGGAAATCTGTTCCAGTTTTCTGCGTTGTTCATCCAAAAGGCCGTCCAACTCACGCTGACTCTGTTCGATCCGGCGATCCTTTTCAGCCAGGGTAAGCTCGACTTTCTTCAGATCCTTTTCCTTGTTTTCCAGGTTGACGTAGCGATTGTCGAGGTTTTCTTCCTTCTGAACCAACCTGCGCTCCATTTCGTTCAGTCGATTGGTTTTCTGATTCTGCTTGCGGTTGTATTCATTCTTCCAGTTGATGAACTCTTCCTTGAGTTCAAGGCTGATTTTGGTTCGTTGAGCGTCTAATTCGCGGTCAGACTGTTGTTTCCACTCCTGGCGCAATTGTTCCAGCCGCCGGTACTCGCCGGCGAACAACCTGCGTCGCATCAGAAAAACCGCCAGAACGGTAAGCGCGATCCCGATCAGTGCCGGAATCGTATATGTAATCATCGACATTTCTCCTCCTTGAATAAGGCATGCTACTTCACCGCCGGGGCCCTCAGGTATTCCGACTTCCTGCGCGGGTACCCGGGTTCTTCATCTGAAGCGTCAAGGGTCGCAATGACCTCGTCGATCCTGCGCAGAACGCTCCGCAGATCTTCATTCTGATTGCGCAGGGAGAATAATTCAGCGGCGATATTGATGGAAGTCAACAGGCCCAGCCGGAACGAATCCATGTCGATGGATTGGCCCCGGATGGAACGAATTTTTTCTTCCACATATGCGATGATTTCCATAAATGTCCGGGGATGGATATCTTCCGGAAGGTCGAAACGGTAGTTCCGCCCCAGTACCTTTACGTCAATCGTTTTTGCCATTTTCTTTTTCCAGGGATTCAACCAATGCCAGCAAGCTGTTGATCTTGCGCCGCACGTCCTCCCTTTCCTGGTTGATCTTGGCCTTTTCCTGCTCAATTTCAGCCAGCATCGTCTGCATCTGCCGGTTCTCTGCACGTAGACGTTGCAACTCCTCCACCATGCCCCTGATGCGCTTTTCCAATTGCGAAAAACCGGCTTCCGACACGCTTCCCTCCTTTTTCAGGTCCTGGGTTCCAGCTGCAGCAGCTTTACCAGATGATCCACCAGTTCCTGATGAATGCGATTGACCTCTTCACCGGTAAGGGTCTGATGGGCGTGGCGATAATAGAAACTCATGGCCATGCTGATCTTCTCCTTTCCCGGGTCTGTCTGATCCCGATAATAATCAAAGAGATGATAGGATTCAAGTTCACGCGGACGCTGCGCGGCAATCGCCTGTTCCAGATCCGCATAACGGACTTCGCGCGGGACATAAACAGACAGGTCCCGTTTCACCATGGGAAGTCGATTCCATTGGACAAAGCGCTGCACCCGCCGCTCGCGGATGAAGGGTTCCAGATGGATCTCCATGGCCGCGATCTCTCCGTTGATCCCCGCTGCATCAACGATTTCCTGTTTCAGGCATCCCATCCAGCCTTCCGGGCGGTTATGGATCTGAACTGAAAAAGAACATCCGGGACGCAACCAGGGCACCGCATTGCTTTTGATGGTGAATGGAGAGCCCAGCCTCTGCAACAAGGCTTCCATTTCTCCGCGAAAAACAAAAAAATCGATCGGTACGGCACGCGTATTGCGCCAGCTGAGCGATTCATGCTCGCCCCATGCCGTTGCCGCCAGGGTTTCCTGTTCGCAGAACTTTTTGTCGGGGCCGTGGAAAAAGCGTTTCCCGGTTTCGTAAAGCTTGATCGTAGCGGCACCCTGGTTGGCATTCAACACAGTGGCGCGAACCAGTCCGGGAATCAATGAGTTGCGCAGGATGGCGTAATCACGACCCAATGGATTGCGCAGTGAAATGAAATCGATGGCGTCTGCGTTGCCATCGGCCATCATCTGGTTGTCTTCCAGGGAGTGAAAAGAGTAGTTCAATGCCTGATAATAGCCATTCGCAATCAGGTGCCTCCCTGCGTCCAGGCGCAAATCCCGTAAAGGCGCCGGATTGATGGTGAGGTTAACCGTCCGGGGCATTTTGGCGGGGATCCGGTCATAGCCGTATACGCGCGTGATTTCTTCCACAAGGTCCTGTTTGCAATCCACATCCACGCGATAACTGGGAACCGTTACCGTCCAGGAATCCGCCTCGCTCGTGTCTACCTGGAAACCCAGGCGCTCAAGGATCCGGGCGGCTTCTTGAGGCTGGATATCGATGCCCGTGTAGCGGCTGGGAAAATCAGCCGGCATCCGTACCTGTTTCAACCGTGAAGCTCCCGGATATTCATCGCGGAAACCGCTGGCGATCACGTCCATGCCGGACCATTTCCGTATCAGCTTCAACGCCATTCTCAGGGCTGTCGGCGTAGCGCTGATATCCGCGCCCCTTTCAAACCGGTAAGAAGCTTCGGTCTGCAACCCCAGCCTCCGCGCAGTCAGGCGCACACGCACGGGATCGAACCAGGCGCTTTCGATAAACACACTGCGGGTGTTTTCGTTGATCCCGGAATCGGCTCCGCCCATGACTCCCGCCAGGGCCACCGGCCGGTTTTCATCCGCGATGACCAGGTCTTCCGGGGATAATTGCGCGACGCGACCGTCCAGCAGGCGCAGGTCTTCACCGGGCAAAGCCCGGCGCACGCGGATCTGCCTGCCTTCCAGGCGCTCCAGGTCAAACATGTGCAGCGGATGACCGATCGCCATCAAGACGATGTTTGAGGCATCCACAACCTGGTTGATGGGGCGCATGCCCAGCGACTCCAGCAGTCTGCAAACCTCGGGTGGAGAAGGTTCCGGCTTGATCTGGTGCAGAATGCATCCGCTGTACCTGCGACAATCCGCTGCGGATTCAATCCTCACTTCGACCGCCTCCCCCTCCTCCCCCATCTCGACATCGGCATCGTCGCCATAGGGAATGATCAGCGGAACCGAAGGCATACGCGCATGGATTTCCCGGGCGACGCCGAGATGGGAAAGCCAATCGGGACGATTGGGCGTAATCTCTACGTCCATAGAAACGGATTCGTGGTCCTGATGAACTTCCGCGACCTCAATTCCCAGTGATGCCAGCAACTCTTTGACTTCGCGCAACGGCAGATCAATATTGACGAATTCTTTCAGGAATCGCAGATCGATGCGCATGGTTCTTATCCGAATTGGCGCAGAAAGCGCAGGTCGTTCTCGAACAGCATGCGAAGATCGGGCACGCCATGTCGCAGCAAGGCGATCCGGTCCACTCCCATTCCAAAAGCAAAACCGGAAAACTCATCCGCATCAATTCCGCAGTTCTGCAACACGTTGGGATGCACCATGCCGCAGCCGAGAATTTCCAGCCAGCCGGTCCCCTTGCAGATCCGGCACTCCGGGTTGTTGCCGAAGCAGAGGAAACAACTGATATCGATCTCCGCCGACGGCTCGGTGAAGGGAAAATAACCAGGGCGGAAGCGGGTCGTGATATCCGCGCCGAAAAACGCATGGATAAACGCTTCCAGCGTGCCGCGAAGGTGGGAAAATTTCACGTCCCGGTCAACCAGCAAACCCTCGATCTGATGAAAAACCGGGGTATGCGTGGCATCCGGTTCATCCTTACGAAACACTTTCCCGGGGAATATGGCCTTGAACGGCGGCTGATGCGCCTTCATGTAGCGAATCTGTACCGGTGAGGTGTGCGTGCGCAACACGCCGTCTTCCCAGCCCTGAATAAAAAAAGTATCCTGCTCGTCCCGGGCGGGATGATGGGCCGGAATGTTCAGAGCGGTGAAATTGTTGTATTCGCTCTCCATTTCAGGCCCTTCCGCCACCTCGTACCCCATCTGAATAAAGATCCCTTCCAACTCGGCACGGGTGCGCTCGATCAGGTGCAGAGCACCCACAGCTCTACGCTGCGGCGGCAATGTCCAGTCCGATTCCGGTTCGGTGGTGCGGCTCAGACGCGCTGAAAGCGCATCCAGGTGATCGGATACCGTCTGTTTGAAGCGATTGATGAGCCGCCCGGCTTCCGCTTTTTCTGTAGCGGGAACATCGCGCAGACGTTGCATGAGCAGGGTGCAGATCCCTTTGCGACGGCTGAAGTATTTTTCCTTCAACTCGCGATATTGCTGCTGAGATTGAACCCGCGCGATCTTCTCTTGAAAAGCCTGAATCAGTTCGTCAATCTCATGACTGAGTTCCCGGCTCATAAGCAGGTTTTGACTTTTTCAACGATACCTTTGAATGTTTCCGGTTCAGTGGCGGCCAGGTTGGACAAAACCTTGCGGTTCAATTGAATCTGCGCCTTCTCCAAGCCATGGATGAATGTGGCGTAATTCAAATCATATTGACGAACCGCGGCGTTGATGCGCACATTCCACAGACGCCGGAAATCTCTTTTGCGGTTGCGGCGATCCCGGTAAGCATATTGCAATGACCGCTCGACGGCTTCACGAGCCGTACGGTAATTGGTGCTCTTGGTACCGAAGAATCCACTGGCCAGTTTCAAAATTTTCTTGCGGCGGTTTAGCTTTTTATTTCCGCGTTTTACTCTGGGCATTTCATCCTCCATCTGTTCTTCATTGAGCTTGCCCCATGATGCGAATACTCGAAGAGAACGAACTCACTTCAGCCATAGGGCAGAAGATTCTTCATCTGCTTGGCTTCCTCTTTCACCACTATGGTGGACTTTCTCAGGTTGCGTTTGCGTTTGGCGCTTTTCTTGGTGAGTATATGCGAAGCAAACGCGCGGTTGCGGCGTATTTTTCCGCTTCCGGTGAAACGGAAGCGCTTTTTGGCACCTCTATGCGTTTTTAGTTTCGGCATCTTTTCCTCCTCTCTTTTTGCCGATCAATATGTGATTGGAAAAACGTTCTTTTTTCGGCATCGATTCGATTTCTGCGAATTCCCGGATGATTTCAAGGATCTTTTCCGTCATGGTGTGCAGCATCTCCGGTTTGCGTTTCTGACGCCCGCGCAGCCATATCGTGATCTTCACCTTATTGCCCTCTTCCAGAAATTCCTTGATCTTCTTGAGCTTGACTTCGATGTCATGTTCGCCGATCACCGGAGTGAATTTGATCTCTTTTACCGAGATCTTTTTCTGCAGTTTCTGGGCTTCGTGGGCCTTTTTCTGAATGCTGTACAGATACTTGCCATAATCAAGTAATCGGCATACCGGGGGATTGGCATTGGGGGAGATTTCCACCAGGTCGAGGCCTTTTTCCTCGGCGATGGCCAGAGCTTCACGCGCCGGGACGATTCCCAACTGGCTCTTGTCTTCGTCGATCAGTCGAACCTCCTGGGCACGAATCTCCCGGTTGATGCGATGTGGACGGGTTTTCTGAACAGGTCTTCTCGTGTTGTACCCTCTACGCAAACGTTTTCTCCTTGATGGCTGTATGAATCGATTGAATCAGTTCTTCGAGCGCCATCTTGCCCTGGTCTCCTCTGCGATGGATGCGCAGGGACACATTCTGCTGTTTTTCTTCTTCGTCACCCAGAATCAGGATATATGGGATCTTTTCCATTTCCGCGTCACGGATTTTCCGCCCCATGCCTTCGCTGCGGTTTTCCAGCCGCGCGCGGATCCCGCGACGGACCATTTCCTGCTGCACCTGGCCGGCATAAGCGGTATTGCGATCGTTGATGGGAATCACCATTGCCTGGACAGGCGCCAGCCATACCGGAAAATAGCCGCCGTAGTTCTCGATCAATACGCCGAAAAAACGTTCCAGTGAACCCAGGAGGGCCCGATGGATCATGATCGGCCTTTCAATTTGACCACTCTCGTTGGTATAGCGCAAATCAAACCGCCGCGGCAGGTTGAAATCAACCTGGATGGTCGAGCATTGCCATGAACGTTTCAATACATCCTTGACCTTGATATCAATCTTGGGCCCGTAGAACACGCCTTCTCCCGGATCCACGGTGAACGCCACGTTGGATTCCCGCAAAGCCTGCTCCAGCGCATTTGTTGCCATTTCCCACTCTTCGGGTTCTCCGACAAAGTTTTCCGGGCGGGTTGACAGAAACACATCAAGATCGGTAAATCCGAATGTTTTCAGAATATTCAGACTGAAGCGGATCAATTCCTTGACCTCGTCCAGGATCTGGTCACGGGAGCAGAATATATGGGCATCGTCCTGAGTAAAGCCGCGCACCCGCAACAGCCCATGCAAGACACCGCTGCGTTCATATCGATACACCGTGCCGAGTTCCGCCCAGCGCAGGGGCAGTTCGCGCCAGCTCCGTGTCCGCGATTTGAAAATCACCAGATGAAAGGGACAGTTCATGGGCTTGAGCTGGTATTCGGTATTGTCGAACTCAATCGGAGTGAACATGTTTTCGCTGTAAAAGCCCTTGTGTCCGCTGGTTTCCCACAACTCCCCACGCGCGATATGCGGCGTGTACAGTAGTTCGTATCCGCAGCGAAGGTGTTCTTCTCTCCAGTAGTTTTCAATTTCGTTGCGAATCACGCCTCCGCGGGGATGCCAGAGAACCAGGCCGGCTCCGATCTCATTCTGAATGGAAAACAGGTCCAGGTCCTTGCCCAGTTTGCGGTGATCCCGCGCCTTGGCTTCGCTCAAAAAGCGCAGATGGCTGTCCAATTGTTCGCGCGTGGGAAAAACCACTCCGTAAATACGCTGCATGGAATGACTGGACTCATCCCCTTTCCAATACGCGGCTGCGACGGAAAGAAGTTTGAAATTTGCCAGCAGTCCGGTTGACGGCAAATGGGGCCCGCGGCAAAGATCAATGAAATCCCCCTGGCGGTAAACGGTTACCGTTTCCCCTTCAACCTTTTCATGAATCAATTCGACTTTCAGCAACTGGCCCCTCTGGGTAAAGATATCCAGGGCTTCCTGCTTGCTCAGCACCTCTCTGCGAATCGCGAGATTCTGTTTGACAAGGTGGGCCATACGGCGGCAAATTTTTTCAAGGTCTTCCGGGGTAAACGGATTATTCGTAAGGAAATCGTAATAAAAACCGGTATCAATGGCCGGTCCCACGCCATACTGGGTGCCGGGGAACAATTCAACAACCGCGTGCGCGAGCAGATGGGCGCATGAATGGCGAAACACATGCAAGGCATCCGCATGCTCCGCGTACACAGGTTCCAACCGGCCTGTTGCTCCCGCGGCTGCGCCAAGATCACTCAGGACGCCATCCACGCGCATCAGGACCGGGTTTTCTTTTTTCTCTTTCATGGGTGTCTAAAGGGGGTAATAGGCGCGGGCGGGCTCGAACCGCCGACCTCTACCGTGTCAAGGTAGCACTCTAACCAGAACTGAGCTACGCGCCTGTTCCGCAATCTCTGTTGCCGTTCAATCCAGCAGGCTCTTCAACTTCTTGCCGGGAATGAACTTAGCGACCCGACGCGCCGGTATCTCGATGGTTTCACCGGTACGCGGATTCCTGCCCTTTTTGCGTTTTTTCAGCGTGGATTTGAATGTACCGAATCCAACGATTGTCAGTTTCCCGTCTTTCCGCTTCATCTGGTCGATTACGATTTCCACCAAGCTGTCTATAATGGCCGAAGCATCGTTTTTGGTGAATTCGGTCTTGCTGACCATCGCGGCCGCCAATTCATTCTTGTTCATCAACAATCCTCCTCATAACGATTGTAAATGTACATGATATCCCCCGTAAAGTCAACACTGGCCGCCAAAAAAGCCTTGCGAACACGGCTTCTCAGGGATCTTTCCAGGCAGAGTTCGCGCCGGTTACACACTCAGCAGACTGCCCTTGGCAATAATGTCTCGCTGCACCTTTGAAAGTGAGGGCAAACTGAATGTCTCAGCCGTATCGGTCATCTTTATCAATCCTGAGTCCAGGTCCACGTCTACGGGAGCCAGGTGTAGCCATTTCCCCTTGAGCGCCATCTCGCCGGCCTGAGGAAACTCAATGATCGGCATGCCGGAATTGATGGCGTTGCGTTTGTAAATCGCCCCGAACGATTCAGCGATGATCAGGCGAACGCCCAAAGCGCGGAAACAATCCACGGCGTGCTGACGGGATGAACCGGCTCCGAAATTCGGCCCGGCTACCACCACATCTCCCTGCCGCGCCAGCTGGGGAAAATCCTTCCACCCTTCGAGATTACCCAGGGCGTAGCGTCCCATTTCATTTATCTCGGTGATATGCAGATACTGGTTGTGAAAAATCTGATCCGTATCGATATCCGCTATCAGGCGTCCATCCGCAGCGGTCAACAGGATCAGACGGCCACTGAACTGATTCTCAGACATGGGTCAACCCTCCTTGGCGGTTAAGCGGCCGCTCAGAACCGACCAGGCGACGACTTCAGGAGAAGTCAGGTAATTGAAGCCATCGCCCTGTTTTCCGGGGAAATTGCGATTCCCGGTGGAAAGCATCACCTCATTGCGCCCGGTCATGCCGATATGGCCCTGAGCACAACCACCGCATCCGGGATTGGAAATAATCGCTCCGGCATGGGCCAGATCGCTCAGCATCCCCCGTTCCATGGCTTCGATGTAGACCCGTTGCGTGGTGGGCACAATGGCCAGCCGGGTTCCCGGCGCGATCTTGCGGCCCTTGAGAATTTTCCATGCCGCTTCGATATCTTCCAGGCGACCGTTGGTGCAGGATCCGATAAAACCGAAATCCACGTGAACATCGCTCAGTTCAGAGACCCTGTGCACATTGTGAGGAACCGGCGGCGCCGCCACCATGGGTTCGATCGCGGAGACATCAATTGTGATCTCTTCGTCATATCGGGCATCCGCGTCAGCACGTACCTCTTCGGGACAAGTCCCCAGGCCGTTCATTTGACGGATCTGGTCGGCGGTCCGGGCATTGAAGGGGATGAATCCGACAATACCGCCCATTTCCGTGATCATGCTCAGGAAGGTGATCCGACCGGCCAGGTCAAGGTTTTCAACCGCATCGCCTTTGAATTCTACGGCACAACCCAATACGCGATCGGTTTTTAATTCCCCCAGCATCCATAAGGCCAGATCCTTACCGCTGACAGGCACCCCCGGTTTTCCGGTAACGCGGACCAGTTTGGTGCGCGGCACTTCGAACCAGGTACGGCCGCGACGAAACCCGAAGGCGATGTCCACATCCCCCATCCCCTGACCGAAGCAGTTCACGGCTCCGAGGATGTTCATATGGCTGTCCGTTCCAACCACTATGGTTCCGGGAAGCGCAATTCCCTCCTCCATCATCGTGTGCGTACCGATGCCGCGGTCCACGTCAAACACGCGGATTCCCTGTTCGCGTGCGAATTCGCGGCAAATCTGCTGGTTGTTCGCGTACTGGATGGTTTTGGGCGGAACGGTCAGGTCAAAAGTGAAAAGCACGCGTTCACGATCCACGACCGGAGTGTCTCCATAGTACTTGCGATAGTTCTTGACCACGTTGGGACCGGCAAAATCCCGCGCGGAAATCACGTCCAGGTCGATCCACACAATCCGACCCGGCGCCACTTCTTCCTGGGTATGCCGGGAAAAAATCTTTTCAATGACAGTCATTCCGCTCATTGCAGTTTCCTCTTTACATCGATCATGACCAGTCGGGAAATCTGTTTCAGGGTGTCGATTACCCCTTCTCCGCTGGTTGCGATGGCTTCCATCACGGGTTCGTTCTTTTTGCGCAACACCGAAATCAGTTCATCCGCTGGAGTGATGTTCGGCAGGTCGCGTTTGTTCAACTGCAGAACATACGGCATCTCATCAAAATTCAGCTTGTATTCCCGCAGGTTTTCCAGCATGTCTTCCAGGCTTTCAATGTTGGCCTCGAAACGCTCTCGCTGGGAATCTGCCACGAATACCAATCCATCGACGCCTTTCAGGATCAACTTGCGCGAACTGCTGTAATAGATCTGTCCGGGTACGGTATAGAGATGAAACTTGACTTTATAGCCCTTGATCTGTCCCAGGTCCAGGGGGAAAAAATCGAAAAACAGGGTTCGCTCGGTTTCGGTTGCCAGGCTGACCAGCTTGCCCTTGTTCTCGCTCTTGATCTTTTCGTAGATGTATTTGATATTGGTGGTTTTTCCACTGAGTCCCGGTCCGTAATAAACGATCTTGAAGTTGATCTCGCGGGTGGAGTAGTTTAAGAACGACAATTTCAGTCTCCAAAAATCTCATCAATATCTTCGTCCGTCACTCCCTCAAAAGGAGATATGTCGTCTTTGAACACATTGGACTGAAGTTTCTCGTTAATGGTTGTAAACACGCCGGCCAGCTCTGAAGTGGCGTTCTTCACCCGGAAGCGAACCAGACCCAGGTTGGATTCCTTGCGAAAAATGGTGATCAACATCGTGCGTTCATTGATGAGCGATACATAGAGGCTCTTGGAATCGGATTCGGTCAGTACACTGGTGAACTTGTCGATCTCCAGCATCTGCGCGATACTGTTCACGGCCGAAATGCTTCCGGCGATCAGCGAAGAAATGGAATTCAGGTAGGAATCATCCAGATCGCCTGTCGACGCGATGCAATGTCCCTCGGAGTCGGTAATGAAAACAATCTCAGCGCCTGAATTGTGTTTGAGCTCATCAAGAATCTTCTTGATCAACACATATTCTTCATTGTAAATAACGAAGTTTTCCTGCATGGTTTAACTATTATGAAACGCCTTTATTCGCTTGTCAACCTTATCAATCCACATCCCTTCGTCCCTCGATCGAACGTGCGATTGTCAACGCGTCCACGTAATCCATATCCGCGCCGACCGGCAACCCCAGAGCAATGCGCGTCACGCGCAATCCCCTGTTCCTTAACTGGTCACTGATAAAATGCGCCGTGGCATTGCCTTCCGTGGTGGGGCTGGTTGCCAGGATCACCTCGCGGACCTGACCGTCCGCCACGCGGCGCAACAGATCGGGAATGTGCAATTCATCCGGACCGATTCCGTTCACCGGAGACAGGTTGCCGTGCAGCACATAATACAGACCGTGGTAAAGACGGGTTTTTTCGATCGCGATAATGTTGAACGGCTCTTCCACTACGCAGATCAGGCTGCGGTCCCGATTGTCGTCACGGCAGATTTCACAGGTTGTTTCCGTGGTCAGGGTGCGGCATTGATCGCAGAAACGTACGCTGCGCCGCGCCTCCAGGATCACCCGGGCCAATTCCTCCGATCGCTCCGGATCCGCTTTCAATAGATAAAAACCGATTCGCTGGGCAGATTTTCGCCCGATGCCCGGCAGACGGCTCAGCTCCGTGAGCAAACGTTCAAGCGCTGGAGAGAATCCGTTCATCCGCAGTATCCGCTTTCCTAGAAAGGCAGGCCGCCGGGAAAACCGGGTATGCCCATGCCGCCCATCTGATTCTGCATTTCGCTGTCCACTTTGGCCTGGGCATCGTTGACGGCGGCGATCACCAGGTCCTGGAGCATTTCCACATCTTCCGCATCCACCACTTCCGGCGAAATAATCAGGGAAGTGATGGTTTTATGGCCGTTCATGTGCACCTGCACCATGCCGCCCCCGGCGTTGCCTTCAACGTCCAGCGCGTCTTTCTTTTCCTGCACCTCACGAGCCATGTTCTGGGCCATCTGTATCATCTGGTTGATATTCGGCATCTTGGCCATCTTTTCCTCCTTGTACTTTGTCGACCGTAATCAATTGGGCGCGAATCTGATCCGCGAGGTTTTTGATATTGCGATCATCCCGTAATTCCTTTTCCATTTCCGCCCGCGTATCTCGGCCCACATCCACCTGAATGGGAAGGCTGTGGCGATATCTTTTGGCAAGTGATCGGGCCAGCAAATTCGCGTGTTCGTCCAGAACGGATTTCACATGCCCGTTGCCGCCATCCACCACCACGCGCACGCGCTTGCCGTCATATTCCACAGAGGCGGCGCGGATATGCGAAGCCAGGCGTGGGTTCTCCTGTTCCAGGTCTTCCAGCCACCAGGAACGAATCGTGTCCGCGCTGATTTCGAATGCCTGCGCCTGAGATGACGTTGAATTTTCCGAAACGGGTCTCCGGTCCGGAACCGGTCGCTCCGGATCAATTCCAGCGGTATGGGAATGATCTTCGGCCAGCGATTCGCGTGGATTCATGGTACGCAGGACGTCTTCGATGCTCACCAGGTCCGGGAAATAGGAGAGTTTCAAAAACAGGTATTCCAGAATAATGCGCGGATTTTCCGTGTGCCTGACGGTCATTTCCATTTCCTTGGCCGCGTGAAAATACCGCAGTAATTCCTCTTCCCGCACCGAGGCGAGCATTTGCCGGATCCGCTCCAGGTTCTCCGGGTTCAGGTTATGCAGGCTGCCTGGGTCCTTCAGGCTGTGAACCACGATCAGGTCCCGGAGAAACTTCAGGTATTCGGCATAAAAAAAGCGCAGATCAGCGCCCCGTTCGACCAATTCCTGAACGGACATGATGATATCTTTGCGCCGACGTTGCAATACCGCTTCCGTTACCCGGATGAACAGTTCTTCTTCGATGACGCCAAGGATGTCGACCACGTCCTCGTCACGTACGTTTCCACTGGACAGCGCGATCGCCTGGTCCAGCACTTTCTTGGCGTCGCGCAGGCTGCCTTCAGACGAGCGCGCGATCAGAAAGACGGCATAATCGGAAATTTCCACGTTCTCGCGTTTGCATATATCGTGCAACAAGCGGGCGATCACTTCAAATGGAATACGGCGGAACTCCAGGTGCTGACAACGGGAGACAATGGTGGCGGGGATCTTGTGAAAATCCGTGGTCGCCATAATAAAATAGGTGTGCTCCGGAGGCTCTTCAATGGTTTTCAGCAGGGCGTTCCAGGCGGAATTGGACAGCATGTGGACTTCATCGATTACGACCACGCGGTAGCGGTTCTGCATGGGTTTGTATTTCACCGTTTCACGCAAACGCCGCACCTCTTCCACGCCGTTGTTGGAAGCACCGTCGATTTCAATGTAATCCGGGGATTGATCTGCGGTGATTTCCTTGCAGAAGCGGCATTCATTGCAGGGTTCTATGGCCGGACCTTTCTCGCAATTCAGCGCTTTGGCCAGGATCCGGGCCGTGGAAGTCTTGCCGACGCCCTTCATCCCGGAAAAGATCAACGCCGGGTACAATTTGTCCATCTCCAGCGCATTCTGCAGCGTCTTGACAACGTGGGGCTGACCAATCAGGTCGCTGAAACGTTGGGGGCGGTATTTCCTAGCCAGTGCCAGATACATTCCCGCTCACGATTTATCCATCATTTTTACCGGCATCTCTCTGCGTCGTTCCCGTTCCTTATCCAGGGGATTTAAAAAGAGATCCAGGAGGTCCCGATCGCATGCGGGATTCCCCTTAGTGATGCTCCCTTTCGGGCCTGACACGGTTCAAGGACCCGCACCGCCGGGTTCCTGGATCTCAAGAATGACAAAGAGCGCAACGGAGAGGGTGGGATTCGAACCCACGGTACCGTCTCCAGCACACACGCTTTCCAAGCGTGCTCCTTAAACCACTCGGACACCTCTCCGTAAAACCGCATTGTAACCGGAAAATCCGTCAAATGCAATAGTCGCACCCGCCCGGCTTGCGCTTTTGCTTTCATGCCGGTGAGCGTTCGCAGCCAGTCGGCTGCGGATGTGGATTGCGCCTCCCGGGTTTAGCCGGTATAATCAAAACCGAGTTATTCATGGAAAACCCGTTCAGGCAAATGGATTCGTATTTCAGTCCCGATTCTTCCCCACCCCTTTTCCCGAGTTTGTGTTTCTATCCCTGGTTCATGCGCCTGATTTTCCGCTACAACCGGGATGCGCGCCGCGGCATTGCCGACGCCGACTATTTCCCCGAGCGCTCATTGGAAGTGATCCGACGCATTGAACACTGCGGCGGCCGCTTCCATGTAACCGGATTGAATTATCTGCGCGCGATGTCCGGTCCGGCCGTGTTTGTTTCGAATCACATGAGCACACTGGAAACCGTTACCTTGCCGGGATTTATCCACCTGTTCAACCCGGTGACCTTCGTGGTTAAGGAGAGTCTGGTCAAAGGTCCGGTCTTCGGTCCCGTCATGCGTTCCCGGAACCCGGTCGTGGTGACGCGCCAAAACCCGCGCAACGACCTGATCGCGGTATTGCGACACGGCAGACAACGTCTGGGTGACGGCATCTCGGTTGTGCTCTTCCCCCAGGGTACCCGCTCCAGGGGGTTTGACGCTCGCCGGTTCAACACCCTGGGAGTAAAACTGGCTGCCGGTGCCAAAGTCCCGCTGATCCCGCTGGCGCTGAAAACCGATTTCTGGGATAACGGCTTCCCCATCCGGCCCCTGGGGCGCCTGCGCCCGGAGCGCACCATCTTCATGGCCTTCTCTGAACCGCTGGATCCCTCACTCAGTCAGGCTGTATTGCATGAGCGGACCATTGTTCATATCCGCAACCACCTGAGCGCGTGGGGATTGCCCGACTCCCTGATTCATTGAGCCTGCGCGGATCTCTCCCATCCGCCGATCCGGTGTAAAAAAGCGCCCAGGATTCCTTTCTTGCCGGAACGCACCACGGAGAACTCCCTTCTCATGAACCCGGGTGCGTCCGCGGTCACCGCTGCATAACCCACACATCGCAACATGTCCAGGTCATTGTAATCATTTCCCAATCCCACCGTGGCGGCAAGCGGGATTCCCATGCGACGGCATAATTCGATCACCGCGGTTGCCTTGGAAACCCCCGCGGGCATGATTTCGATCCACATTGATTGCTGATCCAGCGGAGAGGTGGCGCGAATCAGTTGGCAGCGCCCGCCCAGGACACAGCGCAACCGCAGCAGGCGTCTTTCCAGGGGCGGAATAATCACCACGAACTGTGAAATCGACACGTCGATTCCACCCGCCGCCTGCGGCCGGATGCGCGCATATCCGCGATAACGCCGCAAGCGTTGAAAGAAATCGCTCGCCTCCCGGGTGAAGCCGCGGTACCAGAACCAGTGATTGTGGGGTACGCGTCGATGGATCATGTGATTCCAACGCCGTTGATCCAGTACATGTGAAACGTTGGCGGCTTTTGCTGCGTCCATGCCGGCGTGGAAGATCAAGCGCTGTTCACGCCAGTCCAGGATTCCCGCTCCGGACGAAAACACAACATGATCCACCGGGAAATCAGGCGCAAGCGCCTGGTGGACGGAAAGCAGGTTCCTGCCGGTGGCAATGACCCTCCGGATCCCCTTTTGCCCCAGTTCCTTCAGGACCCGGAGGTCGCGGTCGTTGAAGCCACGGCCATGCGGCAACAGGGTCCCGTCCAGGTCGGTAACCAGCATGGATAGTTTGCCCGGCGCCAAAGCAAGTGCGTGTTCGCTGTCGATCATGCTGACGGGTGTCGAT
>OBLN01000111.1_pt1 | contig 29407 bp, 23 predicted proteins | sample 1519301 | NCBI WGS metagenome assembly OBLN01 (sample SAMEA2452533, study PRJEB22499) | sediment metagenome | reverse complement strand
AACCGGGGGATAATCAGGCATGATCTTTCTCCCTCACATTACCGTTAGCATGTTTCTTCATAAAAAATGTATTTTCAAAGCCATAAATCATCAGACCCTGTATGGATCCATCCCCAAATATAACTTTTATTATCTGTACTTATAACCGTGCGGAATATCTTGATGATACGCTGCATTCACTGTTGCAGCAACCCCTTGAGAATATAGCGACTGAGCTCCTGGTGGTAAATAATAATTCGACTGACAACACACCAGAAGTTGTAGCCAAACATCGTGAACAGGCCGATCCCTCCGCTTTTCAGATCAGTTATTTTGAAGAATTCGAACAGGGCTTGTCATTTGCTAGAAACCGTGGCATCCGGGAAGCAGCCTCAGAGCATGTTGTTTTTGTGGATGACGATATCCGGGCCCACCAGCATTTTATTAAAAACTGGATAAAATTCTTTGAGAATTACCCGAACTACCATGCTGCCGGTGGGCAGATCAGGGTTCAGTTTGACGATCATAAACCCAAATGGGCTTCTCACTATTTACTGTCTCTTTTTGGGTATCACAATCTTGGAAAAAAAGTCAGGGAATACCCCGGAAACAAATATCCGTTTGGCGGAAACATGGGATTCAGGAAAGAGCTCTTTGAAGAGACCGGCTTATTTGACACGGATCTCGGCCGAAAAGGAGATCAGCTCACCGCCAATGAGGAGAAAGACTTATTCAACAGAGTCAAGTCTTTGGGAGAACCCATACTCTATCTTCCACAAGCTATTTTGTACCACCGAATAGGACCTGAAAGAGCCACAAAAGATTACATACGAAAGCAAGCTGAAGGCATGGGAAGAAGTGTCGCAAGACAGGCGGAAAGCTCCCCAAAACTCAAACTCATTCATAACTTCAAAGAGATCTTTAAAACAGCTGTAAGTTTAGCCCTGTTTTTGATTTATCTGATTGGTTTTACCCCATCCAAGGGCATCATGTTGCTTAAGTTCCGGTACTGGATATTAAATGGATACACTTCCGAAAGGAAGAAGTCAAGGTAGGCCATGATTATGCGAAACATGATCCATGTTATAGTTTCTAAGTTATTTTGGGGGGTCCTCATTCATATCGTGAATGACAAATGGTATGCAAAGATCCGGTACTGGCTGGTTCTGAAGAAGTGGGGTGATTTTGAAAACCCAACACTTTTCACGGAGAAAATTCAGCACATCAAGCTTTATGAACGAACGCCAATTCGGAAACTGGTCGCAGATCGCATAAAAGTTCGGGAATATGTTTCAGAAAAGGTCGGCTCAGAGCCTCTAATTCCTCTTCTCGGCTCCTATAAAACCATGACCAAAGAAGCCTGGGATTCTCTTCCTCAACAGTTTGTACTGAAAGCCAATCATGGTTGTGGCATGGTCAAAATTATACGATCTAAATCTGACCATTCTTATAAAGAGATCTTTGAACTCACGGAAACCTGGAAGAATACCGATTACTACAAAGCAGGTCGTGAATGGGTGTATAAAGGACTTTCGCGTGAAATTATTGCTGAACAGCTACTTACCGATTCTCAGGGGCAGGTTCCTAAAGACTGGAAATTCTTTTGTTTTGATGGTAAGGTTAAAGTCATTCAGGAGGATATCGATCGGTTTGGAACTCAACCTCAAAGAAGAAACCTGTACGATCGTAACTTCAAAAAGATAGAGGCCGAATTGTTATACCCGGCTACCCATCAACCCAGCAAAAAACCGGCTCTACTAGATGAAGCTATAAGGGTTTCTGAGGCTTTGTCTCAGGAATTCAATTTTATACGTGTTGATCTGTATATAACCGATGATCAGATTTATTTCGGTGAACTTACAAACTATCCCGGTAATGGATTTATCCCATTTCAACCAAGATTCTGGGAATATGAAATTGGGGCAATGTTAGATCTCAATTAGTGATTTACAACTGGATCAAATACCCAATACATTGTTATTCCTGTAAAAGACCGTTGTTTTTTCAACTATCATACCTCCCGCCTTTAAACCAGTAAAACTGATCTCTTTGAATCCCTCTCTCTGAAAATATTTAAAAACATCGTCAAATTTTTCTTTCCAGCTATCATCCAGTATTACAACTCCTGTATCTCCCAGATAGGGAATAACGTGTTTTATGCACTCTTCCCTGTCCCGCCCATCTACAATTATGATATCATATGTTTCTTCACCGTGTTCTTTGATCGCCACATTGTACTTTTCAGGAGTAGGATAATAAAATACTTCACAATTATCCTTGTCTATTAGGGCCTCCCTCATCTTATTAAACCATTCTTTGTCATATTCAATGGAAGTCACAAATTGAACTCTTTCAGCGAGATATAAGGTGGAGTACCCTGAACCATATTCAAATACTCTCATCGAATTATTCAAACGGGGTTCAAGAAAGTCAATGAAAGAATAATTCATCCAGGGAATTGGTTTACCTTTTTTATTTACCGGCTCCTTTCTTTTTATTGAATTTATATAACCTGTATCCACCAGATAAGCACCATTTCGCATAGATAATTTCTGAAGATGTCTTAAAACGTACAGTCTTTGATATATGCCTTTGGGTAGTAGTTTGCCGGCTAGTTCATCTAAGGTCATGGGTATGATGTTTTCTTTCAAATATATCTGTAATAAAGTAACACATTTAATATTGGATTAGACCGAAAAACATATGCATTTTTATTGATCGAAAATTTGGGTGAGTTAACACCTTTCAGTAACTGACCCGATGACCGTTTTTAATTTTCAACGAATATTTTCAAATCCCTTGGGTGTCATAAAACAACAAAGTATTATCAATACCATTATCACCTACATTGGTATTCTACTAGGTTTCATTTCCACTATATATCTGTACCCTAATTTTCTTGAACCTGATCAGTACGGGTTGACCCGCCTGCTGCTTTCTGTTTCATTTGTGTTTACTCAATTCGCCCATTTGGGGATGAACAATACAGCTATCCGGTTTTTCCCCTATTTTGAAGATGACAACAATGATCATAATGGATTCCTATTCTTAGTATTAGTGGTTCCCAGTACAGGTTTTATTTTATTTTTAGGGGTCATTTTTCTATTCGATGACCTACTGATATCTTACTATGATACGTCAACCTACTTCGGGGATTATTACTTATTGCTCATTCCCATTGTATTTGGCTTACTCTACTTTGAAGTGATCAACAGTTATGTACGAGCTCGTTTACATTCCGTACCCGGATCGGTTATAAGTGAGGTCATACTTCGACTCGTTACCATTCTTTTGTTGGTTTTTTTTTGGTTTAATTGGCTAAATTTTCAACAATTTATGATCGGTTTTGCCTGTTCTTATATCCTTCAGCCCTTACTGCTTCTGCTATTTTTGTTTAAGCAAGGAGAACTGTTCCTGAAACCAAATTTTGCCTACCTCAAAACCACCCTGGTAAAACGAATGGCTAACTATGGGTTATTCGCAGTATTGGGGGGTATGACAACCCTTATTGTGAATAATATTGATATCATTATGCTGGGTTCACTGTCAGGGCTCTCAGAAACGGGAGTATATGCTATAGCCTTTTACATTGGCAGTGTGATTATTGTACCACAGCGTGCGGTCGGCAAGATCGCGCCTTCCCTTATTGCCAAGCACTTAAAAGAAAAAAACTACAATCAGGTTGAGAGAATCTACAAGAGTTCATCCATTAATCAGATGGTACCCGGATTCCTTGTATTCATAGGAGTTGTCGCCAACCTCCATAATCTTGATCAGATATTACCGGAAACATATACCGGTGCCTCTATGGTCATTATTCTTATTGGAATCTCAAAACTCATCAATATGGCGGCGGGAATAAATGGTGCTATTATCTTGAATTCCAAATTTTACCGATTCGATCTGATCTCGATGATCATTCTCATCATTTTTTCCATATCACTTAATTACTGGCTTATCCCTTCTTATGGCATGACCGGAGCAGCCATTGCCACTGTCTCCTCCCTGCTGTTATACAACCTCATAAAAGGCATCTATGTTTGGATCAAATTCAGGATGCAGCCCTTTTCCTCCAAGATCCTGATCCTGACCTGTTTCAGTTCTGTTGTACTTTGGGCAAGCCTTAACACCGGTCATCTGGATAACACCTATCTCGATATTCTACTAAGATCGGCAGCTATCACTTTGGTTTACAGTGTCGGTGTTTTGAGTTTGAATATTTCAGAAGAGGTTAACGGAATATGGAAAGATCTCAAATCTAAATTCCTCTGAGACATTCTCCCCCACTCCCCTTATCTTTGGGATTGTAGATAAATTGACTTCAAACAAATTTAGATAATGGCAAAACCCAAGTACACCTCGCACGTTGGAATGGTAGATATACTTCCGGATGAATCCCCAAAATGGAGGGCATTAGAACATATCATCCATGAGGAAGCCGCCAGGTTCAACTTTGAGGAAATTCGCACCCCCATCATGGAACAAACGGAGCTGATCGTACGGGGTATTGGCCAACTGACCGATATTGTATCCAAAGAGATCTTTGCCTTCGAAAAAGGGGACAGCCATTATGTATTGCGACCTGAGCTTACAGCTCCGGTTGTGCGTTCCTACGTTGAACATCACCTGGATCAGCGCGGTGGTTCACAAAAACTTTACTACATCGGACCGATGTTCCGGGCTGAAAAACCGCAAAAAGGTCGTCAGCGTCAGTTCCATCAGTTTGGGGTTGAGGTGATCGGTAGCGATGACCCGGTAGCTGATGTGGAAACCATTGCCTTTATGATGAGAATCTACGAACGGATCGGGATCAAGAATTTTGAATTGAAATTGAACTCGGTCGGTGATCCTGAAAGTCGCGAAGCTTACAAGGAAGCACTTCGTGAATATCTGAAGCCGAACCTATCCAAACTGAGTGAGGTATCCCAAAATCGGTTTGAAAAGAATCCAATGCGCATCCTCGATTCGAAAGAACCGGAAGATCAGGAATTCATCAAGAATGCACCGGTCATACAGGATTACCTGAATGAGGAAACGGCTTCCCATTTTGATAAGGTAACCAAATACCTTGATGACCTTGGGATCAGCTACACCATCGATCCTTACCTGGTGCGCGGCATGGATTATTACACACGCACGGCATTTGAGCTAACCTCACCGGACCTCGGCTCACAGGATGCCCTGGCCGGTGGTGGCCGCTACGATCTGCTGGTTGAGGAGATCGGAGGTCAGCCTACCCCGGCTGTTGGTTTTGCAGCCGGTATGGAGCGGTTACTGATCGCCTGCGAAGAGCTGGATATTGAACTTGCTGAAGAAAAATCAGTGGACGTCTATTTCGTCACTCTTGGAGATCTCGCCAGATCCTTTGCCATTAAACACCTTCCTAAACTTCGTGAAGCCGGCATCTCTGCTACCATGGATTATATGAGCCGTTCCATGAAGGCACAGATGAAGGATGCCAATCGTGAAAATGCCCTTTATACCATTATCATTGGTGATAATGAGCTGAACGAAGGCAAGTTCACGCTCCGCAATATGAAAGAAAGTGAGGAAGATTCACTTTCCTTTGATGAGATCCTAACTAAACTGAGTTAATCTGAGTGTTTACCAATACGCTCCGACGCAGAGCGTCAGGAGCGAGGTAAGTCTTAGTTTAATGGATACTTCACCGCTCGCTCATGACGCTCTGCGTCTGAGCGATAATTAAGTATCGATTTACTTTCCCTTTCTTCAAAATTGCGAAAGCCATTTGGAAATTAATTACTGTATTACTATACTAACACAGTAATCAAACAAGGGGTTCAATGCTTTCAATCAACGACCTATCATTTTCTTATAAATCGAGTACTCCGCTGATCCAAAACTTAGACCTGGATGTCAAAGCAGGGGGAATCTATGGATTACTTGGGCTGAACGGAGCGGGAAAAAGTACCTTACTGAATATCATTTCAGGCATGCTTTTTCCCAAGAAAGGTACCTGTAGTCTACATGGGAATCTTACCAAAACAAGGTCCATTGAAACTTTAAGGGAACTTTATATTCTTCCTGAACAATTTGACCTGCCTAAAATAACCGGTGACACCTACACAAACATACATAGCCCTCTCTATCCCCGGTTTGACAGAAAGGTCATGAACGAAATCCTGAAGGTTTTTGAGGTTGACCCTTCTAAACAACTTAATTCCCTATCCTTTGGTCAGCGTAAAAAGTTTTTGATCGCATTTTCGATAGCTACTAATTCAAGCCTTCTGCTTTTTGATGAGCCGACTAATGGGCTTGATATCCCATCTAAAAGTCAGTTTCGTCGCATAGTTGCCTCACTTGAGCTCCAGGATAGAGCTATTTTGATCTCGACCCATCAGGTCCGTGATTTAGGCAGTATGATCGACCACATGATCGTTTTGAAGGATGGAAAAATCGTTTTTAACCGTTCAATGGATGAAATTGAAATGAAACTGGCATTTCAAACCATCGATCAAGACTCTCCGAAAAATTATTTATACGGTGAAGATGCCTTAGGAGGCATACAAGCAATTCTTCCCTCTTATGAAGGAAAAAGTCAGGAAGGCATTGATCTTGAACTGCTTTTTAATTCGATCATACTGAAAACAGAAAAAATGAACGATCACTTTAACGGGGTATCCTCATGAGCAAGGAGATAACATCCAATTCATCATTATACAGAATCAAGCTCTTGTTTCATCGAAATGTGATGATCAACAAACGGACTATACAGATCGGTCTAATTTCCCTTATTTGTGGTGTCGTTTTTATAAAAGGAACCGTTCTGTATTATGGTGGTATTTCACCTATTGCGGCAGAATCCATAATTACATTTGGTTTTGTGATCTTTACCCTGGTTGGTTATGCCTTTACGAGTATCATGTTTTACGAGAAGAATTCAGCTAATTCTGCCCCACAGTTTTTTACTCTACCTGCTACGGCATTTGAAAAAATAATTTCTGCATGGTTACTTTCATTTTGCGCATATACAGTTGTCGGCCTTTTTCTTCTATATCTACTTAGCCTTTTGATCGGGTTACCGGCTGATTGGTTTTTCAGTATCCGGATCTTTAATGAAATATGGCCCTATATCATATATCAATCTATTTTCTTTTTAGGGGCTGTTCATTTCAGGTCCAATAATTTTCTGAGCACCTTAGTCGCAATTTTTGGCGTACTAATTTTATTTGGACTTATCGCATTGTTGCTTGTTAATACCTTTACACCAGATGGCTTATTTCTTAAGATCCCAACAACACTGACAGCAACTTCAACTTTCAGGTTTATTACCACCTGCACCCTAACCGTTGCGATTTCTGCTTTTTTTATATGGGTATCCTACATCAGACTAAAAAGAATGGAACTGGCATAATGCATTTCTCAGAGAACAAACCCATTTATTTACAGATCACGGATTACTTCTATGATCAGATCCTCACTAAAAAATGGGTCGATGGAGATAATATCCCATCTGTTCGGGAAGTAGCTGTTTTGATGGAGGTCAACCCTAATACAGCTTTGCGTGCATTCCACGAACTACAAAATAATGGCATAGTGTCTAACAAAAGAGGGGTTGGATACTTTGTTACTAGTGATGCCTATAATAAAGTACTTGATATAAAAAAGAAGGAGTTCTTCGATATTAAACTTCCTTCACTGTTCAAGTACATGAAGCTTCTACATATCTCCATTGAAGAATTAGAAGCTTTATACTACTCTGACAGTGATTGAACCATGAACCGTAGCCAAGGTCTATTCCTTAAGCATCTTCTTAAGCTCATCGATATCCTCGACTTCACCGATAATGGATAATTCATCGCCTTCCTGAAGTACCGTTATACCGTGAGGGATCTTGATATCTCCACCACGACGAATGATCGTTATCAGACTTTGACCAGGGAAGGAGATCTCTTTGATCATCTTACCGATATACTGCTGAGTGCTGTCATCCGGATTGAGGGTTATCTTGATAAACCGTTCATCACGAAGGAGTATTTCTCTGAGCTCTTCATCATTCTCAGCACTGCACCAACGTTGAAGGAAATTTTTGGAACCTACCATTTCTGCAATGTGGGCCAAAATCCTTAAGTGTTGGCCTGTTTTAGCTTCTGAACTTATGAAAAATATGATACTGTGTAGTTTATTATTCTCTTCGCCATCCTCATCAAGTTTCTTCTTACTGTATCCCTCGCGAATACGCACAAGGACCAACTCAGGTGATACATCCTTCTTTAACCTGGCATGGTTAAGCGCCACACCTTCGGCAATCTGTATAGCAGAATTATCGGCTGAATTCATAAATAACTTACGCAGCTCTTCGATCGAGATGTTCAATTTCTCGGCCAGGCTCTCAGCTGCCTTATTAAAGATCGTATCATAATCTGTATCAGGAGAGAAGTCTAAAACTTCTGCCCGGGAAACCAGTTCCTCGTAAGGATCTTCTTGCCTGAGACCCTTTTCACGGAGTATGCCGCGCATTTCACTCTCTAAACCCTGATCTTTATTTTCACCTAACCGTGCATGAACATGAAAGATAGCTCCTTGACGCTCTACCTTATCCTGAGCGTAATATTTGTACCAGATGATGGATGCTGCCGTGACGGCCACTGTGAAAAGTATTGAAAGAATTCCCATCTCAAAGATCAGGATGATCGATAATATTATACCGGCGATCTGCACCCAGGGATACCACGGTGATTTGAATCCGGGATCATATTCCTGAATACGACTTTCCCGCATAACTATGACTGACAGGTTTAACAAACCAAATAATAATAACTGAAAAGCACTCGCGAGCTTGGCCACTTCAGAAACATTAAAGGCAAGCAGGAAGAATAACATAAGTGCCACCGTACCCACTACTGACCAATGTGGGGTGCCAAGCTTACCAATGTTTGCAAAATTCTTATTGATCAGTTTATCCCGTGCCATGGCCATTGGATATCTTGAGGCTGACATAATACCTGCATTCCCTGTGGAGGCAAACGCAGCTACAGCCGCTACCACAACTAAGATCAAACCACCCGGTTCCGGTAACCAATCAAGAAATACTTCACCGGCAGTAGCAACCGGAGTCAGGTCTTCCCGAAACGCATTCGGCTCAAGTAAAGCCACCATAATATAAACCCCAACAACATACACTATCACAGCTGTACCTATGGCCAAGAACATACCCAAGGGAATATTACGATCCGGATTTTTCACTTCCTCTGCAATACTCGCCACTTTAGTCAAACCGGCATATGAAACAAAAACCATCCCTACCGTGGCAAAAAAACCAAATACCCCTTCTGTGAAAAAGGGCTTAAATTGACTCTCAGTGATCACACCAATATCCATTGAGAATATCTCGAAAACCCCCTGAATTATATAGAAGAACATGATGGTGACGAGTGCTGCCACTAATATCTTTTGAAGCCAGGTTGTCTCCTTGGCCCCAACAATATTCAGTATTCCAAATATAATGGTCAGGAAAATGGCGACATATAAAATGTTCACTTCATAGAATATAGCGATGTATGCTCCCATACCAATGAGGGCAAATGCACTCTTGAGAACTAACGCCAGCCATGAACCGAACCCTCCAATGGTTCCCAGCATTGGGCCCAAACTTCTATCAATGATGTAATAGGTTCCACCGGAACGCGGTAAGGCTGTGGCAAGCTCAGCCACACTGAACATAGTAGGTAACACAATGATACCGGAAACCAGGTAAGCCAAAACTACAGAAGGACCGGTTTCTGCTGCAGCTAATCCGGGTAAAAGAAAAAATCCGGAACTGAACATTGCCCCGGTTGCGATCGCATATACATCCGAAAGCCCTAATTCCTTAGCTAATTTCTTATGCTTCATATATTAGTTTGATAGAATCTGAGTATTATAAATTTTGAAGAATGGATTGAAACGATGTTAAGTACAAACTATAATTTCAGTTTTAAGATTCGGTTTCTTCAGAATCAACCTCTTCTGAGGAATTAAAAGTTTTCCATAATCTGGCAACCATTCTGATTCCGTAGCCTATAATTATTAACCCGATCAACCCTTGTAGTTTTATACTTAAAACTGCATGAAGATCGAGAGCCTCAATTATAGCAAATTCGACAAGTGCAGAAATGCCGATAATAGCGAACAGCCACATCAACTCTTTGATCAATATTTTAAATACACTTTTGTCCACTGCTTTACATCCTGTTTTAATCCAATAATAACATAACGAGTGTTAAAAACCATAAACTTCTGTTCAAAACTATCTTCAGTATTCGTTATCAGTGTTATTATTGGTAATCTACTAATGTCTTCTGTTATAATTTGTTTATCTTTAGAAGCTTAACATTTACCTACAAACGTTTAGTCGGTTTACGGCATCCACGTGAATTCTCCCTATGACAGAAAGTATTTTAATTGGCATAACAAGTGTTATTTTTTTCGGTGTTGGAGCACAGTGGGTTGGATGGAAGTTTAAACTCCCGGCAATTCTTCTATTACTACTTTCCGGTCTTCTTGCCGGCCCCATACTGGGCTTGGTTAAACCAGATGAGTTAATGGGAGACCTATTAACCCCTTTTATCAATGTTTCTGTAGCTATTATTTTATTTGAAGGCGGACTCAGTCTTAAATTTTCTGAATTAAAGAATGTAGGTGGGGCTATAGGAAACCTGGTTAGTATTGGAGCATTACTCACCTGGGTTCTAACGTCATTGACTGCCTATGTCATGTTTGGTTTTGGATGGGAACTGGCGGTTTTATTAGGTGCCATTTTAATTGTGACCGGCCCTACAGTTATTGTCCCATTGTTGAGACAAGTCAGGCCTTCAGGTCAGGTTGGTTCTATTTTAAAATGGGAAGGCATTGTGATCGACCCGATTGGTGCCATGATCGCCGTACTGGTATATGAAGTGATCCTGACCAGCGGTTTTTCTGAAGCAACCAGCCTTGCTTTTATGAGTATTTTTAAGACCATGCTATTTGGCTCTTTTCTGGGTTTGGCCGGTGCCGGTGTCTTATATGGTTTGCTTAAAAAACACCTTTTGCCAGATTTTCTTCAAAATCCTGTAAGCCTGATGATCGTCGTTCTCATCTTTACGATCTCTGATATTTTCCAGCATGAATCGGGTCTTTGGGCTACCACATTGATGGGAGTTGTGCTAGCCAATCAAAAATCGGTTCGCATTCATCACATTATTGAGTTCAAAGAAAACATTAGGCTTTTGCTGTTATCAGCACTTTTCATATTACTAGCAGCAAGAATTGAACTGTCAAACCTCTTGGGTAACCTAAATCTGAATATGGTAGCATTTCTTGCCATCCTGATTTTTTTAATAAGACCCGCTGCCGTTTACCTTTCTACCATTTTTTCACCACTTAACTGGAAGGAAAAACTTTTTCTTTGTTGGATGGCTCCCAGGGGAGTGGTTGCGGCTTCCATATCATCCATCTTTGCAATTTCACTGATGCAAAATGGTTTTCCTGAGGCAACTCAACTTATTTCTATCGTTTTCATTACGATCATAAGTACCGTAGCCATTTACGGTTTAACGGCTCCCTGGGTAGCCAGAAAACTGGGAGTTGCTAAACCCATTCCAAGGGGATTCCTGATAATTGGGGCTCACAACTGGGCTATTGAGTTAGCCACTGAATTAAAAAAATATGATGTTAAAGTGATGATCGCTGACTCAAACTGGCAAAATATCAGTAACGCCAAATCTCATAACCTTGATACCTATTATGGGAATGTTTTATCTGAATATGCTCTTGATCACCTAAATCTGGATGGTATTGGAAAACTTATATCGGTGACACCAAATGATGAGGTTAACGCTCTTACTGCAATACGTTTCTCTGAGTTGTTTGGCCGTTCAAGAGTATACCAACTGTCTCCAAGCGTCAAGAAGAAATCAGATGACAATGAAGACGGAATTATACAGGCAGGACGAATACTATTTCAAAAAAATGCAACTTTTGACGATTTGACTAAACAATTTCAGGAAGGCAAAGTTATTAAATCCACTCAGCTTACAGATACTTTCACCTTTCAGAATTTTAAAGAAACACACGGTAACGAAGCCATTCCGTTGTTCCTGGTTACTAGTGACAATTCTATTGAACCTTTTAATACAGATAATCCACCTATCCCCCAACCTGGAAACATCTTGATATCAATGACAAAACCTGATGTTAATACACAGAGAAAACCTGAAAGAACGACACAGGAAAAGTATCAAGGTGTTTAGTAGTTTGTTTCCTAATCTTACTGCTTCATCAAAATACTGTAAACCTCTTCAGGGCTTCGAGCCGAAAGTAGTTTCTCTACATTCTCGCCTGGCCTAATCAAACGTGCAGCCCGGTTGACCCCTCTCAGATGATCTTTAACCGGCAGTTGTTTGGGACTTAACAACATTAGAACAATACGAGCTTTATGGGCTGTTTTGGGGATCTGAATACCTTCTTTGACTATACCAACCAGCATTAGCTGTTCCTGAACCAGCGACGTATGTGCGTCATACAATACCACCCCGGCCATCATTTCGGGAGAATAATCCGATGAATTGGTCAATAGCCGATGTATCAATCGTTCAACATCTTTCTCATCGATATTCTTATTGGCACTCAGCATTCGTACAAATTTATGTTCCAGGCTTTCTCCTGTTTCAGAGATCACAATATCACCGGGTTTCAGCAACTTAAGCCCTGATTCCATTTGCCGATTCTTGCCATCCTGTTCTACTTCTGAAGGATATACCGTGATGAACCCTAGATCAGGATACCTTTGAGATATCACCCTCGGAAGCCGATCCAGTGCCGGCCTCCATGAAAGAGAGCCTTCACGGGCACTCAGCAATACAAACAGATCATCTTTTAATGTATGCTTGTCCATCCAGGCCGGTAAATTTCCCCATCCTTCTATAGATACAAATTCTGTTTCAATATCGGGTTTCACTTTCTTAATTCTTTTCTCCACATTCTTCATTCGCTCTTTTGGAGCCACAATGGTCAATGTGCCACCTACCTGATCAACCATTAGCTTCAGAGACCTAACAGCTCCTGAAAAACCCGGCTCGAGTGAAGCGTATGGAGGTACCGCTATCACCACTCTTTTTACCGTATTGATCGGTTTTTGGATCTTGCACACCATCACCATCTCATCGATCTTTTGTAACAACTGATCCAGGATACTTCCAAAAATACGCTGCGTGGCAGAGGTTGCCCCGTTCCACCCGATCACGACTACCGAAGCCAGTTTTTCACTCACCGACCTGGCAATTCCATTTGCGATGTTCAGATCGATGGATGTGACCGGATTCACGGGAACTTCAGCTGCTGCCGCGTGGATTACCGCATGGCTTAGCATCTTCTCTCCTCTCGCCACCTGTGCGTCTACATCCTTGCCATCGCGGGCAACCGTCAATGGAAAAATAGGTTCCTCTGATTTTTCGTCACGGATCATGAAGGCAATATCCATAAGAGCATCCGATGTTTCCGGATTTGCAAGAGGTATAATGATCCTTTGTGGAGTCTGTGACGGTTCATAAGGCTTTTTCTCTTCCTGAAGAACCACATCACGCCCAAACTTCTCAACCATCCAGGGGCCTACCAGACAGGTTAACAAGATCATGATCACCACCGCATTTACAGCAGTCTGATCAAAAAAGCCAAGATCAAAACCGAGCAAGGTGACAGCAAGGGTTGCTGCAGATTGAGGTGTGGTCAATCCAAAGATCACAAATCCTTCGGCATTGGAAAAGCCTTTGATCAGCCTAACAATACCGGACGCCAGCGCTTTCCCAACAAATACCAGCATAGTAAAGATCAAGGCATAGATCCAAACATCAAGGCTTCCCAGAACCTGCACATCCACCAGCATACCCACTGAGATAAGAAAGAATGGAATGAATAATGCATTACCCACAAATTGAATTCGGCTCATCAGGGTTCCGTTACCCGGAACCAATCGGTTCAGCAATAAACCGGCAATAAAGGCACCAATAATGGACGCAAGTCCCGCCATCTCAGCGATAAATGCCGTGGCAAAAAGAACCGCCATCAGGAAAACGAAATCCACATCGGTCTCGTGCTTCATAGTGCGGAAGAACCATCTGCCAACGCGTGGTAACGTGAGGATAGCTGCTGCCAGAAACACAGCAATGGAAGTGGCAAAGACCGTCCAGTATCCCGGCCCCTGTTCATCCCCAACAGTTCCTGCAATAATTGCCAGGATACCAAGTGAAAGCGTGTCGGTGACCAGCGTCCCTCCCATTGACATGGTGACTGCGGTATTCTTTGTGATCCCTAACCTTTCGATGATCGGATAGGCAAGCAGTGTGTGTGAACCAACTATTGCCCCAAGTAACAGAGAGCTTTCAAGAGAATAATTCAGCCAATGAATTCCCGCAAAGTAGGCTCCTGCTGCTGGAAACAGATATGAGATCAGTCCAAAACCAATGCTCTGATTTCGCAGTTTTTCAAATCGGTTCAGGTCGATCGACAGGCCGGCCGTAAACATCAGATATAGCAATCCTACGGTTCCAAGCAGTTCAATGGTGCTGTCGCGTTCCAGCAGGTGTAACACACTGGGGCCAATAAGCATACCCGAAAGTATGATCCCCACGATACCGGGAATTTTGATCTTTTTGGATAGAATGGGAGCAACAAGAATCACCACCATGACCAATGCAAAGATCAGAACAGGATTTGAAAATGGCAGCGACAGGTTCAGTATTTCATCCATATGGCATCAGGCTGTGAATTGCTTTTCAGGAACCGTCAACTTAACCATTGACGAAATTTCTCACCGCTTATTATTTCTAAACCCTTCAAACACGGCACGCATCATTTCCGTTGCGGTTGGTGGATTGAAGACTATGGCATCTGCTCCTGCCCGTATGGTTTCGCGGATGGTTGAATTATGCGGGCCACCACTCGCCATGATAGGTATTTCCGGAAGTAAGTTACGTATAAGACTTACGGATTCTGCTGTAAATTCTCCTGTTGCTACATTAAAGATATCTACTCCGGCCTCTGCCAGGTCTTTGGCCGGTTCTGCGTTGAACATCACCGTATAGATCAGCAACCCATTGATCTGTGAGTTTATATTTCTGATGACCTCAGCCGGGGTTGGTTTAGATATTACCACCGCTGAAGCCCCAACATCCAGCGATTTTTTTGCCGCTTTTGTGGCCTCATGCTCATGCAATAAACCACCGCCTATATCGCAAAAAACGGGTTTGTCACTAAAATCAATGATCACCTCATCCATATGTGATGATTTATCAAACGGGTGCACCGCCATCACAGAATCAGCCTGCAAGCTGTTGATAAATGCAAGATCGGTCGTCAACAAAACAGACCTTATCAAGTGCTCTCCGATCTGCAGGCCACTACATTCATCTATAGCATTCGGAATCTGATAATTGCTTGCAGAAAGCAAGTAATTTTTTTGTTCTAAACTCATGTGTTTTACTCGGAATAAATGTTAAGGATGTGAAGACCGATCACACATGCAGCATGTTCCATCTTCTATCAATGCCTGCGAAGTTAGCTGACGGGCTGGAGCTGATAGATGCTCCTTTCCGGGTCTCAGAAATACGCCCCACTTCCGGGTCCTCCGCTCTCATATTATAAGATTAGGCAGATTTTATTTGTACGCTTACAATAATAACGGCTTTTTTGTGATTGGTCAAACCTTAAGTACAGATTCACCTGAAAAAATCTTGTAAAACCTGCCCTAAATTTGACTATCTTTATAGCCTCAAAAACTCACTCTCTCATATTTAAACCGACATTTAATGTTTCCTTCTGAAGTCACTGACTTTTTTAGAACCCAAAAAACGCCCTTCTATTACTACGATCTGGATGTGCTGAATGCCACACTGGAGGAAATCAAAAAACACGGTCTTTCCAAAGGATTTCATGTTCATTTTGCCCTTAAAGCGAATAACCAGCCTAAGGTTCTGAAACTGATCAAAGAAGCGGGACTTGGAGCAGATTGTGTGAGCGGAGGTGAAGTTCAGAGAGCCATTGACTCCGGTTTTGAAGCTAACGATATCGCTTTTGCCGGCGTGGGTAAAAGTGACGAAGAAATCGAACTTGGGTTAAAGCATGATATCTTTTGTTTCAACTGTGAATCTGTACAGGAACTGGAAGTCTTAAATGAATTGGCCGGAAAGCATGGAAAAACGGCCCGGATCGCCCTTCGGCTCAACCCGAATGTAGAAGCGGATACGCACCGGTACATCACGACCGGGTTGAATGAGAATAAATTCGGGATCAATGCCTCAGACCTGGATGATGTACTTGGTCGTCTTCCCCGCCTGAATAATTTAAAATTGATCGGCATTCATTTTCACATCGGATCTCAGATCGAGAACTTTACGCCATTTGAGGAACTTTGTGAACGGGCAAATAGACTTAATGAGCATATCGAGAACCGGGGGTTTGAGTTATCGGTGATCAACGTTGGTGGGGGATTTGGGATCAATTACACCCATCCAAACGATAATGCCATTCCTGATTTTGAACGCTTTTTCGGATTATTTGAAGAAAGAATAAAACTGAAAGAACATCAACAACTGCACTTTGAGCTTGGTCGGTCTGTGGTTGGGCAATGTGGCAGCCTGATAACGAGGGTTCTTTACACCAAATATGGTGAGACCAAGAATTTTGCGATTGTTGATGCCGGCATGACAGAACTCATTCGTCCTGCTCTGTATCAGGCAGCCCATCGTATTGATGTTTTAACAAGCTCAAAGCGAGAAAAAAACTACGATGTGGTTGGTCCCATCTGCGAAAGCTCGGATACTTTCAGAACTGATATTTCTATACCGGAAGTAGTACGTGGAGATATTATCGCTATTCGAAGCGCCGGGGCCTATGGTGAGGTAATGCGTAGTGCCTATAATTTAAGGGAGGCTAATCCCTCGGTGTATTCGGATGAGGTTTAAATTCCAAAGAATTCCCTGATATTTTCTGCTAAAGCCTGCTGATCCTTCTTCGTCAGTCGGGCAATTTTCTTTACGATCAGGGCTTTATCGATGGTGGCAATTTTCATCCTGGTCATGGAAGGCTTAGGTAACCCTGCCTGCTTCCACTCTGTTAAAATATGATCACCTTGCTTTGGTTTTGTTTTCAGGTTACTGGTCACAAACATTACCAACACATTCGGCCCTGAATTGTAATCAATTGGAGAAAGTATAAGAGCCGGTCTTTTTTTGGTGGCTTTCAGGTCTGTAAAAGGAAATGGCAGCAAAACAATATCCCATCGCTTATAGGTCATTGTAAACCTCATCCTCCTCATTATCCCATTCAGAGAAAGAAGGTTCGCTTACGTTCATGATTTCTGCCAGATCGTGCTCTTCCCCGAGCCTTTCCATAGCCTCATTCACATATTCATCAATTAAATCACTGACCAAACTGCTCATTGATTTTCCTTCCAGAGAAGCGATAGCTTTGAGCTTCTTCCGCTTTTCATCCGCTATCCTGATACTCATTACGCTCATATTATCTCCTTTTTGTAGTATAACCTACATGAAGGTAATTTATTTCAACAATTTAAGCTAATTGTCCCGCAATAAACCCTGTGGTCCACGCTGCCTGAAAGTTAAATCCACCGGTCACCCCATCTATATCCAGCACTTCACCGGCAAAATATAAGTTTGGGGATTTACGGCTTTGCATGGTTTTCATGTCCACATCATGAAGACTGATCCCGCCACTGGTCACAAACTCTTCTTTGAATGTAGTTTTACCCTGAACCTGATATTCATCGTTTGTAAGAAGGTGAACCAGCCGGTTGATATTCTTCTTTCCCATATTTTGCCATATCATCTTTTCTCCGAACTCTAGTTTTCCTAATAGGAAGTCCCACAAACGTCCGGGAAGTTGGAATGGGTTTACATTGGAGACCTTTTTTAAACCATGATCAACCACTACCGTTTTCAGGGTTGACCTGACTTCCTGCTCGGTATTTTCACCGGTCCAGTTCACTAAAACCGTGAATTGGTAATCCTTTTCACTTAGTTCTCTCGCACCAAAAGCTGAGAGTTTCAAGATCGCAGGTCCGCTCATACCCCAGTGCGTAATAAGTAACGGGCCACTGCTATGAAGTTTCGACCCCATGATCTTCACCGAAACCGGATCGGCTACAACCCCCATTAGTTCCCTGATCGGTTCATCCGGCATATTAAAAGTGAACAGCGATGGAACCGGCTCCTCAATATCATGGTCCAGATTTCTCAGCCAGTCAAATCCGGAAGAACGTGGGCTGCCACCTGTCGCCACGATCACCCTATCGGCTTCTACACGACCGCCCCGATGAAATCCTAGCTCATACCCGTGTTCAGTTTTCCTCAGTTTTTTGATGTTGGACTTTGTTTTGATCGCAATTCCAAGCTTTCGGGTTTCACTCATTAGACAATTGATGATAGTTGAGGAATCATCCGTTACGGGAAACATCCTGCCATCAGATTCCGTCTTCAGTTCTACCCCACGCTTATTGAACCACTCTATGGTATCGGTTGGTGAAAAGAACCCAAAGGCTTTTTTAAGCGGTCGCTCACCCCTTGGATAGTTCTTTACCAGTTCACGAATATCGAAACAATGGTGTGTGACATTACACCTTCCACCACCTGAGATCCGCACTTTGGAGAGGAGTTTATCCGATTTCTCGTAGATCGTGACTTTTACATCAGGATGGTGCGTTTTGGCTGAAATAGCTGCAAAAAACCCGGCAGCACCGCCACCGATCACAGCAACTTGTAAGGGTTCATTCTTCATCTATCAAAGATACCGTTTCTTTTGGTGAGTCACGAAATGGAACGCGGATAAAGCGGATGGTCGCAGAAGTAAAAACCTTTCCTCATCTATTCATTCACAGCCGGGAGCTTTGGGTTTATTTTATCCGGATCATATATCACATTAAAAGCTCCGGAACATAATTCCGGATTTTGCATGGAATAGGATGAGATTCCCCTTATTTTCCACTGCAATTTTTAAGCAATCAACTCTATGCAGATCAACGTTCTGAAATTTGGCGGTACTTCCATGGCCGATCACAAAACATGGAAAAAGGTATTGGAGATCATTAAAAATTATGAGTGGCCGGTCGTGGTGGTTTCTGCCACAGCACGAACCACACGTCAGTTAGTGAAAGCTGCACAACTTGCCGCTTCAGGTGATCTTGAAGGGGCTTTTGAAATCTCCGAATCCATCAAGCAGCGTCATCAGGACATCGTTGATAATTTTCTGCAGGAAAATCCGCATGCCAAAAATGAATTGATTAGGGAGAGCTGCTTTAAAAACATGGCTGCCAAGATCGGCAAGCTAAACAAATTGCTGACCTATACTTCCCGGCAAGGAAAGCTTTCACCCCAAATGAAAGATGCGATCTCAGCTATGGGGGAACAGATCTCATCCTACCTTCTGGCTCAATGCGGACTGTCAATGGGTATGATGACGCAGCATATTGAAGCTCGCAGACTCATCAAAACCGACAATGAGTATGGCAAAGCAAATCCAAACAAAATGCTCATCAGTCAGCATTGTGGTTCCCTGGAAACTGTCCTCGAAAATGGTTTTACTCCAATCATCGGAGGCTTTTACGGGGAGGCACCTGACAAAACCATTACGACACTTGGTTTTGAGGGCTCCGATTATTCAGCGAGTTTGATCGGTGGGGCTGTTGGAGCTGAGACTATTGAGATCTGGACCGATGTAAGTGGGGTTTACACCGGCGATCCTAGGTTCATACCGGAAGCTAAACCACTGGCTGAGATCAGTTACTTTGACGCTACGGAAATGGCTTATTTCGGTGCAAAAGTTCTGCATCCATCGACTCTAAAACCGGCTCAGGAAAGAAATATCCCGGTTTATGTTAAGAATATGTTCAAACCCGAGGACGCCGGTACAAAGATCGTGAGGGAAGCCGATCACGATCTACCGGTATTGGCATTGTCGTTCAAGCAAAACATGAGCCTTTTAACCGTGAGTGCCTACGAAACTCTGATGGGTTTTTCCTTTCTGCCAAAGGTATTCAGTGTTCTTGAGTCCTATCGGCTCCCTGTTGATGCGGTCAACACGACTGAAGCCTCCGTCACCATTGCCATTTCTGACGATGTTATCCTGGATCAGCTCTCAAAGGACTTTATTGAGATCGGTTCGGTATCCATAAAACGGGGTAAAGGGCTTCTCACCTTAATAGGTTGTTCTGTGCAAACGGCAAGCGATTTCCGAAATCTCTTGTTGGAACCGTTGTCGGATCTGAATATTGATATGATCTCTTTCACCAAAGAAAAAAGGATCTTTAATCTGGTGATCGATGATGAGGAATTGCTGCCAACTGCTCAGAAAATTCACCGAAGGTTATTCAGCTGATTTCTTCTGCTCGGTGGCATCCATTTCTTTCAATTTATCAGGGATCACAATACCCAATCGCTTAGCTCGCTCTCTCCATTTTTGGCGAGCCAGCTTCTGCATATCCTCGATCGCATCTATTTCGTCCACGATCTCCATGCCGAGCAGAGTTTCTACCACATCCTCCATGGTCACCACACCGGCAAACCCACCGTATTCATCAACCACAACGGCTATGTGTTCTTGCTTTTCCAGGAGCCGCTCAAACAGGGTTTTTAATGAAATGGTCTCCGGTAAGATCAGCACTTCCCGTTTGATATCTTTGAGTTGTTTCTCACCATTTCCTTCCGAAAGGTTGAAGTACAGATCATTCTTTAGAATATAGCCTGTTATATCCTCTTCATTCTCATCAAATACCGGCATTCGGGATACTCTTAACTCTTCTTTATGCTGAAGGATCTCCTGAATGGTTTGGTCTTCCTGAAACTTTACGACCACAATTCTTGGAGTCATAATATCTTTTACCCTGAGTGACCGAAAACGGATCAGGTTTTTGAAAATATTTGATTCCCCTTCCTCAAATACCCCTTCCTCAAAACCAAGTTCAGCCATCGCGCTAAATTCCTCACGGCTAACCGAAGGTTGTTTTTCTTCACTGGAAAGCCATTTTGTGATCCACTGTGAGAGTATGACAAGGGGATATGTAACGAAAATCAGCAAACGGGTAGTTCTTGCTGCAAATCCTGATAGTTGTTTCCAATAAGTGGCTCCCAGTGTTTTTGGGATGATCTCGGAAAGTACCAGTATTGCCAGGGTTAGTATGGCAGACGTCAGGCTAACATAGGCATTGCCGAATACTACCTGTGCCTGAGCACCCACCCCGGCTGCCCCCACGGTATGGGCAATGGTATTCAAACTCAAGATAGCAGAAAGAGGACGGTCAATATCTTTTTTCAGCTCTTTTAGTAACTGACCTGTTTGTGGATCGTTCTTCTCCTTAACAGCAACAAATGAAGGAGAAATGGACAGTAACACGGCTTCCAGAATTGAACATAGAAATGATACACCAATGGCCAGAATCAAATAAAAAATCAATAATCCCATATGCTTAATATACCATTATTGTTGATTTACAAAAGTGACGCCAATGAATAGCTGTTTTAGTATTCGGCTTTACAGTTCTCTCTTAACATGGTGAGCACATGCTGAAAATCATCAGGTAACTCCGAATCAAATCTGACCATTTCACCTGTGGTAGGATGTTCAAACCCCAGGGTTTTGGCATGAAGTGCCTGCCTACCCAATCCTGTGATCAGGTTGTGGAACATGGATTTTCTGGAACCGGTGTTCGGGCCATAGCGTACGGAGGTTCCACCATAAGTTGGGTCCCCAAACACGTGGTGACCAATATGTGCAAAATGAACGCGGATCTGGTGAGTGCGTCCTGTTTCCAGCTTCACTTCTACCAGGCTCAGGTAGTCAAAATATTCTAAGACCTTGTAGTGTGTGACCGCTGATTTCCCCTGCCCGGCCGGCTTCACGGTCATCAGTTTTCGGTCCCGTTTTGAGCGACCTATATCGCCTTCAATCGTTCCTTCAGGATCCGGGGTACCCCATACGATAGCCCAGTACGTCCGTTCCACATCCTTTTCCTGAAATAAGGCACTCAATTTTGCCAGGGTTTCATCATTTTTAGCAACCACAAGCAAACCACTTGTATCCTTATCCAGGCGATGTACGATTCCCGGACGCAGGTTTTCGTCTTCATCCTCTCCGGCCAGTTCATCCACATGGTACATCAACCCATTGACCATGGTTCCGCTCCAGTTCCCATAAGCGGGGTGAACCACCATGCCGGCTTCTTTATTGACCATGATGATATCATCATCCTCATATATGATATTCAGATCCAGTTTTTCGGGTTTGGCTTCCGGTGGCGGTGGTTGAGGGAGTTCAATATAGATCTCATCCCCCGGCTGCATGATATATGACGCTTTTTCTTTTTTCCCGTTCACTGTCACATAACCATCCTTAATGGCTTTTTGCACCTTGTTTCGGGAAGCATTTTCAACAAATGAAGTAATGTAAACATCCAGTCTTATATCCGAATTCTGCCCTTCGGGTACGGTATGTTCGTAGATCGTTGACTGTCGGTCTTTTCCGGCTTTCTTTTTCATGGGAATAAAGATACACAGTTTGCGGCTTTGTTTCGCAACAGGATTATGCCCCGTTGGGGCTTGACTAGGTAGCCTCGCGTGCATAGGGCGTTGCCTTATGATGGGGATGGCGCTCTTTCAGAGCTTTCTCGTGTCGCAAACTTCACCATCACCTGACTAATATCAATTTTTAGGAGTATTACTGATTGCATCTCACTATTCCTTAAGCGCCAAATTCTGATCAATTCAAACACCAGCACCAAAGGAGCGATAATCATCTAACGCAGGGCAAAGCCCTGCGATAGGAACTAGCATAGGCGAAGCCCTGAAAGGGCATAAAAATAGATTATTTTTGTAAGGATTACTCCTGAAAACACTCTTACTATACCAGGAATAAAAAAACGGGTAAAGTATCATGCCGCAATCTTTATCAAAAATTTATACACATATTATTTTCGGAACCAAATACCGACAACATTCCATCGATACCAACATAGAATGCCACTTACATAATTATCTGGGAGGAATATGTAAGAGTTGGGATTGCAACCCGATTCAAATTGGAGGTTATTCAAACCACATTCACATTTTATGTCAGATATCCAGAAAGGTGGCCCCGGCTAAACTCATTCAGGAGCTGAAACAAAGTTCATCAAAGTGGATCAAAACCAAAGGCCATAGCTACCAAAATTTTTACTGGCAGGATGGATATGGAGTATTTTCAGTATCTCATTCACAAGTTAAAAGAGTGGTCGCATACATTAGAAATCAGCATGAACATCACAAAAATGTAACCTTTAAAAGTGAGTTCGTGAGTTTATTAAAAAAGCATCAGATTGAGTTTGATGAGCGGTATATTTGGGATGATCCGGCGGAATGAAGCCCCGTTGGGGCAAGCCAGAGTGGAGTCACTTTGAACATAGGACGTTGTCCTATGATAGTGATAGCGCTCTTTCAGAGCTAATATTTATGCGGATTATTCCACTTACCGTCATATGCATTTTAATTCTTCTATAACTTTATTGCAGTTTGATAGGAATCAAATGTTAGCATAACAACACATTAGCCCCAACGGGGCGGTAATCACCAATGCAGGGCACAGCCCTGCGTTAGGTGATACTAATTAGGAAGCCCTGAAAGGGCGAAATCCATAAAGTATGACATGACCAAAATCATTAATATCTTTGACACAGCATTACAAATCATCTTGTGACTTTGAGTCTTTAAAACTGAATTCCAATGATCAAATCTCTCTACATAAAAGATTTTGCCCTGATCGATGAACTTGAAGTGGGTTTCGAGGAAGGACTGAATATATTAACCGGACAGACCGGGGCGGGTAAATCGATCATAATTGGTGCACTAAATATGATCCTCGGGGAACGTGCCGATACGGATGTGATACGCAGAGGTGCCGATAAAGCCATATCTGAAGCGACCGTTCGGGTAGAAGAGTCAGCTGAACTGAAAGAATTACTGAAAGATAACGAGGTCGAATTCAGTGAATATTTGATCCTGCGCCGGGAGATCCGAAATACAGGAAGCCGGGCTTTCATCAATGATACGCCGGTTAACATCAGTGTGCTTAAAGCAGCCGGCGATCTACTTGTAGATCTGCATGGGCAGCATGATCACCAGCTATTACTCAAAGAAGAAAATCATCTGGGCGTGATCGATGGTTTTGGGGAAGTGGAGCCTGTACTGAAGGCCTACAAAGCCGAATATCGAAATATGACTGAGCTCCAGAAAGAATTAAGGTCTTTGAAAAAGAGAGAAAACGAGCTGCAGGAAAAAACAGAACTCTATCGGTTCCAGGTGCAAGAACTTCAAGAGGCCCGATTAGACGAAGTTGATCTTGAACAGCTTGAGTCTGAGATGAACCTTCTGGACAATGCAGAGGTACTTGATCAAAAAGCTGCGGCAATTTCTGAAATGGCTGATTCGGATGATGGAAACATAATACAGCTACTAAATTTCCTTAAACTGAATCTGGAAGACCTGGCACGGATCGAACCCGAGTTCAATAATTACCTCGAAGAGATCAATGCAGCCCGCGTAAGTGTAAATGAAGCCATAGCATTTGCAGAACGATACAGAAACAGTATTGAGTTCAACCCAAACCGCCTGGAAGAACTTCGACAGCGGCAATCTGAGCTGAACCGGCTTCAGAAAAAATATCAGCGTGACCTGCCAGAGTTGATCAAATACCTGCATGAGATCCAAAGAGAACTATCCCTGGCCGATAACTTTGACTTGGAGATCGAAAAGATCGAGCGATCCATTCAGAAGCAATCTGAAATCCTGAAAGAGCATGCTATCACACTTCATGAAAAACGACATGAGATCGGCGAGAAACTGGCCGTTCAGATTCAGGAAGAACTCAGTAACGTTGGAATTCCACATTCCAAACTGGATGTCCGGGTCGATTGGTTGTTATCAGACAATGGATGGATCGAAATTGAAGGCAAGACCATCGAATGTACAGAAAGGGGTTGCGATGATGTCAGAATGTTCATCTCCACCAATAAAGGGGAGGAACCCAAACCACTGGCTAAAATTGCATCCGGTGGTGAGATCAGCCGCGTGATGCTGGCTCTGAAATCCATTCTTGCTAAAGAACAAAGCCTGCCGGTTATGATCTTCGATGAGATCGATACGGGAATCAGCGGGGAGATCTCTGAAAAAGTGGGAGCTTCAATGCGTAAGCTGTCTGAGCACTGTCAGATCGTGGCGATCACTCACCAACCACAGATCGCGAGTCAGGCCCATAAACACTATAAGGTGGCCAAAGTGGAAGAAGATGAGAGAACGGTCACGCGTATCATTCCGCTTTCAGATGAAGAACACATTCACGAGATCGCCAGCCTGATGAGCGGTTCGCAGATCACTGATTCTGCCCTGAATAGTGCACGTGAATTGATCGAAAAGAATACGTTTAAGAATTAACCGATCTGTATTAAGTCGCATTATCTTACTTCTCAAGTTTTACAAAAGACGATTTACAATATGGCTTTTGCGATCAATGACGCCGGATGCAAAGCCCTCCTATCCACCCCATCTTTGATCTGATGGCGGCATGAAAAACCCGGGGCACACACCTCAACTTCCTCATTATTCCGTAATGCCGGAAACAGGACCAATTCTCCGATATCCTGTGAGACTTCATAATGATCTTTTTCGTACCCAAAGCTCCCGGCCATCCCACAGCAACCTGTTTCAAGGACTTCCACCTGATATCCCGCTGATTCCAGAGCCTCTATCGTAGGCTCATTTCCAACCAGCGCCTTGGCATGGCAATGCCCATGCAGCATGATCTTTTGGGTTTTATCTGACTTTGGAAGACGTTGGTTATTTTCAGCGATAAATTCTTCGAAGGTATAGGACAGATCTGCAAGCTTGTTGGCAAGCGGCAGTTGATCTTCCTCGCATAATTCAAGGAATTCATCACGCAAGGTCAGTATCTCTGAAGGTTCGATACCGATCACGGGTAAACCTTGTTCGATATATTCTTCAAATTCTGCCAGCACCTTCAACGTTATGGCTTTGGCCTGGCTGAGAAATCCCTTTGAGAGTTGTGGCCGGCCGGATTCCATAGCTTTTGGAATGATCACTTCATACCCCATTTTTTCAAGCACTTGCACGGCATCCATACCGATCTTTGGATCGTTATAGTTCGTGAACAGATCGACAAACAGCACTACTTTTTCATCAGATCTAACTGCTCCATTTTTCTGATGCTTTTCGAAAAGAGAACGAAAAGACTTTTGGGCAAACTTCGGAAGATCCCGGCGGGAATCGATACCAAACACCGTCTCAAAGATCCATTTTCCCGGAGCGGATCCGGTTAAAACGTTAGACAGTGACGGCGTCAAAGAAGCAAGAGGAAATAGTTTACCGGCGTTTGCAAAGAATTTTTCCTTGAGCAGGGAGCCATTCTCCTTATGCCAGCCATTCATGAATTCGGCTTTCATTTTGCCCATGTCCACATTGGCCGGGCATTCACTTTTGCAGGCCTTACAACTCAGGCAAAGATCCAGTGCCTGTCGCAATTCTTCTGAAGCATAACCGCGAGGGTCATCTCCGGAAAACACTTGCCTGAACACATTCGCCCTCCCACGGGTTGAATCCTTTTCATCTTTTGTAGCCATATAGGAGGGACACATCGTTCCACCACTTTCAGCTAACTTACGGCAAACACCGGCTCCGTTGCACAATTCCATGGCACTCCCAAAATCACCTTCCTTACGCCATGCAAAGACGGTTTCAGGCTCCGGCTTTATATAATCAGGTGAAAACCTCAGATCGGCATCAATAGGTTTGGGATCCACGATCTTTCCGGGGTTGAAAATATACTGCGGATCCCAAATCTCTTTTACCTGCTTCAACACAGGCACCATCTCTTTCCCTAAGATCTTATGAATGTAGGGAGCCCGAACCCGACCGTCGCCATGTTCTCCTGATAACGACCCGTTATATTTTTTCACCAGGTCTGCTATTTCCTCTGCCATGACTTTCATGGTCTGCAGTCCCGATTCCGTGTTGATATCGATCTGAGGGCGCAGGTGTAACTCCCCTACAGAAGCATGGGCATAGAACACACAATTGGTGTTATGCTTATCCAGAATGGCCCGGAATTCTTTCACATATTCAGGAAGATCTTTAACCCGAACCGCGGTATCCTCACAAAAAGATGGTGAACGGCCGTCTTTTCCCAAACCCATTAAAAGACCTAAACCGGCTTTACGCAGATTCCAGACTCTCCTCATCTTGTCTGATTCTGTAATCACCGGATAGGCGTAACCCAATTCTTTCTGTTGCAACACATCGGTTAACTCCTCTGCCTTACTCTGAAGGGCAGCCGGATCACTCCCCTCAAATTGAGTGATCAATATGTAGCGAGGCTCATCCTCCAAAAAGAACCGATTCTTACGCTGTTCAATATTGCCCTTGGTGGCGTCCATGATAATATGGTCAACCAGTTCTACAGCCGCAGGCTCAAAATTCACGATCTCAACGGCGGCTTTCATGGTTTCTTCGAGTGAATTGAACTGAGGAACCACCACCAATTTATGCTTGTCTTTAGGAACCAGGTTCAATTTTGCTGAAGCTGTTAAAGCGAGTGTCCCCTCACTCCCACACAATATCTCGCATAGGTTGAATTTTCTACCATCAGGTTCAAAAGGCTGCATCTCCAATAATTTATCCAACGCGTACCCGGTATTTCTGCGGATGATCTCCTTATGAGGATAACTTTTTTCAATGAGCTCCCTGTTTTGCTCCAACAGCTTTAGCATCGACCGGTAGATATGGCCTTCCAGATCATTTTGCTGCTTTTTGGATGCCAGCTCCTCCGAAGTTAGTGGTTTGAATACCGCTTTTGAGCCATCACTTAAAATCGCTTCGATCTCAAGGGTATGCTCACGTGTGGTTTGGTACTTGATGGAGAAGGAACCGGATGAATTATTTCCGATCATCCCCCCGATCATACAGCGATTGGTCGTTGCGGTATCAGGGCCAAACAGTAGCTGATGGTTTCCGGCTTCACGATTCAAGGTGTCACGTATCACCCCCGGTTGTACATGTGCTGTCTTAATATCCGGATCCAGATTCAGAATATCTGTCATATAGCGGGATACGTCCATTATAACTCCACCGCCTGTTGTCTGACCGGCCAGACTGGTTCCTGCGCTTCTCGCCGTTATACTGAATTTTTCCTGATTGGCTTGTTTTACCAATGCCTGTATATCCTCAGGACTTTTTGGAAATGAGACCCCTTGTGGCATTTCCTGATAAAGGGAGGCATCCTGAGCGTATAACTGACGAGTAAGCAGGTCTTGTTGAATCATACTATTCCTGGAGGTAAAAATTCTCTTCCACTTTTTTGACGATCTCATCGCCAATAGCCAATCCCGCTGTTGCAGCAGGACTTGGGGCATTCAGTACATGGATCTGCCGGTCGGCTACCTCAAAATAAAAATCATCGAGGATCTCTCCGTTTCTCTGAAGAGCCATGGCACGTATTCCTGATGGAGATACTTTAAGATGCTCTTCCCGTACTTCAGGGATCAATTTCTGAAGACCTTTTACAAATGCTTTTTTTGAAAACGAGCGCCGGTATTCATCCAGCCCCATACGCCAGTGTTCTTTAGCCATTTTCCAGAAACCAGGAAAATTCAGGGTCTCAATGGTATCTCTCAGATCAAAGGAAAGTTTGTTATACCCCTCCCTTTTAAACGCAAAAACCGCATTGGGTCCACATTCAATTCCGCCCAAAGCCATGCGCGTAAAGTGTACTCCAAGAAATGGAAACTCAGGATTAGGAAGTGGATAGATCAGGTCATTGACCAGATACTCAGCCTCTGGTTTCAGCTCGTAATATTCTCCCTTAAAGGGTACGATCTTAACCGGTGATTTTACCCCACCGCTTTTTGCCACATGATCCGAATACAGACCTGCACAATTGATCAGGTATGAGGAGGTCACATTTTCCTTGCCTGCATGAATGCTTACTTCTTCACACTGCCGGCTGATCTTCGTGACTTTTCGGTTGAATCGAACTTCGCCACCACTTTCCTCGATCAATTGTTGCAGAACCCGGCATACACCGGCATAATCCACAATTCCGGCGCAAGGCACGTGAATAGCGGCCACACCATTTACATGTGGTTCCAGTTCCTTGAGCCGTTCTTCATTAATGAGCTCAATGCCTTCGATCTCATTTTGAAGTCCCCGTTCATAAATCTCTTTCAGCTTGGGTACTTCCGTTTCATCCGTGGCAACGATCACCTTGCCGCATACATCAATGGCTACATCATGTTTTTGGCAAAAATCTACCAGTTGATGCCGGCCATCCACACAATTTCTGGCTTTATAGCTTCCGGGTTTATAGTAGATACCGGAATGAATAACTCCGGAATTCTTTCCGG
>OBLN01000110.1_pt1 | contig 29567 bp, 23 predicted proteins | sample 1519301 | NCBI WGS metagenome assembly OBLN01 (sample SAMEA2452533, study PRJEB22499) | sediment metagenome | reverse complement strand
ACTGCGTTTCATTAAGTCCTCCTGTTATTAATCTACAGGAAAACTCTAATTTTAAACTGTAAAATCTTTAGGGACGTTTACAGTATTCCGTGCCGAAATAAAAAAAGTCAGCAGTTGTTTTTTCTAAACATAAGCAGCGGTCAATTTTTTAGTTATCTATTCATATGTTTATATCAGTATTACAGTAACACATAATCATATTTTCGTGTGATAAAAACCTTGCATATTGTTTTTCGTAATGCTAGTGTTACGAAAATTTAATGTCGTGGCATGCTCCGTGCTTTATTTTGGGTAATACTGTGAGATTTGATAAGTATCTTAAGATTCTTGTATTAATAAGTTTTTTGGTTAATTTACACAGCGCGGCATATGCCAGGCAGCTGCGGATTGTCGTGCTTAACAGTGATGGATTTGAGATTATCCGTGCCCTTGGTGCAGAGGATATGGTCGTTGGTGTGGGTGATGTTATTGCCGAGGAGCCGGATTTCTGGGGGGAATATTCCAGACTTCCCGTTGCCGGCGGATGGCGGATGCCTGATTATGAAATGATTGTGAAACTAAGACCTGATGCGGTTTTGGGTTACAGACGTTCACCTGATGATGAATCAGAAAAGAGACTGGCAAAGCTTGGTGTAAAGCTGTTTCGCTATGATTTCTACCGCATATCAAATTTTGAAAAAGAGGTCAGGGAGTTTGCGGCTTTTATAGGTAAAAGCAAAGAAGCGGAAGAGCTTCTTTCGTGGTGGAAGCCCCTTTACAGCCGTATAGAGAAGCTATCTTCAACAGTTAACAAACCTAAAGTATATATAGAAGGGTTCGGTAAATACAGGAGTGCAGGACCCGGTTCAGGCATTCATGAGATGGTAACTCTGGCAGGGGGAGATAACCTCGCAAAGGGCGCTTCTATACCTTATCTTGAGGTCAATTCCGAATGGGTATTCAGCGGAAACCCTGACTTTATTGTAAAAACCGTTTCCCTGAGAGACTGCTACGGAGGAGGCTGTGAAAATTATCTGAAACAGGCTGTGGATGAGTTTGAAAACCGTCCGGGTATGAAAAGCCTTAAAGCTGTCAGAAACAAAGCAATACTCTCCATGTCTCCTGATATAGGTCCCGGTCCCAGAGGTATTATCGGTGTTATCGAGATAGCAAAGCGTCTGCATCCTGAACAGTTTGCAGATATTGATCCTATTAGAATTCATTCGGATTATCTGAAAAAATTTCATAACCTGGATTATAAAGGCATATATATTTATGAGCCACTGAGTGTCAGCCAATGAGCAGCGGACTGATTACTGCATATATCAAATATGAACGAAGAAGAGCAGCATATGTGGTGTTGCTTTTTATGCTGTGTATTCTTGCTTTTACAATTTCTCTTTCTTTCGGCTCATCAGGGTTGAGCTTAAAAGACTCGTACTCTGCTGTCTTCGGCGGAGATGAAACCAGCAGGCTGATAATATGGGAACTGCGGATACCAAGGCTCCTTATGGCTGTTTTGGTCGGCTGGGGGCTTGCCGTAGGTGGAACCGCCAGTCAGGTTGCGCTTAGAAATCCCCTTGCATCACCTTTTACACTTGGTGTGTCATCAGGTGCTGCGTTCGGTGCGGTTGTGGTCATAATGTCCGGCATGACATCATCATGGCTAATTGCGGCTGCTGCATTCAGCGGTGCAATTATAACCACGCTCATAGTCCTCGGAATAGGCAGGCTGAAAGGAGCATCTCCCGAATCTCTTGTTTTGGCAGGTGTTGCGTTGATGTTTCTTTTTTCCGCAATGACTTCACTCCTGCAATATACGGCTACCATGCAGCAGGTTCAGGCTGTTGTGTTCTGGATGTTCGGGAGTCTGGCAAATTCGGGGTGGCATCAGCTTGCTGTTACGTTCCCTCTCACGATTCTGCCGACATTGTGGCTGATTAAACATTCTCTCGATTTCAATCTCATGACTGACAGCGATGAAACAGCGAAGGCTTTCGGTATAAATACAGGCAGGCTGAGGATAACCGCTATGCTCTGCGCTGCGCTCATGTGTGCATCGTCAATATGCTTTACAGGGGTTATAGGTTTTATCGGGCTTGTTTCTCCGCATATAGCAAGGCTGCTTCTCGGCAGCGACCACCGATGTATTTTCCCTGCTTCGGCTCTTATCGGAGCATCAATAGTTACAGCAGCAGACACCTTCGGGAGGACTCTCTGGCAGCCGCAGGTTATACCTCTGGGTATAATGACCTCTTTCATAGGTGTTCCGTTTTTTATATGGCTTCTTCTCCGTAAAAAGATAGGAGGCCATCCGTGATACAGGCCGATTCATTGTCTTTTTCATACGGCAGGACAGCGATACTGAAGGATATTTCCTTTCATGTGGCAAAGGGCGAAACAGTGGCCCTGCTTGGTCCTAACGGTTCCGGCAAGACCACGCTGCAAAGGCTTGTGCTGAACATACTTAAGCCGTCATCAGGCAGTGTTTCCATAAACGGTGAAAGTGTCCCCAGCATAAAAAGGGAGCTTTTCTCCCGTTATGCTGCCTATGTTCCCCAGCATATTTCAAACAGGTTTCCCATGAAAGTTTTCGATGCCGTGCTTATGGGGCGGAGATCATATATGTACTGGTCAGCATCAGAAAACGATCTTGCCGTTGCTGAAAAAGTTATTACGGAGCTTGGGCTTGGGGATATAGCCATGCGTGATTTGACAACTCTCAGCGGAGGGCAGAGGCAGAAAGCAGCTCTTGCCCGTGCTGTGGCGCAGGAAGCTGATTTTATAATAATGGACGAACCTACAAGCAGTCTGGATCTGAGGCATCAGCTTGAGACAATGGAAACAGTGAAAAGGCTGCGGAATGAGGGTAAGGGCATACTGATAGCTATGCATGATCTCCAGCTTGCGGCACGCAATGCGGACAGGGTGTATGTGATAAGCAGCGGTGCGCTTTATTCACAGGGCTGTCCCGCAGAAGTAATAAATGAAACCATGCTCCGTGATGTTTACGGGGTATGTGCAGAGATAGAAAACACCGGATGTTTTACTATAAATGTAAATGGATTAAGCGCTTGATCCGTTTATCGGGAGGAAGTTTTAATGAAATTCTGTAAAGGATTTGCGGTTATATCAGCCGCTATTCTCCTTGCTTTCGGTGCGGAAGCACAGGAGAAGGATATTTTTACCCTTGAGGAGACTGCCATAACAGCCACAAGAACGGAAATTGCGGTGGAAGATGCACCTGCAAGCGTCAGTGTTGTTACGCAGGAAGAGATAAAAAGTCTTGGTGCTACCACTCTTGATGAAGTGCTTCGCCATGAAGCAGGTGTTATTCTCCGCCGTGACAAGGGGATTGCAATGGCAACACCCCGTGTGAGTCTCAGAGGACTCGGAGGAGACAGCAGAACGCTCGTGATGCTTGACGGTATGCCTCTTAACGACGGCTACAGCTCAGGAGTTACATGGAGTCAACTTGGTATAGAAAACGTTGAACGCATAGAGATAACAAGAGGTCCGGGTTCTGCCCTTTACGGAGGCAATGCTCTGGGCGGAGTTATCAACATTATTACCAAAAAACCTTCAGGAAGGGAGATAAAAGCCACAGTGGGCGCAGGCAGCGATAATACTCGTAAATACAGCGCCTCATACGGCGATATGTTTACAGATAAATTCGGAATGCGTATAGGCTTTGAACACGAAAAGAGTGACGGATATCCCGCCACAACCACAAGACGCTCGATTACCACTACTCAGCCGTCCACAGATGAACTCACCGGAGGATATCCGGGCAAGAGCGCATCCGGTTCGGACACTTATATTGTCGGTGATGCAGGCGATAACTGGGGTGAACGCAACAATGTAAACCTTCAGTCATATTTCACTCCGGACGCATCAAGTATGATAACTTTTAATGCCCAGTGGGGAAGGCATGAATATGGATATGACAGACCCCATACTTATCTGACAGATTCTAACGGAAATCCTTCATACAGCGGTTACGTTGATCTTGGTAACGGCAGATACGCTTCCGTCAGTCCCAATAATTTTATCTATTATATGGGTAACGGAGATGAGGAATACACAAGCCTTGCCCTTATGTATGACAAAGAGTTTGAAAACATTGTACTGAATGCTAAGGTCGGTTACAGCTATAAAACAAAATGGTACACAACTGCCGGCAGCTCAGGCACTTATGATAATGCTGCTGGTTCCCTTACGGATTCTGATCTCTACACATGGTATACTGATGTTCAGCTTTCAGGTAATATCGGGCAAAAACACAAGCTCACAGGCGGGATGACATACCGTACAAACGATTTTGAACAGGCAGGATACAGCCTTTCATTTTATCGTGATGAAGACAGCAAAACTTCCAAAAATGAAATAACCGAAGGAAAAGATCAGTACTACGGAGTGTATATTCAGGATGAATGGACACTTCCCGCCTCTTTTACCCTTTTCACAGGAATACGCTATGACTACTGGAGCGCATCTGACGGCAAGGCAGGACAGATAGGCAGTGAAGAAACTTTCTCCGAACCCCATGACGATGCCTTCAGCCCTAAGGTCGCTCTTGTATGGAACCCCATTGAGGATACTGTGCTTAGAACCTCATACGGAACAGCCTTTCGTGCGCCTAACATATACGACATGTACCGTTCATGGAGATCAGGCACAACAAATTATCACTCAAACCCCAACCTGAAGCCTGAAAAACTGGAAAGCTGGGAAATAGGTGCTGATCAGTTTTTCTTTAATAAAAAGCTTAAAGTGTCTGCAACTTACTACAACAGTGAAATAAAGGACGCAATAGAGAGAACCAACAGCGGATCTGACAGATATACCGATAACGTGGGTAAGGCAAGTATAGACGGTTTTGAACTTGCCCTTGAAGCACAGCCTGTAAAGGGGCTTAAGCTTTGGGCTAACGGCTCATGGGTTAACAGCGAAGTCCTTGAAAACAAAAACAAACCGGAAATTGAAGGCAAGGAACTTACTGATGTACCTGATGTTATGTATAACGTCGGCGGAATTTATAAGTGGAGATTCCTGAGCATTGCTCTGGACGGAAACTATCAGGGACGCATTTATACCAGCGATATGAATGATGACATTAACGGTGTTTATGCTTCATATGACGAACGCTGGATATGGAATACAAGAATAACTGCGGAAGTCGGAAAACATGTTGAGGTTTCCGGTGCGGTTACCAACATCTTTGATAAGGAATATTTTGATTATTATGTGGGGCGTGAACGCTCATACATGTTGGAACTTACTGCCAAATTTTAGGGAGAGCAAATGCGGATAACAGCAATAGTATGGAGCAGTCATGCTCAGGCAATAGAAAAAGGCGCATCTTCGCTGCCGTTTATAGAAATGACTATGTTTGCCTCAAAAGAGATAGCACGTAATGAAGACCTGCTCAAAGAGGCGTTCAGAGATGCGGAAGGAGCAGACCTTGTTCTGCTTTACCGCTCTGCGGATGTTTTCTGGAACGAGGTTGAGGCGCACTTTAAAGAGAACAGACCCGAAAATATAGTCTGCCTGAGTCATGATCCTTCATACTGGACGCTTTCTTCCGTTTCGCCGTCTGTTCTGCAAAGGTGCATGGACTATCTGAGGATGGGCGGAGAGGAAAATGCGGGGCGTATGCTCCGCTTCCTCGCAAGTGAGACCAAAAAGGCGGACTGCGAAGTTCTTCCTCCTTACGAATACCCGTGGCAGGGGATTTATCACCCCGCTGCCCCTGTATCATACTACGAATCAAACCTAACTTACCTCGGCTGGTACGGCAGCTATGCGGAAAACAAAGGCATAGCCGCCGCACCGGCGGTGGGTGTTCTCTTCAGCAGACACTACTGGGTAAACGGACAGGCAGAACTTGAAAACAAACTTATATATGCACTTGAGGATGCAGGCATGCGGGTCATACCTGTTTTTTCAAACGGCACAAAGGACAATGAAACAGGCTCAATAGGAAGCGGAGCCGCCGCCGAGCTTTTTTTTACCGAAGGCGGGAAAGTGCTGATTGATGCCTTTGTAAAGCTCCAGACCTTTTATCTTAACTACACGCGGGGCTCTCAGCTTGCTGATACGGGTAACGCAAAAGGGGGCGTTGAGCTTCTGAAAATGCTGAATGTACCTGTATTTCAGCCTTTTGTGTCGTCATACAAGACAACAGACGAATGGATGAACGACCCTCTCGGTGCAGGTTCTGATGTCGCATGGTCTGTTGCCATGCCGGAGTTTGAGGGAGTTATAGAGCCCTTTATTATAGGAGCGCTCAAAAAGGATGAAAGCGGAATCATAAATGACCGTGAGCCCATTCCTTCCCGATGTGCTGAACTGGCTGCACGGGTTGCGGAGCGTGTGAAGCTTAGAAATGTTCCCGCCGGGGAGAAAAAGATCGTGTTCATGCTCCACAATGCTCCCTGTTCGTCTGTGGAGGCAACAGTCGGTTCCGGTGCCGGGCTTGACTGCCCGGAAAGCGTTGTTCGTCTCATGAGGCTTATGAGTGAGCATGGCTACAATATAAACCGCATACCTGAAAGCGGAGAGGAACTCGCTCAGGAGATCCTTGCAAAAAAAGCGATCAGTGAATTCCGCTGGACGACAGTGAATGAAATAGTTAACAAAGGGGGCACACTTGCCCTTGTTGAAAATGATAAATACCTTGAATGGTGGGATGAACTGCCGGAAAAGGTGAAAAACAGAATGGCTGAGAGCTGGGGGAATCCTCCCGGTGAAGCTGTCGGCGGAATGCCCCCCGCAATGGTTTATGACGGAAAAATTGCCGTGACGGGGCTGGATTTCGGCAATGTCCTTGTCTGTGTTCAGCCTAAGAGAGGCTGTGCGGGTGCAAGGTGCGACGGTGAGGTCTGTAAAATACTCCATGATCCCGATGTTCCGCCTCCGCACCAGTATCTTGCAACTTACAGATGGATAGAGAAAGTCTACGGCGCACATGCCGTAATCCATGTGGGAACCCACGGAACCTTAGAATTTCTGCCCGGAAAGGGTGTCGGTCTTTCCGGTGAATGTCTTCCGGAAATAGTGATAAATAAGCTTCCTCATCTATATATCTACAATGCGGACAATTCACCGGAAGGAATAATAGCCAAAAGACGCAGCTATGCTACGCTGGTGAACCATATGCAGTCTCCGATGATGCAGGGCGGACTGTACGGCGATTATGAAGAGCTGGACCGAACCATAGGGGAATGGGAACAGGCAAAAAACAATGACCCGGGCAGGGCGCACATGATTGAGCATCTCATAACGGGTCTGCTGGAAAAAATGAAAATGCAGGATGAGCTTGGCTTTGAGGATTTCAATGCAGCACCGTTCGCCGAAGTCAAGGAAGCTGCACATAATATGCTCAGCCGTATGCGCAATACATGGGTTCAGGACGGCATGCACATATACGGGTTTCTTCCTGAAACAGAGGAAAAAGAAGCCGGTTACGTTTACGGTATCCTCCGCTATGACAGCGGGGATGATATAAATCCAAGAAGACTTGCGGCATCACTTCTGGGGTTTGAACTGGAACATATGCTTGCTAATCAGAAGCTTACAGATACTGAAAGCGGAAAAAGCTTTGGCGCACTCCTTGAAAAAGTTGAACAGAAGGCTCTGGAACTTGTAGAGCTGTACCTTTCAGGAGGCAGTGAACCGGAGCTTGCGGAAGATTTGAGCGCAAGATTCCGCAGCAGAGTGACCGATTTAAGAAACAGGCTGCGGGAATCAAGGGAAGGCCTTGCATTAATGAACGCCGCTGACGGCGGTTACACTCCCGCAGGTGCATCAGGGCTCATTTACAGAGGAAAGGACGATGTTCTCCCCACCGGTCGGAATATATTTTCTCTCGATCCCGAAAGCGTGCCCACAAAGGCGGCTGCGGTTCTGGGCAATGCTCTTGCTGTGAAGCTTGTGGAAAAATATCTGAATGAGGAAGGACGCCTGCCGGAAAATGTGGCAATTTACTGGATGTGTGCAGACATTATGTGGTCTGACGGTGAAGGCATGGCACAGATAATGTCACTTCTTGGTGTACGCCCTGTATGGAAAAGAAACGGCAGAGTACACGATTTTGAGATAATTCCCATCAGTGAACTGGGGAGACCGAGAATAGATGTAACCATAAGGGTATCAGGAATAACAAGGGATAATTTCCCTGACCGTATAGCCCTTGTGGACAGAGCCGTTCAGGCGGTGGCGGCGCTGGATGAGCCTGTGGAGCTTAACTATGTTCGCAAGCATACTCTGGCGTCCCTTGTTTCGGACGGCATCGAAAAACAGGACAAAGATGCTTTCCGCAAAGCGGCAAGGCGTGTCTTTTCCGCCGCTCCGGGTTCATACAGAGCAGGGGTAAATCTTGCTGTTTACGCTTCGGCTTGGAAAGAGGCAGGAGATCTGGCAGACATATTTGTAGCATGGAACGGTTTTGCCTACGGAGACGGATACGGCGGAGAGCCCGCATTTAAAGAGCTTGCACGTTCTCTTGCAACTGTTGATGTAACATTCAATAAAATCATGGATGACTCTCACGACCTTTTGGGCTGCTGCGGGTACTTTGGCAGCCATGGCGGTCTGAGCGTTGCCTCAAGCCACATAAAGGGTGAAAAGGTACGCAACTATTACGGCGATACAAGGGAAAAGAGTTCTGTCGAAGTCCGCACACTTGCCGATGAACTCCGCCGCATTGCCCGCACGAAACTCCTCAACCCCAAATGGATAGAAGGGATGAAACGTCACGGCTACAAAGGCGCAGGCGATATTTCAAAAAGGGTAGGAAGGCTCTACGGATGGGAGGCTTCCACCGGAGAGGTTGACGATAAAATATTTGACGACATCACAAGAGCCTTTGTGGAGGACAGGGAAAACCGTGACTTTTTCGAAAAACATAATCCGTGGGCTCTTGAGGAAATGGCCAGAAGACTTCTTGAGGCGGAGAAAAGAGGGCTCTGGAACGCCGAGCCTGAACTCCTTGAAACACTTAAGGATACTTACCTTGACATAGAAGGCTGGATAGAAGAACGCACCGGAGACATCGAAGGCGAATTTCAGGGCGGAACCATAGATATAATAGGTGCTGACGATGTTCAGGGCTGGAAGGACAAAATAGACGGAATCCGCAAAACTGTTGCATCAATCAGGGAAGGCAGATGAAAACGGTTCATCAGCCGGTTTTTCCTTTTACAGCGATAACAGGGCAGGATGATATGAAGCTTGCCCTTATTATAAACGCAGTCAACCCCAGAGCGGGCGGCGTTCTTCTCCGTGGAGAGAAAGGAACTGCAAAATCCAGCGCTGTGAGGGCTCTGGGTGCGCTGCTGGATAAGCCGTTTGTTGAGCTGCCGCTGAATATCAGCGAGGACAGATTCCTTGGCGGGATAGACATTCAGGCGGCAGTAAAGCATGGCAGAAATTCCGTGAAAAAAGGTATAGCCGCCGATGCCCACAGAGGGTTTCTGTATGTGGATGAGGTGAATCTTCTGGATGACCATATAGTTGACCTTCTCCTTCATACGGCATCAAACGGCCTTGTTCAGCTCCAGAGAGAAGGTGTTTCCGCTGAATATCCGGCAGAGTTTGTTCTCTGCGGTTCCATGAACCCTGAAGAGGGTGAGCTTCGTCCGCAGTTTCTGGACAGGTTCGGTCTTGCGGTGCAGGTTTCCTCTTCCGGCTCTGTTGCAGACAGAGTGATGCTGATGGAGAATAGAGAGCTTTTTGATAATGAACCGGAATCTTTCATAAAAGCACATGAAGACAAAGAAAACAGCCTTAAAAAAAGGATAGCTGATGCCGGAGAGCTTCTGCCCTTTGTTTCTGTCAGTCAGGAAATAAAAACTCATATTGCCGAAACAGTGCTGGCTGCAAACGCCGCAGGACACAGGGCGGACATCATAATAACAGAGGCGGCAAAAGCCATAGCCGCATTTGACAAAAGAACGGAAGTTACAAAAGAAGATGCTGACAAAGCAGCAGAATTTGCCCTTCTGCACAGACGAAACGAAATGCAGGGTTCATCGCCCGAAGGCGGGGAAAATTCTGACAGCGGCGAAGATAAAGACAAAAAAGAACAGAGTGAACACAACGAACAGAAGAGTAAAGGCTCAAAAAACGAAAACAGCAGTGAAGCGGATGCCTCTCCTGAACAGAAACAAAACGAAGGCTCTGAAACCGAAACCGTTTTTGCTGCCGGTGAGCCTTTCAGGGTGCGCCGCATAGAAGCTCCAAAAGACAGAAAAATCAGACGCGGCAGCGGGCGCCGTACAAGATCCAGAACATCACTCAAACACGGGCGCTACGTACGCTCAAGTGATAACAGACGCTCAGATGACATCGCAATAGATGCCACACTGCGTGCCGCCGCACCTTTTCAGAGATTCAGAACAGCTCCGGACGGCATGGCGTGGGCATTAAAACCGGAAGATATAAGAGAAAAAGTGCGGGAAAAACGGACAGGCAGCTTTATCCTGTTTGTGGTGGATTCCAGCGGCTCAATGGGAGCTAAAAGCCGCATGAGCGCCGCCAAAGGTGCCGTGCTTTCCCTTCTCCTTGATGCATACCAGAAGAGAGATAAGGTTGCTATGATAACCTTCAGGGACAAAAAGGCGGAAACTGCACTCAGCCCGACTTCATCTGTTGAACTTGCGGAAAGGAAGCTTAGTGAACTTCCCACGGGAGGGCGAACCCCTCTTACTTCTGCTTTGAACGAGGGGAAAAAGCTTACTGACAGATATCTCCGCCATAACCCTGATGCAAAGCCCATCGTCATACTGCTTACGGACGGACGGGCAAATTTGTCTTTTGAAGAGGGGCAGAACCCCAGAAAAGAAGCAGCACAGGCAGCTGAACTCTGGGCGAAAGATCAGCGCATTCATTTTATAGTGATAGATGCGGAAAAGAAAGGGCTTGTGGATTTCGCCCTTGCCGGAGCGCTTGCGGAACAGCTTGGTGCGGACTTTTTTGAAATAAACGAACTAAGGGCAGACACTTTGCTGAATGCCGTTAAAAGGAGCATAAATGAATAGAAAAATTTACCCGTTTCCTGCCATCGTGGGTCAGGATGAGCTTAAAAAAGCACTGGTGCTTAATGTCATAAATCCATCTGTGTCAGGGGTTCTGATACGTGGAGAAAAAGGGACTGCCAAATCAACCGCTGTGCGCTCTCTGGCGGAGATACTGCCTGAAATTGATATTGTTCCTGAGTGTCCGTATAATCTTTCTCCGGAGGATTCAGCCCGTGTCTGTCAGATTTGCGGGCGTGAGGAATGTTCAGAGAATAAGCGTTCTGTAAGAAGGCGTGTTCCTGTTGTGGAGCTGCCTGTGGGAGCGACGGAGGACAGGGTAGTGGGCGCTCTGAATCTGGAGCATGCCCTTAAAGGCGGTGAAAGACGCTTTGAGCCGGGACTTCTTGCCTGGGCAAACAGAGGAATTCTGTATGTGGATGAGGTGAACCTTCTGGAGGATCATATAGTTGATGTTCTTCTCGATTCTGCTGCCATGGGCGTGAACACTGTGGAACGTGAGGGTATCTCCTTCTCTCACCCTGCCAGATTCACACTTGTGGGAACAATGAACCCGGAAGAGGGAGAGCTTCGTCCTCAGCTTCTGGACAGGTTTGGTCTGTGCGTGACAGTGAGCGGCATGAAGGATGCCGAAAAACGTGTGGAAGTGATCGAGCGCAGGCTTGCATTTGAAGAAAATCCGGAGAAGTTTATGGAAAGCTGGCAGGCGGAATGTGACCTGCTGCGTGATAAGATAACAGCGGCAAAGGCTCTTCTGCCTCTCGTGGAGGCGGACAGAACATCAATGATGCGTATAGCGGTGATCTGCATGGAAGCCGAGGTGGATGGTCACAGGGCGGATATAATAATGCTCAAAACAGCCAAAACATTAGCTGCATGGAACGGAAGAAAAGCTGTTTCGGATGAGGATATCCTTGAAGCAGCAAAGTTCGTACTCCCGCACAGAATGAGGAGACAGCCGCTCCAGCAGGTAGGCAGAGCATGAATAATCTTACGCAGCTTATCGACTACGGCGTTATAGGGGTTTTGGGTTTAATGAGTGTTGCTGCTGTTGCGGTGGCTATAGAACGTTTCCGCTTTTTTGCAAAAGTTGAGCCTGATTGCTACAAAACAGTTCAGGAATACGAGGCTGTGCTGACCAGAAGACTTTATATAGTTGCGACCATAGGTACTAATGCGCCTTATGTGGGGCTTCTGGGAACGGTTCTCGGCATAATGCAGACATTTTACGCTATGGGGCTCACTGGCTCTGCGGATGTAACAGCTATCATGACCGGACTGGCACTTGCGCTCAAAGCTACTGCGGCAGGGCTTGTGACGGCTATTCCCGCCATTGTGCTGTATAACATTCTGCACAGAAAAGTAAACGAGCTGATACTCATGAAGGAGGCATCCCTTGCGGGAGAAAAGCTTTGACTCCATAAATGTTGTGCCCTTCATTGACATTATGCTGGTTTTGCTCACCATAGTTCTTGCAACTGCAACCTTCATAAAAACAGGGGTTATACCTGTAAAACTGCCCGAAGTCAGCCATGCGGAAGCTTTCAGAGAAACTCCTGCCATTGATGTGACAAAGGACGGTGTCTATCTGTTTGATGGGAAGGAGATCAATACTGAGGAGCTTAAGAGTATGCTCAGTACAATGAGCAATGAAACTGTTATTACTGTCCGTGCTGACAAAGAATCGCATATTCAGCCTTTTGCTTTGCTTATGAGTATTCTGAACGAAAAGGGTTTTGAGAAAATAAACCTCCAGACGGAGATTGAGAACTGAAATGCTTCGTTCTATTATGGAATCTGCTGTTCTGCATATTTGTATTATAGCTTCTTTTATTCTGATGTCTCAAAATCAGCTTTTTAAAGCCGGAGCTGAAAACAAACAGACTGAAAATATAATTATGTCCACATCTATTCTTGAGACTGTTAAGCCGGAGCCTCCCGCTTCGCCTGTTCAACCTGTTCAGCCTGTTCAATCTGTTAAGCCGAAACCTGCCGAAAACAAAAAGCCTGTAACAAAGCCGGTTAAGGCTAAAAAGGAAACTGTGAAACCAAAACCGGAAGCAAAGCCTATAAAAGAGACTGTGATAAAAGAACCTGTAAAGTCTGAGCCTGTTTCCTCTGCTCCGGCGGATACTGTTGCTGAAGCACATAAGGCATCTGAATCACGGGGACACACACACGGAACAGCTTCCGTAAAATCGTCATCAAACTCACAATCCGGAGAAGCCTCAAAAGCAGCGCCGACCGATGCGGAGCTTACTGAAACCTACAGAACAGAACATTTCAGGTATATCCTTTCGTCTATCCGCTCTAACCTTAGATACCCGATGATAGCCCGTAGAAACGGCTGGGAAGGCAGAGTGGATGTCTCTTTCCTGATAAAGAAAAACGGGCATATAGATGACCTCTCCATAAACCGATCCTGCGGCTTTAATGCACTTGATGAATCTGCTATGCAGGCTGTTCGTAAATCTGCCCCTTTTCCGCCTCCTCCTGTGGAAGCATATATTGTTGTTCCGCTTGTTTTTGGGCTGAATTAAGTCTGTGATTCTATTCTTCCGCCCACTTCGGCTTTGATTTTAAAATTCTCTGATATATCGGGCAATGTTCTGCATGCGCTCCCTTGAGATAGCCGGTACTCATGAGAAATTCGTTAACAATCTCACCGCCGGTAAATTTGAATGTTTTTTTAAACAGCTTGGTCCATTCATCTTTTGAGAGAGGGTGGTTTTTATCCAGCCAGTTTTTGAATGAGCCGTGTTCATTCTGTATGTTGAGAATAGTTCTGGCGTTTTCAACAGCAGCATTGACTTTCAGTTTGTTGCGGATTATGCCTGCATCGGACAGAAGTCTTTCCCTGTCTTTTTCTGTGTAGGCAGCAACCGTTTTTATATCAAAATTATCATAGGCTTTCCTGAACGCCTTCTCTTTTTTAAGTATTGTCTCCCAGCTTAGACCCGCCTGATTTATTTCGAGGACAAGGCGGCAGAAAAGCTCATTGTCATCATGGAGAGGAAAACCGTAGTGGTTGTCGTGGTAGTTGCCGTGGAGAGCTGCCCTCTCTTCGTTCATGGTTTTAATTGCGTCGCAGTAAGACATCCATCACCTGTTGCAGTATAGCAGTTTTGCATTATTCAGCACAGAATAGCCTTATGAAAGGCAGGCTGTAAAGAAATATAGCCATTATTGATCAGGATCAAAACAAAATATTCATTTTGTACTATTTTAGTATAAAAGATGGAGGAAAAATCATGAACGCATTTATAACTGAGCTAAAAAACGATCATATTCAGCTTCTCAAACTTCTTCAGGAAGTGCAGATAACAGGACTTGGCAATGAGGCAGGGCGCAGAAAACTCCTTGAAGGGAAAAGGCTGCTTTCTGCACACTTGCAGAAGGAGGACACAAGGCTTTATCCTTCCTTAAAAAATAACCCGGCTGCCAAAAGCATCAGCGAGCAGTTTGCAGGTGAGATGAAAAAGCTTACATCTGAAATACTTGACTTCATGAACCGTATAGAGAAAGCGGATCTTAATATGGAGTACGCCAAAGAATTGGGCAGAATTATTACGACTCTCAGACTCCGCATAAACAGAGAAGAAATACAGCTTTACCCACTGTATGATAAAGCAACAGTGTAGTTAAAAGGCATCGGACATTTTATTGTGCCCGATGCCTGATTCTTTTCAGGCTTTCACAGCGAGCCTTCTGCCAATTTCAAATGCATTCTTCAGGTCGTTCTCAAAATGTTCTCTGCGGTATTGCATTTTTTCTTCTATTGTTCCCCGGAGTCCGAATCTTTCATAATCTTTTTCCGTACCCTGCAGAGTATTAAAGCTGCACATTGTTTCGCATGAGCCGAAAGTTCTTTTCATGAAATTCTCGTTTGTTCGGAAATGGGTATCATATTCGTACTCATTTTTTTCCTGTTCGGTTACGTTCATAGTATAAATCATTGCAGTCGAAGATTTCTTTGGAGCCAGACTGCTGTAGTCAGGATAGGACACAAACGGGAAAATAAGACGCTCCATAAATGCTGCAGTTTCTGCGCTGATTCTGCCCAGATAGATAGGAGCGCCGATTATAATTGCATCTGCTTCTGATGCTTTTTCCAGAAAGGGGAGTATGCCGTCTTTGTATGTGCATTTGCCGTAGGTTTTGCTGTTGCGCATCTTGCAGGCAAAACAGCTTGTACAGCCTTTGAAATTGATGTCATAAAGATGAACCAGCTCCGTATCTGCCCCTACAGACTGTGCGCCTTCCAAGCTTTTCTGAAGCAGAAGAGAAGTGTTGAACTTTTTTCTGGGACTTCCGTTGAATGCTATAACTTTCATTTGTTCCTCCTTCTATTTGTGCCTTTTATAGTAACAATTATATGCAAAAAAAAATCAGGTTACTTTGTTTACGAGGTCAGCAAGGCTGGTTTCTTTTAACTTAGACTCAAAAGATTCCTGTGCATTGCTGAGAATATCTTCAAGAGCGGGCTTCATCTTACAGCTTACAGAGCATGATTCCTGAACCGGATAAGTGTGAAGGGCAAAGGTCTTCGGCGCTTCCACCGCTTTGTATATGTCAAGAAGGGTTATTGATTCAGGAGCTTTAGCAAGGGAGCATGAACCATTTTTGCCTCTTTCGGTATGCACAAGTCCTGCCTTTGACAATTTTGATATTATACGTCTGACGAAGCTGGGGCAGGCATTAACACTTTCGGCAAGGTCGCATGAACACATATATTCACCTGCGTGGAAACCAAGCCCTGTCATAACATGAATGGCTATTGAAAACTGAGTATTTCGTGATGTCATAATTGTTATTTAAATCGTAACAAAATAAAATGCAAGAAAAATATTGATCGGCTTGAATAAATCAATCGATTGATTTATTATTAGAATATAAACATCCGGAGAAGATACCTATGAACAAAATATCTGATAAAACCAAAGGGGACAAAACAAAGCAGAACCTTATAGATGCAGGAATGGAGCTTTTCGGAGAGCATGGGTTCACAGCAACCGGAACAAGAATGATAGTTCAGAAAGCCGGGGTTAACATTTCCGCTATTCAATATTATTTCGGCGGGAAAGAGGGGCTGTATCGTGCTGTGATTGAGCATATAGCAGAGAGGATCGGTTCGCATATAAATCCTTTGGCAGAAGAAATTAAAGTGGAATTTGAAAAAGGCGGCAAAAGCAGAGAGACTGCTGCTGTGTGCATTGAAAAAGCTGTGAGGGGTCTTTTAAACATGATGATTAAATCCCGTGAAGCAAGGAAGTGGGCGTTGATTGTTATGCGTGAACAGGCGATCCCGACGCCTGCTTTTGATATATTGTATGACTCTGTAATGGCTAAGGCACACGGACTTCTTAGCCGAATTATCGCCGCAGGAGCCTGCATAGAACCTGACAGTGACGAGGCATGTCTTCGTGCCCATGCTGTTATAGGAAGTGTTCTCGGCTTTCTTTCAGCAAAAGAAACAGTATTTCGCAGACTCGGCACTGCTGAATACACTAAGGAGCATTTCCGTATACTGGATGTGCTTCTTCCTGCCATGGCAGTATCATCTTTTAATGCAGAAGCAGATGGAGCAGCAAAATGAAAAAGAAAGTTATCATATTAATATTGTTTATCACAGCAGTCTGCTCCGCTTTTTTTCTGTACAGTTCAAAAAAGAACGGCAGTGAAAATGCGCTGACAATGTACGGAAACGTGGATATACGTGATGTCACCCTTGGTTTTCGTGTTTCAGGGCGTCTTGAAAAGTTAATGTTTGAGGAAGGCGACCGGGTGAAGGAGGGCGACCTTCTGGCTGTTTTGGATAAAAAGCCTTATGAAGATCAGCTTGCCGTGGCTGAAGCCCGTCTTGAATCTGCTGAATCGGTTTTTTCAAAAATGTTAAGCGGCTTGCGCCCGCAGGAAATAGAGGAAGCAAGGGCGCAGGTTCACGAGCGTGAAGCGACTCTTATTAATCTGGAACGCACATATAAAAGACAGGATGAACTTTTTAAGCTGAATGCTGTGTCAGCTCAGGCGCACGATGAGGCTCTCGCCGCAAGGGACGAGGCAAGAGCAAGGCTGAAAATGGCACGCAAATCACTTGAACTTGCCCTCGCAGGCTACAGAGATGAGGATATAAGGGCTGCCGGAGCGGAATATAAAGCTGCTGCCGCATCTGTTGAATCTGCAAAGACTTCTCTGGCGGATACTGAAATAATCTCTCCTTCCGATGGGGTAATACTTACCAGAGTGCGTGAGAAGGGTTCGATTATTGCTTCAGGAGCAGCAGTCTACACCATAGCTCTGGACAGCCCTGTCTGGATACGCACATACGCTGCTGAACCTGATCTCGGGCGTATTTATCCCGGTCAGAAGGCTGAAATATACACAGATACAAACCCCGGTAAACCATATGTCGGGCAGGTGGGTTTTATTTCTCCTCAGGCGGAGTTTACTCCAAAAAATGTTGAGACTACGGCACTGCGTACAGATCTGGTCTACAGGCTGCGTATAATTGTGGATAATCCGGATAAGTTTCTCCGTCAGGGCATGCCTGTTACTGTTAAGCTGTCTGAGTAAAAGAATGCTGACTCCATTGGCGGAGGTTACAAACCTCACTAAACGCTTTTCGCCTAATTCCCCGCCTGCTCTTGATAATATTTCGCTCAAAATCAGCAGCGGGCAGATAACGGGACTCGTCGGTCCTGACGGTGCAGGCAAAACAACTCTTATGCGTCATTTGGTGGGGCTTCTGCATTCCGATTCCGGCGTAGTCTCCGTGTTGGGCATGGACACTGTGTCAAGCGCACCTGCCATAAGAGAGCATGTCGGATACATGCCCCAGAAATTTGGTCTTTATGAAGATCTTACCGTGCAGGAGAACCTTAATCTGTACGCTGATTTATGCGGACTTACAAAAGAAAAACGCATCGGCAGTTTCCGGAGACTGTTGGAATTCACCTCCCTCAGCGAGTTTACATCAAGACTTGCCGGCAGATTATCCGGCGGGATGAAGCAAAAGCTTGGGCTTGCCTGCGCACTGTTGGGCGAGCCACGTCTTCTTCTTCTGGATGAACCCAGTGTCGGTGTTGATCCTATTTCCCGAAGGGAGCTATGGAAAATGGTGCAGGAACTTCTGGATGGAGGCATGGGTGTTGTCTGGTCAACCTCTTATCTGGATGAAGCGGAAAAGTGTGACAGGGTAATCCTTCTGAATGAAGGGAAAACTCTTTTTGAAGGAAAGCCTGCGGAATTGCTGACTGAAATGAAAAACCGTGTGTTTGTTTTGTATGGTGCTGATGCCGGAGATAAACGTTCAGTGCTTACGGATCTCCTTAACAGGGCAGAAGTATCAGACGGTATAATTCAGGGAAGCGGAATAAGGATAGCCCTCCGTAAAGGTGCGCATATGCCTGACATGGCTGACTGTCTGCGTGTTGAGCCAGTCTCCCCGTGTTTTGAGGACGGTTTTATAGACAGACTCGGAGGCGGTCCGGGCGGGCATTCTCCGTTAGCGGATATAATAAATGAAAAACCGGATAGTGATGGCTCTGTTATAGAGGCAAAAGGGCTTACCAAGCAGTTCGGAGATTTTACGGCTGTAAAGGACAACAGCTTCAGCATAAAACGAGGGGAGATTTTTGGTCTGCTGGGACCTAACGGAGCGGGGAAATCCACAACTTTCAAAATGATGTGCGGTCTTCTTCAGCCCACTTCGGGCAGTGCGGAGATTATGGGTCTTGATCTTAAAACAGCCGGGTCGGAAGCAAGATCGAAAATAGGCTACATGGCTCAGAAATTCTCTCTTTACGGTAATTTAAGCGTCCGCCAGAACCTGAGCTTTTTCGCAGGGGTTTACGGTTTGAACAAGGCGGAAGCGGGAAGAGCAGCGGATGAAATGATAAATGTGTTCGACCTGGGCAGTTATATTGACACAAATGCCGACACTCTTCCGCTGGGTTTCAAGCAGAGGCTTGCTCTTGCCTGTTCAGTTATGCACTCACCCGGTGTGCTGTTTCTGGATGAGCCGACCTCAGGGGTAGACCCGGTTACACGGCGGGAATTCTGGAATCATATTAACAGTATGGTGAAAAAAGGCGTTACCGTTATGGTTACAACCCATTTTATGGATGAGGCGGAATACTGCGACAGAATAGGACTGATTTACAGGGGTGAAAACATCGCCTCCGGTACTCCGGATCAGCTTAAAGCTTCCGCAGTGACAGAATCGCTGCCTTCGCCTTCCCTTGAAGATGCGTTTATTGAACTGATAAACCGCTCTGAAGCAGGGAGGACACAGTGAACTTCCGCAGAATAGCAGCCCTTGTGAAGAAAGAGAGCCGTCAGGTGGTGAGAGACCCAAGCTCTATCCTTATTGCCTTTGTTCTTCCTGTAATACTGCTGTTTGTCTTCGGTTACGGAATCAATCTGGATGCTGCAAAAATAAACATAGGTCTTGCCCTTGAGGAAAGAGGAGCTGACGGAGACCGCCTTGCCGCAGCTTTTATAAACTCTGAATTTCTCAATGTACAGACAGCGGCAGACAGACGTGAACTTATACCCGAAATGGACGCTGGGCACATCAGAGGCATTGTTGTTATCCCTGTAGGATTCAGCACCAGAGCGGCTTTTGAGTCTGACAGTGCAGTTATTCAGGTTATAACGGACGGCAGCGAGCCTAATACCGCTTCATTTGTTTATAACTATTCGATGGGGATATGGCGGGCGTGGTTGTCTCAGTATGCCGTTGAAAAAGGTATTGAAATAAAGATGCCCATAGAAACCGAGCCCCGTTTTTTGTTTAATCCGGAGCTTAAAAGCCGCTATTTTCTGCTTCCCGGCTCAATTGCCATCATCATGACCCTTATAGGCACAATGCTGACCTCGCTTGTTGTGGCAAGGGAATGGGAGCGTGGAACTATGGAAGCCATGATGGCAAAACCGGTTACAGTCACAGAGATAATACTTGGCAAACTGATGCCTTATTTTATTCTGGGAATGGGGTCAATGGCTATGTGTGTGGCTGTATCAGTATATTTTTATGATGTTCCTTTCAGGGGTTCGTTTGTTGTTCTTGCCGTAGTATCAGCAGTTTTTCTTATTGCTTCACTTGGGCAGGGACTTCTCATCTCCACACTGGCGAGGAATCAGTTTGTTGCAGCGCAGATAGCCCTTATTACTGCATTTCTTCCTGCTTTTATGCTCTCTGGTTTCATATTTGAGATAAGCTCCATGCCGCCTTTGATCAGAGGGCTGACGTATGTTTTTGCTGCAAGATACTTCGTGGCTGACCTGCAAACTCTTTTCCTCGCCGGAAATGTATGGGGGCTGCTTATTACAAATACAGCCGCCATCAGTTTGATTGCTGCGGTTTTTTTCATCATAATCAGAATTAAAACAAAAAAGACTCTGGATTGAGAAGGATTTGAAAATATGAAGAGGCTGTTGCGTATAAAAGCACTGATGATAAAAGAAATACATGCGATATGGCGTGACCCGAAAAGCCGCATAATTCTCATTGCGCCTCTTACTGTTCAGCTTTTCCTGTTCTCTTTTGCCGCAACGCTTGAGGTAAAGAATGTGGCACTCGGAGTGTACAGCCTTGACAGAGGGAAGCATGGTTATGAGCTTATTCAGCGTTTTGCAGGTTCAGAAACGTTCAGCAGGACTATTTTTTTCAATAATCCCGCAGAAGCGAAAAGAGCGGTAAACGAACAGAAGATTATAGCTGTAATAAGCATACCGCAGGATTTTTCACGGGATATTGAATCAGGAAAACAAGGAAAAATTCAGATTCTCCTTGACGGCAGAAAGTCCAATGCCTCGCAGATTGTAATGGGATACATCACAACCGTGGTGAATACATACTCAGAGGAGATTACCTCAAAAGCAGGGGGAGCAGTGCTTCCTGCTATTGTAAGTGGGAGAAATTTTTATAATGAAAACTTAATCTATATGTGGTTTAACGTGCCTTCTCTCATGGGTATTCTCACAATGGTGGGCACTCTTATTCTTACTTCTTTGTCTGTAGCAAGAGAAAGGGAACATGGCACATTTGATCAGCTTCTTGTTTCTCCTTTGATGCCGTGGGAGATTCTCGTCGGAAAAACAGTACCACCCATGGCAGTGGGTATGGCGCAGGGAAGTGTGATTCTGTTTTTTTCCTATTTTGTATTCGGCATACCCTTCAGGGGCTCGCTTGTTATGCTCTATGCAGCTCTCTTCATGTTTGCTCTTTCTGTCACTGGAATAGGTCTTTTTATCTCATCCCTTGCGAAAACCCAGCAGCAGGCGATTCTCGGAGCATTCGTATTCATGGTTCCGGCTATTGCGCTTTCCGGTTTTGCAGCTCCCTTTGAGAATATGCCCCAGTGGCTTCAGGGGTGCATGCAGGTCAACCCTGTTAAGCATTTTATGATAATCCTCAAAGGAATTTATCTTAAGGACATGAGTCCGGCGAATATTTTATCGAACACTATGCCTCTTGTTGTGATAGCCGCAGTGAACCTTATTTCAGCCGGAGCCCTGTTCAGACGCCGGCTTGAATAAAGTCATATAATTGTTATGGTAAAAGTTGTGGTGTTTTTATCGGAAGTGCAGCGCAGTGTTCCGCCTAAAGATTTTTCCACAAGGGTCTTTGCCAGATACAGCCCAAGACCTTTATTTTGTCCCACCTCTGCTGTGGTGAAGTAGGGTTCAAAAATCCTTTCCCTTATTTCATCGCTGATTCCGCCGCCATTATTTGTTATTTCTATTATTTTACCGCTTTTGTAGTTGGCTATGCTGATTGTTATCTTGCCGTATATCTGTCCGGAGCGCTTTATGGCACTGACAGCATTGCTCAAAAGGTGCATCAGCACCTGTTTGAAGTTTATCTCGCTCCCTGATGCGAGCTTGCAGAATCCTCTGCACATGGGTTTGTAGTCGGGTGTAAAAGTCGTCTGCCCGTTCTCACAATTACAGGTAACAAAGGTTGTAATGCCGGATTCTTTAAGCAGTGAGTCATACATGCCCATTGTCTGTTCAACAGCTTTTACTATGGTAAACCAGCCGTCCTCTTTGACTTTGAAAAAATCCCTGAAGGAGTCAATAGTTGCGGACATTTCCAGTATTATAGCCATACTGATTTTTTCAAATTCCCTAAACATCTCTTCATGCTCGGATGCGGAAAATGTTTCGGTGAGATTCTGTATATTAAGTCCCAAAGCATTAAGGGGCTGACGCCAGTGATGGGATATGGCAGCGAGAAGCTCGCTTACAAATTCATTTTTGACATCAGCGGGGGAAGGAACAGTATATGCTGACATTTCTGCCGCAGGTGTTTTGCTGGGTTCAAGAAAAGCGTATGAGTGGCTGAAAGTACCGTTCTCATTGTAAACAGCGAAGGACTGTATTGAAGTTTTCAGCTCTTCGCCGCTTTTTCTTATAAACTTCATCTGAAGGGCTTCCAGTTCTCCCTTTTCAGCGAATATTGAGAATACGTTTTTTGCTTTGTCTTTATAATCAGGGTGAATAAGCTCGCCGATGCACTTTCCCAGAACATCCGCTTCCATGTAACCGAAGAGGTTCAGCCATTTTGTGTTTACATATTCCAGTTTTCCTTCTGAGTCTATGGAGTGAACAGCTATCGGAACATCGTCAAATACTTTCCGGAGGTCAGCTTTAATAAACATTTTTCCCCTTCTCAAATTTAAGATAGATAGTTAATGTTGGTCGTCAGTTCCAATTTATACATATTAATAGTGATTATGCCTCACTATTTATAATGATGCAATAAAACTAACATACTTGTTGCTTCGAGGCAACTGATAACAAAGCGTGGAGAAAAATATGTTTGAGAGAATAAAAAAACGCCGCTTAAATTGCGGCGTTGTAAATGCATTTTGCTCCGGCTGTATTAGTGTAATGCCTGACTTTACTGCTTTATCACTGTTAGGACCGGACTATAACGGAAATTTTTGTTTCAGGAGGACAGGACAGATTCAGTGTAGTCTGCTTCCTGCTCTTCTGTAGTGCCTCCGAGACCAAACTTGATTCTTTCAAGAATCCTGTTGAGGGACTCAAGATCAGCTTCTGGCATAAGAGTTCTTATATAGCTGTCAATATTTTCCCAGACTTCAATGACTTTCTCCGCCGACCTGTTCCCCTCTTTAGTGAGGTGAACACGGATAACTCTGTCATCGTGTTTGTCGCTGTAGCGTTTAACAAGTCCGCCTGTTTCCATTCTTTTGACCATATTAGTGACTGTGGCGGGGGATATGCCTAGGGTTTTAGCTATGCTTATCTGCGTCATGCCGTCGTTTTTGTAAAGTTCGGCAAGAACTTTCCCCTGTCCGTGGAAGATACCCATAGGGTCAAGGTCTTCACGGATACGGTCTTCAAGAAGCTTTGAAATGTTTAAAAAATGATGTAGAAAAAGTTTTCGCTCCATAGGTACCACCTTCCCTTTGCTTGCTAAAGAATAATATTGCACATTTATTAATACATGATTGTTAAGAAGTGCAAAGTGGGGTGTATGAGCGGGTTCAGGCGAGGATAACCGCCTTCTGTGTTTCGATATCCGAGTTCAGGAAGGCTCTCCCGCCGGTATCATAAATCTTTATTGCATCAAGGATATGAGCATCTGCTTCTATTATTGTTTCTGAGATTTCCTTGAAGCGCCATATTTCATTAAAATTTATGCTGCTTTCATTTTTTTCGCTGAAGAGTGCCATATAGAAAGTGCCGTTTTCCACAAGATCCTGAAAAAAGTGAGATCCGAATGACAGCTCAGGATAAAGCCCGCCTGCGTCATATTCCATCTCGCAGATTGCGGCAAAACTGCTTATGTCTGCAAAAACAATCGGAACTCCTAGTGAAGGGGTGCTGGTTCCCCACCTGCCCGGACCGAAAAGCACAGCATTTTTGCCCAGCGCACGGACACTTTTGTTCACCATTGATATTGCTTTTGCAGTGTTGTATTTATCGTTCAGGCTCAGTGCGGAATATTTCTCCGCATCAACAAAAACAAGCCAGTGAACGGGCATATGAACATTGCCGCCCATGAAGTGACCGTTTGATTCCAGTATTATGCGGTTGTGCTGGGTGTCCAGAAGCTTATACTCCGCACCTTTTCGTGCGCTTTTCTGAACAGGACGGCACTGTAGAAGATTTATCACATAATCTGAACCTTCTGTGAAATTGAGAGTGAACTCTATCTCAACCGGGTTTTTATATTCGGCTTCGATGCAGTTCATCATATTCTTCATTACTTCGGGAAATGTTCCACGGAGAAGTTTCTGGAATGTGAGTATCCAGATATGCTGTTTCAGCCGTCCACGCTCTTCAAGCCTTCTTTCTGTCTCAAAATCCCTTAGAGCAAATTCGTTAAGGTCAAACCCCAGCTCTCCTTTTGTTATCTGCATCAGGGATACGCAGTGTTTTCCCTCTGTTCGCACGTCAAGAACGTCTATATCTCTCTGTGAGTAGCGCATTTTGTTATGAATATCGGAAAGAGGGATCAGTTCAGGATCAGAGAGGGAAACAATTCTGGGGTAGTCACCCTCCACACGGTTGACAGCCCTTGTACCAAGCCCCATTACTATGCGGAGCATTCCCGCTTCAGGGTCAATATTTCTGTTCCACACATAAGTATTATACGACAGTCCGACTCCTGCTGCGTGGGGGTAGTAGTAATGATCCTGATAACTGCCCGAAACTCTCTGCACCAGAAGAGACATCTGCTCATCAGCTTCCTCAAGCCCTCTGTTGCGTCTGTATTCAAGGGCGTCTCTGCTCATGGCACTGGCATATACCAGCTTCATGCAGCGGAAGAAATCTTCATATCTTTCCTCCGGTGAGCCCATCACAGAGCAGAAGAAGCTTTCGTATTTTCCGGCGAAGGCATTGCCGTATCCGTCTTCGAGAAGGCTGCTGGAGCGTATTACGATCGGATACTGACCGAAGTAGTCGAGCATTTCCTTTATTTTTGACTTTATCTCCGGCGGAAGCTTCCCTTCCGGGAAAAGTTTTTCCAGTTTTCTTCCTGCCTTGAAATAACCGTGGGGGGTTTTCTGCTCCATAAAGTGATCCCACCAGCCGTTGTGGACTATGAAGGAATGGAAAACATCAGAGCCTATATAAAAAGAATCGTGCGGTTCAATATAATTATCAAAGGGTTTGCCCCTTTTGTTGTCTAAAATTTTTCTTGCCAGAAGAAAGCCCACTGCCTTGCCGCCGATAAAGCCTGTGCCGATCATGCGGTTTTTTATCTCCAGAAGGTCAGCTAAGGTGAAGTGACGGCTCACCATGAGGAGAATGCGGTGATCCCTGCCCATCAGCATAAGGGCAAGCTTTTCCTTCATTGCGTATTTTTCTGTCTCTTTATTTGTACCGAGAAGAGCTTCCGCCTTTATGAACTCTCTGTCCCATGCATCCACCGCACGCCTTATCCCTGCGCCGGGTGCTGTGCAGAGAGTACGGAAAAGGCTTGTCGCCTCCAGGCTGTTTTTCACAGGGGTGAAGCTTTCTGCGCTTTCATATTTGTGGGGCAGAAACATGGTGGGGCTGGTGCGCTCAAATACTTTCTGCGGGTGAACATAAAGGCTTACGCCGTCATTGTACGCTTCCAGCATAACCTGTGTGGTTTCCCTGATTCGGTTGATTGTTTCAAAGGAGTGATGGTTTTTGTACACAGCAAAACATGCCACTGTGTCCAGCCTGTATAAAAAAGGGCAGATTATACGGAAGAAGTTTGCCACGGAATTATCCGAAGCCCATGAAGAAAGAAGGTAAGAGAAACAGTCAAAGATGTAGAAAACACCCCTGCCTTGTTCCTTGACTATTCTGTATGCGTGTTCGGCAAACTGACCGAAGCCTATGTCAGCTTCGAGGCTGAATACCTTTGCTTCTGTTTCCTCAACTATAGGGGGATGATCTGCAAAGCGGATATAGCAGAGTTTTCTGCCGTCTTCAACAGCCTGACGGGCAAATGGACGCACAAATGCAGCATATTCCGCAAATGACGGAACATTCCAGACTACATTGTCCCCCATGCGGAGACAGTCGATAACTGAGTCCAGACCGCTCAGACCGGTTTTGACCTTATCTTTTTCCGAGTGCATGTTTATTTATAAAGGAAAGGGGAAGCCTGTCAAGACTTCCCCGTGGGTGATTTGTTATATAACTCCCAGTGAGAGCATTGCGTTGGCAACTTTTTTGAAGCCTGCAATGTTTGCTCCGGTTACATAGTTTCCGGGTGAGCCGTATTCATCAGCAGCAGTCATAACATCTGCGTGAATGTTTTTCATGATGTGCTGGAGTCTCTCTTCAGTGTATTTGAAGCTCCATGAATCACGGCTTGCGTTCTGCTGCATTTCAAGAGCAGAAGTTGCTACGCCGCCTGCGTTTGCAGCCTTGCCGGGTCCGTAAAGCACTCCTGAGTCTAAGAATACTTTAACGCCTTCAGGGGTTGTGGGCATATTGGCGCCTTCGCCTATTGCCAGCAGACCGTTTTTAACGAGTATCTGAGCATCTTTTCCGTTAAGCTCGTTCTGAGTGGCGGAGGGCATAGCAACCTGACAGGGAATTTCCCATATATTGCCTTTATCACGGTAAACTGCATCTTTATGATAGGTGCAGTAATCTTTAATTCTGCGTCTTTCAACCTCTTTAAGCTGCTGAACGAGTTCAAGGTCTATGCCTTTTTCGTGGTAAACAACTCCGGCAGAGTCAGAAAGAGCCACAACTTTACCGCCGAGCTGGTGAATTTTCTCTATGGTGTAGATGGCAACATTTCCGGAACCTGAAACAACGCAGGTTTTGCCTTCAAAGGTTTCTTTTCTGGTTTTGAGCATTTCATCAACGAAGAAAACCGCTCCGTAACCTGTGGCTTCTGTGCGTACTTTTGAACCGCCGTAGTGAAGTCCTTTTCCAGTGAGAACACCTGATTCATAGCGGTTAGTGAGTCTTTTGTACTGACCGAAGATGTAGCCTATCTCACGTCCGCCCACGCCTATGTCTCCGGCGGGAACGTCTGTGTATTCACCGAGGTGACGGTAAAGTTCGGTCATAAAGCTCTGGCAGAAACGCATGATTTCATTGTCCGATTTGCCTTTGGGGTTGAAATCGGAACCGCCTTTGCCGCCGCCTATTGGGAGACCGGTAAGTGCGTTTTTGAATATCTGCTCAAATCCGAGGAACTTGATTATTCCAAGATATACAGATTCGTGGAATCTGAGTCCGCCTTTATAGGGTCCGAGAGCGCTGTTAAACTGAACACGGAAGCCCCTGTTTATCTGCACTTCGTTTTTATCGTCGATCCACGGAACTCGGAAGATAATCTGACGCTCCGGTTCGCATATTCTTTCAATTATTTTCTGTTCGGCGTATTCGGGGTGCTTAACAAGCACGGGTCCGAGGGTATCCAGAACTTCTTTCACTGCCTGATGAAATTCAGATTCACCGGGGTTTCTGGCTATAACCTGCTTGTAAATAGATTCGATTTTTTCATGCATAACTATAGTCATTCAAATACTCCTGTATCCGTTACATTTGTTTTTAGGAAAACAATCAATCAATTTCCTGATAAAGTCATTATACATTAAATCCTGAAAATTGTAAGAATAATTACAAAAAAATATTTATCTTGATTATTAATTATTTATCTCTGTAGCCTAATTTGTAGGGAGAAAAACGGTATTAAAAACTAAGGTCAATTAGAGATATTGCAATATAAAGTAACGTTCATTTGCCTGTAGCCTAATTAAGTAATAAATCCTTTTTTAGTTTATTTCTTTTCGCTTAAGTTATATTCTGTAGCCTATGAGATTTTACAGTCTGCATAAAAAAGTTCTTATAGCCTTTCTGGCTTTGTCTTTGCTTCCTCTGGGGGTTCTGGGCTTTTACGCCGCACGGAATCTCAGCTCTGTTGAGCAGTATCTCCGCAAGAGCGCATCATCAGCACTGGAGGCGCAGGCTACCCGTTCCCTTGTTCTCAGTGCCCAGACTGTTGCGGACACTGTATCCATATTCCTGCGCAGTATAGAAAACGATCTTAACAGCTTTGTGCTGCTGGAAGCCGAAGAAGCAGAGTATATGGATTTCTATAACAGACACAGAGGCACGATGCGCATATGGGAAAACGGCAGTGAAAAGCTCAGTGACGTTCCCCTTTACAGCGAACTTGCTTTCATTGATCCTGACGGAACGGAGCGGATACGTATTGTTGACGGTGTTCCGGTTGATGAATTGAGGAATGTTTCTGTTCCTGCCAACACTACATATAAGACAGAAGACTATTTCCGCCGCACACTTGAGCTTCCTGACGGAATGGTTTACGTTTCAAGGGTAAGCGGGTGGTTTATCCATAGAAACGAAGTCGAGGAAAAGGGGCACGATACCCAATATAAGGGAGTTGTCCGTTTTGCCAGAGCTGTTTACAATTCAGACGGAAGTCTCCGGGGTGTGGCTGTCATTTCTCTTGATCACCTTCACCTCATGGAGTTTACCCGCCATATTTCCCCTGACGGAAAAGACAGCAGTAAAAAAGCCTCCTATGAAAGCGCTGACTACTCATTTATGTTTGATGATGAAGGCTGGATTATTACTCACCCTAAGCAGTGGGATATAAGAGGTTATAATAAGGACGGCACTCTCACCGGAACCAGAGGCGAATATAACGCCCGCAGGCTTCAGGAAGGGGACATTCCTTTTAACCTTTTCAAAACAGGGTTCATTCATCCTAATTATCCTGTGGCTGCCTCTGATGTATTGAGAAAAGGAAACGGTGTTGTGGATGTCACCAACGTAGGCGGTTCACGTAAGATCATGGCGTATGCGCCCATACGTTTTTCATCCGGAGTTTATGCAAAGCACGGTGTTTTCGGGGGCGTTACTATCGGTGCGGAAATAAGCCGTTTTCATATGCCTGCAGTTAAGATATCTGATGTGATAAGAGGCGAGCTTGATAAATTCATCAGCAGTATGGCTATATTTGTGTCTCTTATGGCGGTTGCTGTCCTTGCCGTTGCGTACAGGCTTTCATGGAGCATCACAAACCCCATCGGCAGGCTTAATCTCGCAATAAAAAGTGTAACGAGGGACGGGGCTGTCCCCAATGTTGATGTATCTGGCGGGGATGAGGTGGCACAGCTCACAAGATCATTCAACGATATGGCGAGGGAGCTTGAACACAGGCGGGTAAGCCTTATGGAATCAATGCAGAAGCTTGAGGCATCCAGAGAGGCTGTTATAAGGGAGCAAAACTTCAAAACCACAGTTTTTGAAAATATAGAGACGGGCATCCTCACTCTGGACAAGGATAACCGCATAACATTCATAAACAAACCGGCGATGAACATCCTCCGGCTTGCTAAAGCGGCAGAGGGCGAGCTTCTGGACGAGGCACTTGCCCATAAACAAGAAGTTATTGAAGTGATAAAAGAATTTCAGTCGGAAGGACGCACCAAGCGTTGGAGCCGGTATATCGACTCTGAAGAGGGCGGACGGAACATGCACCTGAGAATTGCTGGTCTGCCTATGGGAATGGAACATGCTGACGGCAACATTATTACTGTG
>OBLN01000109.1_pt1 | contig 29764 bp, 32 predicted proteins | sample 1519301 | NCBI WGS metagenome assembly OBLN01 (sample SAMEA2452533, study PRJEB22499) | sediment metagenome | reverse complement strand
GAGATCAACTTTTTTGATATTTCTGGACACCCAATTACTGCTGAATTTTTTAGATTTTTCCCGTCGATATCTACAAACCCTGTACATTTTGTAGAAATCCCAACTTGCCAGACAGTAAAATTTGACTCCCTTTGATTTTTTGTAGTTAAACAAGAAAGGTAGTACTATGAAAACTTTTACAGCATTTCTTATTACGATCGCGTTGCTTGTCACGCTAAGCACAGTGGCACAGCCTGTCAACGCGAATGAAAATTATCAACTCAACCTATCACATATAGAATGTGTTGGGACTTATGTTGAAATTCACTTTGTCCTACTGAATACAAGTGAAGGGGATACTATTTCAGACCTGACCTACACCTATGGCACCATATCGCCAGGTCCACGCAGCGGTAACGTTGTCCATTTTACTGATCATGTCGCTCCTGGTTTTTATAACATTACCAATGCCTCAGTGTGGGTCAATAGCACGTTAGTTACCCTTCATAACCCCGGGGATTATTCTGGCGAATATGGCTGCCAGCAACAGCCCAGCAGTACTCCCACAAATACGGCAACCCATACACCAACCTTCACACCAACCTTCACAGCTACATTTACGCCTACATTTACACCTACAAACACGCCCACAAACACACCTACGGGCACAATAACTGTTACCCCTACCATCACCCAACCGACACCTACGGATCCTACCCCTACTACAACTCAGCCGACCCCTACTGATCCACCTACGACTACACCAAGTCCTTCGGTAACCATCACTCCGACCGATCCGCCTGTAACGGCAACATTCTCGGTGCCGAACACCGGTCAAGACAATAACAATCTTGGTGCTGCCTTGACAATCTCGGGCCTGGCAACTTTAGGGTTAGGTCTGGCACTGAACAATATCCTGAAAAAAACCTCTTTGAACAAACCTAAGTAATTTGCATCAGATGCCTTAATAAACAACCCTGGATAACTATCCAGGGTTGTTTTGATAATAATATTTTGGTTGTTTGAACTCATTAATCATTCTTGGAGATAAAGAGTGATTGGTCAAGTTCCATTGAGGTTAAAGACAAACGCAAAGAACTAATCGCTGCTCCGCTTGCGCCGAAGCGTTATTTACTTTTTTAAATGGGGAATTCTAGAACTTAGTGCCTGAATTTCAAGAACAACCACAGCAGACCGAATAGCAGCGCAGCGCTAAGCAATGCAATGCTAACCTGAATCGGTATAAAGCGCTCGCTTCTACTTTCCTCACCTGTTCGAAGCTGTTCTTCATGTACTTGCTCAGGTTGGATGGCACTTGAATCTGGTGTCATCTTCAAAATAGTGCCAACATTTTCTGCGTCAATACCATAAATCCTTGGGGCTTCGCGCTCCATGGAAGTGGGGATTGCCATAATCATCGCTTCTGGAGTTGTTTCTTGCTCAGCAACTTCCTGCTCGGCGATTTCTGCTTCGGGAACTACCTCTTCAGGTACGGCTTCTTCTGGGTAAGCACTGATCATCGCATCCATCGGAACATCTTCAACGATCTCACCAGCACCGACGCCTGCTACTGCCAGATCCTCAGCATAATGAGTTTCCGGGCTGATATAAATGTTCACAGTCATACCGCCGGTCTCAGCAACGTCGCTTCCACCGCCCATACCACCGATACCACCCAACCCGGTGGCTCCATAGCCCCAATTCAGTAAGTAAACTTGTTCAGACCCCAGGGTTTTGAAGCCTGCAGATTCTTCTGGCATGGCGGCCATTGGTGCTTCTTCCTGCGTCAAAGAAGTTTCAATATTATTGGCTGGCATGGGGGCTGTAAGTGAGATAGTACGGAAGATCAATTCACTGCCAAAGATCACCGCGACCAACAAAGCTGAAACCAGGCTAGCCCAACCAAACATGGGCTGCAAAAAGCCGCTGCGTTTTGCTTTGCGTGCTTCAGCACGGGTTAATGTGAAATTATAAGGAGGCTTGCAGCAAGGCAGTTGCCCCATTGCTGTTTTTAGCCGTCTTTGTTGTTGATAAAGTGTCGCCAGATAAGGACATTCGGTTAATCGTTTATCGAACTCGACTTGTTCTTGTGGTGTTAAGGCATGGTCGAGAGCAATATTCAATAATTCCAGATCTCTGGATGTGACATTTTCTTGCCTAATCATAATCTTCCTCGCTATTTAGACGAAATTGATCAGGCAAAAGTTCCCCTGCTGCTTGCAGACATTCCTGCATCTTCAAACGTGCCCTGCTAAGCCGGCTCTTCACCGTTCCCACCGGGCTTTGAATAATCTCAGCAACTGTTTCGTAATCTTCTCCCGAAACATCCACCATCACCATAACCGCCCTGTGTTTCTCGTTGAGCTTGTTCAGGCATTCCTGGATCGCTTTCTCGAGCTGCGAATTCATCATGGTTTCTTCAAGTCCGGGTGTTTCGTCAGCAAGCCATTCAGGAGATTCAATCAAATCGCCATCATCCGTTTCCGGCTCAAGGGTAACTGTTGGACGGCGTTTTTGTTTGCGCAGTTCATCGTAACAGGCATTGGTAACGATCCGCAAAAACCAAGCCTTAAACGACCCGCCGCGATAACTGTCTAATTTTCGATACATGGAGATAACCGCGTCCTGGGTTGCATCTGCCGCGGCAGCTTCATCCGCCATAATGCGATATGCGACGTTAAAAGCAAGATCCTGATATGTTAGGACTAACTGGTTAAAAGCATCCAGATCCCCATCTGCAGCCTTTTCGATCAGAAGTGACTCTTCCATGAACATAAGTGTTGCAAGTCCTGAGCCAGTAAAAACCCGGACTTTCTGATCTCAATTCTATCTCAATAAAAATCAAACTTTCTTGTTTTCCTGGTCTGTATCACGTAAATGTGGGAATAAAATCACTTCCCGTAAGGTGCGCTGCCCGGTCAGCAGCATCACAAAGCGATCAACGCCCAGCCCCAACCCACCGTTAGGCGGCATGCCGTAAGCCATCGCTTGCAGGTAGTCCTCGTCCATGGGGTTACGCTCTTCTTCATCCTCATTGTAAGTATGTCCCATTTCCAGGAAGCGCTGTTCCTGGTCCAATGGGTCATTCAACTCAGTGAAGGCATTGCACAATTCCATCCCACCAATATAGCCCTCAAAGCGTTCGACCGTTGTCGGGTCTTCCAGCTTTGCCTTTGCCAATGGTGAAATATCACGCGGGTAGTCATAGAGGAAGGTTGGCTGGATCATGATCGGCTCCAGATAAGTTTCAAGCAAGGTGTTGATCAACTTGCCCCTGGATACACCCGGTTTGAAGTCGATTTTCTTTTCCTTCATCACTGCCGCCAAAGATTCCGCGTCCGGATATTGCTGGATATCGATGCCAGACTGATCAATCAGCCCCTGGCGGATCTGCAAACGGTTCCAGGGCGGGGTCAGGTCTATTTCCTGTCCATCATAGTTGATCTTCATCGTGCCCAACACTTTTTGAGCAACTTGCGAGACCATCTGTTCGGTCATTTCCATGATTTTCATGTAATCGGCATAAGCCATGTAAAACTCAAGCTGGGTAAATTCTGGATTGTGTTTGAAGGACACACCCTCGTTTCTGAAATCACGCCCGATTTCATAAACCCGGTCCAAACCACCCACTAACAACCGTTTCAGGTAAAGTTCAAAACTAATGCGCAGGTAGAGCTGCTGATGCAGTTGATTGTGATAGGTGGTAAACGGTTTGGCTGCCGCACCGCCGTAAATCGGCTGCAGGATGGGAGTTTCAACCTCGAGGAAGCCTCTCTCGTCCAGGAATTCTCTTAATGCCTTAATGGTATTAGCGCGAATCTTAAAAATCTCCCGCACTTCAGAGTTGACTGCCAGGTCAACATAACGCTGGCGATAACGTGTTTCAGGATCGCTCAATTGAGCATGACGAACCACTTCGCCATCCACAACCTCGTCTTTATCTGCCGGTAGTTGCAAAAGCGTCTTCGCCAGCATTCGGAAATCCGCTACTTGCAAGGTCACTTCACCCCTGCGGGTCCGGAACATGGTTCCACTGGCTTCGATAAAGTCACCCAAATCATAAAAACGGACAAATTCATCCAGTTTCTCTTCACCCAACTCGTTAACCCTCAAGAGAAGTTGGACTTTTCCGCTCTTATCTTCAATGTGGGCAAAGCTTAGCTTACCCATATTTCTGATCGCGCGTAAACGACCAGCAAGGACTACCTCCACTGCTTTGTCCGATCCGTTTTCTTCCTCTTTCTCATAGGCAGCAATCGCATCCGCGTTGCTGTGAGTCTTATAGGAACGGGTTGGGTATGGCTCCAAGCCCTGCCCACGCATTTTCTCCAGCTTGTTCAGCCTTTGTTCTTCAATTTCAGAAAATTCGTCTCTCAGCATAGTACGTCCTTTACATCAAAAATGCCCCACCTGATCAGGTGGGGCATTCAGTTGGTTTCTTTTACTCGATCTTCAAGATCTCAACTTCGAAAGCGCCACCTGGCGTTTCAACAATGATCTTCTCACCAGCCTTATGATTGATCAAGGCGTGACCAATGGGGGATTCATTTGAAATCCTTTTTTCCAGAGGGTTTGCCTCAGCCGGTCCAACGATCATGTAACACTCAGGCTCATTGCCTTCTTCAACAATGGTTACTTTCGAGCCTACCTTGACGATACCCTGGGGGTTATCCTCTTCGCCGATGATGTGAGCGTTAGCAAGCAAAATTTCAAGGTCTTTGATACGTCCTTCGACAAAAGACTGTTCGTTTTTTGCTGCTTCAAATTCTGCGTTTTCAATCAGCTCGCCATCTTCCATGGCGTCTTGCAACCGCTTCGCAACTTGTTTGCGTTTTACAGTGCGTAAAAATACTAATTCTTGTTCGGATTTCTCATAACCCTCACGTGTCAGGTATGAACTTGGCATGTCTTATTCCTTATATAAATGATTATTCCCCATAGGGATAAATATAAAATGCGCCTCGAAGGTCGAAACCATCCAAACGCTTTCGGCATATTATACTATGTTTTTATTTTTATCAAGATGCGGCAAGGTCTATCTTAACCCTAACTCCAACTCGGTGGGGCTGGCTGCGGTTCACGACCGCGCTTTTTAAACAACCAACCGCCGACCAAACCGAAAATGAAGCCTCCGATATGGGCAAAATAAGCCGTACCACCCTCGTTAAGAGCACCCAGAGAGCCAACGCCACTGAGAATTTGCAGCAAAAACCACAAACCCAAAACAACGATTGCCGGCATCAGAGTCAACCTTGCAAAATAACCGATTGGCACGAAGGTGTAAACCCGGCTGTTGGGGTACATGACCAGGTAAGCGCCCAATATCGCTGCGATTGCGCCACTGGCACCCACCATGGGAATTCCCGAGCTGGGGCTGATCACAACCTGTAATAATGCCGCCGCTACTCCGCCTGCCAGGTAAAAAATCAGGTAACCAATATGTCCGAGTCGATCTTCAATATTGTCGCCAAAAATCCACAGGTAGAGCATATTGCCAATCAGATGCATCCAGCCGCCATGCATAAACATACTGGTGAAAACATCTGTAAGATCCCCCACATCAATTCCATCGAATAAATTGGAGGGAATCAGTGCATATTCGTAATAAATGCTTTCAAGATTTGCACTGTTCAAAAACATCCACAAAAAAACCAGCACATTGATCACGATCAGCGCGTAGTTGATGATGGGAGTGCGGTGAGTTTTTATTTCGTCGCGAATTGGGATCATTGTTGTTCCTTTTCTTAAATTTGATTAGTTTGTTCAGCTAATATTACCTTTAACCTCGGATGATCACTATAAAAGCCTCTACGTTCCTCTGGTAAGAGTGCCGCAATCCGGCACATTATTTCTGTCAGACCCAGTTCAAGAATATCTTTCTCGCTCTGTCCATCCTCTGGCTCTGGCAATTCAAACGGCTTGCCAAAGATCACTTTTACCTGCATTTTTTTCAATTTCAGAAAGCGTTTCGCCATATCAGCCGACCCAAGAACTGCCGCTGGAATGATCGGGACTTTATTTTTCAAGGCCAACAAAACCGCTCCGGGTTTACCCTCCATCAGGCGGCCGTCTTTAGAACGGGTCCCCTCTGGTGCCAAACCCACGATTCCACCCCTCTTTAGAAAAGCAGAAGCAGCTCTGAAAGCCCCAAAATCGTAACCTTCCCGATTGATCCAGATCACACCCAATTTGCTCAAAATCCGACCAATAAAAGGAGCATTTTCGTATTCTTTTGCAACCATCCCAATAATATCTTTACGGGAGGTGGACATCATCAAAAATGGCGTATCCAGCCTGCTGATGTGGTTGGTTGTCAAGACATGAGCTCCTTGATCAGGAACGTTTTCACCACCAATCACTTCCATATTCGTTACCACGGCAAGAATCGATCGCAAAATTCTCATCACCCGCTCACGGGATTTCATTATGGCGTTAGACAACATAGGTTTCTCCTGAACTGTTCACTTGCGGCTGTTTTACGCTTTTTAGAACAATGCGGGTGAAAGCAACGAAGCTAAAACCGACCAACAGAGCTAATACAGCCATAACCAGGTTGGATAACAACTGGTTGATCTCCTGCCCCATCAAGCCTGGGATTAACTGGGTCAGAACTACAGCCAGATTCCATAAACCATGAATAATAAAAGCCAGCAAATAAATAACAAGAAGTCGTGTGAATTTGCGATCCCGCCAGGTTTTCGCCAGTGCCCAGCCAATCAGACCGCCATTAAAGATATGGATCAATGTGCCCCCCATCCGACCAAGCAAAAAATAGACCCAATCATTACCTGGGAACAAGGCGCTTTGTGCCGCGTAAAGCATACCCTCCACCAAAGCAAAAGCTGCTCCACTGATCATGCCTGCCATATAGCCTTCACCATCGCTGATGTCCAGACCAATCAGCGTCCAGACTGCCAGGGTTTTGAACAGTTCTTCCACCGCGGGTGCTATGCCAGCCACAAAAACCGTTAAAACAATCAGAACCATCGGAGACTTGAGCAATTCTTCGATCTCGTTGATGGAATCAAGGCTTTGGGGAAGATTCCCAATGTTCAGGATCGCCAAAATTACTATGGCAAAAATAACCAGCACCAATTGCACAAGCATAATAAATGGGATCGAAACGCTGCTCGAAAAGCTGATTATAGAGGCATCACGACCTTTGTACCTGCCCCATAAAGGTCCGCTTGCCATTCGCAGCAACCAGACCGCAGGAATCAAGACACCAAGAAAGACGAGGATGGAAAAAATCCAATCGGGCAAGACGATCGAGTACTTCCAGGCTGTCACTGCCCAGAGGATAAATGGAAATAACAAGATAATAAATCGCAGCCAGCCAGCCTGTTTAGGTTTAGGGTTTTTGGGCTTACCCCTCAGCCTTCGACTGCTATCCACAGTTGCGATCAGCGCCATTAACGCAATAAAACCGAACGTGTATGCCCAAAGGTATACAGTGCGGTTTGAAAGTTGTCCAAAAACAGAACCAGGGACAGCTTCTGGCTGCCATCTTATCAAAAAAAGGAAAATCGACCCAGCCCCGAGGACGACAAGGATGTTCCCTAAAAGGTTGATCCAATGCATCCAGCGCGGGCTGGTTCGATTTGTAAGTGCGGGTTCAGTACCTGTTTCAACCACTATTTTTCAGTAATCGTAATGCTGATTATCTCATCGCCTTCAGGTGCATCGGGATTGTTATCTGCATCACGTTCTGTGATTTGTTCAAACACTTCAATGCCTTCAACCAGTTTTCCAAAAACAGTGTAACCACCGTTGAGAGATGGATAAGGCACGTAGGTAATGAAGAATTGGCTTCCGCTGCTGCCTTCGGCCTGACCACGGGCTACACCAACCATGTAGGCTTCGTCAAAAGTAAGATCAGGTACGATCTCTTCGCGATATTGATAACCTGCGCCGCTCCAACCGGTGCCGGTTGGGTCGCCTGTTTGAGCCATGAAGTCGTGATAAACACGGTGGAAGGTTACACCGTCATAAAAGCCTTCTTGCGCCAGGTAAACAAAGGAATTGACAGCCAGGGGTGCCTGCTCGGGGTAGAGCTCAAGCACAAGATCACCTTTTTCAGTCGTGATCGTGGCAGTGTATTCTTTATCCATGTCGATCACAAATGGCGGGCATTCGGTGACCATATCTTTTTCAGCTTTCATGACTTCAATGAAGTTGCTGAGATATGTTGCTGTCCAATTGCCCACTGGGCGACCATTGACCAGGATGGTTGGGGTAGAGCTGACACCGTTGGCAAACAAGGTTTGCTGTTCGGTTGTAATTTTGTCGATCACGTCATCACTATCAATGTCTGCAGCAAACTGATCTACATCCAATCCCAACTCCTCAGCCTTTGCCATCAACCATTCGGTAAATTCTTCAGCCGGTAATTCAAACAAGGCGTCTCTATCCAGGAAAATTGCGTGATACATTTCCCAGAAATAACCTTGCCTGCCAGAAGACTCAACAGCGTAAGCTGCCAGGGGAGCAGTTGGATGGAGCGAGTCAAGCGGTAAAGCCCGATAAACAAGGCGCACGTCATCTGGATACTTCTCTACCAATTTCTCCAATTCAAAGTAAGCCATAAGGCAATATGGACAGAAGAAATCAGTATATTCAATAACCGTCAAAAGGGCATCTTCCGGTCCCCTGGTCCAATCTGCATCAGTCACTTCTTCGAAGATTGCCAACTGAGCTTTTTGCTCCTCGGTTAGCTCCGCAAATAACGGACCCACCAGGGTGCAGCTCATCTTGCCATCTTCATCTACCAGGGGCAATTCCTCGGTCGGGACCACAGGGATATCCTCGGTGGTTTCAGGAACGACTTCTTCAGTCTCCAAAACAACAGGTGTCTCTTCTGCAGGTGGAGGCGTCACTTCTTGAATTTGACAGGCACTAAGTGCCAGCATAAATACCAATACAACCCACAGGTATTTCTTTACATTCTTCATATTGAATTCCTTTCAATCAACGAGGCTTTGCGACCCGTTGTTTTATCCTATTTTTTTTCTAATGCGGCTAACACCAGTGCTCTGATTTCGTTTTGCACCTGCTCAGGTTTCTGCGTTGCATCCACGATCTTCCAACGCTCAGGTTCCTGCCCGGCAAGAATATGGTAGCCTTCACGAACACGTTCATGGAATGATAACTCAAAAGCATCAAGTCTGTTCCATTCTTCCTTAACCTTTTTTCGCTTTAATCCCGTAAGAACGTCAATATCAAGCAAAATAGTCAAGTCAGGTTTTAACCCACCAGTAGCAAATTCGAGCATGGCTCGTAAGGTATCCAGGTCAAGTCCATGACCATAGCCCTGATAAGCCAGGGTGGAGTCACCGTACCGATCACATAAGATGATTTTATTTTGCCTCAGGCTCGGGATGATCAATTCTTCGACCAGCTGTGCTCTGGCAGCCAGAAAAAGCAAAATTTCAGTACGTGGGTGCAGTTCGGTGTTATCCAGACTTACCAGCACCTCGCGAATCTGATCGCCTATTGCTGTTCCGCCCGGTTCGCGGGTTTTTACTACTGGCAAATTCAAGCTCTCCAGGTATCGCGCTAACTCTGGCAGTTGGGTGCTCTTACCGCTTCCTTCAGGTCCTTCAAATGTTATAAACATGCTTAATCCCTATAAATGCGCACATAGCGGTTGGGGTCTTTCCCGAAGGATCGGGAAACCAGGTGTGCCTGTTTGGCAAGTTCATGCTGCTCCCGACGAACTGGAGAAGGCATTGGCGGTAAGTTTATGAATTTTTCTCCAGCCTTTATCATCATAATGGCTTGTTCGGCATGGCGCATAGCCTCCTCAGACAGGGTTCGTCTGACCGGTGTTTGACGCGGTTGGAAGGAATCAGCCAAAAATTGCTCAATCTGTCCAACAGAATTGGTTTTCAGCACAAAAATTGGCATGCCTCGTTCTTCTGCTTCGACAATCGGCTGCAATCTGTCCCGATAGTAACGGCGTTGGGTAAGCAAAACATCAGCTTCAGCCAGGTCTTTAACAACAGTAGCCGGCACCCCCATGCTCTTGATCGATTGTAAAAGCCTGTTCCGTGCCACTCCGAAGGCGAAGATTTTCTTTTCTCCTTCTTCTTGCGGCGGCATGATCGGATTTTCGTAATCGCCAAAATCCAGAAAATCATCATAACGCTCAGTATGTCTGGGTTGCGAGAAGCCTCCCTGTGCTGGAGCTGGAGTTTGGCTGCTGCCGCGATCGAACGGACTTTTATCCATGCCATTTCGCCGTCTCATCGATTGAGAAACAGTCGGCATGTTTGGTTTGGTTTGCTTCATGATGTGAACTTTGCCGTCTTTATCACGAAAACGTTCTTCCGGCAGCATGGGGTAACCGCGTAGAATGGAATCTACTGCCGCACCAACATCACGATGTACTTTCACTCGCCCACGGTCCTGGATTTCGACCAGGATGGTAAAGGTAGGTGGAGACTTGCGCTCTAAAACCGTTTTTTGCGTTCCTCGCCGTCTGGCCTCATCATCAGACAAGGTAACCGACGAAACCCCGCCAATTAAATCGGAAAGGGTTGGGTTGACCAGCAAGTTGTCCAGGGCATTACCATGCGCAGTTCCAATCAGCTGTACGCCTCGTTCTGCGATCGTGCGGGCTGCCTGGGCTTCCAATTCGCGTCCAATTTCGTCAATCACGATCACTTCGGGATTATGATTTTCTACCGCCTCGATCATCACCTCATGCTGCAAAGACGGTTTAGGTACTTGCATACGTCGTGCAGCTCCAACTGCCGGATGAGGGACATCACCATCTCCACCAATTTCGTTTGAAGTGTCTACGATCACTACGCGTTTCGTTTCTGCCAAAATTCGGGCAGCTTCGCGCAGCATGGTGGTCTTCCCAACGCCAGGCTTGCCTAAAATCAGGATGCTCTCACCTGAGTCGATCAGATCTTCAATGATGTTGATCGTTCCATAAACGGCTCGCCCTACCCTGCAGGTCAACCCGACCACGTTACCGCGTCGGTTGCGAATCGCAGAGATTCGGTGAAGAGTGCTCTCCATGCCGGCACGATTGTCTGCGTCGAATTCGCCGATGCGACTGACCACGTGATCGATATCATCATGGTCAACCATACGATCGAGCAGTTTCACGTCGCCGTCAACGAAACGGGCAGTTGGGATGCGGCCCAAATCGAGAACAACTTCTAATAAATCGTCAAAATGATCTGTTCGGTCAACCGCTTCAGCAATTTCTTCAGGAAATACTTTCAGCATTGCCGCCAGATCATCAGTTATATATTTTGTTTCTGTCATAAAATTCATTCTTCTTTTTGTTTCTTTGATTTTAACTTATTTCAGCGTAATCGGCTTAGCCTTATAGTGTTTCTAATAGATTATTAATTTGGACTGATAAATTTATACGGGAAATTTTGTTTAGTCTCAATAATTTATTGGGATTTACAGATTGAACGTGAAAAAGAAAATCCAGTCTGGACGAAGGTAAGCAGTCAATCCGGAATATTTTATGGGTTACTAACTTGCCCCAAGACTTTGAATTATGAACACTCCAGAACTGCTGAACTTTAAAAGTTGTTTTACGTTCTTAGCCAATATGACATACATAACAGCAACTGCGTTTTTCGGTGTTAACAACCTCAAGATTTCCGAAATAGCCCCTCAATTCTTCCTTCACCACCTTGATGAAATTGAAGTAATCCCCTCCTTCAGCAAATTCAACAACGGTAGTGGGTAATGAGCGCGCCTGATTGTAATCGTGCAAGATTACCAGGTGTTTGGCCACCCGTTTCATTTCTCCATATAACTTCATGCGCAGGTCCGCTTTCATACCATGTGCGACATGCGCCGCAATGACAATATCAATACTATTGTCACGAAAAGGCAACCCGTCCTCACCGCTAACTTGAAAAAAATCCACGTCCCCATTTTTCCGTCGGCTTTTTGCTACACGCAGCATACCCATTGACTGGTCCACCGCATAGGTTTTCAAGCCTATTTCAGCAAAAACTGATGCCATGGCGCCACTTCCACAACCTATGTCTAATATGGATGAGAAATATGAGAGATTGCATTCATCCATTTCTTTGAAAATCCGGGAATAATTTTTGCGCTGACGATTATAGAAGCGGCCATAATGCCGCGAGATTCGGTCAAAAAGTTTTCTGGATTTGTTGTTGGGCATACATCTCCCCCTGAATTAGTTTTATTTTAACTGTGTTATTGGCAGTGAGCCTTCCATATTACTGTTTTCAAAAATATTCTTGACTGCATTGAGTTCAAGCGACTTCCGCAAAACCAGGTGCTTTACCAACAGGATCTGCGATTCTTTTTTTAAGCTTCCCATCTCTTCCAAGGCGGCATCCAACCATGGCTGATAAGAACGCACACACAGGTAAATTGGTCTGCCAAACAGCTCCGGAATCGCGTCCGCCAGCGAGTTTAACAAGTCTGCAGCCCTTACCTCCGGACTGGTTGTGACCTGCACCCAAACACCTTTTGGTCCATATTCCAAATCAGCATAGGCTGCCAATCTTCCTTCGGGCAAAAATGCGACCAATCCCAGTGCTGTTTTCCGTGTGACTGGCTCAATGCATTGCACCGCACCAGGCGCCACCTCTTTATACAAAGCATTCAAGGCGCCGATGTCATCCGAAGTCCACAAACGCCATTTAAGTGCAGAATTATTATAATGGTGATCTTTGAGATTTAGTTGATAAATGTTTTGCCTTGCCCAGATTGTGAATCCTGCTTTTCGGAATCCTTCATACAGTGGGGACTCCTCTGGTAGATCAGCCAAAACACCCCAGGCTTTCCAATCCCCTGCACTTCTTACTAATTGTTCTATCAGCCGGCAGATGTCGATCGGGTCCAGCCCATCCTGGTAACCCAGGTAACACATCTGGGCGTATTGTCTGGTTTGTCTTTTCTCGATCTGACCGTAACAGCTTTGACCCTCCTCATTCTCCCAACTTATCGCGGCTTGTTCAACTAAAGGCGCAACCCGCTGCATGACATTGCGCAGGTTCAGTGGCTCTCCTCGCGTAAAAAAACGAACCGAGTCCAGACTTTGCAGGGCAGTACCAGTCCGGCTGATTTTATAGAGATCGAAGGTCGTTAATTTTCGAATGCCGATGATGCCATCTCCATGAAATAACGATGGAAACGCAAATCGTCAGTAAGTTCAGGATGAAAGGAAGTCGCCAGCAGCCTGTCTTGCTGCGCGGCTATGATCCTGCCATCTGGCAAACTTAGCAGCGGTTGCGCTCCTCCATAAACTTCGGTAATGATTGGTCCGCGGATAAAGGTCAGGTGATAATCGGGTTTGCTTGGACTGAGAAAAGGAACGGGAAGGTCTACTTCAAAAGAATCGATCTGGCGTCCAAAAGCATTGCGCTGGATGGTGATATCCATCAATTCAAGCAGTGGTTGATCGCTGCCAACTTCTTTGGAGAGCAAAATTGCCCCCGCACAGGTGCCCCAAATCGCCTTTGTCTGTCCAAAATCGCGAATCGCGTTCAGCAAACCATAGGCAACCATCAACTTGCCTATCGCGGTAGACTCCCCCCCAGGAATGATCAATCCGCTCAGACCATCCAGATGTTCTGGCAGTCTGACCTCAGATACATCAGCCCCGAGTTTTTCGAGGCTGATGCGGTGTTCACGAAAATCACCTTGTAAAGCTAAGACTCCAAGTTTCATTTTCTGTTGCTTTGGCCTTCTACTTTACCAACCGCGACCGGCCATTCTTTCATCTTCTGGCAAATGGGTCGCGGATATCCCGACCATTGCTTCACCCAGATTACGGCTGACCTCAGCCAGGATGTCGGGCTCTCTAAAATGGGTGGTTGCTTTGACAATCGCTTCGGCTCGTTTAACTGGATCTCCAGACTTAAAGATGCCTGAGCCAACAAAAATTCCATCTACGCCCAATTGCATCATCAAAGCGGCATCCGCGGGAGTGGCAATGCCGCCGGCGGCAAAGTTGACTACCGGGAGGTTGCCCAGTTCGCGCACCTGCATGCAGAGCTCATAAGGTGCCTGGATATTCTTGGCAAAAGTCATCACTTCTTCTTCACGCAGCGACTGCAGGTGGCGAATATCGCCGTAAACTGAGCGGGCGTGCCGCACAGCTTCCACCACATCTCCCGTGCCGGGTTCGCCCTTGATGCGCATCATGGCAGCGCCTTCGCCGATTCGGCGTAAGGCTTCACCCAGGTTTCTGCAGCCGCAGACAAATGGTACTTTGAAGTTGTGTTTGTTGATGTGGTAGGCTTCATCTGCTGGAGTTAAAACTTCTGACTCGTCAATATAATCCACACCCAGTGATTCCAAAATCTGAGCTTCCACAAAATGTCCGATGCGGCATTTTGCCATCACCGGAATGCTTACGGCTTCCATAATCTGCAAAATTAGTTCGGGATCGCTCATACGGGCAATCCCGCCTGTTGCGCGGATATCTGCCGGAACGCGTTCCAAAGCCATCACTGCCACCGCTCCTGCGTCTTCTGCGATTTTTGCCTGGTCGGCGGTGACCACATCCATGATCACGCCGCCTTTTAGCATCTCAGCGAGTCCTTTTTTAACCGCGAATCCAGAAACTTCTTGTTCCATGCAACCTCCAATAATTTGTTTGATATTTATTGGGATTGTACCACCAACCGGGGTTCAATTGCTCTTAAGCAGCTGCCTCTTTAAAGGCGGCAACTAATTCCCGGTTAAATGCGGGGATATCAGCTACAACCCTGCCCCAAACCTGGTTGCCATCGCGAAAAGCGGGTTCATCCACCCAGCTGGCGCCAGCGTTAAGCAGGTCGTCTTTGATGCCCAGGGAGCCGATGGTTTTCTTACCGTCAACGATTTTGGCCGAAATCGCCAACAAACCGCCATGGCAAATAATGCCGATAATCTTATCTTGCTGGTTGACTTTGGCAACCAGATCAGTGGCTTCTTTGTATCTCCGCACTTTGTCCGGAGCCCAACCACCAGGCAAGACCAATCCAAATAAATCGTCAGCATCCAGATCGGCGATCTTGGTATCCGGTTTAATTTCAAGTCCGTTTTTACCCTTAACTGGTTTCAAATCCATCGCGGCTGTCAAAACAATTATGCCTTCTTCCTGCAAACGCATCGCCACGGCATAATATTCAAGGTCTTCAACGCCTTCAGCTACAAGGAAGGCTACTTTTTTTCCTTCGAGTGTCATTTTTTCTCCTGTTTTTCTCTTGTTAATAAAGAACTATTGTGTAATTCGATAATATCATAATGATGCTGCTTTTTCATCTTTCAGTAAGGGGTGTGAGCCTTTTTTCACTGATTCAGCATTATCAGAATGAAACTCGCTGCACCTGTATCTAGAAAGGTTGACTACAAATCAATAAACCGGCTTTCGTCCAAGTCGTCCTCTTCCGGTTTTTCTACGATCCTTTCAGGTTCTTCCGGTTGGTTTCGTTCATTAGCCCACTCAATTTCCAGCGGGCTGGCTCGCCGGGTTATCTGCCACTTACCGCAATGAGGGCATCTTTCAAACTTCCCTATTACCATATTCATTCCAAAAAATGATCGTGGAAAGGTCTTGCCACACCTATTGCAGACTGCCAAACCGTGTATGCCCGCCGTCATGACACCGCTGTCTTTTTGCCTGGAGGAAATCAACCAACTCAGCCCCATCGCTGCCGCGGTGATGCCAAGTATTACGACAATCATTGTGGTGGTTTTTCCCCCTACCAACTCAGCCCCATCGCTGCCACGGTAATCCCAATTATTACGACAATCATTGTGGTGGTTTTTCCCCCTGCGTCAGAGGCGCTCAAGAAGTTATACACAATCGGTCCGGCAGGCATAACCTTGCCATCATTGGTTGTAATTTCTGCCCTCATTTCGTGAACACCGGGCTGATAGTCATCTGTGTTGAAAGGTAATTTGAACGGATTTTGCGAGACCTCAGCCATGACCTCATCGTCGATATAGTAAACAACCTTGGTGATAGAGTTCAAATCGCCACCAAGGGACAACGTCATATTCCCCTGGATGTCCGAACCGGATCCATAGCCAAAGTTGCGGGTAAGTTTCAAAATCCACTGCGATTGTTCTTGCGCTTGTGCTTCTGAAAACACCAGTGCAAGCGCTAAAACAAGAAAAATTCCGATCAAATAATGCGTCTTTTTCATCTAATTACTTCCATTTTGTAAGAATATTTTCACGGTCAAAAATTATTGTCCCCAAATGCAGCATTCCAAAGGCTACAAGCAGGCATACTGCTATCGCGATCAGCATGAACCAGATATTGATAACAATTTTCCCAGCTAATGCTGCGAAAAGCACCAGCATCAGCGGCAAAATCACCATCCCGGAAAGTTGCTCCGCTACGCGGGGATCGCTGACCTTGGAGGAGACATAAATTGCAAATATGGTCGCGATAACCGAAAGGATTGGTCCTAAAATCAAGACCCCCACGATCCAGGTCGGACCTAATATGTAACCAATCACAGCCGGGCTGAGACCAATCAAAAGACTGCCAATGATGAAAACACCAAAAGCAGCATAAGAGATCAATATTCCAGGTATTACTGCAGCCAGACCTTTCCCAGCTAGTAACTCGATGGTCGTAATCGGTGTCGCTAAGAGTGGTTCCAGACTGCGGGTTGTTTTCTCTCCAACAATGCTGTAGGCGGCAATCGTCGTTGGGATCATCAGCGGCATCATCATGAACATCAGCATAAACTGGTTGAGCATGTAAATCTGCATGCAGTCCGATGCGCTTAATCCCACGCAGCCAGCCGCGAATCCTGCAGGTAAGCCACTGCTTTCCGTGCTGATACCAGCCGAAACATCGCTGCCTCCGGTCATATAAAGCATCACCAGCGGAAGGGCTGTGAACAACATGGGCAGCATCGTCATGGTCGTGATCACCCAACGATTTTTAAACACCTCCGACCATTCTTTGTTGATTATCGTTCGAATGTGTTTCATTTCTGCCCACTTTCACTTGACTTGACCATTTCCAGATAAATTTGCTCAAGGCTGTGTCGAATCTCGCCTACAAATTGAATCTGTGCTCCTGCGTCAACCAGCGCGTTTACAATTTTTGGGTTGCTTTCTTCCGGATCATTCAGTGATACCACCAGTTTGTTATCTACCGTTTCAACTTCCCCAGTACCAGGGATATTGGCAACCAGTTGCACCCACGTTTCAACTTCCCCAGTACCAGGGATATTTGCAACCAGTTGCACCCAGGCAGGCTGCAGTTCCCGGAGATGGAAAACCACTCTGCGACCATACATCTTTTCACGTAAGTTGGCAGGGCTATCCAGCGTGAGCAGTTTTTGCTGAAAAATGCCCACCCGATCACACAATCGCTCCGCTTCATCCAGGTTGTGGGTGGTCATAAAAATGGTGCGTCCTTCGGTTTTCAGTTCTTCCACAAAATCGCGGACTGTTTTTGAAGCTTCGGGGTCCAATCCGGTAGTGGGTTCATCCAGGAACAGGATTTGTGGTTCGTGGATCAGCGCGCGGGCAACTGCCAGTTTTTGGCGCATGCCCTTTGAAAAACTGCCAACCGCGTCATGCCGGCGTTCCCATAAACCCAACATGCTCAGGTACTTGTTCACCGATTTGTCAATATCTGGCACATCATAAAGATTCGCGAATATGGTCAGATTTTTCTCGGCTGAGAGGCGCTCATACATGCCTGGGGATTCAGTCAGAATGCCCACATTCCGGCGAATTTCAGTGTCCTGTTTCCCAAGCTCAAAACCAGCAACCTGGGCGCTGCCAGAACTGGGACGTATCAAACCTGTCAGCATACGCACGGTCGTTGTTTTGCCAGCACCGTTGGGCCCCAAAAAGCCAAAAACCTGCCCCCGCTGCACTTCCAGCGTTAAATCATCCACTGCAACAAGCTCGGTTTCTTCTTTTTTGCCAATCTTGAAAATTTTGGTCAAACCTTGCGTTTTTATCATATTCCTCATTTCGAAACTCACTAATTATACTCACCTGAGTTCAACCTGAAGGCAGTAGTGGGTTGAATCTGCACCATAAGAAATTCATTGCGCGGAGATGTTACCTTGGTCTGGAAGCGAGTTGAACCATTTGTGATCTGATCTTAGAAAACATTTTTTTGCGAGTATAGTGTTTTTTAAGTTTCAATAGTTGCCCGCTCAACCAATCGATTCAAAAAACTAGATTTATTCTTCTTATTGGAAAAAGTAAAAAAAGACCCGAAGAATTGGTTTCTTCGGGTCTAAACTCAATTATTCTCAGCCTAATCAACCTTGTATTCTGCGCCTCGGTGTAGAGCTTCAATATTCAAGCTAATAAATTTCTTCAACCTTTCAGCTGTATGGGCTGCCAGGGCACGTTCCAGGGCACCATCGGGCAAAGCTTTCATGTTGCCTTCTAAAGCGCCTAACAAGACCATATTGGCAGCGCGCTCGTTGCCGAGTTCCCGGGCGATATCGTTCGCCGGAATCGTCAACCAGTGAATGTCTGTGCGGGTTGGTTCGCGGTTAACCATCGATTGATTGACAATCAAGAAGCCGCCAGGAGCAACCAGTGGTTCGTACTTATCCAATGAGGGAAGGTTAAGAGCGATGACAGCACGGGGGTGCAACGCGCTTGGCGAACCGATTTCTTCGTCAGAAATCACAACCGTACAGTTAGCGGTACCGCCGCGCATTTCGGGACCATAAGAAGGTAACCAGGTGACGTGTTTGCCTTCATCCATTCCCGCATAGGCATAAACCTGGCCAGCATACAGCGTACCCTGACCACCAAACCCAGAGATGATTACTTCTGATTGCATCGTTTAGCCTCCTTTTACCAGTTCTTCAACAGCGGATGAAACTTTGAAATCGCTGATGGGATATTGGGGGATCATATATTCCTTCAACCATTCCCGCGCCTTCACCGGAGTCAGTCCCCAGTTGGTTGGGCAGGTTGAGAGCAACTCAATAAATGAGAAACCCAACCCTTGTTTTTGCACTTCGAAAGCAGTGCGAATGGCTTTCTTGGCACTGCGAATGTTACGCGCATCGTGCAAGCTGCGCCGAACTACAAATGAAGCACCATCAAGGGCTGACATCAACTCAGCGGTCCGGATGGGATAGCCCTGGGTTTCAACATCGCGACCAAGCGGAGAAGAGCTGGTTTTCTGACCAGGGAGCGTTGTTGGTGCCATCTGACCACCAGTCATCCCGTAATTTGTGTTATTGATAAAAATGACCGTTATTTGCTCTCCACGGGCAGCGGCAGCGACAATCTCGCCCATTCCCATAGAAGCCAGGTCGCCATCGCCTTGATAGGTAAAAACCATTTTGTCAGGCAATGTGCGTTTTATTCCCGTCGCCATCGCTGGCGCGCGACCGTGGGCGGCTTCAACAAAATCAAAATCGAAATAGTTGTAGGCAAAAACAGAGCAGCCAACTGGCGCTACACCAATGGTGTTGTTCAACTCGCCCATTTCTTCTAAAACTTCAGCGATCAAGCGATGTGCCACGCCATGAGTACAACCCGGACAATAGTGGGTGGTGACGTCTGTGAAACCGTGCGGGCGTTCGTAGATTAATTTCACGTCTGTATCAAGCATCTTAGGCTCCTGTTCCAACGAATTCGCGCATCTTTGCCAACCAAGCCCCACGGGCATCCCGGTTGAGATCATAGTCAGCGTGAATCATTTCTTCAATTGCAGCATAGATCTCATCCGGGTAAGGCACCATACCGCCCATCCGACCATAGAAATGAAGCGGTACACGCTTGGCCACTATTGCTGAAACATCATCCAGCATTTGACCATTGTTCATTTCAACTACCAGGAATCCCTTTTTGCCGGGGACCATTTGATCCAATATCTCTACCGGGAAAGGAGAAACAGTGATTGGGCGCAAAAGACCGACCTTGATTCCTTTCGCCCTGGCAGCCCGGACGGCGGTCAGAGCGATTCTGCCAGCAGTTCCAAATCCGACCACCACGTAATCGGCGTCTTCAAGGTAATACCCTTTATAACGAACCTCTTCTTTCTCAACCTGCTGCCAGCGAGACATCATTTTTACATTGAATTTTTCTTGCATGGGTGGGTCGATGTTGATCGAAGTCAGGACCGCGCGTTCACCCTCAGGGTGTTTCGCGCCAACTGCCCAGGAAGGTGCTTCGGTGCGAAGCGGTGCAAAAGGTGGTAATTCAACCGGTTCCATCATTTGTCCCAGGTAACCATCCATCAGGATGCAAGCCACCATGCGATATTTTTCTGCCAAATCAAAAGCCAAACCGGTTAGATCAACTGCTTCTTGCACCGAGGCGGGAGCCAGAACTATTAAGTGATACTCTCCGTGTCCGCCGCCATGCACCATCTGGGTATAATCGGCTTGCGAGGGGGCAATATTGCCCAGACCCGGACCGCCGCGAACAACATTGACAATCACAGCGGGAAGTTCTGTGCCTGAGATATAAGAGATGCCCTCCTGCATCAGGCTGACACCTGGAGCTTGAGGTCATAGTGCGCAAGCCTGCACAGGCAGCACCGTATACCATGTTGATCGCGCCGAGTTCGCTTTCAGCCTGAACAAATGCCCTGCCGAGTTCCGGCATGCGAGCGGAAAGATGTTCCAAAAGTTCTGTTTGAGGAGTGATGGGGTATCCGAAGTAGGAAACCAGTCCGACCCGGATCGCGGTTTCAGCTACGGCGACATTTCCTTTGATCAGTTCGAGTGCCATTATTCACCATCTCCTTCTTTTGCAGGTGGAGTGCCTTTGTAGACCGTGATTGCCGCGTCCGGGCAAACTACGGCGCAAATTCCACAAGCGATGCATTCTTCAGGATGCAGCATAAAAGCGGGGTGATACCCCTTGGGGCTCAGCCGGGACATATCCAGCGCAAGAACGTGCGTGGGGCAGTCTGTGACGCAGATTTCACAGGCTTTGCAATACAAGTCGTTTATTTCTACCCATCCCTTTGCGGGCATGTAGTGCCTCCTTGATATTGAGTTTTTCCTGCCGATTGGGTGAGTCGAGCAGGTTGTGATTATCTTAGTATAACGCAAAAGATTGGTTGATTCGGTTTTGGATTTTCGCTCAGATCATGCTTTTTTATCACTAAATCCTTGCTAAATATCCGCTTTTTTCCTTATATTTTGTGATTCGGGAAGAGAAAAGTGTAGGTTAGGAATTTGGAAGCCGGGGCTTTTAACCTTTATGTGCTCTGCCAGGGGTAAACATTTTTAAGCAGCTCTACCATTTCTTTCTTTACAACAACGCTTAATTTGTGCGAGTCTAAGCTCGGGTCGATCTGCTCCGGGACTTTTAAATTTCCCACATCAATTCTCATTGCTTTCTTCCAGTGAGCTTCTTTTGAAAAGCGTTGGGCAATAAACTGAACGACGGATGCAAACTGCTGCCGGCGCTTTTGGTTCCGCCCTAATTTCGCAAAGCGACTGTTCCAAGCTTTTTCGGTCAAAACATTGCTGACCAGAAGTGGTAAGAGCTGGGTTTCAGGGACTTTATTAAGAAAGACGCCAATGCTGTCGGACCACCCTTGCAGAGACTCAACAGCTCCTGGAACAATGGCAGGGTCTGGCTCAAGAGAACCGCTTGGAAAAATAATCACTGCCATACCATCTTTGAGCGCGTGAATAACTTCGCGAATTACATTCAACTTGAAGGTTGAATCGGGCTCGATTGTCAGGATATGACGATTGATGTTCCGCAAAACTCGCATAAAGCCCTTCTGTTGGGCAACAATTTTCACATCTTCACGTTTTAAGCTGGCAACGACACCAAGAATATCCGCCAAACCAGGGTGATTTGCCACCACTAACAAAGGTCCGTAGACAGGAATTGCCCCTTGATTATTTACGACAAGTCCATCAGAAAAAGACTGAATCGCCCTTCCAGCCGTCTCATAAAGCGTGGTCTCGTTGAGTTGATCGTCAATACGTTCGAGCAATTCTGCCAGCCACCCCGCAGGGCGATAACCAAACGTATCGATCATCCAGGAGATAATTTTACGTTTTTTGAAATTTGCTGAGGTTTTGATATCCTCAAGCACGATCCGTGTCAGGCTGTCATTTGCAGACATTTTCATCTATTATCAATTCTACGATAACAAGTAGCGTTCAGCGCTTTTTGATTGCATTTCGTGTGCATTTACCTGATTTGGAAGAACCATAACCCCAATCGCTATGGCATAGGTATTGCAACTAAGCTATTAATACTATTTAATTGACTGAGCGGCAGCCTATGAGCAATCAAACCTACACTCCTAACGAAGAACCTCCCAAGCGTAAAAGCCAGGTTTTCAAGATTTGGATACCTACCCTGGCACTGCTGATTTTAGCTTTGTTTTTGATTTTTCAAGAAAATCAAAGCACCAGCTCTAAGAATCCAGAATTTTCCACCCCTGTTCCAGGCAGCCAGACCGCATTAGAAGTTCTGCTCTACACTCAATTACCAGAGCTGGTCGCCGACATCGGTCATAGCAGTTGGTCAGTGGACGAAATTCAGTTCAACGAAGAATACACGCAGGCAATGTTATGGATGGCTGAGAGCGATGAGGAAGACAGCCAAGTTATCCCACGGGAGCCCGAGATCGTCCTCGCGATCTGGGATCCGGATAAGCAGTCATGGCGCCTCCATCAGGTCATCGACGAGGATTTCAGCAAGATTTTTATGGAATCCGACTTCAAAGACAGCGAACTGGCTGAACGCTTTTTTCCGGAGGCAGACCCAAAAGCCGGACCTGCCGGACCTGTTTACGGTGGTTATAAACTGCCTTGGAAAGCTGGTGAGACCAAGCGATTAAGCTGGTCGGTTGCTCATTCTTCTTGCAATCCCCAATATTACTGTACCTACGCCTTTGATTTTGCTGATGGGACCATGTTCGATTTGTTGGCCGCTAAGGGCGGGTATGTTTATCATTGGCGCGACACCTGCAACAATGGAAATTCGAGCTGCACAAACAGTATTACCCTGGAAGACCGCACTACTACCCCCTGGACCTATCAAATTTATCTGCACCTTGCGAAGAACAGTATTCCGGCTAATCTAAAATCCAAAGGACTTTATGTTGCTCAAGGAACAAAGATTGGGAATGTGGACGACACGGGCATAAGCACAGGACACCACGTGCATTTCATGGTGGTTGAACAAAAAACACTAACTTCATGTAAAAATTATTGCTTCGGCAAGTCTGTTGATATCACTTTCACCGATGTAAGCATCAACTGGGATGCAGCCACCCAGGGCGGCCGCCCCCGTCTGGAGGGAGAAGCCTGGTGGTATGGTGGTCAGGGACAGAAACATTACGTTAGTGGGAATGCTACCCAAACATATAACCAGATTATCATCATCCCTTAATTCCTTTTTGGTGTTGCGTTTATACTCTTTCGGAAGAATCCAATTTCAACATCAATTATAATGAAACTGAATAAAGAGATTGGAAACAATAAATTCGTCATATGGATAACAACATTAATTTGCTCAGCGACCGCGAAATCGAGGTCCTACAACTTGTAGGACAAGGTAAGAGCAATAAAGAAATCGCCGTTGAACTAAATATTAGTATCAATACGGTAAAAGTCCATATTGGCAATATTTACCAAAAAATCAGTGTAACCTCCCGCACCGAAGCCACCTTGTTTGCCATAGAACACGGTATCATCAAGTCCCCAGCAGCTCAAAACAATGAAAATGATGATGAGGAAACTGCAACGCCTGTGCCTAATAATGATAAGTTGTCGGTGGTAGGATTTATAGGCCGTAACCAGTGGATCATCCCCGTGCTCAAAACACTGAAAATGATGATGAGGAAACTGCAACGCCTGTACCTAATAATGATAAGTTGTCGGTGGTAGGATTTATAGGCCGTAACCAATGGATTATCCCTGTGCTCGGCATATTATTACTTGCAAGTTTGTACCTCATAATCGCCAAACCCGCATTTCTCATGCCCCAACTAAATCCACTGGAAGTTACTCAACAAAAATGGGAAAGTTTAGCATCAATGAATGAGCCGCGCAGTAGTATGGCCGTAGCAATTTTTGAAGGGAAGATCATTATCGTTGGTGGAAATTCTGACTCAGGGGTTCTTTCTTCTGTTGAAATCTATGATCCCTCCTCCAATACCTGGTCAGCATTAGACGAAAAGCCAACTCCAGTTTATGACGCTTCAGCCACGGTGATCGGTGAAAAGATTTATATTCCCGGTGGAGTGACACAAAACGGAATGCCCACAAAGGTTCTGGAGATTTTTAATCCCCGAAAAAATTTATGGGAACAAGCTGCTGATTTGCCTTTGGCGATAAGTGGCTACGGATTAGCATCTTATGAGGGACAGGTTTTTCTGTTTGGGGATTAGCATCTTATGAGGGACAGGTTTTTCTGTTTGGGGGCTCAGACGGCAAAAAAGCGCTGGACACAGTCTTGCGTTATGACCCAATCACAGATACTTGGCACCAGGCAAGTCCTATGCCGACCGCCAGAATGCACCCTTCTGTGCTCGCAGATGCCGGCAAAATTTATGTAATTGGGGGCTCAGACGGCGAAACTAACTTAAATACCAATGAAAGTTACAGTCCGTATGCTGAACTCGAAAACGAAGATCCCTGGCAGATCGAAGCTGACCTACCTCAGAAACTTTCTGGTTATGCAGCAATTAAGTTGTACGATAAAATCTCCATCATTGGAGGGAAGTCGTCTACTAGCGGTGCGATCGATCAGTTCCATTTCAGCGTGGCACAGGATGAATGGCAGATCGCCAACATCAACACAGATAGTACGAACTCGATCTTAAATGCTACTTACGTTTTGTTGGGTGAACATATCTATGCAATCGGTGGAATTGCTGGTGAAAAATATCTTGATAGTATGTCCAGATATCAAGCCCTGTTTACAGTCTTGCTTCCCCTGACGATCAATTAATTCTGACTGTTTTCTATCAATCTTTCTTCAGCTTCTTCTTCAGCTAAGTTTTTGAACTCATTTTCTACATCATAGGTCTTTGATTTCGTTAACGGTAAGGACTTGTTGAGCAGAAAAAAGAAGATAAGTCCAAAAATCAATTCGAATAAGGTAGTGTAAATGCGAACTAACAGCGCAATAATTGTTGCTAATGATGCCGGAATGACTGTCGATAACATGGCAAGTAAGGTCAAATCCGACGCGCCCATACTACTGGGTAAAAGGTAAGTCAACATGCCCGCAGCTCCAGAGAGAGCCCTTGCACCAAGTACGAACAAGAGTGAATTGATTCCAAGCGGTTTAAAAACCCGAATGGTAAAGAAAATCATAAATCCCCCAGCAAGCACTAATGCCATTCTCAGAAGCAACCAGCCAAGAACCTGTCCGATACTAACAGGTTGGGCAAGGGGATACTTAAGTTTGACCATGATTTTGCTCAAGGTTTTGGGACGAAGAATTAATAATCCAAGGATTACGACAGTTCCCAAAGGAAGCAGCCAGATTTTTGATAGATTTAAACCCAAGGGGATGAAAATTGCAGCTAGTAAAGCATCAGCGACAAAACTTATTATGAATTCGAATCCACTGGCGGAGGCAGTTTTGATTGATGGGACACCTAATTGCTTATAGAGAACCATCCTTCCGCCAATATACCAGATCGTTCCTGGTAAGCGTCTTGAAACCATAGAAACAAGATAGATCTTGGCGTGCATCCATAATGAAATTCCGCCTTCAAAAGCATGCATGATCACTACCCAATTAAGGACGGCAAGCAAGAGAGCGATTAGGTAGAGAAGTGCTACTGGAACAAACTGAGAGTAATCAGCTTCTGCTAAGTAGGGTATAAGTTGGTCCCGGGATCTCCAAACGGTGTATGCGAGGAAGGCAAACAACACAGCCCAGATAAGATATACCAGAATCTTTATCCATTTACTATGGTTGGCGTAGAAAGCCTTTATCTCTTCGATTAGGGAGGGCATGTCAGTCTGTCGTGGATGAGCGTCTACAGAAATAAACAAAACAATTCGAAAGATTGAATGGTATAGCCCATGTAAATGCCCAGCGTAATAACCGTGATGGACGTTTGAGATGGGAGAGCCAGTCTCGTTTTGTCCTTGGAAGAAAGTGTTCGTATCTGATAGTTTTGACAACTTCCAGTCCATTGGCTTCGAGCAATTCCCGCCAACCTTCGCGTGTGTTATAACGCTGAATCGGCTGCCCGTCATCAAAAACCCAACCAGTCTTGCGGACGTGTTGGATGTTACCTGCAATCGAAAACCCATTGGGAAGCAGGATCACTGCCGTGCCATCTGGCTTGAGCAGCCTCGCCACTTCCTGAACTCCCAAGTCAGGGTTTTGGTAATGTTCAAGATTTCCAATATGCGTCACATAATCGGCACATTTTTCTTTTAACGAAATCTGTTCACCATCACTAACAAATAACTGTAAATTGGAATCGGTTTGTTGAGCAACTTTAATCGCGCTCAACGAAAAATCAAGTCCAATTATTTTGAGTCCTCTTTGCCTGGCAAACGTGGCAAGTTTCCCTCTACCACAAGAAACATCGACCAGTAATTTTCCTGGAAGTGGATTAATTTTCTCCAATAACCACAAATAGTATGAATCGGAAAGAGCGATTCCACCATCTTCATAAAGATAGTTATATGCGGATTGAGACCTGGAAGTATCAGTTATTGTAGTGTGGCGTAACTCTATCATCTTAAATCAGGATGTGATTATAAACCAAAATAAAAAAACGCCCCAATGTTTATTGGGGCGTTCTCTTTAGAAACTAAATTTTACTGATTGAAAGCGTCATAAGCTGAGGTCACGTCACGAACATAAGTCGAGGGCAGACCTTCGCGGCTTTGGTTGACAACAGCCACGATTGCTTTGCCACCATTCTCTGTACAAACAGCGCTACCAATCCAGCGGGTGTCGCCAGCGCTGAAACCAACTTGCTGGTTGAAAACGAGCACTGCAGCGCCACTCTTCGTGGTATCAGCAATGTCAGCAAACGTTGCGCTGGGTTTCCAGTCGCAGGTGACATTGATGGGAGAACCATCTGCAGAAGCGATGCTGAAGGCGGTGAAAGCCCTGGTAGTTGTACCATTCTTGCTCATGATCAAAGGCATGACAACTGTGTCAGTTGCTGCAGCAGGATTGAAACCTTCGTAAAGGTTGGAATTCTTCTTGGCAGGACGTGTCTGATTCACAACACAGGCAATGTTAGCAGAACCGCTGACGGTTACAGTAGCACCACCGACCCATTTGGTTGTACCCAAATAGTCCATGACTTTGACAGCGATGCCATTCTCAGGAACATCCGTGAATACATCATCTGGGCGGGCGGGGAAGCCAGCGGAGGGGGTGTAGGACATTGTGATGGTGGCGGTACCAGGTCCAAGGTTCTGGCAGCTTGCACCAGTGCGGTTGCCATTGTTATTTTCCATAATCAAGGGCAGAATAGCAGTAGCACTGCCAGCAGAAAAACCATTGTAAACACCATTGGTGGGAGATGTAGGAACATTTGTGTTCACATTGCTCACAACACCAGCTAATGCACCAGTGGAAGCGGTGACCTTGATCGAGCCTAACCAGGGATTGGCGCCATTGTAATCTGCCATGTTATAGGTAGCAGCAGCACCTGGCTGTAGCGATCCGGGGAGGTCTGCGATATCAGCAAAACCACCGCCTGGCATAGGTACAAAATCGATCACGTAATCAGCAACAACACTGCTTGCATTCTGGATGCTGAAGACAGACACATTATTGCGTTTGTCAATCAGTGGGAAGAACAATGAAGCTCCGCCAGAAGCGACGCCAGTGTAGGTGCCCAGAGCGCGGTTGGTGGCAGCAATTGTCAGGTTACTGATAATTGCAATTTGCTTGTCTGAACTCACAACAACCGATCCTTTAAAACCAACATCCGGGTGAATCGGGAGGTAGGTGTTGGAGGAGCCGGGTTGTACAGTGTCAGCGACCGGGTTCGTGTAGGGGGCGGGCAGGGTTGCCAGGCTGCCATCGGGATTGTAGTATGCAATCGAGATGTTGGCTACGGCTACCGTGTCAAGGTTCTGAACCTGAATAGCAGATTCATAAGCAGGCAAAGCCACTGCTTTGACTTCCTTCATGGGTGCAAAAGCCCCAAGGAGGATAACAATAAATAGTAAGACGGAAAGGGTTTTTTTCATGCTCTTTGCTCCTGTTGAACTAAGTTAGTAATATTTTAGGATATTGTGTCAATCAAGACAATAATACTTAGTGACTAACTCTGCCCTATGGAGTAATACTTGGGTAGTATATGAAGTAATAGATGATCCTGGCCGCACTATTTGTCAACCAGACCTCATCCAACACTTCAGTAAGCACGGGGGTGTCAAGCCATCTCTGGTCAATTGGTTGGCTTTCGAGATCAGCTCCGTTATACAAAACAAATGATTCACCTGGTTCCAGGATCAAATTACTTGGAAGGATTTTTCTTACATCCAATTTAGGTGAATAAATCATATAGCTGCTAATGTCCTGTGTCTCAGAACTAATATTGGTGATATAGATGCTTTCCAAATTACCCTCGTGTCGAACTTCGGACACAATTATGCTGGTCAAATTTGCGTCAGGCGTCATAGTAACAAATCCAGGAACCTGATAGGCAGGTATTTCAGTCTCTTGTTCGGTCCCAATTGGATAAGTGGAATTCTCAAGCGAATTATCCGTGATTGGGTAGGGTGTGTTCTCAGTTACGGGTATGGGGGGAGTTGAATCGATCTGAGGTTCTTGTGTTGATTGAAGTGTGCAACTCGACAAAAGAAAAATCAGAGTCAAAATTATCACAATTTTATTAATAGTCTTCATTAAAGCTCCTTCTCTATTATGGTTTCTGACAAAAATACGTACACGATGATCTTATCCCAAGCCACCGGATCGGTCTGATAATTATTCCTGCAAAAATCCTTCCAATGGGTTTATGTGTACTACTGATTATAAACTTACTAAGTTTTAGCCAGCCGCGCTTGTTTAACCAATGACCAAGGCTAACAAAAAAAGACGCATAGTCACTGCCTGTCTGTGTTGTTTTCACGCTCGAAAAACCCACTTCTTTCAGCTTGTTGATGAGAACTTCTTTAGGAAAACCAAACAAATGCTGAGGCGCTTCATACCCAATCCAACTTTCCTTAAACATTGAAGCTTCTTTCGCGCCTGGGTCGGGAGTCTTGAGCACTAATAGTCCTCCAGATTTGAGACAGTCAAAACAAATTTGAAGGGCTCGAGCGGGATCTGCCATATGTTCCAACACATCCCAAAGCGTAATTACGTCAAAACTACTGCTTTCGAGTTGTGCGTTCTCTAATTCTTCTTCAATAATTTTGATACCCTTAGCTTTTGCTAAGGCAGCTGCTTCCGGGACGATCTCCAATCCCAAAACATTCCAACTGGTTAAAGCCTGAAATTCATGGAGAAAGTCACCCGTTGCGCAGCCAACATCCAGAAGTATCCCTGCATGAACGCTTGTCCTCTGCAAAATTGAATTCACTCGCTTTCGCAATCCGAATGCCCGCAAAAAAGCTGTGATTCTCGAGTCTTTTCGCAGGTAGGCATGATACTCTTTAGGATAATGCACTGACAGTTCATCCCAACTCGGTTGGGGATCTATAAACAACAAGCCGCAATTCTGACACTTCATCAAATTCCACGAACCTGGCAGGTTCAACCTGAGATCTGTAAGTGTCAAATGCTTTTCAGCTTTCTGGCAACCACAAAAGTTGCAGGGACTGGTCGTCAGATCACTCATCGTGAGACTTCCTTGAACCACTTAAGAAAGATGTAGACCAACCAGAGCTCCCACTGCCAGTCT
>OBLN01000108.1_pt1 | contig 29769 bp, 28 predicted proteins | sample 1519301 | NCBI WGS metagenome assembly OBLN01 (sample SAMEA2452533, study PRJEB22499) | sediment metagenome | reverse complement strand
AAATTGAAAGATGATATGGAAACAGCATACGATGCACTCAGGAATGCAGATGGTTTTGTATTCGGTTCACCTATCTACTTCTTCCAGTTCACAGGTCAGATGCGCCAGTTCATTGATCGCTGGTACGCACTTGTCAACCCTGATTTCACACCACGTATCGAAACCGGTAAGAAAGCTATCATAGTAAGTGCGCATGGTAACCCTGAACCAGGTGCCTTCAAAGGAGTCTTTGAAGAATTCACTCAGGTCCTCCAGATGTTCGGAATGGATGTCAAAGGTACTTTCGTGGACGTAGGTCATCATGCTCCGGGTGAGGTAAAGGAAAACTCTGAGCTCATGGAACAGGCTAAGATAGCTGGCACTCAGATTTTTGAGTAATCTTTCAGTACGGGGCATGTGCAATGTGCATGTTCCTTTTTATTCCATTTTTATATTTCCAGTTGTGTTTAAACAACCGATGGCAAAATCTAATCTGTTATGTGTCAGCAAATGAATTACCAACTAAACATAACGCTGGTAAAAATTGTAATTAATTCTTATAATATCAAATTTATAATCCGCTAACTTCTGCATCCTGCATGTTTTCGGATGAACTCATAATGTTTTTAGTAACGGGGCAGTCTTCAAGTACACTTTTATCCAGGGAAATAACTGGCACAGGATTTTCCATTTCAGGGTGTCCGCAATAATATGCAGTTCCAACTTTTGTTCTTCCTGGTACTCCGGCACATTTGGTATATAGGGGAATATGTTTTTTATAGTTGCATGTTGAGCACTTCATTTTTATCATCCATGTGTTAGTTGTAATAGACCTGTCTCATTCTTACAGTCACACTTTATATTTGGCTTAGTGCGACACTATATCAAATACATAAATATATTTATAATTTCATTATTGTGTATAATGTTTTATTCTTTTATTATATTTATCCTAATCCCTGCATGACACTTTTGTTATTATATGGTGGCATATATTTTTTAACATTTACTAGATTATTTTATATAGTATGGATTTCTAATGTAATAGTTGACAAATAGGGAGCATGGTGTTACAACAAATATTTCATCACTGTACCAACCAACCAACCAGTTTTTTATACATTGTGATTACTGTGCTCCCTAACTGTAATTAAGTGCTTATCCTGCTCATATTCTCAAAGCAACAATTAGAAATGAAATGGGTATATTGTTCTATAATGGGGAATATTAATGGAAAAAGGTCTTTCTTATGGGTTACTGATTATTGTTGCTATCATTTTACCAGGTCTCAGTAGTAATATATGGTCCTGCGGACCTGTGCAGGTAGAAGGTTTGTTTCTGGTTGATGGATCTTCATCTATTGGTTCTTCTGATGTGAATGGTTCCATTAATATCTATTCATACAGTTTTACTCTCTATAACAGTGGTTCGGATGACATTTATATCACGACAGTTGAACCAGTTCTTGCACAAAGCCCTTATATAGTCTCATCACAGGATTCTCTTCGCCAGGAAATAAATAAACTTGTAGTATCCGGTTCTTCTCTCACAATCCAGGGAACCATTGAACTAACTGGAAATGTGTCGAAGGAAGAGATAATGAATTTAGAACCAATTATTGATGTAAATATTTCTTCTACACAAACGATACCGTATTTCAATCAGTGAATTATGGCATCCACGATGCTTATAATAATTTTGAATCGTTTGTGGTCTAAATCTTTAAGCTAATAATTTTAAAAAGATTGCCTTGTCCTTCTTCATAGGTAGATTGAGGCGAACGCTATGCAAGTATAGGTAAATCCGGGAGATATTCAAGTTGTGCATACCATCTTCCGGATATTAATGCGCCTCCTTTCTTTTGATGAGATATGACTGAAAGCAGATCTTTTCAATTAGAACATTCTATCTACGTTTGCAGACAATCACTGATATATTATTAAATGCCATAAGCCTCATTATAGGCAGCAGGTGTTAAAATGAAGCTTGAACAAAATGATAAGGATAGGATAGTATCAATAGTTGCATCCCGCTATTTTGCAGAACAGGGATGGAAATGGATCGATCTTAATACTGAGGTCTCAAAGATACACAAGGCATATGATGACCTAAGGGACCAGTATGCTGCTTATCCTTATATGAGCAGGGACTGGTATGTGAGCAACTCCGCAACCAAAAGCATTCACATGTGTGAGAACTGGGATGAACTGAGTGAGCTTGTAGAGTTTTTGAATGCTTACGGTCAGCATTTTGATTTCCTTATAAAGGATACGAAGAAATCGTTATGTATAGCAAGTACAGATGGATATCTGACATCTGATGAGAAAGCTGCTATATCCAATGCACGAAGGTCCAGATATAATGTTTTTGTCTTCAGGGTAGATGTACCTGATGCGATTGACTTTGAGCTCATGCAGATAGGTGGCGGGGTATAATCAGTACCTTTTCTATCGATACATTCATATTATGTGTGTCCTATTGCAGCCTACTTTTATATAGTATATATCTGTATTATACCCGACGTGGTTACAATTATGTAGTAACTCATTCTGTCAATGATTTACTACTTTACGAATATTTATAGAAGTAAAGTTGACTAAAATCTAGCATTAAAATAAACTATATTGAGAGGAGTTTTAATATGGAAGCTTTAATTTATCTTGCCCCTCTTGCTGGTCTTGTTAGTTTGTTATTTGCCGGCTTCTTTGCGCGCAGTGTTCTTAAAGAGGACGCTGGTTCAGAAAAGATGCAGGAAATAGCAGGTGCTGTCCAGGAAGGTGCGATGGCTTATTTGAATCGTCAATATAAAACAATCGCAGTAGTAGCTATTATTCTTGCTGTACTGATTTACGTTCTCCTTGGTGAGGATGGAGGTAAGATCGCAATCGGTTTCCTTGTTGGTGCTATCAGTTCCGCAGCAGCAGGATATATCGGTATGAACGTATCCGTAAGAGCAAACGTAAGAACTGCACAAGCTGCATCAAAAGGTTTGCAGAAGGCAATGTCTGTTGCATTCCGCGGCGGTGCGGTCACAGGTCTTGCTGTAGTAGGTCTTGCGCTTCTTGGTACAAGCACTTTCTACATCCTTTACGGTGATGTAGATCTTGTAATTGGATTTGGTTTCGGTGCCAGTCTTATCAGTCTCTTTGCAAGGGTCGGCGGCGGAATATTCACAAAAGCAGCCGACGTTGGTGCCGATCTTGTCGGTAAGATCGAAGCTGGAATTCCAGAGGATGACCCACGTAATGCAGGTGTAATTGCTGACAACGTAGGTGATAATGTAGGTGACTGTGCCGGTATGGGTGCTGACCTCTTTGAAACATATGTAGTAACAGTTCTTGCATCAATGCTTCTGGGATCACTTATTCTTGATACTTACGCAAACGCAATTCTTTATCCACTCATCCTTGGTGCAGTGGCAATTTTCGCATCCATTATAGCCGTCTTCTTTGTTAAGGTCGGCAGCGATGGCAAGATCATGAAAGCATTATACAAAGGAGTGGCAGTCTCTGCAATTCTGAGTCTCATTGCTTTCTACTTCGTTACAACTTCCCTTATGGGGGATCTTACATTCTACTATGCAGCCCTTGTTGGTATTGTCATCATGGTGCTCATGGTGGTTTTCACCGAATATTACACTTCAACATCTTTCCGTCCGGTAAAGACAATTGCAGCTTCATCTGAAACAGGTGCAGGTACAAACGTAATTTCCGGTCTTGCAATTGGTTTTGAAAGCACTGCACTTCCATTGATCATCATCGTCGCTGGTATCCTTGCTTCATTCTACATTGTAGGCGGAGCAGCAGATCCTTCAGTTGGTATATATGGAATCGCAATTGCAGCAGCTGCAATGCTTTCAACAACCGGTATGATCGTAGCACTTGACTCATATGGTCCTATCACTGACAATGCAGGCGGCATTGCTGAAATGGCAGGTATGCCTTCCAATGTCCGTAAGATCACCGATGCGCTTGATGCAGTAGGTAACACCACAAAGGCAGTTACCAAGGGATATGCAATAGGTTCGGCGGCTCTTGGTGCTCTGGCTCTTTTCGCAGATTACAGACACAAGGTCGACCTCAGTGGTGCAGATCTCAGTCTTGACCAGCCTCTGGTCCTTGTAGGTCTCTTCATTGGTGGACTGCTTCCATTCGTATTCAGTGCAGTTACAATGAGAGCTGTGGGTAAAGCAGCTTTTGAGATCGTGAACGAGGTTCGTCGCCAGTTCCGTGAGATACCTGGTATCATGGAAGGAACTGGAAAGCCAGAATATGGTAAATGTGTCGATATCGTTACAGCAGCAGCTATCCGTGAGATGGCTATACCTGGTTTCCTTGCTATTGCTACACCACTCGTCGTTGGACTTGTACTTGGTCCTGCAGCTCTTGGTGGCCTGCTTATCGGTATCATTGTATGTGGTCTTTTGCTCGCACTTACAATGGACAATGGTGGCGGTGCATGGGATAATGCAAAGAAGCTCATTGAAGATGGAGCATATGGTGGAAAAGGTTCAGAGGCTCACAAAGCAGCTATTGTCGGTGATACTGTTGGTGACCCATTCAAGGACACATCCGGACCTGCACTCAATGCTTTGATCAAGGTAGTGAACATGGTTGCAATCCTGTTCTCAACACTGTTCATCGGCGCAGGAATCTTCTAAAACAAAGAACAAATTCTATTTCCGGCGAAAGCCGGAATCCTTTCTCTTTTTTTGATTCGGTTAATCCTGTAGTTGTCACTTTACAGATGAAAGAAAACGTATTCTTTTATTTTGTCCACTAAAGGTACAGTCTAAAATGGATTTCAGAGCAATGATATCTTGCCTTTATCCAGAACAAGTTGCAGGATAAAATAACCTTAAAAATAGAAATAAAGAATCTGCTTGCAGACTCTTATTTTCGTCCAAGGAAGTAGTAAGCGGCGGCTCCCAGGATACCAAAAATGAATGCAACAACTATCCAGAGTACTTTCTTTATTGGCTCAAGGCCCTTGTTACTGGTCATTATATCATAGATCACCCAGATAAAAGATACCAGGGTGAGCAATCCCCATAAGTTATATAACAATGACATATTTTACACCTCAAAAAAAGATAGCTTGTACTACCTATATATATTTATCTGGACATTTCCACAGTTTGCGATTAGTATGTCCCATTATGCTAACATATATATATTGATTAAGTTTGTAACAAAAAGTTTTTAAGTAACACACATAAGGTTGCTATGCTCAATGGTAATTCAACTATCATAACCAAAATATTTAGAATACAGAAAATCAGAAAACACGTTTTGCACGGGTGGTTGGGTTTAATGTATTTGGGGAGTGGGGTTTAAGTGTGGGAGTGGGTTTAATGTATGAAAAGAGCCACCCGTGCAAGAACAAGCTAAAAAAGGCATTATGGTATTTATAATTTATGATTTGGATTTGCTCTCTTCTGACTAGTTTTTCAAAGATACATAAATATTTTATTCTTTTTTCCTGTGGGATGCAAATAAATATGAGTGATACGTAGAATGTCAATATCTCGGAGTCATTTTTATGGTTGAGGACATTGGAACGGTTGTACGCAAAGGTTTTGCTACCTGGACAAGGAATTTGAACATTTGTGTGCCATTTATACTTGAGGTGTTGACAGCAATTGTATTCTTTTTCCTGGGATTGTTATTCTTCACAGTGGTATTTATTGCGCCGGTGATCTCAAAACAGAATATTGACCCTTCAATTCTATCTCCTGAAGAAGTGCTGAGCATGTTTACTTCTGCATTCTCTGAAAACATGTTGATGTTGATCCTTGCCGGAATTGTTTTGTTCTTGCTCTATATGCTCGTCCAGTCATTCCTTGCCGCCGGAGCTATTGGAATGGCAAAAACAGCATCAGAAACGGGACATACGAGTCTGGGTGATATGTTCCATGCAGGTGGAAAGAATTTCCTCAATCTTTTCCTTACGAACATACTTGTTTTCCTGCTCGCTATTGCCGGTTTAGTGTTCCTTGTGCCGGGCATTATCGCAATAGGTGATGTGACTCTTTTCCTTGCAAACCCTGAAAGTGCTGCCGCAGGCGCATCATTGCTCATGATCGGCATGCTTGTGTGGGTATTATACATACTGGTCCTGAGCGTTTTGTTTTTACTTGTGGATTATGCTCTTGTAATTGATGGTCTTGATCCCATCAGCGCAATTGAAAAAGGAATTTCAGTCTTCCGACGTAATATGTTCCCCGTTTTTCTGATGTGGCTCCTGGTGATAGGGCTATCTGTGTTCCTTAGTTTGATAGGGGAAGTAACATCCTATGTAGATGTAATAGCCCAGCTATGGTCATTTTTAGAATTTATCCTCAGCACCATCGTCATACAGCCATTGATCACTGTTTGGCTTACGCGTTTCTATCTGAACAGGACAGACAGGAAACTGTATTCATTTGAGGAGTATCTTCTGGATTATTGATCACGTTTAAGGAGCTTACAGGCCTGGCATATATCTTCAGTACATGCCTGCCCGCAGAGACTGCATGTGGAAAGTCCTTCCTGTGGGAATTCACGGCCAAGGATGCCTGATATCTTATCAAACCCACTCAACAGGGCATATTTTGTGCCCGGGTGGTTGACCTCAAATTCATTGAGCATGACCCTGATCTCTCTTCTCATTGCCTCATGGGCATACGGACATCCTCCAAAACCCAACGGAAGATCATGCAGGTAAGCATAAAGGGCAACCTCTTTCTCAGGAATATGCCTGAGTGGTTTCATTCTCAGCACCAGTCCTTCCAGCTCTTTTGGAGGAGCAAGCCTTACCATACGAGCCACATCACCTTTCAGGTGGTTGAGAAGAATTGTCTGTGCCTCATCGTCAAGATTGTGACCGATAGCCAGTTTTGAAGCGCCAATTTCCAGAGCTATCTTATTTAATAGGGATTTCCTAAGCACTCCGCAATAGCTGCATGCTCCTTTCTCTCTCTGTTGCGGTGCGATCTCATCCATTGTGGTATCATATTCTTCCTTAAATGAGCGGACTATATGTCTGATACCAAGTTTTTCCGTAAGCTCTTTTGCAGAATCTATCGTGCTTGGCCGATATCCATCGATACCTTCATCAATGGAAATACCTACAAGTTCGATGTCCGGTCTTTTACCGAATATCTGGTGTAATATGTATAGGGTAGTACTGCTGTCTTTGCCACCACTAAGTCCTATTGCAATGACATCATTCTTTTTGATGCTGTAATGTTTCCTGATAGTAAGTTTTATCTTACGCTCAACATCCTCTATGAAATGTTTCCTGCAGAGGTGCATGCCTGAGTATTTCTGAAAAATGATTGCATCATTATTGCATTTGTTGCATTTGATCGTTTTTGCTTTCATTATTGTAAGGTCATGGAATCTTATTATATAAAATTGTCCTGGCAAAATATTTCCAATAATTATCACGTGATATTTATTTTAAACACAAAAAGCAATAATTAAGTATTAGTCCAATATTCCTGACTGAAAAGTACAGGAAAATAATAATGAGTATGCTAATAGATGTTCCCATTTGGGCATTTTTAATATCAGTGGTTGCAGGCTATCTTCTGGGTGTAATTTCCGGTCTCGTGCCAGGAATTCACACCAACAACTTTGCATTGATATTACTTGCGTTCTCTCCTCTGCTCTTTGAAAATGGATTGCCGGTTGTTTGCATTGCGGCTATGATACTTTCAAATGCAATATCCCATACCTTCCATGATATTATTCCATCAATTTTCCTTGGAGCACCAGGAGAAGATACTGCCCTGGCAGTGCTTCCGGGTCATACTCTACTGCTTGAAGGTCAGGGTTCACAGGCTGTTCGTCTTTCAGCACTGGGAAGTGCAGGTTCCGTTGTGTTTTCCCTGTTCACTGTAATCCCGCTTTCATTTTTATTTGTGAAAAGTTATAGCCTCATACAGGAAAACATGGCTTACATACTCATTTTTGTAGTATTTGTAATGGTCATGACCGAAAAAGGAGAATATCTTCATGCTGAAGGAAGACAAAAAAGCTGGAAAAAACGATTCTATGCTCTTTTACTCTTTGGCATAAGCGGTCTTTTAGGAGTTTTTGCATTCCGGATGGAATACCTTTCAGTTCCAATAATAAAATGGGGACAGGGCTCTATACTGCTTCCACTGCTAAGCGGACTTTTTGGTGCATCCCAGCTTATCATAAGCCTGTTCTCTGATCCTGTTATTCCTGCCCAACATGATTCAAAGCCGGACCTTGAAAAAAGAAAGATTCTCAGGGGAGTATTAACTGGTAGTATCTTTGGTTCTATTGTAGCATGGTTGCCTGGTATATCTTCATCGATAGCAACTGTCTTCGCCCGTCTTTTTGTTAAACAGGAAGAAAAGGATCCCGGTCATGAATATGAAACTGATAAAGCGTTTTTAAGTTCGTCAAAAGAGTTCATCGTTTCCATATCAGGTGTCAATACAAGCAACGCAATTTTTGGTTTGATGGCACTTACATTCATCGGAAAGACCAGGAGCGGTGCCATGGTAGCTATAAATGACCTACTGGGTGGTATCACATTGGAGACTTCATTAGTACTACTTTTTTTGTGTGCTATACTGCTGACCTCACTACTTTCATATTTTTCAACAATCTATCTTGGTGATAATATCCACCATGTTCTGGAAGATATCGAGTACCCAAAACTTTGCTACGGAATAATTTTCTTTCTTGCAACCATGGTCCTATTTTCCACAGGATTATTTGGCTTGCTTATATTTGTGATAGCCATTCCCATAGGAATGCTTGCTACGTTTCTCGGGGTAAAGAAAAGCCATGCGATGGGTGTGATACTTTTACCTGTGATACTGCATTTCATTTAGCTTATTCAAGTATCTCAGTATCGTCATGTGAATAGGAAGGGGAGCAGCAGCACAGTAACCTAAGTTCTGCTTCTCCGGTATTTTTGATATTATGGGGGGTTCCTGGATGGATGTATACAGAATCTCCTTCTTCGACTAAAATAGATTCTTCCCCAAGTGTCATCAGACCAAAGCCCGATAAAATATGATATATCTCTTCTGTAACGTTGTGCCGATGCAAAAGTGTTGTACTTCCTGCAGGTACTGTGGCCTCAGCAAGACTCTGGGCCGAGTTACCATGCACAAGAGGGTGCATAAGTTCCCTGATGGATGAACCATCTTTTGTGATGTAGGCTTCTACCGTCTTACAGGAAGTTCTGATCATTATGGAACCACGGGTCTATTCTTCTTTCTCAAAACCTGCTATCATTTCAAGCATCTTATCCTTGATTTCGGTTACAGAGTCAATCCACTTGCCTCCGACATCAATTGGTGCAAGTCCATTGAAGTCAGCTTCCATGAGACCCGGGTCGTATGGTATTTCTCCGAGTACAGGGATTCCAAGTTCTTCCAGTTTTGGTTTTATATTTGCGGAAGTGCCTTTGTTAATGATTGCAGCAAGATGTTTTACATCGATACCTTCGGAAAGTTGCTTTATCCTCTGGGCTGTTTCAATAGAACGCATTCCCGGTTCAACAACAACTATCATAAGGTCTATTCCACGGGTCGTGCCTCTTCCAAGGTGTTCAATTCCTGCTTCCATATCCAGTATTACTGCACTGGAATCTTTTAGCACCACATGGCGCAAAAAAGCTTTAAGGAACGCTGAAGCAGGGCACATGCAGCCACTTCCGCCTCTCTCGATAGTACCCATGACGAGCATTTTGACATTATCAGGACCAACAACACCGAACTTATCCACAATGTCATCGACCTTCGGGTTGAATTTGAACATTCCTCCCTTTTCCCCTGCTCTCTCTTCAATGAGATCCTGATAATCAGTGAGTGGTTCCGGGGCTTTTTCTATCCCGAGGGAGGAAGCAAGATTCATGTCAGCATCGGCATCAATGGCAAGCACATCATGCCCATCCCTTGCCAGCATTCTTGCAAGAGTTCCGGAAAATGTTGTCTTGCCTACTCCGCCTTTTCCTGTGACTGCAATTTTTACCATGCTCAGAACTGAGAATTTATGTGAATTATATTTTCCGGTTGTACTCACTCTATAGTACTTACAAGTTCCAGCATTTCATCAAGTTCACTTTCTCCGTCTATTGAGAATAGTGTGTCGTTTATAGGCCAGACTTCAACACGGTATTCACCATCCGGCACGAGTCCCATAATTATGGTGCTGGTATCTTCATTCTCAAAAGCAGTGACAAAACCCAGCATTCTCATTCCCGAATCAGTAGAGTTGCCTGATGCTGAGAATATCTTTACCATGGTTTCGGTCCCGTCTGCAAGCGTCAGGTTTCTTGAAGTTGTTTCCTGAAGGTTCTCAACCTCTCCATCATCCTCTATTTCAGCTATCTTCTTTTCCATTATTTTGGATACAAGTCCGGTGGGGAGTTTAGCTCCGGAGGGCAAAGAAAGGCGGTATGTGATTATTTGCGCACTCAGGTTTTCAGGCAGTATTATGGAAACAGGAAGGTTGTTAGACTCCTGGAAATCACTTACCTGTTTACTTATATCCTCACTCAGTCTGTCATTATGGTATTTTACAGTCGTGGAATTGAGAACTATGCTTGTTGAATCAGTAACTATTTGCTCGAATGAGTTCTCCTCGATGGATACCTGTGACCATCCATAAGCCAGCAGTGCATTCTCATCGATAGCTGCAGGAGTTGCCTGTGGAGTTTCAAGGCATCCTGAACTCAGGGAAATTATCAATAATAGTGAAATTAAGAAATAATTTTTCTTTATGATTGGAACCAAAAGTATCACCTGAACGTACTATGCTTTTATTTATATATTAAAGCATTTGGTGTTAACGATTGTTGGTTTCCCTTCTTTTTATAGATATAAAAATCATATAGTTTATATTGTTGATGTTCAATAGTTCTATTGATGTACGACATGGAATCCCGGTTCAGGCAAATACGAAAAGTAATGGTCTATGTACTTTTCCTGAATCTGGCAGTGTCTTTTGCCAAGATTGCCTACGGTTTTTACACAAACGTACTCAGTATGCAGTCAGACGGTTTCCATTCTCTTTTTGATGGAGTTTCCAATATTGTAGGTCTCATCGGCATTCAGATAGCAGCCAAACCACCTGACAAGGAACATCCTTACGGTCATCGTAAGTTCGAGACACTGGCTTCCATAATGATAGCTGTGATACTGGCCATTGTTGCCTTCGAAATTGTCCATTCGGCATTTGACCGCTTTGGAAATGGCAATCATCCGGAAGTTACTGCAATAAGTTTTGCAGTGATGCTTGGTACAATGCTGGTCAACTATTCAGTGACTACCTATGAAAGCAAAAAAGGTAGACAACTGAACAGTGAAGTGCTTCTTGCAGATTCTGCCCACACCAGAAGTGACATATATGTTTCACTTTCTGTAATACTGGGTCTGATAGCTATCAGGCTCGGTTATCCTATCATTGATCCTGCAGTTTCTATATTGATCGCATTTGTCATATTGCATGCAGGTGCAGAGATAATATTCCATAGCATATCCATACTGATAGATGAATCTCAGATAGATCCTGAAGAGATATCTGAGGTAGTCTGTAATGTAGAAGGTGTGATCGATTGTCACAACATAAGAACACGTGGCCCTCCGGGAAGTGTTTACGTGGATCTTCATGTTGAGGTGGACCCTAATATGAGTACCTATAAATCCCATACAATTTCCCATATTGTGCAGTACCGTATCAAGGAGAGTTTTGATGGGATAGAGGATGTCCTCGTGCATATAGAACCAGCTCACACACGGTCGATATAAATATTATCAGGAACTCTATACGATTATGCCAGGAAATACATTCGGACATTCTTTCAGGATCACCACCTGGGGCGAATCCCATGGAAAAGCCCTGGGAGTTGTTGTTGACGGGGTACCGGCAGGACTTGAACTATCGGAAACTGATATTCAGAAAGACCTTGACCGCCGCCGTCCGGGACAGAGTGAAGTATCCACACCACGCTCAGAAGCAGATTCCGTGGAACTATTGTCCGGTGTAATTGAGGGTGTTACAACAGGAATGCCCGTATCCATGCTTGTATGGAACAAGAATGCAAAGTCCAGTGCTTATGATTACATTAAGGATATTCCGCGTCCTGGCCACGCAGACCTGTTCTATTCTGAGAAATACGGTATCCGTGACCACAGAGGTGGAGGCAGGTCATCAGGCAGGGAAACCATTGGCAGGGTTGCCGGTGGTGCTGTTGCCAAAAAACTCCTCTCTCTGGCAGGTATTGAGGTATTTGCCCATGTCATTGAGCTTGGCGGCGTAAAAGCAAAGCAGCTTTCCTTTGATGAGATACGCTTGAACGTTGAGAAAAACGTTGTACGCTGTGCAGACCCCGAGGCCGCTGAAAAGATGCTTGAGCAGGTGAACACTGCCCGTCTTGAAGGTGACAGCATTGGCGGTATCGTGGAAATAATAGCCACAGGTATGCCTGCAGGTCTTGGAGAGCCGGTATTCGGCAAGCTGGATGCAGATATTGCCTGTGCGATGATGAGCATAGGTGCTGTAAAAGGTGTGGAGTTTGGTGCAGGTTTTGAATGCTCCCGGATGAAGGGAAGCCAGATGAACGACCCATTTATAATTGAAAATGGTCAGGTAGTTCCAAAAACGAATAATGCAGGTGGCATGATAGGTGGTATATCCACAGGGCTGCCAATAATATGCAGAATAGCAGTAAAACCAACCCCTTCTATCTCAAAGACCCAGAAAAGTGTTGACATGGCTGCAATGAAAGAGATCGACCTTGAAGTACATGGAAGGCACGATCCCACAATTCCTCCAAGAATGGTGCCTGTTGCAGAGTCCATGATGGCAGTGGTGCTTGCCGATCATATGATTAGGAGCGGAAGGATAGGTCCTGATTCTTTGCTGGGATGAGTATTTACTTAATCCTTGTTTTCTTTTTAATATCTCTACGTGACCTATATAGTCTACATAGCTTCTACGGTTCTATTAAGACAAACTTTATAGTCAAATTCCGGTTCAATAGTCCTAAATTCCTTTTGGATCGTGAAAACAGATGGATACCAGAAAAGTGCAGATAACGGGCAAATCCACTTATGTTATGACCCTGCCTAAAAAATGGGCGCTTCGTTCAAAGTTGGAAGCTGGTTCTCATATATCTATTTTTTACCAGGAAGATGGTTCCTTACTTCTCCAACCTCCTGCTGTAAAGCCTTCTAAAAAGATTAAGAAGATAAAGCTCAATAAGCAGCTGGATCATATAATAAGGGATATCGTAGGCCTGTATATCGTTGAAGACTATCAGATAATAGAACTGACTGGAGATAATATTCCGACTGATGTACGCCGGCAGATCAAAGAACTATGTCATCGTCTTGTGGGACTTGAGGTCGTCGAAAGCAGTGATAAGAAAATAGTAATTAAGAATTTCCTTGATACTGAAGATTTCACCATAGAAAAAGGTCTCAAAAGAATGTCCTCTCTTGTCTATCTTATGCTGGACGAACTTGCAATGGCATTTACAGAAAATGACCGGGATCTGTGTAATCATATAATAACCCGTGATGATGACCTGGATCGCATGTTCCTTCTTGTATCAAAACAATATGTTCAACGCCTTAACCTGAAAAAAGCTTCAAAGAATGATAATCTGAGTCTTGTGGGATCTTTTTACTATCGTCTTGCAGCCAATGAGATAGAACGTATCGGAGACCACATATCTAAAATATCATTACATTTTTCTTATATTGCACTGCCAGATGATGTTCTTTCTATACTGGTTGAACTGTGCAAGGATTGCCAGACCCTATTTATGGATAGCACCGAGGCACTCAGGGAATCCAACAGTGAGCTTGCAAATGAAGTTCTTGGCAGGGAGAAAACGTTCAACGAAAAACTCATCTATGCCAGCCAGTTACCGAGCGAACATTCCGTTGAATTGATAATTGACAGTTTCAGCAGGATAAAAGATTATGCTTCAAATATTGCAGAGTCTGCGATCGATCTATCACAATTATAGATTGATCCCTCTTTTCCTCTGTGCAGCAGTCATAATTGATTATTCCCTTACCTTTTATTTTGCCGGCAGCATAGGGAATATACTTGAACATGAATTCAGTCCCACTCTGGTATTCGCAGTAAAGAACGGTATTGTTCTTCCATACCTTGCCTTTACGGTCATTTTCTACTATCTTATGGGATACACCATTCTCAAATTCCTGGAAAATGAAGATATCTATCCCATTGGTGTCTTTGTGATATTGCTTATGAGTATCACTCATGTGATGGGCGGTCTGTCATGGTTCATTCTGAAGGAAACATATTCAAATATGATCTTCATGCTTTCCCTTACCTCTATCATAATCGCAATATCCGTGTTCGGTTATGAGGTGCTGAAGAGGAAATAAGGTTGTAAGTAAGGTTGCAGGATCGTATTATTATATACTCTATTTAGTTCCCAATAGTTGAAGGTGCAGTATGTATTTCCTTTGTGCAAGGGATATATGATAAACTGTGATTTTACACGGCATGAAGAGAATAGTCAGTTTGCTGGCAGCAGTGGTACTTTCCCTATATACCTTCTATTCGACATGCTGGTACACTCCATCGTCTTTCTTTAACATGGCTGTACCCTTTGTTTTCGTTACTTTGTCCGGGTATGCCCTGCTGGTCTATATTCTGTCTAAAAAAGTATCTGGTAAGTCATAATGGTGGAGAGTGGACCTGGTGAAAAAAACGTCTGGACCTATACTTAGTCTGTTCTACATCACAGCAATAATATTGCTATTCTCTTCATTCCTACCTCTTGCATCTGCAAATACTAATTGTCCATGCGATGACCTTGATACCTGTGTGCAGTGGGTCAGTGAAGGCTCACTTAGTATACAGTGGGGACGTACAGCAACCCAGGTGGTTAATGACATTACTTATACTTTCAGGGCAGACGATTTTGATGAAGACCTGGGTGCAGCTTTGATCTCAATTGAGAAAGGCGGAGTTGTCAGGAAAGAATTCCTTTTTCTGAATGGTGATTATGACCGGAAGTGGTTGGAGTGGGATAATGAGGTTAAAGTGGAACTCACCGATATTACCGAAGATGGTCAGAAAACACCTTCTGCTCATGTGGAGATTTTCTCAAGAGGACGGCCGGAACTTGAAATAACTATTGAAGCAAGTTCTGAGACGGTCGATGGTGTTGATGTCTCATCAGAACAATACGCTCCGGGTGAAGAGAAACACATTGATGTGGAAGTGAAAAATACTGGCGAAGCCTGGATTGAGAATGCAATCCTTAATGTTGATATTGGTGAGTTCAGACTTAAAGCTAAAGGGGATTTTGAGTACAGGGATGGAATTATAAAAAAGAACCTTGGCTGCCTTGAAGTCGGTGATACTGCCAGCATCAATTTTACTATAGTTGCACCTGAATGGGATGGGAAGACCTCTCCTTATGAGCTTATCTATTATGTCAATGCAACTGCTGGAGGCTACGACATAAAGGATGGTTACTTTGATGCCGATAGTTCTTACTCGTTTGGGTGTACTGACCCTGATATGAAGGTTGTTTTTGAGATAGTGGACGAAGAGATCAATATGACTTCCTGGTATGTCCGGGAATTTGAAAGCAGTACCTATAGCCGGACCTCTAAGGATTATGAGATTCGGGATGCATGGGAGTATTCATTCCTCAGGACCCATGTTTATAATACCGGACTGTATACGGTTGATGATCTGACTATAGACTTTACACAGGTGCCGGATGAATTTGTTATTTATGAAACATATGAGTCAGGTAGTTACAGGGGTATGGCTCCTGACGGACAGTATTATCTCGGGCAAAAGCTGATTCCAATAAGACAGGGTGAATACCCTTTTGACAGCGTAGTTGCCACTGCAAACTTTTTTGGAAAGGAATTCACCTGGAATTCCGAATCAGGCAGTATAACAGTCCATGGTCCTCATGTAATCCTGTCCAAATCTCTGTCCGGTTCAGGCACAGATTACTCGGTCACTCTTAAAGCGTACAATGATGGAGACCGTGCATCCTGGGTAAACCTGACAGATATTATTCCCTATGAACTAAGCTATGTGGGTGGTAGTTTGGAAAAGAGCCTGGAAGGGAGCGATTTGCCGCTAAGTGAATGGGATCTTAGCGTTTCAAGGGTCAATGGTATACAAATTGTCTCTGTAGAAGGGGTACTTCTCCCGCCAGGCTCAACACTTACTTTTGGCTATGATTTCAGTTCTTCCAGTGCACCAGACCTTCCTCCTGCAGTATGTGAGTTCAGGGGTATTGGAAATTATGATGGGGAAGCACAGTCTTCATTCTATGTTGGTGGCTCTGAGGTCAAACAATACTGGGAACCTTTGAACGGTGGATGGATTTCCAATCCTGAAGATCTGGAAGTTACAACGGCAGTTGCTTTACAACCGGAACCAGAAGAAGAAGATGTGGATGAAGATCTGTATTCCGTAGAAGATGAAATACCGGAAGCATTAGATATATCCCTGGAAGTTCAGCAGGAGTCTTTAGCACCTACATTTCTCTCGAACATAATAGGTTCTATAGAAGGTCTTTTTAACAAGATGCAACAGTTCGTTGGCAATACCTTTAGTGGCGTTTTAAGTGGTTTCACCTCTATCTTCGGCATGGCTGAAAATGCTGCCATAGATGCTGTTGAAAACTATCTGTATGCAATTGTCATCGTTATCGCACTGGCTGTCTTTGCTCTTGTATCTACCCTGATAACAAAATAATTGCTGTAGTTTACAACTGCATATTTGTATTTCCTTTTATTTTTTGTTGCAATAATATTTATCGTTATTCTTGAGCGTTTTTTTATTCTTGACTTTCATTTTTTGTTGTATTTGTTTATTATTCAGTAGTTAAGCAAAATCCATTGTTGTATATGCACTAATATATAGAGATATCACAAATCTATATTGAAAATTCAACTATATACATGACTTGTAGAAGTATTATATATTCAACATCCAATTAGGTGCCAGAGCGATTAAAACCCGCTTCAAATAGGAACATAAACAAAATTGGTGTACGATAAATATGAACTTATTAAAAAGACTATTCAACGATGAAGCTGGTGTTTCACCTATCGTTGCAACTCTCGTATTAGTAGTAGTTGCAATCGCTGGTGCAGCAGCAGTAGGAACAATCATGGGATCATTCTCATCAGACGTGTCAGACAGTGCAAGTGCAGGCGATGCAACATCTGCAGCATCAACCGAACTTCTTGTCGCTGGTTCAACAACCGTCCAGCCTGTTTCTGAATTACTCGCAGAAGCATTCATGAAAGACCACAGCGGAATTAAAGTAACCGTACAGGGCGGCGGCTCCGGTGCAGGTATCACCTCAGCAGAACTTGACATCATCGACATCGGTGCAGCATCCAAGCCTGTTGACACAGTAAACGACCACCCAGACCTTAAGGTATTCGAGATTGGTGGCAGTGCAGTAGTAGCTATCGGTGGAAGCAACATTGCTGGTAACACCACACAGACTCAACTCAAGGCAATGTACGACGCCTGTAAAGATGGTACTGTAGACATCGACATCACAGCAGGTAACATCACCCAAAATGGTAGTACAACAATCACACTCTACCAGAGATCTGAAGCAAGCGGAACAGAAGAGACATTCGCAAATTACCTTGGTGGCGACTACAAGAGTGCAAAGGACGTTGACGCATCCGAAGCAGAAGGCGCAGTAGGAAACGCTGGTGTACTCGCTGCAGTAGAAGGTAACGCTGACTCAATCGGTTTCGTAGACTTTGGATTTGCAGCAAGCTCAGACATAGTTAACATCATCGGTGTAGACGGATACAACGATGTAACCGAGTCCAACGTACTTGATGCACTCTCCGGGAAGGACACCTACCAGAGCTCCCTCACAAGGCCACTCAACTACCTTACAAACGGAAACCCATCCACTGTTGAGCAGTCATTCATCAACTACGCAATGTCTCCAGCAGCAATGGAAATCTTCCACGAAGTAGGATACTTCTCCGTAATCGAGTACAAGTAAGTTTAAATAAAGATTTGTGCACAAGCACAAATCTCCTCTTTTTATTTTAAAACGATTATCATGGGCAGCAGAGAATTATATGAACAGGTAACGAACAAGGAATCTGCCTGGGTTCTGATAAATGATATTTTCGGATTCAGTTCTTATGGATCAGGTCAGAGAGAACTGTACAATACTGCAGCAAAACTGCTTTTTTTAGCCTGCAGCATCATCATCACACTCATCGTGGTCTTCTTTGTAGGATTCATCTTCTATACGGCATTACCGGTCTTCAAAAGCCAGGGACTGTATTTCATTACCGGTGATGTATGGAACTACTCCAATAACATATACGGTATCAGAACCTATATAGCCGGCACCATCATCATGACTGTCGTAACATTATTCATGGCAGTCCCTTTAAGCATTTTCACGGCAATTTTCCTCTCAGAGATCGCATCTCCCCGAGTTGCTTCCACTATCAGGCCTTTTATCGAACTGCTGGTAGGTATTCCATCGGTAGTTTACGGTATATTTGGCCTGTTCGTACTGGAAAATATATTCCAGAATAGCATTGAGCCATTTATAGATTCACTCCTGGGTTTCATCCCCATATTTGTAGACCTGAACCCAGGTTCCGGGGTCGGAGTACTTCTGGCTTCCACGGTTCTTGCGATCATGATCTTCCCAACAATCACAACAATTTCCGAGGATGCGATCCGTTCCGTTCCCGTGGAGAGTAGACATGCTTCCTTCTCCCTGGGTGCCAACAGGTGGGAGACAATAAGAAAAGTTGTGCTACCTGCATCATCAGGAGGCATCATGGCTGCGGTAGTACTCGGCATGATGCGTGCAATGGGAGAGACTATGGCAATTGTCATGTTGCTGGGTAATTCCAATACTATCCCTTCTTCGATAATGGGTCCTGGATATGCAATGACCTCAAAGATTCTCAATGATATTGGTCATCACTTTAATGAACCTGAGCCACGTGCTGCATTGTTTGGAATAGCAGCGGTCCTCTTTGCAATAGAGATCATCTTTGTTGCGGTTTCAAGACATCTAGTGGGGGACAGGAAATGAACCATAGAAAGATAAAAGCATCCTTTTACATATTCCTGTGCTATTTTTCGGCAGCAATTGCAACACTTACTCTTTTCGGTATTCTGGGCAAGATCGCGTTTGAAGCACTTCCGAGCCTTACTTCTGAATTCATCTTCACTCCTGAGAATGAGGTAAAAGGTTTTGGAGGCGGGATCGGCAATGCAGTTGTGGGTACCATATTACTATCACTCACATCAACGATTCTGGCGGCTCCAATAGCCATAGGGACCGCAATATACATGAAACGATATGCAACGAATGAGCGATTTAAAAAGACCTTCAGTTTCGTGATAGACGTACTTTCAGGCACTCCTTCAATAGTTCTGGGTATTTTCGGACTGATGTTCCTTGTGTACTATATGCGTTTCATTACAGGTGGTTTCTCACTCATATCAGGTGCTATCGCTCTTACAATCCTGATACTGCCTGTGATCGAACGTGCATCCGAAGAGGCTATCAATTCAGTTCCCGGGGAGCTGGAAGAAGCAAGCTATGCAATGGGAGCTACAAAATGGGAAACTATAAGCAAGATCACTTTGCCTTATGCCCTCGCGGGTATCGCTACGGGTATAGTCCTTAGCATAGGAAGGGCTGCCGAGGAATCGGCGGTTGTCGTCCTGACGGCGGGATATACGCAGTTCATGCCGGAATTCGGCGTGGCTCCAAAAGACAGTCTGCTCTTTGGGTTGCGCTTTTCTCCTTTCCAAGATCTGGTAGCCGCTCTTCCGATAACGGTATATCATTCATTTGAATTCCCAAGTATGGTCTCACCTTCGGAAGGGTTTGCTGCTGCCTTTGTGCTTATAGTAATCGTTATGATTATCAACGCAGTCACTAGACTTCTAGTATGGAGGCACAGAATTGGCTAAACTCCAGCTAAAATCAAGGCTCAGTAGAAAAAAACCATCTTCTGAACTGGCTCTAATTATTAAGGAAGAAACAGATATCAAAGATACTTCAGTCTATTCCAGAGAAGAAATTGAACAACAAGCAGATGTTGCTCAGTTCTCCGGCAACGGGGATATTGATAAAGAGGAACTTCCTCTTCCACAAGAAGAAAAGGAAGAAGTGCCTGCTAAAAAGAGAAAATTCGGTTTGGGTCTGAGAAAGAAAAGCAGGAAGTCCTCCAGAGATAAAAAAAGCCCTGAACAAACCGAAACTATATCAGAAGAGACGATTGTTCTATTGGATGATGAAAAACAGAACGATAAACCCGCTAAAAAGAAACGGAAGTTCGGTTTAAATCTCCAAAAAAATAAGAAAACGCCTTCTTTATCCACAGATCACGATGAAGCAACATCCGTAAATGAGCAGGAACAGGAGTCTGCCGAAGAGTCCTCAGTTTCTTTACTTCTAAAGAAGATAGAACAGATAATAACCCCCAAACCTGAAAATATCGAAGAAATAGAGTTCGTTATTGGTGAATTGTCTGTTCCTGCTCCCGGGTTTCCTCAAAAGGAAGTGGATATTACCTATGAAGTTACTCCCGGGTGCCAGTATGTTCATATTGGATTTGAAGAAGAATCACTTGTTTATCGCTGTCTTGAGCCTCCTTTGAGTGATACTGAAAAGGAAGCTTTGTATATTATACAGAATGCCTTTGACAAGATGGCACACTCCGAGATTTTGCTGGTAGAAGAAGAAGATCGTGTAGAGGCCTTAAGGGACAGGTTCGACCTGATCGTGGATATATATCGCCTGAAACTCAGTGATGGGCAGAAAGACAAATTCTTCTATTATCTGCATAAAAAATACATGGGCTTTGACAGGATGGATCTCCTGATGAACGACCCTTATCTTGAGGATATCACATGTAATGGTCCTTTCACCCCATTGTATGTCAATCACAGGGTCTATGGTTCCGTGGCTACTGATGTGATTTATGAGGAAATAGAACTCAACAATTTTGTCATGAGGATGGCACAGGCAGCAGGCAGGCATATTTCCGTGCTGGAACCCATCAGGGATGCAACCCTTGTGGATGGGAGCCGTGCCAACCTCACACTTGGAAAAGAGGTCACAAAAAGAGGTTCGACATTCACCATCAGGCGTTTCAGGTCCAATCCGGTATCCTGCATTGACCTGATGAATTACAAGACCTACGATTCAAGAGTGCTTGCCTATTTCTGGCTCATGGTAGAATACAAACGTTCCGTACTGGCAGCAGGTGGAACCGCATCCGGTAAAACCACAACCCTCAATGCACTGGGAGCATTCATTCCGCCTGAATACAAGATAGTATCCATTGAGGATACCGCCGAAATGAACCTCATGCACCCTAACTGGACCCAGTCCATCACAAGGGCTGGTTTTGGTGGCGGCAGCGGTGAACACGGAAAATCCGCAGGAGACATCGAACTCTTCGACCTGCTTAAAGCTGCTTTGAGACAGAGACCGGAATACATAGTGGTTGGTGAGGTTCGTGGTGCTGAAGCCGGTACTCTTTTCCAGGCTATCTCTGTGGGTCACCCATGTATGGGTACCATACACGCGGGTTCAATACACGAACTGTTATCAAGGGTAGAATCAGAACCCATGAACGTGCCCCGTAATCTGTTTGCCAGTGTTGATATGGTCATTTTTAATTCCATGATAAAGGTCGGTGAACATTATCTCAGGCGTGCACTGAGGATCGTGGAAATTGCAGAACTTGACCCTGAACGTGGCGATCTGATAACAAATCCGGTTTTCAAATGGAATCCGGTAACCGATGAATATGAGTTCAGTGGCAGTAGTGCCCTCTTTGACGATATAAATGAAGAATTCGGTATCGAACAGGCTGAACTTGTAAGGGAGATGGATTTGAGAGCAACATATCTTGAAAACCTTGCACGTGACGGTATTCACGAATACGAAGCAGTTGCCAAAGCCATCAGGAAATACTCAAGACAGAAAGACGAGCTGATGGAGCTGAATCATTAAATGGTCAAGACCCGGGATATCGATGTCCATCAGGCTTTCAATGATGGGGGTACTAACAAGTATATAGAAAAATACAAGATGTTTTGCTATGTATTAGGTAAATATATAGACAAAAAACCGCAGGATGATATTTCAAAGTCACTTTATCAGGCAGACATGGTACTGACTCCGGGGATGTTTGTGTCCCTTGCACTGGTAACAGCAGCACTGGCTTCTATCATAGTCTTCATATTCTCCATTATTTTTTTCAGGAATTCCTCGTCACCTCTTGTATATATCTCTGTCCTGACGTTTCTCACTTTCGTCCTGACAGTCAGCGGCTTCCCTTTCATTCTCTACAACAAGATTTCCAGCAAGGACATGAATATTGAGCATGAACTGCCCTTTGTATTGGGGTATATGACCATCCTTGCAAGCTCGGGTTCCTCCCCAATGGATGTTATCAGAAAAGTTGCCATAGAGGATTATGGTGATGTTTCAACCGAATTTGGTAAGGTAATGTACCGTGTGGATGTTCTGGGTGAGGACGGTATCAGCGCCATGAACCACCTTATACGCAATACGTCCTCAGAATCGCTCAGGACCATATGTATAGACCTTGCAAATTCCATGCAATCCGGTGGTGGTCTGCGTACCTATCTTGAGATGAAATCCAGGGAACTCATGGACATGAGACGGCAGATGCAGCAGGAGTTTGTAGAATCTCTGGGTGTGTATGGGGAAGGCTATCTCAGTGGAGTTGTCATGAGTGTTGTACTTGTAGTACTGATGATTGTGGTTACAAGCGCACTTGGTATTGACCTGGGACCATTCACAGCTAAACAGATGTTCCAGTTCTTCGTCTACTTCATGCTGCCGTTCATTAACATTATTTTCCTCCTTCTATTGTGGATGAAATATTCAAGGAGTACTCTATGAATATTGAAAAATATCGTCTGACGATGCAACGCTACGTACAGATGTTGACAATACGCTATGATATCAAGCGTGAGTATCTTAGCCTTGGTATTCCAATATTTGCTGCTTTGATGATTGTATTAATGGCGGTCCTTACCGGGCATTCTTTTGTAACGGATGATGCACAGGGCAGTGCTCCTGTTAATGATGAAACCGCTGCAAAACAGGCTGCATACGAAGCTCTTGTGGCTGAGATGGAAGCTTCGGAGGCAGCAGAAAGAGGTGAAGTCGTAGCAGTTGAAGAGGAGGAGGTCGAACCGGAGCCCGAAGAAGACAAGGCCAAGGACGATCTGGATCACATAATGATCTTTGCCATACTGGTGGCACTGATCCCATATTCCATTGATTCTTTCCTTCAAAAAAGACTTCTGCAAAAGAGGGAACTGGCTTTCAGTGAGTTCCTTTACAAGCTGTCTGAACTGATGAGGGGTGGTATTGATCCTGTGAAGGGATTTATAAATCTCTCAAAGACAAACCTTGGTGTGATAAGCAGCAATGCACAGGATGCAGCTTCTTCAATGGTTCTGGGTAAATCGTTTGATGAATCCATGCATAAGATGTCAAGATCAATGAAAAGCCGTCTTGTTGCCAGATATATCGATGTGGTGGTACAGGCTGCCTATACCGGAGGTAATGTTGCTGACCTGTTGTTCCGTACTTCGGAAGATATGAGGGCAGTAATAAACATCCAGAAGGAAAAAGAGGCAAACCTCAAGCAGTACATTGTAATTTTCTACCTTGCCCAGGGTATCATTGTAATGCTAACGTACATCCTTTCCACATCCCTGCTTCCTTTAATTCAGGGTGTGGGCATGGAGATGCTCGGTGGAGCAGGTCTTTCGGATATCAATTTCGAACGTGGTTTTTTCCATATGATCATACTGAACGCCCTGTTCGGTGGTCTGATAGTCGGACAGATCACAGAGGGCGAGATAAAGCATGGGTTCAAGCATTCGGCAATACTGATAATCCTGAGTTATATAGCCTGTGTAACTCTCCTGTTACCTGCAGGTGTAGGGGATTCTTACATGCTCAATGTAGTTTCCGGTAATGGACAGGAACTGACGTTTGGCGGGATTCCATTGCAGCAACCTATCGTATTCAATGTGACTGACATGGATGGGAATCCTGTTGCAGGTACGTTTGTCAAGATGACAATATCGCCAACCGGGGTGATAACAAGTTCCATGACCGAAGAAGATGGTACGGTAGCAGTGACGCCGATTCCGGGCTCAGATGCCGGGACATACATTGTCACCGCAACGGCAGGTGAATCAAAAGGTACAGCAACGATAATAGTTTATGGAGAGGGTGAATAATCCTACCTCTTCCAGCTTTGTATTCAAAAAATAAAAAGCCCTGTGAAACTATGGCTCTGTAGAAAAACGATTAATATCAGCTGGCAAAAATTCAGTTATTCCCGATGATTAGAAGGCTGCTTAAACGCATCGTTAACTTGTTTTACTAGCTGGGTATTGGGGAGTTCTATCCGATCATGTCTTCAATGAATTTTATTTTTCTATATTATATATAGGCAATCATAGTTCTACTAAAATATTGGTGTAAATCCTATATAATATTCCACGAGTAATAAATATCACTCACATGTGGAGGAAATAACATGAAATCAGTAAAAACATGGATAAAAACAAATGGTTCTGAGTATGGCGCTTCCGTCAAAGTTCAAAACGATGATGATGATGATGCAGAGTATAAGCCCATCCTTCAGGGAGTGATCAACACCCGCTGCAATTATGATGGTGCTAAGATCGAAGGAATAATGGAATGAGATCCTCAATATTCAGGTTAACTGATTTTCCAACTTCACCTGGATGTTGATTGTAATTGCTGTTTGAAAAAGTAGAATCATTTTTACACTGTATTCTGGTTGCTATGGAGAATCGAAATGCAATTACATGATAAAATATACAAAAAAGTAATTTACGCAGTGACGGTTACAGTACTTTACATACTCTTGCTGGCAATAATCATAGAAACGTTCAATATTTTCCGGACTATATGGTATGTATTGTTGAAAACAGGTGATCTGAGTCAGGTAGTATACGGTATTCTGACGATCTTTGTTCTCATTGACCTCTTCAAGACCTTCGCTGATTATCGTGTTCATGAGAGAATAAGGCTTACCTACGTGACTGATGCTACTATTCTGACGATCATGCGTGAGATCACTGTGCTGGTATACAGTAATAATTTTAAGACTGATGTTTTGCTGGTCTTTTCTGCGTTGTTGTTAGTATTGAGTATAATGAGGTTCATCTCTATCAATTACCATCCAACGGATGGTTTAAAACCTCTCTCATTCATAAAATACAATGATGCGGAAGAAAAGCAAGGTATGCAATCATAGACCCGGTAGAATTCTCCATGGAATATTAACCAACCCTCTCCCTTGTATCCATGGTGATTCCCTGGCTGGTGACATTGTAGGCTATCATTTTATTCAGGGGAAGGCTGCCTTTCATTTTAGGTATGTTAATGTACCTGTTTATCTTACCGCCCATGTACTCTGTCCTGAACTGGATAACGCCGTCAACCATGGAGCGGATAATCTTCTCAGCTCTCTCGGGAAGTATTCCCATATCTGCTGAAAGCAGGAATGTGATATTTGCTTCCCTGCTGATATTGATAAGTGATTCGATTGCCTCGGAAACGACCTCTATTTCCTCGTGGATGAAAAGTGAGGAGAACATATCAATGATGCAAACATCTGCATCGATTATATTGTGTAACGGACCTGCATTTTCTCCGTAAAGCCTGTTGCACAGTTTATGTCTTCTGTAACACATATCAAGCAGGGCAACCGGATCTGAAAAATTACCTATGATGGTAAAGTTCTCTGACAGGTTCCGAACGCCGGAATCATTCAGCTCTGTCGTAATATCCTTTCCGGAACTTCTTGTTGATATATAATGTACTTTTTTTCCGAGCGTTAATGCATCGGAGCTTATCTTGCGGAAGAATACACTCTTTACATCTCCTATATCTTCCTCTATTAACAGTACCACATTGGCAGGTACGTTTTTCAAACCGAAGCTAGTAAGCACCATCAAAACCCTAAAAGTAATCATTGCTTAAATGGTTTTGGAATATTTCCTCTAAATAAATAGTTTATTGGGAGCTATATATATTATAGAAACAAAGTATATAATCTGTAATGGGCCTTCTCATCCTAGATGGTTGGCAACGATATGAAAGCATTTTTACGGGACACCCGTGGAGTTACTGTTATATTTGGCACGTTACTTCTGATACTTATTACGATAATCGCAGCTTCAAGTGTTGCTTTCATGATATCTACTGCCCAGAAACAGGCTATGGATCTTGAAAGCCATAAAACATCTGTTGAGAACGAAAATCTAAAAATAGTTTCTATCATGCCAATAGGTGATGGTTCCAGATTGGAATCCATTGACCTCAAAATACTCAATCTCAATATAGAAGATTCCTACATTTCTTCAATAAGTGTGAATGGCGGATATTTCCTTCACTTTAAGGCATATGAAAGTTCAGATGTGTTTGATACTTACAGGGACTACCCTGCAGTTTATAGTGCAAATCGCAGGCTAAAGATTCCTGCAACAAAAAGCAAAACCATTCACCTTAATTTTTCGGATATTATGGTAGAGGGTACAGAAACCATAGGTACTTCTGCATGGACCAATAACAGCATTGATTTTACATATTCACTGGAAAAACATCCATGGCCTGCCTATGGTGAAGTTCCTTATGAGTACCATGTGAATTACCTGTCCAATGGAACCGAATGCATCGAGACCGGTAATTTCTCAATCGACGACGATGAACGACAGATAACTTTCTTTGGTTCAGACTTTGGTGGTAACCTTACCAATACTACTGATTACAATATCTCATATACGATCGACTTCACTTCCTATGCAGGGATGGCTCCATATGAGAACGAAGCTCTGAAAGTCGAAATAATAACCTCCTATATCAACGTATTCAAGGAACTTTTCACTCCTCCTATGCCAGTGGCTGAAGTGCAGTTTAAGGTGGAATATCTGCAGGACGGCAACGGGACCCAGACCCCACATAGTTACCTTATACTCGATGCGTCTGATTCAACAGATGCCGATGGTTTCATTACCAGCTATAACTGGGCTGTGTGGAAAGATTCGGGTAATGGGACAGTAATATTATATAACTACAATCTTCCGGGAATGGTTGTCAGGCCTATGAACATTGACCCATACCTTGATCAGAACGTTACAATCGACCTCGAGCTAACCGACGATGACGGCATGACCTCTCGGCTCAGTCAGGTTTCAGGTAATCTGACAATTCTTTAGATCACAAAATAAAGGATGGATATACATATCTCATAAAAGAAAGATCCAGTTGACAGGCGGTTCGACATACATAGTTTCCCTTCCAATTGAGTGGGTAAGGGAAGGTGGGCTTGGTGCAGGAGATACTGTCCTCTTAAACATAAAACCTGACCGTTCGCTTTCTATAACTCCTGATTCAGGTAACAAGAAACTGACTCTTCGTTCAATGGTTGAGATGACCACTTCCGATGATCAGGAAGAGAATTTCAGGTTCCTTGTTGCGAATTATCTTGTTGGATATGATATCATCCGTGTTGTTTCTCCTGGAGGTTTTACGGCAGCTGAGCGTAAATATCTCAAAGATGCCGCAAGAAAACGTCTCATCGGAATTGAGATAGTTGAAGAATCCAGGACAGAAGTAGTACTTCAAAATCTTCTGAATTTCCAGGATATAACCCTGGAAAAATCCCTGCAAAGCATGTTCCGTATTATTTTGTCCATGATGGAAGATTCGATTGTTGCTTTGAGGGAAGCTGATGTTGAACTTGCCAGAGATATCGCCCAGAGGGATAATGATGTTGACAAATTCTATCTATTAAGCGTCAGGCAGATAAAAGCAGCTCTTGACGATTCAAACCTTGCCCGGAAAATAGGTATAAAGAACTCCAAAGATTGTCTTGGATACCGTTTGATAATTAAATTGATGGAACGCATAGGTGACCATGTTCAGGGAATTGCGCATACTGTGATTCAGATGGATGGTAACAGCGAAGAGAACGGTGATATCGTTGAGATGGGATTGCTTTCCCAGAAGCTATTTCAGGATTCCTTCATATGCGTACTGGAAATCAATACCGACCTTGCAAATAATGTAATAAGGACATCCCGAATGATCTCTGCAATTGGAAATAAGATCCGCCAGAAGTCTGAAGTTTCCGGTGAACCTTACTCTCTTTCCGGTGAAAGAAGAAGAAAAATAATTGAAAGCTTCCACCGTATCGCTGAATACAGTGCAGATATTGCTGAAATGGTAATAAACATGAAAGCAACCGATGTAAAAGAGTCTCTTTCAGGAGAGGCCCAGGTACTCGAACAGGCTTAATCTTACAAATATTACTATCAGGTTATTGATTACAAGTATCAGCCCGAAAAGACTTATCCCTGTTCTGGAAAAGTCCCACAATTTCTTCGCATAGGAATGCATCGATGTTCTTATTGATCTGTAATTCCAGTAGATCATAAGTAAGATTAATGTTTTAATGAGTAGCAATGACCAGATCCCATTGTCTGCCATTATGCCCGAAAGCAAACCATTTTCCTCAAATCCGTATCCATTGCTTAGTGCATGGAAAGTTGTCATGAAATCCCCTATTATGTAAAGCAGAATTATATATCTCGCATCATGCAGGAATTCTGATATCTCTTCTGTACGAAACCATTCTGTATTGATATTCTTGGAGAGCATATCTGCATAGAAGTGTGCTCATATATATTGGTGGAATGTAGCTACTTTAGGAAGTTGTGCCATATATTTATTTTCTACATAATAAATACTATACTAATATATATTATGTAGTTCTTTTATATGTGTCTATATACTTTAACCGGCCTGTCCAACTCAAATAGACGTTATCTTCGATAATGTCAATATCATCCAATGGTTTGAATTTAAAAAAGAAAATACTAAAAATAGTAAAAAATAGAAGAAAAGGTAAGCAATATCAGATATTCAGCTTGCTCATCCTTTCTACTGCCTCGTTGATCCTTTCAACAGGGCGTGTAAGTGCAAATCTGATGTAACCTTCGCCGTAGGTTCCAAAGCCAACACCTGGGGTTGCAACAATTCCTGCAGTCTCAAGCAGCAGTTTGGCAAATCCGACAGAATCGTAGCCATCAGGAACCGGTGTCCATACGTAGAATGTTGCTTTAGGTGGCTTGACATCAAGTCCAAGTTCATGGAGTCCTTTCAGGAGTGCATCCCTTCTTTCCCGGTAGATATTATTCATGTCTGCAACACATTGCTGTGAGCTGGAAAGTGCTGTGATGCCTGCCATCTGGATTGCGTCGAAAGCCCCTGAGTCCACATTGGATTTGACCTTGCCGATACCGGATATTATTTCCTTGTTACCAACTGCAAAAGCAATTCTCCATCCTGTCATGTTATAGGTCTTTGAAAGTGAGTATATCTCAATTCCAACATCCATTGCGCCGTCGACACTTAAGAAACTTGGTGCCTTGTAGTTATCATAGGTCATTTCTGAATAAGCGTTGTCATGTATGACAATGATATCATTATCGCGGGCAAACTGTACAACCTCTTCAAAGAACTTTTTGTCAGCAGTAGCTGCTGTTGGGTTGTTCGGATAATTCAGGAACATTATCTTTGCTTTTTCAAGCTTGTCCTTTGGAATCGCATCAAGATCAGGCAGGAAATCATTTTCCTGGAGCAATGGCATGATATAAGGCTCTCCGCCTGCAAATTCAGTTC
>OBLN01000107.1_pt1 | contig 29874 bp, 24 predicted proteins | sample 1519301 | NCBI WGS metagenome assembly OBLN01 (sample SAMEA2452533, study PRJEB22499) | sediment metagenome | reverse complement strand
TCTGCTGGGACAGGCTTGATGACGGTCTTGCGCCTGCCTGTGTGGCATCCTGCCCTCAGAGAGCGCTTGACTTCGGCACAGTGGAAGAGATCAGTGCAAAATATCCCACTGCGATAAGAACCGCTGTAGGTATGCCCGATTCTTCAAGAGATATCAACGGTAATACCCTTACTTCAGGAGATACAGTACCTTCAATTTTCTTTAAACCAAAGAATTAGAAACCATAATAGCCAAAGAGCAGTCGCTTACATATATAAGCGGCTGCTCTTTAAAAAACTCGAAAAATACATAAAAAGAATTAAATTAGTTAATACAACGACTGCTGCATATTTGGTGTAAGCTGGATATGCCTCTGTACTAAGTCTTATATCATTTATTATATTTTATTCTGGAGGTTCGAGATGAGCAAAACAATACGGAAATTTATTATGTCAAATTTAAATAAGTTTTATTCTTCACTTATTGATGATTTAGACAAAGAAAGCTATTCATCTCTCTCAACTTCAAGGAAAAAGGATGCTGACAAGGCGGTATCCATAATACTTGATTTTCTTGAATCAGACTTGGATTTAAAAACTGATTACAATTACAGTGAGTGTATAAATAAAAATCAAGCATTGTTTGAATTTGTTGATATGGCCCGAAGACACCACATGCGAGGGGTCAATCTGAGTATGTATATGAGTGCTTTTAAAAAAATGTATAACTCATTAATAAAACTCATAATTGAAAGTAATGAGCAGGATGGTTTTAAGTTTGAAATATTAAGAACTGTGATTGATAAGTTTAATTTCGGAGAAACTGTAATTATTTCTGAGTGGGATGATAATATCAAGAATGATATATCATGTAAATTGCTGGAAAATGCCGCGGAACTTTCCGTCGCAAAATGTAAAATTCAGAATATTCTTGATTCTGTACACAATATTGTACTCACGTTTAATGCAGATGGCTATATTACACAGCATAATCTAAAGGGGAAAGCATTCTTTGGCGAAAAAATTACATCATTAAAAATTACTGAACTTCTAAATCTTGAAAACTGTTCTGTGAATCAATTTATTGATAATTATAACGATACTGAAATTGATTTAGGCAATAATAAATATTTTGAGTTAAAGATCAAGTTTTTAGGGGATGATTATTTTGGTCAGCGAGAATATCTCTTTTCTATGACAAATATCACTTCTACAGTTGAGTACAGAAATAATCTTGAATGTGAAGTTTATGAGAAAACTCAGGATCTTTTTGATGAAAAATTATTCTTTGAATCAGTTTTCTTTACAACAGGCGAAGCTCTGATTGTATTTGAAAACGGAGAAAAGCTTAACAAAATCAACCACAGTGCTTGTGAATTATTTAAAATAAATAAAGGGTGCGACAACGAAAGCTTGCAGAATATTATTCATGAGTTTTTATATCTAAACAAACATTTAGTGCAGACATTTAATAGGCTAAAAAATGGTGATAAGTGGGCTGGTGAGTGCAAGCTAATGCTTCCGCAGAGAGAGATTCATGCTTATATCTCATTAAATAAATTTTTGTTGAGAGATGTAAATTATTGCTGTTTATCAGTTAAGGATATAAGCGAATTAAAGAAAGTCGAACAGGCTCTTGTATGGGAGAAAAGGGTTGTTGAAGAAAAGAATATAGCATTGAAAAATATTATTGAGACTATAAAACAGCAAAACGAAGACTTTCGGGTAACTTTTCTTTCAGACTTTGAAAAAGAATTTATTCCTTTGTTAAAAAGAATGTATACAACTGATTTTGAAAATGAAAAATATGAATGTTATCACAAAATATGCAAAAAACTGAGAGTGTTATCTGATATTTCAAGTGATAATGAATATTCAGATGCATATATAGAAATTCTCAGCAAGCTTTCACAGGCTGAAGAAAGGGTTCTTAAAATGGTTGTTAAAGGGCAAACTACTAAGGAGATAGCTGCTTTTTTGTGTATAAGCGAATACACTGTTCAGACACATCGTAGAAATATAAGAAAAAAACTTGATTTAAATAAAAAACAAATGGGGATTACTGCATATATACGACATATTCAGAATATGGAGAAAGTATTTTATGTAAAAAACAAATATTTTGAAAATTTATAAGTTTTTTTCTCTCACGGACAAAAGAACATAATGCTAAATCTATAAAGCTTGCTTTAAGGCAGCTTGATTTTTGTACTTAACAGGATTATTAATTAGATAACATATCTCTTACAATACATATCAATCAAACAGGCGGTACTCTCAACCGCTGCTGGTCACTGTTAATTTATTTTATATACTGCTGAGGTTTATATGCAGAAAGTTCATGATGAACTGCGACGGTCAAGGGAAACAATAGCCAGACTTGAGCAGGAGCTGGAAGCTCTCAAGGCAACCCACAAAGATCTTGTCAAATCAGAGATAAGCAAAAGGATGATTTTTAGTGATCTGCCTCTTTGCGAATTCTATCTTGATGAAAACAATATAATTGAAGATGTCAACAGCGGAATTGAAACCTGCCTTGGATACAGCCGTGAAGAGCTTCTGGGGCAAAGCTTTGCTGATATCCTTGTGGATGGTATGGCTCAGTACAAACGCATTTTTCCTGAATTCAAGAAAAAGGGATATGCGAAGGATGAAATAGTAGAAATATATAAAAAAGATGGTTCAATTATCTCTATGCTGATCAATGCAAGGGCTGTCTATGATGATAACGGAAAGTATCAACACGGTGTCGGTCTTGGTCTGGATATCACTGAAAAGCTTAAAATGATGGAGTCATTGCGGAAGACTGAGCGGGAGAAAGCAATTATTCTTGATGTTATGAACGAGTGCATAGTCTACTTTTCAGTTGATATGAATATTATATGGACAAGCAATAACATAAGCAAAATTGAAGGAATGTGTGATTTTGCATCCGGCAGTTCTGTATGTCATGAAAAAACAGATGAAGGACGATGCCGTTTATGCCCTGTTTTTGCCACTCTTAAAACTAATAAAAAAGAATCTGCAGAAATTAAGATAAGGGATAAATTTTTTCTTTTTATTTCGCATCCTGTATTCGGAAACCTTGGGGAGCTGAACGGGGCTGTTCTGGTAATAATTGATATCACAGAACGGAAGAATCTTGAAATCAAGCTCATGGATATGGGAAGTGAAGAGAGAAAAAAAATAGGAAATGATATGCACGACAGTCTCGGTCAGGTTCTTACCGGTATAGCTTTCTTAGCTGCGGCATCGGCTCAGGAGATTAAAGACAGGTTTCAGTACGAATCTGTTTATGCTGCCCGTGTTCTTGAATATTCTAAAAAAGCACAGGAAATAATGAGGCGTCTGATAAAAGGTCTGTGTCCGGTTAGCGATGAACCCACTGCCTTAATGGCAGCTTTGGCTTTTCATACCGATAATCTTGCTGACTTATATCAAATAAAGTCCGTATTCCGCTGTCCTTCTCCTGTTTGTATTAACGACTACAATGCTGCTATTCATCTCTTTTATATTGCACAGGAAGCAATGTGTAATGCTGTAAAGCACAGCAAATGTTCTGAATTGGAAGTCGAACTGAAAATCGTAAACGGTAATATCATATTGTCCGTTGCAGATAATGGTAAGGGGATTGACTGTATAACAAAAGGATGCAGCGGAATGGGACTGAAGATAATGAGGCACAGAGCATTAATGATAAATGCGGAATTCAACGTTGTTTCCGATAAAACAAAAGGCACAGCAGTAAAGGTTACGCTGCCGTTAAAGCATTAGGGTGATGATATGAACAAAGTATACAAAGTTATTGTAATAGATGATCATGCGGTGGTCAGAGAAGGGCTTTCCGGAATGATTACTCAGGAAAAAGACATGCTTTTATGTGGTGTTGATGATGGAACATCCGCAGTACGTATGGTTAATGAATTTATGCCGGATATCGTGATATTGGATCTCTCTTTAAAAAGTATGAACGGCATGGATCTTATTGCCAGTATGAAGTCATGCAAACCGGATATCCTGATCCTTGTTTTTTCTATGCACGATGAACTTATATTTGCTGAAAGGTGTATAAAAACCGGGGCATCCGGTTATGTTATGAAGAGTGAAGAACCAGAGGTAATACTCCGGGCTATACGCAAAATTCTTGAAGGTAAAATATATCTGAGTGAAAAAATGATGGAATTCTTTCTTCATAAAGCAATGAATTTCAAACCTCAGGAAGAACAGGATTCTGTTGAACTGCTTAGTGAGAGAGAGTTTCAGGTGTTCCACCTCACTGGAAGCGGTATGGGGACACGCCAGATAGCAGATACTTTGAATTTAAGCGTAAAAACTATTGAAACATTTAAAGATAACATAAAACATAAGCTGAATCTTAAATCAGCTTCTGAACTCAACCAGTATGCTGTAAAGTGGATGCTTTCCCATAATATTATTTCATAAAACGTATCTTTTTTAAATTATCAGTAAATCCCCGATGTTCTATCGGGGATTTACACCATTGACCCACAGTCATAAACATCACTCCTCTTCGTGGAAAATTTCCCTGATAAACAGCATCCCTCCCGATTCATATAACCGCTGCAGAGCTATAGTTTAGTTTCTGAAGCGGAATATTGCCGCTGTGAGAGATATGAATCAAAACAAAAAGGAGGACAAAATGCTGAGTTTATTCAAAAAGCTGACATCGGTTTCAATCATGACCGCGGCTTTGCTGTTTTCGGTATCTGTGTATGCCAAAGACCGCATGTATGAAACTGATGTAGTGGTTGTTGGCGTGGGCGGAGCGGGTGTTGCTGCCGCAGTTTCCGCAGCCCAGAGCGGAGCAAAGGTTATTGCTCTGGAAAAACAGGAAATGCCGGGGGGAAGTTCTAACTTTGCCGAAGGTCTGTTTGCTGTGGGGACTCCTGAGCAGAAAAGGCTTTATGTGGATGTTACTGCGGAAGAGGCATTCAAGCATGCCATGGACTTTAATCATCGTTTCCGAATTAATGAGAAACTTCTCAGATTTTCTCTGAAAGAATCAACAAAAACAATTGAATGGCTTAAAGAGCAGGGAGTTGAGTTTGATGTTTTCAGAGTGTCGCCGGCAGAACCACAGGTTTGGCACCTTGTCAGAAGCAAGGGCAATCTGGAACATGGAGCAGCGCTTATTCATACTATGGTAACCAGAGCAAACGAACTCGGAGTAAAGATTATGTATGGTACTCCGGGTCACAAGCTTATTTATGATGGTAAAAAAGTGAAGGGCATTGAAGCTGTTGATCCCAAAGGTAACAAAGTTATCATCAAGGCAAAAGCAGTTATTATCGCCACAGGCGGATTCCCTAACAGTGAAGAGAAAATAGCTGAATGGACAAAATTTGACCCTGCAAAAGTTAAAGCTGCTCTTCCTCTCGGAAAAACCGGAGATGGTATATCAATGGCAATGGAAGTTGGTGCTGATGCCGGCGGATTCGGGCTGATGCTGACTCCCGGAATTCTCGGGCCCGGTATGGCTCCTTTTGGACCTATATTTGCGCTTTCATGGGAGCCCGGTTTATGGGTGAATAAATACGGCGAAAGATTTACAGATGAAACAGTTATTCATAACTTTTCACTGGCTGGGAATGTTGTTGAAGGGCAGAGAGACAGCTTTGTATGGTCAATTATTGATGAAGATGCTGTGACCCGTGCAGAAAAAGAAGGAGTAGTAACCGGAGCAGGTGTTCTTACTCCTGTGGGCACTAAACTGAGTAATATACGTGCGGAACTTCAGACAGCTTTGGATGCAGGTAATCAGGAGATAGCCATTGCTGATACCGTGGAGGAGCTTGCCGTTAAGATCAATGTTGAACCGAAAAGGCTGAAAAAGACCATAGATGATTTCAATTATTATAAAGAACACAATTTTGATGAAGAATTCGCAAGAGATCCAAACAGCATGCCATATGTGAGAAAAGGGAAGTTTTATGCTTTCAGGATGAAGACTTATCACTTTGTCTCTTACGGGGGAATAAAGGTTAATAATGACATGCAGGCGACTGATAAACAGGACAAGCCTATTGAGGGATTGTATGTAACTGGTATGGATGTCGGCGGACTTCACGGTGATACCTACACCCTTTGGACATCAGGGGCAGCTTATTCATTTGCAGCAACATCCGGACGGATAGCAGGTGCAAAAGCTGCTGAATATTCAAAAATGAAATAATCAGGGAGAGAGAAAATGTATGCGTTAAAAAAATTACATATATTGTTCCTTTGTATGGCAGTGTTTGTTCTTATGTCACCGCTCTTCAGTGCGTATGCGACAGAAGGAGGCGGTGGAGCTTATCCCAATGGAGCAGAAGGGTTTATGTCCGGTGCGGTCCCACCTCCAGGACTGCATTTTGTGGATTACCTTACAACTTATTCTGCTGATAAATTTATGGACAATAACGGTGATGAAATCCCCATGGATTTTAAAGTCAGGGCGTCTGTAAACGTTTTCAGACTGGTATACACCACCCAGAAACAGTTTTTTGGCGGCTATTGGGGAATTCAGGGACTTGTGCCTGTGATGCACATGGAAGTAACAAGTCCGGCGGGAAAAGATGAAAAAACCGGCATAGGTGATATAGATGTTGGTACCTTCCTGTCATGGCATTCTAAAAATTTTCATGCGGCGCTCGGGTTGGACTTTATGCTTCCGACAGGTGACTATGACAAAAACGATATAGCTAACCTCGGACGAAACTATATTACAATAGAGCCTGCCATAGGTCTCACTTACATCAGCGACAGCGGTTTTGAAGTATCCGGAAAATTTATGTACGACTACAACACCGAAAATAAGGATACTGATTACCTGTCAGGGCAGGAGTTCCATGTTGATTATACGCTGGCATTTCATAAGAACAACTTTGCTCTGGGACTCGGTGGATATTACTACAAGCAAATTACAGATGATGAAGTGAACGGAGCATCTGTGGAGAATAACAAAGGTCAGGTTCTGGCTGCGGGACCCCAGATAATGTATCAGAAGGATAATCTGATAATGTCTCTGAAATATCAGCAGGAAATGATGGTTAAAAACCGTCCGGAAGGTGACAAACTCTGGTTTAAGTTCATATATTCCTTCTAGGTTATCCTCTTATTATGGTGCGGACTGAAAATAGTCCGCACAGTATTCTGAATGCCTCATTGCAGGTATAAAAAAAGACCGCATAATTTTATTATGCGGTCTTTTAGTTATCTATCATTTGTTAAGTAAAAAAATCCGGTCAGCATTTCAGCCGACCGGCAAGCAGTTGTTAAAGTTTTGCAAAGGGGAGGAAAATCCCAAGCAAACTTTCTGCAGTTATTTATTTACTTTCTGTTTCCAGCTGTAGTTCCATTGATGGCATTTAGAGCAGAAATCCTGAAACTGACTATGCGCTGAGTGGCATTTTGTACATGCTAGTGTAGGGTAGTGCGACTTGTGTGGATTGGCATCGTATTCAGTGTCTTCTGTGATCTTTGCAAGTTCTTCGTAGCTTCCGTGGCAGTTTACACACTTGGATGACATAGAGTCTGCTTCATCATAATCATATGCTTTATGGCAGGCATCGCAGGATAATCCGGCATTTTTGTGCGAATTTGCAAGTGTTCCTGTCTGGTAAAAGCTTTTAAATGCTGTCAGCGCTGATTCAGTATCAGCAGTGAAGTTATTCTTTGTATCTACTCTTATAGTTCCATTTTCTTCAATATGGCATGATACACAGGCTGCATTATCAATATCCATGTGAGTAAAATGGGCTGAATGCAAGGTATTGCTTAACTTAAATTCCTTGTCTTCAATATGGCATGAAAAGCAGCTGTGAAAGTCTTGTACCTGAATATGCTTTGACTGCAGCACATCTGATGGTTTTTCATGGCATGATGCGCATTGAAAACCGCTGTCGGCAAATGCTGAAAAAACACTTATAGTAATGAATGCAGCAGTTGATAATGTCTTAGTAAATCTCATTTTTTCTCTCCTGTTCCTATTTATTCGCAAGCCTGAGCTTTAATTGCTTTTTGTATGAATTGTTTTTTCTCATGCTTTATTCCCGAATAAAAAACATAAACCGATGCGCATATGCTTAAAACGCATGCTGGCGCTACTGTTTTTGCTGCACTGTATTGAGAGGATAAAACAGAGCTGAAAAATGCTCCGCAGGCTGCCCCTGCGCCAAGTATGCAGTGGAAGCGTCCAAGCAGACTGCCCAGATATTCAGATTTCGTGCTTTTTATCAGCTCTGTTGAGCAGGCAGACTGAGATATTGCACCGGATATACCGTAAGCTGCTGCCAGAAATGCGATGGCACTGAACTCGGAGGTCTGGACAAGGACAAAAAGTAACGAAGCGGATAAAATTCCGCCTGTGCCTATTAGTCCTTTTCTATCTTTTTTATCAGCCAGAGCTCCGGCTAAAGGCAGAGATAGAGCAAAGAATAAGGATGATACGCTTATTATCAGACCTGCTGTTATATCGCTGAACCCCGTCTTTTTTAGATACACAGGCAGAAGAACCACAACGGAGGAAATGCACCATCCCCTCCAAAAAATATAAAATAAAAGAGGAGTACAGTGAGCCAAGGATACTCCGCAGCGGGCTGTGGAGTGTATCTTTCCTTTTATCGCTTTGCTGCCGGACAATACCCCTATAACCAGTGCAGCGAAACTTACGGCAGACATGAGAAGGAACACTGAGCTGTGACCATAAGCATTTCTGAGAATTCCTCCGAAAAAAGGTGCTGCAGCAAGTGCTGTATAAAAAGACATATCAAATATGCCTAGTGTTTTGCCCTGCGTTTCCTTTCTGCTGTTAATACCTATGGAATAATGGATCACTGGTCTGAACAAGGCGCATGCCCCGCCTTGAATAATTCTTGTGATAAGGATTACTGTCTGATCAATAAAAAAGAAATATGAGCATGATACTGCAAGATATGCGAGAAGACCTAAATTCAAAATTTTGTAAAAACCGAATTTATCCAGCATTTTCCCTGAAAACGGGCTAAGGATGATTTTAGAGAGAGAGTAAAATGCAAAAGCTGCTCCCGTTGCTGCAGCGTTCATATTAATATCTCCCATATAGAGTGAAAATAGAGAATCATTGACGCTGAATGCGAACGTAATTAGAAAATTAATTATAAAAAGCTGAATAAACATTCCATATTTTTCTGTGCGCATAAAGCTTCCTCTTTATGCTTATGATAAGCGGTGGTAGTCATAGTTAGAATCAGTGAAAGCACTTAAAAATATGGGGGAATTTACTTAGGCGACACAGTTGAAAATCTTCATATGTCCTTATTTTTATTAAATACTGTTACCGGAAACTGAAACTTATGAAATTTATGGAAATGATATAAAAATTTACGCATTTGATATTTTTTATATCTCTAAATTAGTTTAATGCGTCTTCATCAATTTTGTGAGGATGTATAATGAAAAAAATACTTTTTCTTTGTTCTTTTTTTCTTTTGTCGGCGCAGTTGTACGCAGCTGAACAAATAGTTCTTGAGACTGTGACTGTTACCGCTCAGAAATTTGAGCAGGATGAAAATGAGGTTCCTGTAACAATGGATGTTTTCACCCGTTTGGATTTTGAGGAAAAGAATATAAGTGATCTCAAAGACATTTCCCGCTTTTCCCCTAATTTTTTTCTGAAATCCGACAATATAGGCAATCTTCCGGTTATAAGGGGTGTTGCTCCTGTTGTGACAACACTTACAGGCTCCGCTGGAATATTTGTTGATGGTGTGGCTATGCCGACTCTTTTTATGCAGCAGCCGGAACTAATAGACGCTGAAAGAGTTGAGGTTTTGAAAGGCCCACAGGGGACGCTCTACGGCCGTAATACAGAATCGGGGGCAATAAGTATTATCACCAGAAAACCTGATAATGATATGCGTTTCAGTGCCGGGGGAGAATACTATATATACGATAAAAGCAGCAGCCCGTATGGGATTAAGTACAGAGCTTCCGCATCTGCTCCTGTTATTGAAAACCGATTATTTCTGAGTGTTTCAGCTAAGGGTGAAAAAACTGACGGATACTTCAAAAATCTTTATAATAATGACGAAAAAGCAGGTGAGCTGGACAGAAAGGATTTTGCTCTGAAGCTTCGTTTCACTCCTTCTGCTGCATCTGAAATTTATTTTTCGTCATACTATTTTGATGCGGATGACGCAAAAGGGAAATTCAGAATAAAAGAAGGGCTGAACTCAACCCCTGCTTATACAATTAACTATAATGATAAATACACTCAGGACTACAGCGGCTCAGTCAACAGCCTTCAGATGAAGTATGATTTCGGCGGAGTTGAGCTTGTATCAATCACCGGGTACACTGATTATTCCAGACATTTTGAAAAAGATTTTGAGGGTTCTCCTCTTGCACAGGGTCTGAGTGTTCTTGACATTGATGATAATGCTTTTAGCGAAGAGATCAGGCTTTCATCCGACCAAAGCGGCTTGAGATGGATAGGCGGTGTTTATGCCTATACCCAGAAAACAGATGCTCTTTTTGATAAGACAGGCATACAGGACAGAAGAAAAACAGATATTAAAAACAAAAATCTGGCAGTTTTCGGTCAGGTTTCACCTGAAATTACGGAAAAGTTTTTTATGGATCTTGGCTTAAGGCTTGAGCAGACATGGCTTGATGCGGATATGAAGAGGAAATTTAAAACAGTTTCCTCTAAATATTCCGATGAGCATGACTCCTTTCAAGTTCTTCCGAAAGCCTCATTAAACTATCTCACAGAGAAAGGTATTCTTTATGCCTCATTCAGTAAAGGTTATCAGTCAGGCGGCGCAAGCTACAACTTTGCGTTTTCTGATGAGAGCCTTCTCTATGACGATGAGGAGACATACAACTACGAACTGGGTTTTAAACGTTCATTTCAAAGTGGAAAATACAAGCTTTCCGGTGCGCTGTTTTATGTGGACATGAAAGACAAACAGGTGAGTCAGGTTGTTCCGGGTGAAATGGGAAACATGAAGATAGATAATGCGGCAAAGGCCCACTCATACGGGGCGGAGCTTTCATTTGATGCTGTAGTAACATCCGAACTTCGTCTTTTTGCATCAGCCGGGGTTACAAAAGCTGAAACCGACGACTGGATGTACACAGAATACAGCATGATAACAGGTCAGGAAACTACATATGACTATAGCGGAAAAGAGCTTCCCTATGTTCCTGAATACAGCATTTCCGCAGGTTTTGCCTACCACAGCAGATACGGCATTTTTTGGAACAGCGATGTCGTATTTAACGGAGCTTACTACCACGACGGAGCAAATATGCTGAAAGAAGATGCTTACAGCATTGTTAATTCAAAAATAGGCTACGAGTCAGACCGATATACGGTTTCACTGTGGTGCGATAACCTGTTTAACGAAAGATACTACGAGGGCAGCTCAATGATGCGTGCTGTTGCCGTTGTTGAAGACTCCGCACCGAGAACTTACGGTATCAGTCTGGATTACAGGTTTTGACATGGCAGATGCTTACAGCAATCTGATAAACGAAATGAACGGGTGCATAAGGTGGCTTCTTCTGGAAGCCGCCGTGCGTATGAAACTGTTTGATGTTACAGAAAAATGGGTAACAGATGAAGATATCTCACACTGTCTTGGCACAAATATTTCAAAGACTGCTTTGTATCTTGATGCCCTTGTTTCATGCGGTTATCTCAGGAAATTTTGCGGTCAATACAGGAACAGTGACTTATCGGAAAAATACTTAAAAAGCGGTCAGGAGCTTTATCAGGGCAGTCTTTTGCTTTCTCTTGGGGAGCGAAGGCTTAAAAACCTTGATAACATACCGCTTTTCTTGAAAGAAAACGGCGGACAAAAACTTAATCTGGCTGATGAAAACATATGGAAAAACTCTATAGATACACTCATTCCTTTTCAAAGAGCTGTTTCAGAAAATGTTGCCGACATTCTGGACTCTCTCAATGGAGCAGAAAGTTTTCGTGATGTTCTGGATCTTGGAGGAGGACCATGCCTTATCCTTGAAGAATTTCTGAAAAGACACGAGGGGATAAACCTGACGCTTCTCGATCTGCCTCCCGTTGCGGATTTGGCAGAAGGGTTTTCTCCTGCGTGTAAATATATTAAAGGGAGCTATTCGCACATAGATTTCGGAGGAGAATACGACCTTATATGGGCGAGCAGATCTCTCTATTATGCGGATGATATTAATAATATTGCTTCAAAGGCGTTTTCTGCCCTGAAAAAAGGCGGATATTTTATCTCCCTGCATGAAGGGCTCTATAACGAGAGAACAGAGCCATATGAGGTCATTTTGGGCAGAGTTGGGGTGGCTATGAACGGCTCGGATGTTTCTTTTAGCAGAGGTGAAATAGAAAATGCACTTACCGGCGCCGGCTTTAAGCTGCTTTCGGTACAGACTGTAACCTCAATAGGCGGGGTGGCGGATATGATAACGGCGGTGAAAATATGAGGCTTCTTATAGCATTTTTAATACTTATTTCAGCAGCATCAGGCGAATGCAGAGATAAAATAATACTCACCGGTACTGCTGTTTTCGGTACATGTCCAATGATTATGATGGCAGAAGATAAACTGTTTGAAGCGAACGGCTTTGATGCGGAGTTTATACCATGGAATACACCGGATCAGTACAGAGCGCTTATTTCATCCGGAAAACAGGTTTACGCACTTATCAGCACTCTGGAATATGTCCGTCTGAATAAGTCTGTCAGAGATATGTCCTCCATGTTCACAGTGGAAGGGAGCCAGCTTTGGTTTATGGGCAGAAAAGAGAAAATGAGTCTGGACGATTTGCGAGAGGAAACTGTTGCTCTGCCTTTTCGTGGCGATATGCCTGAAATAATGCTTGGGATGCTGCTTGCCAAAAGAGGTATAAGCACTGAAGATGTAAAAATAGTCTCCGCCGGGGGTGCTGTGAACTCTGCGCAGCTTGTTATGACCGGAAAGGCAGGCTCCGTTATGCTTCCTGAACCTGTGGCCGGCACAGTCAAAGACATCTCTTCATCCAGAAAAGGGCTTGTGCCTCTTTATTACTCATTATCCGTTGAGGATGAATGGAACAGACAGTATAACGGCAATCCTCCTCTTGTGCTGAATGTAATTTCCGGTTTCTCCACCGGAAAAGAAACTGATGAAATTTTCATGAAATATTACGGAAGCTATTTTGAACAGTGCAAGAAGAGCGATGAGGCGGCAGTCAACGCTTTCATCCGTTATTTTCCTTCGCTGGATAAGAAAAGTACCGGCAGGCTCCTCAGCAGCAACACAGACAGGCTTAAAACACTTGAAGACGGTTCCAGCAATCTTAATAATTTTATCAGTCTGATGGGGAAACATGCTGTCAAGGCTTACTGACAAACCATACAGGCTCATAGGCGGAGCTGCCCTCATCGGGCTGTGGCAGACAGCATCAGTATTTATGAGCGACATCACTATGGCATCTCCTGTTGAAGCGTTTGGGGCGGCGTGGCGTATGATATGCGATCCGGTTTTTCTTAAGGAGCATCTGAGTATAAGCATAATGCGGACTGTTCTTGCCCTTATGCTCGGGTCCTTATGCGGCTTTTTTCTGGGAGTCCTAGCCGGAAGATTTGAACCTGTTATGGATTTTCTGGAGCCTTCACGCAGGCTGATGACAAGTATTCCTGCTGTGGTTGCGACTGTTCTTGCAATGCTTTGGTTTGGAATGGGCAGTGTTATGGTCATTGTTTTAAGCACGGTCTTTATCGTGCCTACGGTTTATGTGAATATTGCTGAAAGCATGGTGAAGTGCGACAAAACATATACGGAGATGGCATTTGTTTACAGGTTTTCTTCTCTTATGCGCCTGAAGTATATATACCTGCCTGCCGTTTATGCTGCGCTGACAGCTTCGCTTGTTGTTACGACCGGTAACAGCATGCGTCTTGTGATACTCGCAGAGGTTATGGGAGCCGGTGAAGGGCTCGGCTATGTGCTTGGGATTTCCAGAGCAAGGCTCGACATGCCGACATTATACGGATGTGTGCTTATCTCATTCGGTTTCGTGTGGCTTGGTGAAAATATAATAAGGAAAATTCTTAGGAGACGTACGGGATGGAAAAAAACATCTGCAAACTCTGCGGCATAACAGTACGCATGGGAGAAAAGAATATACTGGAAAATTTCAGTATTGAGATCAAAAGAGGATGTGTAACCGGTATCGCTGGCAAAAGCGGTAAAGGGAAGACCACTTTGCTGCGTACTATTGCGGGACTGGAAAAGCATACTGAGGGGACAGCCGAATTCTCATACAATAAATTAGGGTATGTTTTTCAGGAGCATAGGCTTTTACCGTGGGTTACTCTTCTTGAGAATACTGCGCTGCCTCTTATTCGTTATATGAGAAAGAAAGATGCGGAAAAGAAAGCTTACGGGGCGCTTGAGTCCGTTCTGCTTGATAAATGCGCCGATATGTATCCTGAAAACCTTTCCGGCGGTATGGCACGCAGAGCTGCAATTGCCAGAGCCCTGGCATACGAGCCGGATTTACTGCTGCTTGATGAACCCTTCAGCGGTCAGGACTCCGCAACTAAAAAACACCTGATTGATGTCTTGAAGGCGTATATGCAGAACACGGAGTCTTCTGTGGTTCTTGTGAGTCACCATGATGAAGATTTTGATATGCTTTCTGCGGAAGTCGTTTCTTTATAGCTTTTTCCGGTATTCTCTGGGCGGTATTCCTTTTTCCTTGCAGAAGCAGGCACAAAAGTGGCTTGACGAGCTGAACCCTGTCGAGTAGGCAATTTCTGTTATGTTCATATCCGTATCTGTTAGATATTTTTCCGCCAGATTAAGTTTTTCCTTCCGTATGAAGGTAAAAACACTTATTCCGAAAACTTCCTTAAAAATCCTGCACAGCTTTGTATGACTCATGCCAGCACTTTTTGCAAGCTCATGCAGGCTGTAGCCTGTTTCCGGGGTCGCTTTTATAAATGCGGCTATCTCTTCTGCCGTTCTTTTGTCTTTTGAATTAACTGTTATGCCGTCAGCCATAAACGTTTCCATCAGGAGTTCAAGAATCCAGGCATGAATCATTGTTTTACCTGTCAGACCTCGGTATCCGGATGAAATGATTTTGCTGCACATATATTTTGTATAAGGTGAAAAACATTTAAACTGCTCTATATTGTTTGGGTCAGATTTTTTAACGGACTTTCCGGTATCATTAAGTAGTCCGTCCAAGGCTGTCTCAGAAAGTTTAATTATGACAGCTTCTGCCTTGCAGCCGGAATAGAGCTTTCTGTGTATTTCTGAATCCTTTGTGTAAAAAAGGTAGGATGACCCTCCTGAAAGCTCCTTCCAGCGGCTTGTTCTGCCTGCTTTGAGACCAAAGGCACCTTCAAGGATAAACACAAAGTTAGCTATGCTTCCTTCCTCCTCAAAGACAGACTCCGCAGAAGAGGACGCAAAAGCTGTGCTGTGTGTATAGCTTACACCTTCGGCAACAGTGCTGCGGAGAATTTTGCCACTGGTATCAGCACCGTTTAAAAGAAGCCACTTCCTACTGTTATCCAGTGAATATTCATTTGCCAGATTCAGCATGTTTTTTCTTCATCCTTATGTAGCTTTTGTGTAATTATCGGCTTGGAGATTGTTTTGTCAATTTAATAAAGTAAGATAATGAAAAAAAAGCGGGCATAATGCCCGCTTTCAGGTGGAAGTGTGTGTTGACTTGTTAGTTTACTTTTTGCCGAGGGCAAATTTGTAAACAGCATAGAAGCGGGTATCTTCGTAGTCTTCGCCGCCTTCTTTAACATTTATGTTTGCATATCTTGCTCTGAGGCTGAGACCGTCAAGAGCGCCTGAAAAAGCATACTGAATACTGTAGTCTGTTTCAGCCTGATCTTTTCCTGTGGAGGAGGGGACATCGTACTCAGCATGATATACATATGCGCTGAGTCCCTTAAGCCCGAGCTGTGAGAAGTCATAAGCAATTTTTGCTGCATAGGCTTTTTCATCTGCTCTGCCTGAGGCAAGTATCTGCTGAATTATAACCTTTTCGTCACCCCATGGTAAAACAAGACCGTCGTCTCCGGTTTTAGCATAGAATCCTGTAACATTGAGTCCCCTGAATATAAACCCAGTGTTGAAGCCGTACTGATCTGTGTCGGCCTCTCCGTTAAGCTCGTCTCCCTGAGATTTCTGAGTGAAATATGAAGGGCTGAAGTAAACTGTTGTTTCTCCAAGTTTTTTGCTCAGTCTGGCTTTCAGGAATATTTCATTGTAAATGTCATCCATTGAATAGTACCAGGCCTGAACATTGGCTTTTACTGCTTCAACGGGGATATTATATGATGCTCCGAAGATCATCATATCCTTGTCTTCATCGATTACAGAAGCACCGCCGGGTTCATCAGCTACCGACTTTGAAAGGGGAATGAATTCATCATCGGTCCATCCCATTGCATCTGTGAGGTAATAAGCAGACAGTGTAAGGTTTTCAAAAGAGTTATTAACGATTGAAAACCCTTTATATGTTCTCGGCAGCATACGCAGATCATGTGTTTCAAGCATAGGAGTTCTTACTTCCTGCGCACCGTATTTGATTACAGTATCAAACCACTCACCCTGAATAAAGTATTCCTGAAGACGTGTAACGTTTTTGTGGTTGCCGTCTTCATCTTTGGCGAGGATGCTGTAAACTGCATCATTGTCATCATTAAAAACACCGTTTACAGTTGCGAAAGCCGCACCGAAAGATATTCCTTTAAAAGGTGCTGTACGGTAGTAGAGAAGTCCGCCGGCAGCAGTATCTTTTCTGTCGGGTGTTGTTTTATCGAAATCTCTTTCAAAGCTGAGGATTCTGATTTCTCCTCTGAGTGAGCCGTCGGCGAACATATCTTTTATATTGTCCGCAGCGAATACCGTTGCAGACGCACATATCATAACTGATAAAATTATCAGGGCTTTAAGTCTCATATCTATCTCCTGTAATAAAAAATTAAGTATGCTCTTATGCCACTGTTTCGTAATATGAAGAGGGCAGTTTACTGCTGTCAAAGAGTGCAAGGTAGGTCAGACCAAGCACACCCCTGTAAAAATCTGTGCGGACGTGTTTAAAAGCCTCGGTACAGAACTTGGGAAACCACGAGGCAATATGATTTACAGTGAAATCTTCAAACAGATCCGTAAGTCTATTGTAGTTTTCAAGGTCATTGTTATTCAGTGCGTTTGCCCGCTGAAAAGAGAGGAAAGCGGCGAAATCAAGCTGAACGCCTATGTAGTCGTGGCGGTTATTCAGCTCGGCATATCTTGTGTAGTCCGCATCAAGATAAAGCGCTGCAAGCTCTTTTATAAGTCCGGGGTTTTTCACCGCAAGGTAAACTTCCTCATAAGGCGCTTTTGGTCCGTAGTCAGGCGAAACCGCTCTGAAAAGCTTTGTCCAGTCCCTTTTGAGGTTCAGTAGTTTTTCTTCGTCGCTGTGAGGAAAAGTGGAAGCTGCATAGTTTTTAATTTTCAGCACAGCCTGTTTAACATCCTCATCAGCTATTTCATCTGTATTAAGACTGCGTGTGCCGTCGATAATATCCTGCTCCGGGTTGCAGTTGTAGAAAGCCGCAAGCAGAGAAAAGATTTCGGCATCGTTAGCAGCACTTTCAAACAGTACACTTGTTGATTTGTCCATTACAGACCTCCTTAGAAAATGACCTTCCGGCGGAGGAAGAAAAGCACGGAAGGTCATTAGAAGTGTTTAGTCTATGTAAAATACTCTCGGTGATGTTCCCTTTTCAGGGTAAAGCGGTTTTGGTTTGTACTGCTTAAACATTTTCGAGATTTCGCTGTTGGGGTCGTCAAGATCTCCAAAAGTTCTTGCGACACCCGCACATGTGGCAACACATGCAGGCGGAAGTCCTTTTGATCTTCTGGGAGCGCAGAAGGTACATTTATCTACTGTTCCCGCAGGGTGATCTTTGTAGCGAGCCTGCTCAAAAATATCCTGTTTGCCTACTTCAGACCAATAGGTTGGTGTATCTTTTTCATTGAAGTAGCGTGCGCCGTAAGGGCATGCTTCCATACAAAGCTGGCAGCCTACACATTCAGATGTTGTGATCTGAACTGTTCCGTCTTCCATTTTTTTAGATGCTCCTGTGGGACACACTTCCACACAGGGGGCTTTATCGCAGTGGTTGCATATAAGCGGGCGGTATTCCATATGGGCTTTGGGAAAACTGCCCACTTCTTCAGTTATGGTTTTTGTCCAGAATGTACCCGGAGGAGTAGCATTGGCAACTTTGCACGCAACTGCACAGCCGTGGCACGCATAACATCTTCTTCTATCAATTATCATTGCCAGTTTCATTTCTTTCTCCTTAGGCTTTGTAAATACGAACGGGCACAGAGTTAGACACGCCTATCGCAACAGCACAGCAGGTGGATATTTTCGCATTCGTCAGTTTGTTATACATGGGGTATGAGGAAGCTTTCTTGCCGAGCGAATCCACAAGACGTCCGAGCGCACCCGCAAAACCTACAACATCAGGGAAAATAAGCTCTGTAACGTGAACCTGACCGGAGACTTTTCCGTTGGCTGATTCAACCCAGATTGTGTCGCCTTCTTTGATGCCTTTTTCTGCCGCTGTTTTGGTATTGAGGCATATTTTTCCGTAAGTGGGGTCAAATGTCTCACTCACTTCATTCAGGTACGGAAGCTGGTCGTTACCCGCTATTCTCATGGGAGAAGTGGGGGCTTTCCAGTTGATTGAGATCATATCGTACTTGTTGCCTTTTTTAACTTCTGTAAGGTCTTTCGGTCTCCATTTTATTACAGGTTCGTAATACTGGAGCTGATCTTCCATATCAAAGTCGGGCAGGTATATTTTGTCTTTGTATTCGGTAAAGAACTTACGAAGCTCATCACCGCTGCGTTTCAGACGTTCAAAGTAAATAGGGTGTCTGGTTTCGCCTTTTTTGAAGAAGGATGAGTTGTAAGCATCGGCAGGAGCCATCTGCTGAACAATGATTCCTTCTTTTTTCATATCATCAAGAGGTCTGTTGAAGTAAGCTTTTACCCCTTTATCCCAGATTTCGGCTATGGTGTAGCGTTTGCCGGGCTGAAGGTAATCTTTGGGGTCAAGCTTGGCGAATGTAACCTCACCGAGAATTACACCTGTTTTATTGATGTTTGCGTTGAAGTCATCAATCATACCGATGCGTTCGCAGAGTTCGATGATAATGTCCTGAGGCTGTTTTGTGTTATACAGAGGAGGCATGGGGTCTCTGTACATCATGACCCTTGTGGAGATTGTCTCTTTTGTATAAACGTCAAAAGCGCCTTCGTATGAGTTTACGGACTCTTTTTCAAGCAGAGCGTGCGAAGGCAGGAGTATGTCTGCCATGTGCGCCATTTCATCATAATGGTATGCCACAGTGGCGGAGAAAGGTATCTTTGCCACAGAGTCAGCAACCATATAAGGTTCTGTTGTGCTTGCTATGGGGTTTGAGCCGACTGTAAGGAGGGCATCAATCTCATAGTTAAGACCGTATTTATGAGGATCAGCCGCAACTCTGAACGCAAGGGTGGGCAGAGTGTGTTTGTGCGGAAAATACTCAGAAAGGTTAACATGCTGAGGAGGATAAACAGGTTTTTTGAACCTTGCTTCGCCTTTGGGAGCCACAACACCGTCTTCATCAGGTTTGAGGAACGGTCCTCTCTGTGTTCCAAGCATACCGCCGGGTACATCAAGCGAACCGACAAGCATGTTGAGCAGCTTTGTCATAAGGTCGGCAGGAACGCCGTCACGCATGTTTTTGATACCGCGTTTACCTTCACATACGGATGTACGTTTGGGCATGAGGAGTTTTTCACCCTTGCCGTTAACCATCTCGATGCTTTCGCCGATGCTTGCGTTTTCAATGAAGTCTCTTGCGACTTCTCTTATTTTGGAAGCAGGGATACCGGATATTTTTGCAGCCCATTCAGGAGTATTCTTTTTGAGTCCTTCTTTAACAAGGACAAAGCCTGCCTTTGTCTTTTCGCCGTTTACTTTGATGTTTTCAGCATAAATATCAGGGTCAGACAGTGTTTTGTCGTCAAATGATTTAACTTTTTTATCTTTAAGGTCATAGATCTGCGGTTTGCCGTCTTTGCCTCTGGCGTAGTATCCGTCTGAAGCTATAAGGTAAGGTGCGTTGGTTTTCCATTTAAGGAAATCAACGTCCATTTTCTTAACTTCAAAAATGATGCTGTTCGCAACTCCCATAAGGAAAGCAAGCTCTCCTCCGGGTTTAACGGGAACCCACTCCATTTTAGAAGCATCCGGTCCGCAGTGAGGATCGACACAGACAATTTTAATATCTTTTTCATTGTAAATTCTGTTCAGAAGCCCTCTGACACCGCCGTCAGAAGATGCGATACCCATACCGAGGTTCATACCCATAGCGAGTATGTATTTTGCGTATGTTGCATCAGGCTTAACACCGGGGAAAACACCCTGAACAAGGTCAGATGCGTAGTGAAGAACACAGAGTGTACCGTTGCTTTTTACATAGTTTGGTGTTCCGTAAGCGCCTGCGAAGTAGAAAAGGAATGTACAGAAGAAATCCATATCGCCGAAGCCGACAGAATACATGAATCTTCTGGGATCTTTTTCTCTTATTTCTTTCAATACGCCTGCTGTTGTGTTCAGTGCTTCGTCCCATGATATTTCAACCCACTGAGGATCTTCCTGAAGACCTTTCTTGGGGTTGGTTCTTTTCATAGGTGCTTTAACTCTGTAGGGGTTATAAAGGTTCTGGATTATTGATTGTCCCTTAGCGCAGAGAGCGCCTTTGCTGGTGGGAGTCTTAGGGTTACCCATAACTTCCACTGCCACGCCGTTTTCCACACGGTACATATTAGGACATGTCCCCCTCATGCACATGCGGCAGTGCCCGTAATGCCAGTTGTCTTTGGACATTATGCCTTTCTTGGCGTCGGCTGCAGCAAGAGCGGAGTTTGTGCTGCCAAGGTTAATACCCATGACCGCGGCAGCTCCCGCTATACCGGCCGCTTTTAAAACCGATCTCCTGCTTACTTGAACTGTTTTCATGTTCTACCTCAATGAAAGCGTACTGAATTAGCTAATTCGTGAGTTTATATTAGGGTTTAATGCATGATAAAAAAGGTCTAGTTACGCTGATAATAGAGAGACAAGTTTGAGAGAAATATGAATTTGGATACAGATGTTTTTAATGTTAATTAATTTTACTTATTAATGATATAGCTACAAATAAGCAGTTGTCTGCCAGTTTCTGTTTTTTATATGAAACAGCGCAGGATATAAAATATAAATTTCTTTATTTGACTGATATATTCTGCATCTTGTCTCTATGTTTGTGCATGATCTGGGTCTTTTTCTCTGACGGTTTTATGTTTATGTTAAGAAAAAAACAGTTTACTGTTTAGTTTTGCCGCTTATTTTAAACAAATTATATGCGGCGGTCAGTGAAAAACGGTATTATTGATTACACAGACAGGAGTTTCAAATGTTATACGAATGGAAGGCAGACAGCTCTTCCGGGCGCTCAATGTATATGCAGCTTGCTGACTTTTTCAGAGAAAAAATCAGAAACGGTGAGCTGAAGAACGGGACAAAAATGCCCGGGAGAGAGTACCTTATGACACATTTGGGAGTGAGTAAAACCACTCTGATCTCCGCTTTCAGCCAGCTCCAGCACGAAGGACTTCTGGTTTCCTACCCAAAATCCGGTTACGTGGTAACTAATAACCCAGACGGCAGGCAGGTAAACTGGCACGAATACATAAGAAAAGCCAGACACAAAACCAGCTTTGATGAATACAGATTTTGGGGAAACTCAGGCGGAGTGACAAATTTCAGCCTGAGCAGCAGTTTCAACACCGCTGAATATCTTCAGGATGCAATGAAAACTTCCGCTGCCAGAATAAATGATAATAATAATCTTGAACTCACTAAATATGGTCTGACATCATTGCGTGAGTCCGTCGTCCGTCATGTTGCAAGGCTGGGGATAAAAACAAACGTGGAAAATGTACTCATTTCCTCCGAGACGATTCAGAGGCTTTATTATGTTTATGAATCTCTTCTGAATGTGAATTCCAGCTTTTTATATGAGCAGACAAATATAATTAATACCATCTCAAACATACACTCCCTCGGCATGAATATGACCCCGGTTAAGATGGATAAGCATGGTATCTCCGCTGCAGATCTAGAGAAGAAGATTGTAAAGCACCGATGTTGCCCGATTCTGCATATTGATCCCACTGATCAGGGACCTACAGGTATTGTTATGAGCAGAAAAAGGAGACAGGAAATCATCGAATTGATAAATAAATACAGCATTCCTGCCGTGGAGATCGACCATTCTGCTAATATATGGCACTCAAGGACTTCTCTTAACCCTCTGAAATCTCTGGATACTCAGGGAAATGTAATATACATGGGCAGTCTTTTGAAATGTTATCCGTTCGATTTTCAGTTGTCATGGATTATTGCAGACAGATATCTGATTGAACATTTCAGCAATGTTTTCATACAAAACGGTGTAAAGGCAAACTTCTTTATGCAGGTGGTAGCAGATGAAATGTTCAGAAGCGGAATGATGTATGTGATGATGAAAGACATTAAGTCATTTGTTCAAAAAAGGCGTGAAGATGCACTCAGGCTTTGCGAAAAGTATCTCAGTCCCAAAGCGGAGTGGGATGAACGTAACTGTCATTTCCATTTCTGGCTTAATTTTCCCGGAATTAATATTAAAAATATTTTCACCCAGCCTGGGGGGCTGACTGACATATACCCCGGTTATTTCTTTGACATGAACGATACAAACCATATTCTCCTTTGTCCCGCTTCGATAGAGGAAGAGAAGCTGGAGGATACAATAAGCAGAATAGCTTATGCGGTAGAAAAGGGCTGCTGATGTCAGCAGCCGGCAGGTATGTGATCCTCGATGGGATAGCCCTTTTTTGACCATTCCTCAATATTTTCATCAAATATCTTTATATCGTTTTGTCTATATCCGTTGGTGATAAATATATTCCATCCTTGTTCAGCATCTGTGTCATTCTCAAATATAAGAACTATTTCCTTGTCTTTAGGTACTTCACTCAGACGTTTTTCCAACATATTAAGAGGCAGACTTCTGGCTGTGGGAAGGTGTGAATATATGTATTCGATATATTTACGGGTATCATATACATACCAGATGTCCTTTCTTATGCCTTCGTATAGAGCATCTGATGATAGTCTGGCTGAATAGGGGATTGATGAGCCGCTGCTCCGGCTTGTTTTTGTGACCTGTAAATTATAAAGTGCCCATGAGGCGGCAACAATAGCTGTGATAACAATTAAGAAAATACACTTTTTCATACTCTATCCTCTTTGATTTTCCATGAAGTAAGAATGTAGAAAGTTATTACAAAGCCGCATATAAGGTCAGTGAAAAGCCACGGGTTGATGCCTGTGATTGTGCTTAGGGTCATCTCGCCGAGAAAACCAGTCATTATTATTCCCAGAAAAAATTTAAATAAAAATCCGAAAAACAGACCTCCTGTTATAAATCCTGCCAGTCCGGCTGTCAGGTAATCCATATTTCCCTGACCTATGCCTGCTATGAGTGTTCCGGGACATGTTCCGGCAATTGCCATGCCTGCTCCGAATATCGCTCCTCCCAGAAGGTTACCCGCTATGGAAACGGGCGGTACAGTCTCTGTCATTGGTACAGTTTCCGGCTGAAAAAGGAGATAAATAACACTTCCTGTTGCTATGGCGGTACACATGAACTTCATCATTGTCCAGTCTTTTAACCTGAATTGATTTATAACTGTGCTGTAATTAGTTAGCCCGGCCTTCTGCAAAGCAAAGCCGAAGAGAATGCCCAATGCGGCTGTAACGAAAGCTTCATCCATTATTTTCTCCCGTATATTAACAATATTGTGATTATTCCTGATGCAAACACTCCGGCGATGAAGAGAAATCCCGCAGGTGATAGGAGCATAGTAGCTGAAATCCCCAGCCCGCTTGTGCATCCTCCTGCTATTCCGGCGCCTGTTGTCATTAAGAAACACCCTGTAAAAAGAATGGCGGCTCTCTTGAATTTGCTGACTCCAAATCGTTTTTTCCACTCATCGTCAGGCAGAGTGCGAACCTTAAAATCGCCTGAAAAGAGGCTAGCCAGCAGAGCGCCGGCGAATATGCCTATGAGCAGGATTAGCTGTGAGTCAAACACCGGAGGCTTAACACGGTTGAAAAAAGCATTTGAAGGAGGAACAAACCCCGCTGAATTAGCGATCATGCTTGCTATAGTTTCAAATCCGCCGGATACGCCAAGGGTTTTTCCTGTAAGAACTATGCTTAGAGAAGCTGCAACTCCCGCTGCGATGCCTGCTGTCCATGGCGACCATCGCTTCATTTTAAAAAATTTTGTAATGTTCATGATTTTTCCTTATTTCCTTTATATTGCTGTGAGTAAGGGTGCTTAGAAAATCTGACATACGGTCTATTTCCTGTATTGTGTTGTATAGCCCGAAACTTATACGCACCATGCCGGGTCGGGCAGCATCAGGATAATTCTGATAATATTTTATCGTTTGGTCATCCATACCCAGAAGTTTCTGGACATACGGCTGGGCGCAAAAACAACCGCTGCGCACTGCTACTCCTGCCTCTTGCGAAAGTGCCGCTGCAAGATCCTGATGAGGGATTTTTCTTATATTAAAAGGTATTACCCCGATTCGGCTTGTTTCTTTCCCATCGCAGTACAGGCGTAATCCGGATATATTGCTCATTTTTTTCAAGGCATATTTCATAAGCTCTGCCTCATGTGCCGCAATATTATTCATTCCCACGTCACAAAGAGTTTTTAAAGCCGATGCCATTGCCACAGCTCCCATTAAGTTCGGTGTCCCGGCTTCATCTCTGTGTGGTGTTTCTTCCCAGATTACATTATTACGGGTCACCAGATTAACTGTCCCGCCGCCGGAATGTTCCGGTGAAGTTTTCTGGAAAACAGCCTTCGGGGCAATCAGAACCCCTGTTCCGAAAGGGGCATACATTTTGTGAGAAGAGAATGCGAGATAGTCTATGTGCCCTGGTGTATCGGGCTTTTTGATATCTATTTCACTATGCGGAGCAAGCTGGGCGGCATCGACTAAAATTTCTGCGCCGTATTTGTGAGCCATCTCCGCAATAGTGTGTATATCGTTTATATATCCGGTTACGTTGGATGCTCCGGTTACTGTAACCAGTCTGACTTTGCTTTTGTGCTGTTTCAGCTTATCTTCAAGATCATTCAGGCAGAGGCGTCCTGCTTTGTCTGTTTCTGCGTAACAGATTTTAAAATGTTTTCTCCACGGCAGGTCGTTGGAGTGATGCTCCATTTCTGTGGCAATAACAATATTCCTGCTTTCACCCGCCAGTGCTGCGGCAAGCTTGTTTATTGATTCTGTGGTATTTTTGGTGAATATCAGTACATCATGAACGGGATCTCCGTTCACAAAGCTCAGTATCTCTTTACGGCACTGTTCAAAGAGCTTTGATGCTGCTTCGGATTTTTTGCCGCTTCCTCTGTGTACGGATGAGTAGAGCGGTGCAAAACCGCAAACAGCCGCCATTACCGACTTGAAAGGAGGTGTTGTGGCTGCATTATCAAAGCATATTTCGGTATCTGTCTGCTCCGCACCGATTATAAGGTTCTCATAGTTGCGATTATTCATTTTTTTACCTGTTTTGATTAAATAAACATATTAAAATACTGGGAATTGAGTTTAAGATAACTTTGAGTCTGTGGACAGGAAAGGTCCAGAAAGTGCTTTTTTTTAGGGACTAATCCAAAACGGCTCACAGAGAGGGACGGAGCTGATGCAGTATCTTCCGGTTCTATTGTATGAAGATTAGTTATGTGGTATAAGATTAACTTTTAACAAAAGTATATCCATGCTTTTAGTTTTATTTCTGAGGAAAATATGCGGAACAGCCGTTATTTAATTTTATTTATAGTATTTTCTGCGGGTGTTGCAGCTCCCCTTAATCAGTTTAAAGTACCGCCGATGATGAACCAGCTTATGTCTGCGCTTGGTGTAAACCTTGCTGTTTCAGGCTGGTTTATGTCCGTGTTTGCTCTTGTGGGAGTATTATTTGCTCTGCCTTCGGGATATCTGATACGCAAAATAGGCATGAAATTTTCCGGAATTATTGCACTTTCCGCTTTGCTTGCAGGATCTGTTACAGGCGGTTTGTCCCATTCTGCCGGAATACTTATTTTCAGCCGTGTTATCGAAGGAGTAGGGCTGTGTCTTATTTCTGTTACCGGTCCTGCCTCTATTTCTGCTTGGTTTCCTGACGATAAAAGAGGAATGGCTATGGGGATCTGGGCAACATGGGTTCCTACAGGTACGATAATTATGTATCTTCTGGCACCATTACTTGGTGAATGGCGCTCTGCGTGGCTTTTCACCTCTGTTTACACTGCGGCGGTTCTTGTTCTGTTTGCTTTGTTTTTTCATATGCCTGCGGAATACACTCAAACCAGAGCGCAGGATGAAGAGAGACGATGTCCTTATAAAGAAAAAAACATTTGGTTTCTTGCCGCTGTTTTTATGACCAGCACCATTGTTATTGTTGCTGTTAAAACTTATGCGCCTGTCTTTCTGGAACAGAAACATGGACTCTCCACAGCTAAGGCATCCGGGCTGACTGTTCTTATAATGCTTTTTTCTCTTATTACTGCCCCTTTGTCCGGCTGGCTGTCTGATGTTTTCAAATCAAGGAAGGTTCTTCTTATAAGCGGCATTCTGCTTGCCTGTTTCTCTATGATTTTTCTTTTTAGCTCAAGTACGGCATATTTTGCTGTCCTGCTTATCCTGCTGGGTATAACAGGCGGAATAGTGCCGACTGCAACCTTTTCATCTGTTCCTGAGATAATGAAGCTTCCCCGCCTCACAGGGCAGGGGATGTCCGTTATAGCTCTGGGGCAGAATGTGGGAATGTTTGCGGGTCCGGTTATGTTCAGCTTTCTGGCGGATTATTATTCATGGCAAACGGCAGGTGTTTTTATGGTTCCTTTGCTTATCTGTGCCTGTATAACGGCCTTTTTTATAAAAGTCAGGTAGTTGTTGATTTTACTTCTTAAAGAGCTTATTCTCAAATTTCATTAATTATTTAAACTTACAGGTATTTTATGGGGAAAGGCGTTTTTTTTATCATAGCTGCTGCTGTTCTTTGGGGTACAACAGGAACTGCACAGTTTTTTGCTCCTGAGGGAGCATCTCCGATGACTGTCGGGGCTTTCAGACTTCTTGTGGGCGGAACGGGACTTCTTCTGCTTGCTGTTGTATCCGGCTGCTTCAGGAATGGAAAGCCGTGGAATAAGCTTCATGTGCTTATGGGCGCTCTGGCAGTGGCTGCTTATCAGGTTACTTTTTTTACAGGTGTTAAGCTTACCGGTGTCGCTGTGGGGACAATAGTTGCCATCGGTTCTGCTCCGGTCAGCGCCGGTGTTCTGGGATACTTCATTCTTCATGAAAAAATAAGGATGAGGTGGTATATATCCTCCGCTTTGGCTATTCTGGGCTGCACACTTCTTGCTCTTTCCGGCGGCGGTGACATTACAATAAGTTTACCGGGAATTATATGTGCCTTTGGTGCAGGCTTTTCATACGCTTTGTATGCTCTGCTCACAAAAGTGCTTATCAAAGACCATAACGGAACAGCATCTGTGGGACTTATATTCTTTTTCGGCGCTGTTCTTCTGTCTCCTGTACTGTTTTTTACTGATACCTCATGGATAATGAGTTTACAAGGTGTGGGTGTTGCTGTCCATCTGGGGCTGATTACCACAACCCTGTCGTATATACTTTTTGCAAAAGGACTTCAGACTGTCTCTGTTTCCAGCACAGCAACGCTTTCCCTCGTTGAACCGCTGACAGCGACTATTCTGGGAATATTCCTTGTCGGTGAGAAAATCAACTTTATGGTTGGAATGGGAATTACCTGCCTGTTTCTCGGTATAGCCATTCTTGTAATAAGAAGCAGGTCATAACAAGCCTTTGGAGTTTCCTGAGGCTTTCTTAAAAATTTGTTATAATTCATAAGTGAATACAGGTGCAGATTGTTGTTTATGAAAAAAACAGGACGCCGCTCTTTCGGTTGGTTTATACTGATTAACTCTTTACTTGCAACGTTAATATCCGCACGTTATTTCTTCTTTTTCCCTGTTTCAGCTTTCACATCTATGTCCTCTGTTTTTGCTTTCACTTCAGCTCTGGGACATATGCCTGTGCTTGTTGCCCTGTTCGGTGTGATATTTATACCTGCTGCATTTATTCCTGATATCCGCTTGAGGCGTTTCATTCTGGCTTTGGGCGGCTCAGTGGGCTTAAGCCTGCTTTTTATTGATACAATTGTTTTTGCCCAGTACCGTTTTCATATCAACGCAGTAGTTGTTGGGTTGATTATGGCTGGGGATATTGTATCTTTCCCTCTTATTACATGGGCTATGAGCATCGGCGGATTTCTGGCGGTTTTAGCACTGGAATTCGCTCTGATAACTGTACTGGAAACAAGGATAAACCGCATAAGGGCTGGTTTGGGGCGAAGGGTTACACTTGCCTTTTTTCTTATGCTTCTTACGGCAAATCTGCTGCATATATGGGGTGTTGCCCATGCAAATCAGCCTGTGTCCATGGTTACACGCTATCTTCCGCTTTATTACCCTGCGACAGCAACCACTATGCTGAAAAGGTGGGGACTTGCGGATTTAGACGCTGTCAAACGCCGTAAAGAACTCAGAATGGATGACAGCGATGACCTGAATTATCCTTTGAACCCGTTAATGGGAAAATCTCCTGAACGTCTGCATGATATTATGCTTATTGTTATTGATTCATGGCGTTATGACACCTTTTCACCGGAGTTTTCACCGAATATTTACAGTTTAGCAGAAAAAGGGATTGTTTATAATAATCATATATCTACCGGAAACTCCACACGGACAGGCATTTTCGGCTTATTTTACGGTATACCGGGAACATACTGGCATGCTTTTCTGGCGGGGCAGCGTTCGGCAGTTTTGATCGACCGCATGCAGGAGCTGAATTATCAGCTTGGCATTTTTACATCAGCACAGCTTATTAAACCGGAGTTCAACCGTACTGTCTTCCGGAATTTACCTGTTTTGCGTCTTCGCTCTGAAGGTGATTCCGCTTCGGAGAAGGATATCAACCTTACTGACGACTGGCTGAAATGGTATGCGAGTACAGATAGCTCCAAACCTGTATTTTCGTTTCTGTTTTATGATTCCCCACATGCCTATGACTTCCCCGAAGATTATGAACCGAAATTCAAGCCTATGGTGGAGGAACTTAATTATCTGTTATTGAATAAAAATACTGATCCTGCCCCATTGTTCAACCGCTACCGGACAAGCGTACACTTTGCTGACAGCCTTGTTGCAAAGGTTATCGCTGAATTGAAATCAAAAGGGAAGCTTGATAATACACTGATTATTATCACAGGGGATCATGGTCAGGAAATGAATGATAATAAGCTTAACTACTGGGGACATAACAGTAACTTTACTGACGCTCAGGTTAAGGTTCCTTTTATAGTAGTAGGTCCGGGTGTGGAGGAGGGCGCAACACCGGAATATGTGGACAGCTTTACGTCACATGAGGATCTGTCACCGACACTGATGAAAAACTACCTCGGAGTGGAAAATGATACGTCTGACTACTCCACTGGTGCAGATTTGTTCGGCATTTTTACTGATCGGGACTGGGTTATCTCATCTCAATACAGCGGATACGGAATCATTACCCATGACTCTATTCTTGATGTGAACGCTGCGGGGAATTATGAAATCCTGGATAAAAGCAACCGCCCTATAAAAAGAAGCCTGAACGTGCAGAA